>Ga0265323_10001782_pt1 | contig 10218 bp, 11 predicted proteins | sample 41225metaG_FD_193580 | JGI IMG/M metagenome (GOLD analysis project Ga0265323, IMG submission 193580) | Rhizosphere microbial communities from Carex aquatilis grown in University of Washington, Seatle, WA, United States - 4-12-25 metaG | ecosystem: Host-associated > Plants > Roots > Rhizosphere... | reverse complement strand
GCCGGCGGCCTGCGCGCAGCGATGGACCGCGAATTCGCCGCGCTCGCGCCGTCCTGGTTGACCACCGAGGACGGCGCCGACTGCATCTGCGTCTTCCACGCCGCCCCCCTGTAGACCGTCGCAGGAAGGAGTGTCGGAGTTCTGCCCATCCGTCCTATCCGTCCCATTCGTCCTATCAGCCACTCGCCTCAGCCCACGCCCACCCAGTGGAGGCCGAAGGCGAGCCACAGCGGGATGAGGAACAAGCCGAGCGCCGTCGTGGCGACAATGATCTGGGCGGCGGTAAGCGGCCGGCCGCCGTAATGGCGCGCAATCACCAGCGGCAGCATCCCGGCCGGCATCGCCGCCTGGATCACGAGCACGCGCTTGAGCTCCAGCGTAAGCGGCACAAACCGGGCGAACACCAAAAACGCCAGCGGCAACACCCCGAGGCGCAATACGCACGCACCGGTCGTCACCCGGGCGTCCACGAGATCGAGCGGCTTCTTCAGAAAGGGATCCACCGCCGCGCCCGCCGCCAGCAGGCCGAGCGGAATCGCGCAGGCCGCCAGCGCGTCGACCACCGTGAGCACGACGCCCGGCAGCTCCACGTGCAGAATGTTGAGCGCAACGCCAGCCACGAGCGTCACGACCACCGGATTGGCGATCTTCTTCCAGCCGGCGCGCGGCGGCAGGCCGGCGAGCAACAGCAGGCCAACGGTCCACAACGCCAGCTCGATGCCGACATTGTAGACGAGCAATACACCCACATGCTCCGTGCCCCAGAGTGACTGCACCAACGGGATCGGAATGTAGCCGTAGTTGTAGATGCCGACGGCGAAGGCGAAGGTCCGCAGGCCGTGCCCGACGGAAAGCCCGAGCGCGCGGCCCGCGTAGTACCCGACGGCCATGCCCACCAGGATGGTGCCGAAGCCGAGCAACGGCGCCACCACCAGGCTGGCCGGATCGCGCAGCGCGGCGTTACCCAGCACCGCTTTCAGGATGAGGCAGGGATAAAGGAGGTTGACGATCAGCTTCAGCAGGCTCGTCTCGGCCGCCTCGGTGAGCCACTGCGCGCGGCGTACCGCCATGCCAAGCGCAAAAAGCGCGAAGACCGGCAGTGTGATCGCAAGGAGCTGCGTGTAGGAGGTCATGCCTTTTCCGCGCTGGATTCATGGGGTGGCCGCGAGCGTGAGCGAGTGGTGGCTAGGAATTCCACTCGCTCACGCTCGCGGCCACGGGAAATGCCGAAAGCGATTTGCCTTAGTCTCATTGTCTGGAGCGAAGCGCAAAGGACCGAAAGGCTGGTGGCGAGTCAATCGTCGCGTGCCTACGATATTTCGCCACTTGATCAAGGCGCCGCCATCGCCTGCCCGGCCAGCCAGCCGGTCGTCCAGGCGGCCTGGAAATTGTAACCGCCGGTGAGGCCGTCGATGTCGAGTAGCTCGCCGGCGAAATACAGGCCCGGACAACGTTTGCTCTCCATCGTTTTGAAATCGACTTCGCTAAGCCGCACGCCGCCGCAGGTGACAAACTCCTCCTTGTTCGTGCTCTTGCCGGCAACGGCGAAATCCGCCTCCGCCACCTGCGCGGCGAGCGCACCCAGGGCGTCGTTCGACACGCTCGTCCACGGCGTGGCCGGCGCGAGATGCGCCGCATCCACGAGGCGTTCCCACAGGCGCAACGGCAGGGCGACCGGGCACCAGGTGGTCACCTGTTTGCGCGGATGCCGTGTCCGTGCCGCGGTCAGTTCGGGCAGCAGCGACCCCCGGGTGTGCGGCGGCGCCCAATTGACCGTCAGGGTAAACCGGTAGGCGCGGGCCGCCAGTTCGCGTGCGCCCCAGGCCGAAAGCTTCAGGATTGCCGGGCCGCTCAGCCCCCAATGCGTGACGAGCAGCGGGCCTTCTTCGCGCAACTTCGTGCCGACCACCCGCACGGCCGCCCGCTCGACCGAAAGACCGGCCAGCCCCGTCAGTCGTGGGTCGTCGAGCTGAAACGTGAACAGCGATGGCACGGGCGGCTCGATCGTGTGCCCAAGCCGCCGTGCGATGGCGAGGCCGGCGGAGGCCGGGTTGCCGCCGGTGGCGAGCAGCAACCGGTCGCACGCGACCGTCCCGCCGGAAGTGAGCGCGACCTCGTACCCGCCTGCCGCCAGCCGCCGCGCGTCGGCAACGCCGTGGCTTGTGACCACCTGCACGCCGGCGGCGGTGGCGGCGCGCTGGAGGCAATCGATGATCGTCTGCGAATCGTCGGTGACGGGAAACACCCGGCCATCGGCCTCCGCCTTGGTGGCGACGCCCCGCGCCGCGAACCAGTCGATCGTCTCCCGCGGACCCCACCGGTGCAACGGCCCGAGCAGTTCGCGGTCGCCGCGCGGATAATACCGCACGAGGGTGCGCGGATCGACGCAGGCGTTGGTGACATTGCAGCGTCCGCCACCGGAGATGCGCACCTTGGCCAGCGGGTACGGGGTGGCTTCGTAAACGACGACCGACGCGGGCTCGTCGGTGGCGCGGCGCGCGGCGAGATTCTCCGCACAAGCGATGGCCGCGAAATATCCCGCCGCTCCGCCGCCCGCTACCACGATGCGCCTGGGGAGCTGCTCCATGTCGCGCTCGGCCTTTGGTTTTGCGGCACCTTCGGACAAACCCACGGGCGGGACGCCCGTGCCACGTGGCATGGGCGTCCCGCCCATGTCAGAGGAGGATTGCGCCAAAACAAAAGACCGTGCCATGCCGCGACGCTGGACCCGCGATCGCGCCGAGTCGAAAAATTAAACGCCGCGCGCCCCAAAGCGGGCCGCGCGGCGGTTCATCGGACGGGAAAATGATTGAAGCTAGGTCAAAGAGCGGGTGGTCGTAGGTGGAGCAGCTTGATCTCAAGACGCTTTGAAGCGCGTTGGGTTACCCTTGTCTCCGGCCTAAACAAGGGACCACGCGCTCCACCTCGGTCAGTCTGAGATCCGCGCTTCATTTGGCGGCCCGGACGCTCCCGGGCGATTTACAGCGTGGGGGCGCTGTCGGCCTTGTCCTCGGGTTTGTCCTCAGCCTTGGCATCAGCCTTGACCTTGCCTTTGCCCTTGCCGTGCTTGGCGAATTTGGCGGCTTGCTCGGGCGTGAGCACCGTGCTGATTTTATCCAGCGTGGATTGGCGGATTTCCTGCCGCTCGGCCTGACGATCTGCTTTGGCGGTTCCTTTTTCTTTTTTGAGATCAGCCGCGGATTTCTTCGCATCCTGGATGATCGCGTCGACCTTGGCCTTCTGATCGTCAGCCAGGTTCAGCGGCTGGAGCTGTTCCTGAAGCCGGGTGAACGCGTCATGGGGTTTGGCGGCCATCGGCGCGGTGGGGGCCGGCGCGGTGGTATCGGCGCCACGGACGACCGGGACGGCCGTGCCAACCGCGAGCGCAATTAAGGTGAGGAGAGTTTTCAGTGATGTATTCATGAACGATAGGTTAATTATTGTTTGTCTCAGTACAAAGTAAATTACTATTATGGGCGGGGACGGTTGCAAGCTAAATTTTTTCCTCCCGCCGGAGGCTGGCGGCGCGCAAGATGCCCCGGCCGGCCGTCGTGTCCTCCTGCCAACGCGCGCCCGGCGCCTGCCGGTTCGCCCGATGACCCTGGAAAAACTCACCACCCTCGCCGCCGACGTCGTCGCCGCCACCCAGCGACGCCTGCCACCCGAAATCCGGGAGGTCGCCCGCCGCGTGCCGGTCCATTACGAGGCGGTGCCCGACGCCGACGTGATCGCGGAGGGTTTCGAGCCGGACATCCTCGGCCTCTTCACCGGCGACTCGCACGGCGCGGAATTCTCGCAAGACAATCCCGCGCCGCCACAAATCCTGCTCTATCTGGAAAACCTCTGGGATTACGCCGGGGGCGACGTGCGCGAATTCCGCGAGGAAGTGCGGCTTACCTATCTGCACGAGTTCGGCCATTATTTGGGCTGGGACGAGGACGAACTGACCGCCCGCGGGCTGGATTGACGCCGCTCCGCCAGCGCCGCGCCGCAGGAACTACTCCGAATCCGCGCTTTCCAAACCGGTTGGAGCCTGCTTAGGCTCCCCGACAACGAAAATCCTCCTGGCATGAAGAAGCTTGTTATCACTCTCCTGATCGCGTTGACCGCAACGCTCGTCCCCGGCCGGGCCGCCGACCAAACGACCAAACGCGATGACCTCATTTCGCACGTCGAGTCGTGCGAGGCGATCTTGCAGGAATTCATGGGCCGCCCCGAGACGGCGATTCCCTCCTCCGTGCTGGCCCGCGCCCGGGCCATCGTGATCACCAACCAGTTCAAGGCCGGCTTTTTCATCGGCGTGCAAAACGGCTACGGCGTGGTCCTCGTGAAAAAAGCCAGCGGCCGCTGGAGCGTGCCCGTGCTCATCAAGGCCGGCGCCGCCAGCCTCGGCCTCCAGTTGGGCGGCACGGCGGTGGAAACGATCTTCGTGATCACCGACGACCAGACGCCGCGACTGATGTTTAAAAACCGCTTCAATGTCGGCGTCGACGCCAAGGCCGTCGCTGGTCCTCATGGCAGCGAGAAGGAGAACGACAACCGCCCGATCATCGATGCGCCGGTGCTCGTTTACATGATAAACTCGGGCCTTTATGCCGGCGCCACGGTGCAGACTGGTTACCTCGCCCGCAACGATCCGGCCAACCGTCTGCTCTACAACACGAGTTATGTGATGCCCGAGTTGCTGTATAGTGATTGGGTGCCGCCCATTCCCGAAGTGCAGCCGCTGATGAACCTCGTGCAGCGAATCGCGCCGTAGGAGTTTGTCGGGTTTGGGATAAAAGTTTGGACTGGGCTCGAGATTGCGTCGCGAGGCAATCCGCCCCCGGCCGACAAACTCCTTGATCTGCCGCGAAGCGGCGGAAAATCAAACGAGAAACCTGGTTTCATTGGTCAGTCCGACAGGCTCCTCGCGCCTGCCGCAGATACCGCACCAGGGCGCCGAGCGCCGCCACGGCCACCGCCTCCTGCGCGGCGGTGCGGCTGGCGCCGGGGCATTCGACCAAACCGCTTTGCACCGCCATCCGGCCGCCCCCGAGCTCGTGGGCGATCGCCCACCACGCCCGGGGACACGGAATCTTCCACTCCGGCGACGGCTCGGCATAACCCGTCGTGGCGAGCCCGAGTTGGGCGCCGAAAAGTGCGCATACGCCGCGGGCCATCTGCTCGGCCACTGCGTCCGAAACCGCGTTGACCGGCTCGGCAGCCGCGCGGTCGACCCCGAGGTGCCGCACTTTTTGATCGAGCGAATAGGCCGTGATGCCACCGAGGAAAAACTCCGAGGCTCCCGGGATCGCACCGATGCGGGCCTGCACCCGGCCGCAAGTGAGGCTCTCCGCCACGGCGAGCGTGAGCCGGGGCGGACGCAGCAGGAGTTCCTTGAGTTCGGGCATGGTTTCGGGGGTCACCAAGCGCTCCTCTCGGGCAGCACCGTCCGCACGACGTCGGCTAGCTGCTTCGCCGTCGGGAGTCTTCCCTTCAGCTCGGCAGGCAATTTCGCCTGGAGTCGATACGCCGCCACGCCAATCGGATTGGTCTTGGCGCGGAGCGTATACGCCACCTCCACGTCGTCCTTCTCCGCGCAGAGGATGATGCCGATGGACGGGCGTTCCTCCGGGGCGCGCTCCTTGTCGTTGAGCAGATTCAGGTAGAAATCCATCTTACCGGCGAACTCCGGCTCGAATGGTCCGACTTTCAAATCGAACGCGACGAGTACTCGGAGGAAGCGGTGATAGAATAGCAGATCGATGAAATATTCCTTCTGGCCGAGGGCGAGGCGGTGCTGCCGGCCGACGAAGCAAAAGCCGTAACCGAGTTCAAGGAGGAAGGCCTGGAGACGAGAGATCAGGCGGTCTTCGAGTTCGCGCTCTTTCACCGCGCCGCGGAGTCCGAGAAATTCGAGGTTGTAGGAGCTCTTGAGCATCTCGTCCGCCTGCTCGGCCAGGTGCTCCGGCAGGGCGAGGGGAAAGTTGTGCGTCTTCTTCTCGGTGACGGCACGCTCGTAGGCGCCGGCCTTGATCTGGTTGAGCAGAACGTTGCGCGACCAACCGAAGCGCGCGGTGGCACGGAGATACCAGAGGCGGGCGGCGGGGGCGGTGACTTTGTCGAGGATGAAGCGGTGATGACCCCACGGAACTTCTGCCACAAGCGGTGGCAGAAATGCGATGTGCTCCGACCCGGTCAATTTGGCCACAGGCTGTGGCCGTTTTTCGTCGATGGCCAATTCTGCGACCGGCGTCCGCAGAATTGCCGCCGGAGAGACGCCTGCCTCCAATTTGGCCACAGCCTGTGGCCAAATTGCCTCCTCCCGGTAGGCGAGATAAAAGCGCTTCATATCTCGCAAATTGCGCGGGGAGAATCCGCTCATGGAGGGGAAAGCCCGCTGCAGGTCTGCAGCAACCACCTCCACCACGGATTCCCCCCAGCCGAGTATCCGCTGTTTCTCCACGATGCCGCGCCCGATGTCCCAGTAGAGCAGGATCAGATCGCGGTTCACGGCCCGTGCTGCCGAGATGCGGGAGGAGGCCACCCGGGCCTTCAGGTCTTCGATAAACCGGCGATATTCCTGCGAGGCCGGCACGATCGGGTCGGTGGCGTTTTTCATTGGGGATGATTTTGCATCGGCCATAGCACCGGGTTCATCAGCACAACGCAGTAAGATCGGGGCGGCAAGCGTGGAGCCGAAGGCTGCATCGAATACGCCGAAACCAGATGACTCAAAAACGAGATGATCGCGCTCCCGCTCGGCAGGCGACGCGAGCGCTCGATAGGACTTGGCGGCGCGGCGGCGTTTCCCGATGCTGGGTCGCGTGAACCGGGTTTGTTGCCTTATCCTCGCCGCGTTGCCGTGCGTCCCCCTTGTCGCCGCTTTTGACCCGCCCGGACCGGAGGCGCGCAGCCAAGCAATCGGGCACACCGATTCGCTGCCCGCTGCGCTGCGCCGGGCGCTCGAGCCGGGCGATGCCTTCCAGCCCATCTCCACGCCCGAACCCGGCGACTGGCTCGACGCCCATAAAGAGACGGGGCAGACCTTCGATCAGTTTCTTGCTTCCCATCCGAACCGCCCGGATAAGTCCCGCAACCGGATCTATCTTCTGCCGCTGGGCTCACTGGCCTCGGAAGGCAGCCCCGCGTTGGAAAAACTCCGGCGCTTTGCCGCCGCGTTTTTTCAGATGGAGGTAAAGGTCCTGCCGGCCGCGGCGATAGACGAGCAGACGTTTTCGCCCCGGCTCAACCCGTACACCAAGCGGCGCCAAATCCTCACCACCGACGTGCTCGCCTACCTCGGAGGCAGGCTTCCGCCCAGTGCCTTCTGCCTGCTGGGCGTCACGATGGAGGATCTCTATCCGGCGCCGTCGTGGAACTACGTTTTCGGCCAGGCCTCGCTCCGCGAGCGGGTGGGCGTGTACAGCTTCGTGCGCTACGATCCGGAGTTTTTCGGCGAGCCGCGCAAGCCGGATTACCAGGCGCTCATCCTCCGGCGCAGCTGCAAGGTGCTCGCGCACGAGACGGCGCATATGTTCGGGCTGCTCCACTGCATCTATTTTCACTGCCTGGAAAACGGCTCCAACAATCTGGCGGAAAGCGACCGCAAGCCGGTGGATCTCTGTCCGGTGTGCCTGCGCAAATTGCAGGACAGCGTCGACTTCGACGTGGTGAAACGCTACGAGGATCTCGCCCGCTTTTACGTCGCCGAAGGCTGGACCGCCGAGGCGGAGTGGGTGCGCCGCCGCCTCGCGACCATCGCCGGCCGTTGATCGATTGCGACGCGATCCGGCCTTCCCGCTTTCGCTGCGTGCGTCAGGCTGGCGGCCATTGCCGCAGGACCAGGCAAACGTTGCTGCCGCCAAAGCCGCTGCTGTTTTTCAAGATGGTCCGCGGCGTGGTCGCGAGGTTTTCTCGCGGCAGGTGCAGATCGCCGCAGGCTTCGTCGGGCTCCGTCAGGTGCGCGTTGCCCGGGATAAAGCCCTCGCTCACCGCCACGCAGCAAAGTGCCGTCTCCAGCGCTCCCGCCATCGAGAGCGGGTGCCCGGTGAGACCTTTGGTGCTGCTGACCGGCGGGCGGGCGGCGCCCAACACGTCGAGCAGGGCCCGGGCCTCGGCAGCGTCGCCGACCGACGTGGAGGTGGCGTGGGCGTTCACATACTCGAGTTCGCCGGCGCCGACCTTGGCATCGGCCAGCGCCCGGCGCATGGCGACGGCCAGGCCGCGCCCGCTGGGTTCGGACTGGGCGACGCTGAAGCCATCGGCGCATTGGCCCCACCCGGCGAGCTCGGCATAAACCGGTGCGCCCCGCGCCTGCGCGAGCGCCGCCTCTTCGAGCACCAACGCCGCCGCTCCGCCCGCGCCGACGAAACCGTCCCGCCGGCGGTCGAAAGGGCGGGACGCAAGCCGCGGTTCCGATTGCTTGGTGAGCGCGCGCATGCCGGCAAAAGGCAGCAACGATTCCCACACCGGTTCCTCGGCGCCCACGACCAGCATGCGGCGTTGCCGGCCGAGGACGATTTCGTCGCGGGCATAGCCGAGGGCATGGGTGCTGGCCGCACAGGCCGAGACAAACCCCGTCACCACGCCGCGGATGCCGAAGGCGGCGGCGAGATTAAAGTTGAGCGTACCGGAGATCGAAGCGACCACGCCCATCGGATGCACGCGTTGACCGCCGGAGTCGTACGCGTCGTTGAGGCACTGGCGGAGCGTCCGGGGCGAGCCGGCCGAGGCGCAGAACAGCCCCGTGTCGCCGTCGGTCACCGCCGCGGGCGGCAGTCTGGCGTCGCCAATCGCCTGCAGAAGCGCGCAATGCGCATAGAGGCCGTGCGGTGCGAGGCTGCGCAACGTCTCCCGTGCTATTTTGTAGGCGTCCGGCCAGCGCCATTCGAGCCGGTTGAACGACGTGACGTCGAAATCGCGGATCGTACCGGCCAGCCGCACCGGGCAGTCGGGAAACCATGCGACCGGCGACAGGCCATGCCGTTGTTCGCGCAGGCTCGCGGTGATCGCGGCACGATCGTTACCGATGGGGGTCACGAAGCCCAAGCCCGTGATGACGACGCAGGGCGAACTCATGGGCTTGGTTGCAGCCCCTGGTGTTTACGGAGCGTGCCGAGCAGATCGCCGATGGTCACGAGCGTGCGCAATTCTTCGTCGGACAGTTTCACCCCGAGCAAGTCATCCAATAAAAAGCTCATCTCGACGAGCGCGAGCGAATCGACCGCCAGCTCGTCGACCAGCCGGGTGCCGCGCGGCAGCGCGTTCAAATCGGTGCCCGTTTTCCCCTTGGTGGGCAGATGAAAGGCGAGGACACCGAGCACGAGCCGGTCGAGGTCTTCGCCAGTGTGCGATTGGGCGAAGGCCACCCCGGCTGCGATCGTGGGCTCGGGGTAGCCGGCGAGCAGTTTGCGGGCGTGTTCAACGGGATCGGCAGGGCTCATGGGCGGGAGAGGCAAGAGCGGTGGCAAGGGAATGACGGGGACGAAAATAGCCGGTGGCGCGGTCGCGCACGGCGTCGGGGCCGATGTAACCGTAGGTGTGGCGCAACCACGCCTCGGGCTGGGCCGGAGCGAACGTGGCGGCCTCGTGCAGCATCACCGGCTGGAGCGGATACACCCACTCGCGCGGGAACGGCGCCGTGTCGCTGGGATAGGGCGAGTGCAGCAGGGCGTGGAGCCGGCCCTGCTCCTCGGCGTAGAAATAAACGTCGGCCTCCCAGCCTTGATGGCAGAAATAGAGCTTGGGGCCCGGGTGACGAAACGAAGTATCGAAAAGCCGGAAGCCCGGGCGCAGCGTGTGCCGCGATTGCCAGATGCGCTCGAAGGCCGCGACCGGCGCGCCGAAATCCACATCGCGGTCGTGCGCCAGGATTACACCCGTCCGGTGCCAGCCCAGCAGCGTGCCGAAGTTGATCCAATAATCGACGCCGAGCCCGGCGAGGTGCGCGTTGACGGTGCGAAACAGCCGGACGAGCGCCGCGGTCCGGGCGCGGCGGCCCGCCGGGGTGAAATGGGCGGAGCCGAAACGACAATGGCGCCAAAGCACGCGCAAATCCCGGCGGCACATCGATAGGCGCTGGGCGGCGGTGAGACGCATGGCCGAAAAGTTGGCGGGGTCAGAAGGTCGCGCAATACATATCTTGAAAAGCCGAAATCGGGCTGGCACAGACACGTGCTACATGAGCGAAGTGACGCGTGCCGACAAACTGGGTCTGTTCACAGTGGGGATTGG
>Ga0265323_10001779_pt1 | contig 10229 bp, 7 predicted proteins | sample 41225metaG_FD_193580 | JGI IMG/M metagenome (GOLD analysis project Ga0265323, IMG submission 193580) | Rhizosphere microbial communities from Carex aquatilis grown in University of Washington, Seatle, WA, United States - 4-12-25 metaG | ecosystem: Host-associated > Plants > Roots > Rhizosphere >... | reverse complement strand
AAGTAGCGATCGGCAACGCCTTGAAAATACTATTAATTATATGTCATACTTCTTTTACGGTGGGGAAGTCGGTCCTTTGTGGTTAGTTCATTCGTGGGAGTTCCATTTTGAAAGACCAAATTTTGAAATTATGCGCGTACGTGTTGCTTATTGTGTTCACAGTCACGACTGTCACGCCGCCGTCCTTGGCCGCGGATTTGACACTCCCGAAGCCGGACGTTTTGCTTGCACAAAGCGCCGCCTTCACGCCGGTCATCCTTAAAGGCATGGTCATCCATCCGGAAGATCCGCTCATGTTCGATTTCCTCATGGACACGGGCACTGAAAAGCCTTCCGGGGAGGCCCTTCGCCGGGAAGCGGAAAAATCCATCAAATATTTTCTAGCATCCCTTACGGTGCCTGAAAACGACCTGTGGGTCAACCTTTCGCCTTATGAGAAAGACCGCGTTATTCCCGACGCCTTCGGGAAGACCGTGATGGGCCGCGACCTTCTGGGTGAAGATTACATTCTCAAACAACTGGCGTCATCCCTGTTGTACCCGGAAAGCGATCTGGGTAAAGAATTCTGGAGCAAGGTCTACGCCGAGGCCGCGAAAAACGGCGTGTCGGACATTGATGTGAGCGCCTTTAACCGCGTCTGGATCGTGCCGTCGGAGGCCCAGGTGTGGGAGCACGACGGCAAGGTCGTGATCCTGCGCTCGCATTTGAAGGTGATGCTCGAAAGCGATTATGTGGCAGCGGAGAAGGTACAGGGCACAAGGCACCAGGCACAGGAGGCGCAAGTTTCCTCCGGGGCCGAGGAGGAACTCGCCAAGGGCATCATGCGTTCGATCCTGGTTCCCGCGGTTGAGCGTGAGGTCAACGAAGGTGCGAATTTCGCGCGCCTTCGCCAGGTGTATGCGGCCATGATCCTCTCCGCCTGGTACAAGATCCGGCTCAAGGAAAGTCTTCTCGGAAAAGCTTACGCCGACCAGAACAAGGTGACCGGCGTGGAGTTCACGGACGGCGCGAACAAGGAAGAGATTTATAACCAGTACCTCGCGGCCGCCCGGAAAGGCGTCTTCAACTATATCCGCGAGGAGAACGACCCCGCGACCGGCGACACCATCCCGCGCAAGTATTTCTCTGGCGGCTTCGACAGTGCGATGCTGAACAAGGTCGTGTCCACTGGCTTGCTTATCGGAGCATTGGCTGGGCTGCCTTCCGCTGCCCGCGCCGAAGCCCTTTCCGCAATTTACACGCCATCCGTTGTCCTCGTTTCCGCTGGGGTTGCTGATGTAGGCGCTGGTGCCTCGACCGGCTATCTTGCGCAAGCTCGGCAGTCCGGGGTAATAGTAGCAGCTCCGACAATATCCGTTCAAACGGACTCAGCCATGACAGCAGGATTCTGGGTGGCCACTGCTCTTAATGCATTGATAGGATTCGGTTGGGGTAAAGGAAATCTTGATGTAAGCTCGAACGAGGTTCGTTCTCGGCTCAGTTTTTATATGTCAGGTTTAGGAATATTGGGTATCGGATTAAGTTTGGAGGCTGCGGCATTGGCTTTCTTTTATCAAAAACCGTATGAATGGCATCAGTGGGCGGAGTTTGTTTCTACGAAGGAATTTAATGGATTGTATAGTAGCTATTGGCCTGTCTTAAAAGGAGTTTTTGTAGGAGGAGCATCTGGAACTTTGGCGTCTCTTTCTATTTTCGGCGCCACAGCTTATTTGGATAAAATTCAAGAAAAGAAACGTACGTTGAGGTTGACTTTGCTTAAGGGACGGGGGTATGTGGGGCGATTTGTAGAACGAAATCGGGAACCGGGTTCGACTCAATCACAGCCCAAGAAGTCTGCTAATAGTGATTCCGCGATGGCAAATGAAGTCTCCTCTTGGAAAAAGATCTCAGGGGCGCTGGGCCTGAACTGGCTCGCCTATCGTGCGCTCAAGAGCGGTGACCCGGTGAAACAGCTCGAGGCCTTCCGCTATTTCGCTGAACGTAACGATAAACGCGCCATTGGCCTAATAGCAGAAACATTGCGTGGAGGGGGAGGCGTACGCATAGTTAAGGAAGCAAATGAGGCTTTACATAAGCTTGGAGTAGATAAGGAATTAGTATTTCAAGCAAACACGAGTGCAATAGATTCGAGATTTGAAACATCTCGTACCGAAGCGATAGAATGGCTGGGAGAATCTGCAGACCCACGTTCAATAGAGGCGATTGCCGTGAAACTGGGGGACAAGTCTTCTGGTGTGAGGACAGCGGCCAGTGAGGCTCTACGGAAGCTCGGGGCAAATAGTGAATTAGTTTTTCAAGCATATGTCAAGGTCATAAACTCAGCGGATAAGTCTGCCCGTATCGATGCGTTGCGTTGGCTTGGGGAGACGGGAGATCGCCGTGCTATCAAAGCGGTATCTAGAGGCCTAGCGAGTTACTATCTCGATGAACGTTCGGCAGCCAAGGAAGTACTGAATAAACTTAAGACGAGTCAAGAGGAATGGTTCGAGGCGTATCAAAATGCCTTAAATTTCACAGATGAATATGCCCGCCTTGAAGCACTTCGATGGTTTGGAGAATCAGGAGATCAGCGAGCAATTGGTATTGTCGCAGGAAAACTGGGAAGTTGGCCCAAGGAACACTTGGCAGCCAAAGAAGCGTTAAATAAACTTAGGGCGAGTAAAGAGGAATGGTTTCAGGCATATCAACACGCCTTGATTGAGTCGAGTGAGTGGAGTGATGATATCAAGATTGAGGCTCTGCAATGGATCGGGGAGTACTATAGAGAATCTGGTGATCGACGTGCTATTTCGCTTATAGTGCAAATGCTGGAGAATAAACATACATCAGTTATAACAACTGCTCTTAATTTGTTAGTAAAATTTAATGAAAAGAGCGCAATTGAACCTATCGCATCACTCCTAAATTACCAAAGTTCAGATATCGTTTTTGTTAGAAATACGGCTAGTGATGCGTTGTATGCTCTAGGCGACCCTAGAGGGAATTATTTATTTGAGGATGAAATCGGGCATACTGAATATCCAGAAGGTGCCCTGACTAGTAGTTATGGTGATCCCACATATGGCATGTCTACGTGGGTTACTGACAAGCCGGCCCATTGGGTACCAAGAACTAGTGCGGGAACACCATCTGACAGCAATCCAGACCACGCGCAGGGGGATGTTTCCTTCTGGAAGAAAGCCGCCGGGGCGCAGGCGTTCGTGAAGCCCAATATTGTTCCGCCGGTCAGCGTCCACACCGGGCGCATCCCCATGATCCTTCTGACCGGCATGCCGTCGGCCGGGAAAAGCACAACCGGGGAAATGCTCTCCCGGGAACTGGGCATACCTTATGTGTCTGCCGGAGCGCTTTTAAGAGAAGAAGCCCTCTTTTTAAGACAGCCGATCAACAATGATCCGCGGAACGTAGCGCGAGCTGAGAAAGATTACCTGGCTCGGAATATCGCGAAGCTTCAAAATGGTTTCATCCTGGATTACCATCCCATGAGCGAGGAACGGCAGTGGTTGACGGAAGAGGCGCTGGCCTCCTCCGGTTTCGAGGTCGCGGCCCTGGCTTATGTTGATATTGACCAGAAAATCGCCCAGGAAAGGGAACTCCAGCGGCCACAGCGGCCGGAGGCCGTTGGTACTGTCGAGGACAGGGTGCAGGCATTCCTGGACCGGATCAAGAGCGATTTCGGCATCACCGAGGCGGTGCTGGGAAGGTACCGCGAGGCCAAGCGTCTGGTCACGATCGACAACAATTCGACCCGCGAGGACCTTAGTAAGAACGTAGCCGCGGCCTCGGCACAACTGCAGCCCGTGATGGAGGAAAAATTGCGGGCCGCCCGTTCCGGGAAGGGTGTTCTGAACGGTGCCGGTGATGACGCCGCAATGAAGGATAGAAACGCTGTCCCCAAAGACCTCGGCGGTATTGATTTAGATGCGAAGAAGCTTGATTTGCAGATCAAGCGCGACGGGAAGGGTGTGGCGCTACCCGTGGATCAGCAGGACTGGTCCAAGATCAACATCCAGGGTTTTATCCCGGTCATCTATAAGATCGAGCCGATAGACATGGGCCTAATCCTTGGCCTGAACAAAGATGGCCAGCCACTGACCGGCAATGGCCAAACGCTTTCATCCACAAGCGGACTGCCGCAGGGGCGGGAGATGGAACCGGTAGGGATATAGAAAAGTAAGAGCCTCGCGTTATCACTTTTGCCCCCGGCAGTGCCGGGGGTTTTTATTTTGGTCACTGGCTGCGGCAGCGGCGCACAAAATCCGTTTTACAGAGCTCGTAGGTGCAGGTGGGATTGGCCTCATCGTAATTCTTCAGATAGAGCAATTCAAAATAATTATTATGTCCCGGAGTGCCGTCGGAACGGTGGATCCAGGGTATGTCCTGCGGGCCTTTCGGATACACCGCGAACGTGAAAGGCTGGCGGGTTTTGTTGGCCTGGATGTGTTGCCGGATGTCGCACAGCACGGAGCGCTGTTGCCGAGAATTATTCCGAATGAGATCGTTCAGGTGCAACACGAGACGGCTACTGATGACGGTGATCGCCAGACAGCAGATTATCAGGTTCAGAGTAAAAATGCGGTGCTTTTGAGTGAAATAATTGAAATCGATCAGGCTGTAGACCAGGGCGATCAGGAAAACCCAGAAGAAGCTGGCGTAGTAGGCCGTGTGGGCCAGTATCCCCAGGAAATCCCGGCCGTTAAGCCGGCCCATGACGATCAGGGCCACGTGCAGGAACAAGAGCCCTCCGACCAGGCACACGAACGGCCGGCGGGTCCGGATGAAAGCGCGGTTAACACGGTTCATGACCATCAGGCAAACGGCGGCCATGAGAGCAACGGCATTGTAGGCCAGCAACTTGATGAAGATCCCGGATGAGGACAATTGCTCCAGGAACATGGCCGGCGGTGGCACAATGAACTCGGGCCTTTGTATGGCGATGATTATCAGATGGAGGGGGAAAAGTCCGGCGAAGAGCCACCAATAAATGGCTAACAAAAAGTGTTCGATGGCGCTCGTCAGGTTGATGCCCGGTATCGCCGTCGGGATCACGCTGGCCCCAAGATGGTGAATGTGGAGATCCCAGACGTAGGTGGAAATATACAAAGCGGGTGGCACGAGTAATAACCACAGGTATGACCGGGCGCTGCCTTCCGTCGGCTTGCGGGATATCCAGGTGACATAAATGAAACAGGCGATGCTGACCAGGAAACCAGCTTCATATAAAAATGACATGGGAAAAAGGCAAGCCAGCAAAATGATCAGGTCGTTACGTGATAGGCGTTTTGCTGTCGTCATCAGGTAAAGTTTGCGGAGCGCTATCAGGACGAGGTTCAGGTAGATCATGTAGGCATTGACATGTTGCCAGATGACCATCTCGGACCCCACGAACAGGCTGGCGTAAAATAGCATGAAGTAAAACGCAAAAATGCTGCGCTGAAGCGTCAAGAGGAGCCTGAGCAGGTTCCACACGAAGGCCAGATGGAGCAGGATGCCGGTGATCTGCCAGAGCATGAAGTTGTCGCCCCAGACCCATTTTTCGAGTCCAAGGAACGCCAAAAACAGCGGACGGAACAGGACCGCATCGTAGTAGAGGTTGTACAAGTGGGGGGTCCGGTCGTAGGAATAGAACTGCGTCACGAGCGCCGGCCCCTCGACTTGCGAGGTGTTGGCCAGGTATACGATGTGGTCGGAGCGGGGAATGTGGTATAAGGAAGGGAAATAGATCGGCGTGATCCACGCGACCAGGAGCAGAAAGAAGATCCCGGTCTGCCATTTCGGTGAGTTCAGGCGTGAGGCGAGTTTTACGACTGGATCAGGCATCTGGTTTAATTGTCGCATTAAGTTATAATTTATGTTACTTAAGGTCAATGGATTAAGCAATCGATACCTGTTCGATTTCAGGGGCTGATACCACCATGTCCGGATCGTCTGACTATTCTTCCTGGCTTTCAAAACGCGAACACGAGTGGGAAAGCCTGTGCCTCAACTGCGGAGCCTGTTGCGGCGCCGGGGAGGACCCATGCGGGCATCTTAAGCAGGATGCAGCCGGGAAATATTTCTGCGATTCCTATTTGACCCGGCTCGGGCCGCAGTTGACCGTCGCGGGTGTCGAAATGATTTGTGTCCCGATCCGCCAGAAACTGGGGGCTTCCTGGCCCGGGGATGAGCGGTGCGGCTATAAGAAAATAATTTAGGCACAAGGCACCGGGCACATGGCACAGGGGGCACAGGCACCCTGTGCCTTGTGTCTTGTGCCCTGTGCCCATTTACTTTCTCTTTTTTGCTTCCTTTTGCTCTTATGCTATAATGCGCCCACTTATGAAACAGCTCATCCGCATGTACCATCATCTGGAGTTCGATGAGATCAAGGCGCATCTCTTGGAGTACGGCGTCCTTTCGGGTGTCTGTTCCAATTGCAAGGAGATCAGCCAGAAGCTCGATGCGAAGGCCTGTTCCAAGTGCGCAACACCGTTCAAGTACATCGCCTTTCAGAACGTAAGGGAGCACCTGCCCAAGATCCTCAGGATCATGGCTGAGCGCCCGGACGTCCGCTTTATCGACTACCAGGACTTCAAGCGGATCGAGGGTGAGCAGCGGGCGAGGGGAATTTTAGGATAAGAAATCACGGGCTTGACGTACGAACTCGGACGTCAACCCAATACAATTTTTTACTCGCATGATCAACAAATCCCGTCTCATCAAACTCACGCGCAAGCTTCTTTCCATTGATTCCCAGAACCCGCCGGGGAACGAGGTCGCGATCGCGGACATGGTTGCGCGCGACATGAAGTCCCTGGGGCTGGAGATCAAGGTCATCTCCTACAAGAAGGACCGTCCCAATGTGATCGCGACCCTGCGCGGCAGTCTGCCGCGCAAGCAGGCCGCCGCCGGGGCGCTCCTCTTGACGCCGCACCTGGACACGGTGCCGGTCGGCAGCGGCTGGAAGTTCAACCCCTTCGGAAAGACGGTCGCCCAGGGCCGCATTTACGGGCGCGGAGCTTCGGATGATAAAGGGAACTTGGCCTGTGCCATGGAAGTGATCAGGAGCCTGGTCCAGCAGGGGTTTCGCCCCCGCAAGGACCTCATCCTCGCGGCCACGGCGGATGAAGAGACCGGCAGCCATCAGGGGATCAAGCCGCTCTTGGAAAAGAAGGTGCTGAGACCGGGGCTAGCGCTCGTCCTGGATTCGGTCGATTTTGACACGGTCATTGCCCAGAAGGGCCTGGTCCACCTGCGCGTCATGGTCTTCGGGAAGAAAGCGCACGGTGCCACCAACTGGATGGGCGTTAACGCGATCGAGCAGTCCGCGAAGATCATCCGGCGGCTCAAGAAGAACGAGACCGCCTTTAAGGAACACCCGCTTTTGAATCACCCGACGGTCAATATCGGCACGATCAAGGGCGGGGACAAAGTCAACATGGTCGCGGATTTCTGCGAGTTCTCCGTAGACCTGCGCTACATGCCCTGCACGACGCCGAAGAAGGTCATCAAACAGTTGAAGAAGATCGTCGCGGGTGTGACGGACAATTTTGAGCTGATCATCGACGATGTCCAGCTGCCCTTTGAGATCGAAAAGAAGGACCCGTTCGTGGCGCTGTTCCTCAAGGCCGCTCGGAAAGTCAGGGTCACCCCCAGCCTCAAAGGTTCCGATGGCGCCACGGTCATCAGCTTTTTCCAGAAGCACGGTATCAAGGCTTTCGCCACGGGCTTCGGGAAAAGCGGGACGATGCATGCCGATGACGAATTTGCGGAGATCAAGACACTTTATAAAGGTGCGGTTGTCCTGGAAAGGTTTGTCAAAGATTATGATCAAGTCTGATGCGTTCCTAGCGGCTCTCTTCCTGGTGTTGTTTCTGGCGGGGCCATCCTCGGCCTTTGCCCAGGCCGCGCCATTTCAGCCCGGGGAAAAGATTTGCTACAACGTCAAGCAGTTCGCGGTCAAGGTGGGTGATGCGACGCTGGAACTCAAGGGCGATGACTTCCTTGACGCGAAGAAGTACACGCTGATCATCTTCAGGGCCGTTGGTTTCGGATTTTACGACGAAGAGCGGATCTATGTGGACGGCGCGACCTGGCTGCCACAGCACGTGGCGCGGGACCTCAATATCTCCGGCAAGAAAGAAAAGATCTCGGAGGATTATTTCCATCAGGACGGTTACGTGCGCGTGACGAACATCTCTGACGGGAAAACGGTGGTCCGGCGGCTTAATACCCAGGGACCGGTTGACAATATCTACGGCTTCATCTATCGTTATCGCCAGAATGGGACGTTCAACTTGGGCGACAGCTTTGCCATGCAGCTCCCCACGATCCTGGTGAACCTGAAATTTGTTGAGGCCATGGATTTCAAGGCTGCCGGCAAGACCTATAAGGCAGTCCTCATGAAAAGCGTTCCGGCCAAGTATTCAATATGGTTCGATACCGGTTCGAGACGCTTGCCGCTGCGCATCGCAGGCGCGGTGGGGATATCCAACACTGTCATGACGATGGTGAATTGTGAGAAATAAGTAGGGCACTGGGCACTGGTCACTAGGCACTTGAGGTCGGCTTGTAGCTTGATTACGCAATCTGGCTATAGATCATTCTTCAAGTGCCAAGTGCCAAGTGCCGAGTGCCAAGATTGCCCTATGAAATTACCAGATAGTCACGGCCATTATGGCGAATTCGGCGGACGCTTCGTGCCGGAAACGCTCATGTCCCTCACCATAGACCTCGAGAAGGAATACCGCAAAGCGATCAGGGATGCCTCATTTCTTCGGGAATTCCGCACGTATCTTGCAGAGTATGCCGGACGGCCGACCAGGCTTTATCTTGCAGAGCGGTTAAGCCGCCAGCTAAAGACTCTTAAGGTGTATTTCAAGCGCGAGGACCTGCTGCACACCGGTGCGCACAAGATCAACAATACGCTCGGCCAGATTCTGATCGCCCGGCGCATGGGGAAGACCCGCATCATTGCCGAGACCGGTGCCGGACAGCATGGCGTCGCGACCGCGACCGTGTGCGCGCTGTTCGGCCTCAAGTGCGTCGTTTACATGGGTTCCGAGGACATCAAGCGGCAGGCCCTGAACGTCATCCGCATGAAGTTGATGGGGGCAGAGGTCATCCCGGTCGAGTCCGGCTCCAAGACGCTCAAGGACGCCATGAATGAGGCCATCCGCGACTGGGTCACGAACGTTAAAGATACATTTTATTTGATCGGTTCGGTGGCTGGGCCGCATCCGTACCCGATGATGGTCCGGGAATTTCAGGCAGTCATCGGCCGCGAGGCCCGGAAACAATTTCTTAAGAAAGAACATCGCCTTCCCAATTATCTTTTGGCCTGCGTCGGTGGCGGCAGCAATGCGCTGGGGCTGTTTTATCCGTTTTACGCGGACAGATCCGTCCGCATGATCGGCGTTGAGGCTGCCGGGCACGGGTTAAGGAGCGGAGAGCATTCCGCCTCCCTCAGCAAGGGCGCGCCCGGCGTTCTCCATGGCAGCAAAAGTTCGGTCCTGCAAAACCAGGACGGCCAGATCCGGCTGGCGCATTCGATCGCGGCCGGCCTGGATTATCCCGGCGTGGGTCCCGAGCACTATTTTTATAAAGAAACCGGGCGCGCCGAGTACGTCAGTATCAATGACCAGGAAGCGGTTGCTGGCGTCAAGCTGTTGTCCAGGACCGAGGGTATTATACCGGCCCTGGAATCCGCGCATGCGATCGCCTATCTTCCCAAACTCGCCCGCCGGGTGAAAGGCGCATCAAGGAAGACCGTGATCGTGTGCCTGTCGGGACGCGGGGATAAGGACATGGGAACGATCAAGGAAGTCTTGTTCAGCTGATCTTGAGAGAATGAACCGATGAACCGAATCGACCGCAAATTCAACGAACTCCGCGCTGGCAGGAAGAAGGCGTTCATTGCCTTCATTACCGCCGGGGATCCCAGCCTGCCGAAAACGGTCGAGCTGGTCCTGGCGCTGGAAAAGGCCGGGGTAGACATCATCGAGCTCGGCGTGCCGTTCTCCGACCCGTTGGCCGATGGGCCGACGATCCAGAACGCGTCGTTTAGGGCACTTCGGAAAGGCACGACGCTTGCGAAGATCCTGGCGGCCGTGAACAAGATCCGCCGGTCTTCGGATATTCCGCTGGCGCTCATGACGTATTACAACCCGGTCTTTCATTTCGGCGAAGCCAAGTTCGTGCGGGCTGCGAAAGCTGCCGGCGTGGACGGTCTCATCATCCCGGACCTGCCG
>Ga0265323_10001778_pt1 | contig 10233 bp, 10 predicted proteins | sample 41225metaG_FD_193580 | JGI IMG/M metagenome (GOLD analysis project Ga0265323, IMG submission 193580) | Rhizosphere microbial communities from Carex aquatilis grown in University of Washington, Seatle, WA, United States - 4-12-25 metaG | ecosystem: Host-associated > Plants > Roots > Rhizosphere... | reverse complement strand
TAGGGCACGTGGCGGAAGCTGACGCTCCAGCCGGCCGGCGTGAGTTCGACGATCGCGTATCGCGCGTCGGGCGTGCCGGCCTGCACGACATGCGGATGCGGCACGTTGTAGGAATAGCCGGGGCTGCCGACGCTGCCGGGATTGACGATCAGCCGCCCGTCACGGAGGCGCACGGCGCGTGCAGTGTGCGTGTGGCCACACAGGATCAACGACTGCGAAATGCCGGCGGCCAGTCGTTCGATGTCATCAAGCGACGCGCAGGTGATGGCGCCGTCCGGCGCCACGCTCTCGAGCCAGTAGACGTTGTCGTCCTCGGGCGTGGCGTGACACAGAAACACCTGCTCGCGATACACGGCGGTCGCCGGGATCGTGCGCAGCCAGTCAAGATGGCCGGCGTCGAGCTGCGGATAGGCCGGACGCTCCCAGCCGCCCATCTTCTCGAACGGCCGATCGATCAGCCAGCGATCGTGATTGCCACGTACATGCACCGCGTCGAGCGCCATCAGCATGTCCATCGTGCGCCGCGCATCGAGCGGACCGCTCGCCATGTCGCCGAGGTCGACGATGTCCGTCACGCCTTGAGCACGGATATCCGCGAGCACGGCCTCCAGCGCGAGATGGTTGCCGTGGATATCGGCGATCGCGGCGAAGCGCATGTATCATTTCCCTCAGGTCGGCGGCGTGCCGTTGAGGTCGAGCACGTGGCCCGCCAGATAGAGCGACCCCGTGATCAGAATACGCGGCGGCACCTCATAGGCAAGCCGCGCGATGCCGGCGAGCGCTGACGCCACGCCATCGGCGATCTCGACGCGCATGCCGAGCGTGCGCGCCGCCGCGGCGAGATCGGCCGGCGCCATCGCCTTGCTCTCGTTCGGAATCGGCACGACGATGATATGGCGCGTCAGCCCGGCAAAATTGGCCAGGAAAGCCGCCGCATCCTTGTTGCCCATCATGCCGACGATCACGACGAGCTGCCGCGAGACGCGTTCTTCGAGATCGCCGAGCGCAGCGGCGACGACGCGACCGCCTTCGGCATTATGCCCGCCGTCGAGCCAGATCTCGGCCCCTTGCGGTCCGAGCGTGGTGAGGGCACCGCTCGACAGCCGCTGCATGCGCGCCGGCCATTCGGCGTTGACGATGCCGTCCTCGAATGCCTTGGTGGTGAGCCTGAACTGATCGATCGCGCGCAAGGTCGCGATGGCCAGCCCCGCATTGTCGAACTGGTGGCGACCGAACAATCTCGGCGCCGGCAGATCGAGCAGACCGCGATCATCCTGATAAACGAGCCGATTGCGCTCGACGCTCACATGCCAGCTCTCACCGGCTGCGAACAGCGGCGCGCGCTGCCGTTTGGCCTCGCGCTCAATCACGGCCATTGCATCCGACTCCTGCGCCGCCGAGATCACCGGACAGCCGCGCTTGATGATGGCGGCTTTTTCGGCGGCGATCAGTGCGCGCGTGTCGCCAAGGAATTCCATATGGTCCATGCTGATCGGCGTCAGCACGGAGCCCGCGACCTGATCGATCACGTTGGTCGAATCGAGCCGGCCGCCAAGGCCGACTTCGAGCAGAACGACATCGGCAGGATGCTGCGCGAACAGCAGGAAGGCCGCGACGGTCTTGACCTCGAAGAAGGTGATCGGCGCGCCAGCATTGACCCGCTCGCATTCCAGCAGCGCGGAGATCAGTTCGTCATCATCGACCAGGACGCCGCCGCCGACCTTGCCGAGCCGATAGCTCTCGTTGATACGCACCAGCCAGGGCGAGGTGAAAACGTGGACGCGCAGGCCGGCGGCTTCGAGCATCGCGCGCAGATAGGCGACCGTCGAGCCCTTGCCATTGGTGCCGGCGACATGGATCACCGGCGGCAGCTTGCGCTCGGGATGGTCGAGCTGCGCGAGCAGCCGGTGCATGCGCTCAAGCCCGAGCGAGATCCTGCTCGGGTGCAGCGCGGAGAGCCGCGCGATCAGCTCGTCGAGCGAAGGGCGTGGCTGGGCGGCGAGATCGTTCACGCGGTCGGCGCAACCGTCGGCGCATCGGCCGCCTCGACCGTCTTGGCCGGCGGCGGCAGCTGCGGAGCCGGCTTGGGGTGTTCGACAGCCGGCGATTTGGTCAGCAGGCGGCAGAGCCGCGCCAGGGTCGGGCGCAGGTCATGACGATGCACGACCATGTCGACCATGCCGTGGTCGAGCAGATATTCAGCGCGCTGGAAGCCTTCAGGCAGCTTCTCGCGAATGGTCTGCTCGATGACGCGGGCGCCGGCGAAACCGATCAGCGCGCCGGGCTCGGCAATGTGGACGTCGCCGAGCATCGCGTAGGACGCGGTGACGCCGCCGGTGGTCGGGTTGGTCTGCACGACGATATAGGGCAGCTTGGCCTCGCGCAGCATCTGCACGGCCACGGTCGTGCGCGGCATCTGCATCAGCGACAGAATGCCCTCCTGCATGCGCGCCCCACCGGACGCCGCGAACACGATGAATGGCGATGTCTTCTCGACCGCGAGCTCGAGCCCGCGCACGATCGCTTCGCCGGCCGCCATGCCGAGCGAGCCGCCCATGAAGTCGAAATCCTGCACGGCGATGACAACGCCCATGCCTTCGAGCTTGCCGAACCCGACCTTGACGGCATCGTTCATGCCGGTCCGCGCCCGCGCATCCTTGATGCGGTCGGCGTAGCGGCGCTCGTCACGGAACTTCAGCGGATCGGGCGTCACTTCGGGCAACGCGACGTCGAACCAGGTTTCGTTGTCGAACATCGATTTCAGCCGGGCGGTTGCGCCCATGCGCATGTGATAGTTCGAACCGGGAATGACGAACTGGTTGGCCTCGACGTCCTTGTAGAACACGAGCTGTCCGGAATCCGGGCACTTGATCCAGAGGTTTTCCGGCGTCTCGCGGCGCAGGATGTTGCGGATCTTCGGCCGGACCACATTGGTAAGCCAGTTCATGAGAAGCTCCGTGTTGCGGTCGCCGGGATATATGGCGGGACAGCGGCGTCACGGCAAGCCGGCCGGGACGCCCCGTCATAGGGTGGTTGACGGACTATTCCGCGGCCTGTTGCGCGCCGCGCACGCCCTGGGCCAAGGCTGCAACCAGATCGGCGACGGCGCTCACGGTCTTCGGCGTCGCCCGGCCCTCGGCATCAAGGCTGGCGCGGAGCGCGTCGACCAAAGCGGTGCCCACCACGGCGCCATCGGCATTCGCCGCGATGGCGCGGGCGGTCTCCGGTGTGCGGATGCCGAAGCCGACGCAGACGGGCAGCGCCGTATGCCGCTTGATCCGCGCCACCGCGGCGCCCACGGCGGACGAATCCGCCGCCGCCGCGCCGGTGATGCCGGTGATCGAGACATAGTAGACGAAGCCGGAGGTGTTCGCGAGCACGGCCGGCAGACGCTTGTCATCGGTCGTGGGCGTTGCCAGCCGGATGAAGTTGAGCCCGGCCTTCAGCGCGGGAATGCACAGCTCGGTGTCTTCCTCCGGGGGCAGATCGACGATGATCAGGCCGTCGACGCCGGCCGCCTTGGCGTCGTCGAGGAACTTGTCGACGCCGTAAATATAGATCGGGTTGTAGTAGCCCATCAGCACGATCGGCGTCGCTGCGTCACCCTCACGGAAGCTGCGCACCAGTTGCAGCGTCTTCTTCAAGGTCATGCCGGCCTTGAGCGCGCGCAGGCCGGCGGCCTGGATCGACGGACCGTCGGCCATCGGATCGGTGAACGGCATGCCGATCTCGATGATGTCGGCGCCCGCCTGCGGCAGCGCCTTGACGATCGCGAGCGAGGTTTCAGGGTCGGGGTCGCCACCCATCACGAAGGTGACGAACGCCGAGCGGCCTTCCTTCTTCAACTGCGCGAAGCGCGCATCCATTCGGCTGGTCACGACTCTTTCGCCCTCTTTCGCAGGATCTCACCGACCTGCGGCACGTCCTTGTCGCCGCGGCCGCACAGATTGACGACCATCAGGTGGTCCTTCGGCTTCTTCGGCGCGAGCTCCATCACCTTGGCGATGGCATGCGCCGGTTCGAGCGCCGGGATGATGCCTTCCAGCCGCGACAGCAGCTGGAACGCCGCCAGCGCCTCGTCATCGGTGGCCGAGAGATAGGTCACGCGCTTGGCTTCGAACAGCCAGGAATGCTCAGGGCCGATGCCGGGATAATCGAGGCCGGCCGAGATCGAATGCGCCTCGGCGATCTGGCCGTCCTCGTCCATCAGCAGATAGGTGCGGTTGCCGTGCAGCACGCCGGGACGGCCGCCGGCGATCGACGCGGCATGCAGCTGCGTCAGGCCATGGCCTGCGGCTTCGACGCCGAAGATCTCGACGGAGGGATCGTCGAGGAAGGGATGAAACAGGCCCATCGCATTGGAGCCGCCGCCGATGCAGGCGACCAGGGAATCCGGCAGCCGGCCTTCGGCCTCCTGCATCTGCACCCGCGTCTCGTCGCCGATCACCGACTGGAAGTCGCGCACCATCATCGGATAAGGGTGCGGACCGGCGACCGTGCCGATGCAGTAGAACGTGTCGTGGACGTTGGTGACCCAGTCGCGCAGCGCCTCGTTCATCGCGTCCTTCAGCGTGCGCGCACCCGACTGCACCGGCACCACCTTGGCGCCGAGCATCTCCATGCGGAGCACGTTGGGCTGCTGACGTTCGACGTCGACCGCGCCCATATAGACCACGCAATCCAGCCCGAAGCGGGCGCACAGCGTGGCGGTGGCGACGCCATGCTGGCCGGCACCCGTCTCCGCGATGATGCGCCGCTTGCCCATGCGGCGCGCCAGCATGATCTGGCCAAGCACGTTGTTGACCTTGTGCGAGCCGGTATGATTGAGCTCATCGCGCTTGAAATAGATCTTGGCGCCGCCGAGATGCTGGGTCAGACGTTCGGCGTAGTACAGCGGCGACGGACGGCCGACATAATGCGTCCGATAGCTGTTCATCTCGGCCTGGAACGCCGGATCGGCCTTGGCGTCGGCATAGGCCTTTTCCAGATCCAGGATCAGCGGCATCAGGGTTTCGGCCACGAAGCGGCCGCCGAAGATGCCGAAATGCCCGCGCTCGTCAGGACCGCTGCGGTAGGAATTTGGACGTGCTGTCGTCATTGAACGCTCAACTCTTCAGCGGCGCGCGCCGCGCGGATGAAATTCCGAATCATGTCGCAATCCTTCACGCCCGGCGCCCGCTCGACGCCGGATGATACGTCGACGCCGCCGGCGCGCGTGATCCGCACGGCCTCAGCGACGTTGTCGGCGCTCAGGCCACCGGAGACCATGAACGGGCGATCCAGCGCGAGGGCGTCGAGGACATGCCAGTCGAACGTGGCGCCCAGTCCGCCCGGACGGGTGGCATCCTTCGGTGCACGGGCATCGAACAGGATACGGTCGCAGACATCGGCGTAGCCGGCCAGCGGCACGAGATCTGCTGTCGTCGCGACAGCAATCGCCTTCATGACCGGCAAGCCGAAGCGCTGCTTGAGATCGCGGATGCGCGCAACGCTCTCGCGACCATGCAGCTGCAGCAGATCCGGACGCAGGGTCTCGACGATGTTCTCAAAGGTCGCATCATCGGCATCGACCGTCAGCGCGACCTTCAGCGCGCGCCCTTTCGCCTGTTGTCCGAGCTCTCGCGCGGCCGTCAGGCCGACGTGACGAGGTGACGGCGGAAAGAACACGAAGCCGACCATCTCGGCCCCCGCGTCGAGCGCGGCACCGAGGGTCTCGGGCGTGGTCAGGCCGCAGATTTTGACGAGCAGGGACATCTGTGAAGAACGCGCGTCCGGACGGAAAAGATTACCTGGACCGACGGATTCCGATCGCCGTCCGGCCTCGGCCGCCTTCTACAACGCGGCGCCCTGCTTGTCTCGCCCATAAGGGGCGAAAAGCCGGGCCGGCGCGGCAGGAACCAGGGATTGTGACGGGCCCTGGTTGGCACGCACCGCGGCGCTCAGCTGCGCGACTTGGGCCCGTGCCGCTTCGGCATCGGCCAAGTGCCGGCGGGCGGCACGCCGCCATCGACGCTGGCCGATCCAGGTGGCGCAGCCACCGGCAATGACGCCCAGGATCGCAACGGCGATGATCAGGGCGAAGAGCGGAATCGAGACCGATAAAGCGGGGTCGACCGCGTTGAAGGGGTCGAACGAGACGGTAACGAAATGCCGGTTCGCGACGGCAAAGACGACGAACAACACCAGCAAGGGAACGACGATCACGACGGTGAGGAATCTTCGCATGCGTTCGCTCGTATCAATCAGGCTGGGTTCGCCGTGAAATCATCCGCAAACGACGCGCAGGTCGGCCGCGAGACGGGATCAATCGTCGGTGTCGGCTGCGCCGGCGGGATTGTCCCGGTTCAGCCGCTCGCGCATTTCCTTGCCCGTCTTGAAGAACGGGACGCTCTTCTGGTCCACGGGTACATGGGCGCCGGTGCGCGGGTTGCGCCCGGCGCGTGCGGGCCGATGCTTGACCGAGAAGGCACCGAAGCCGCGCAGCTCGACGCGATCACCACGCGCCAGCGCAGCCACGATCTCATCAAGGATCGCATTGACGATGTTCTCGACATCCCGCTGGTAGAGGTGCGGGTTGTGCTCGGCGATACGCTGAACAAGCTCGGATTTGATCATCGAGAAAATGTACCCGGGGAGACAGCTCCCATTTCCGTGAAAATATGCTGGACTGTCAAGACGCTAAATCATTCGCCGAGGCCGTGAATCGGGCGCGCGACCCGATCCCCGACCCTCCTCGCAGCACACGCAGGACGTGATCTTTGTGACCATGAAGGTCTTGGCGGGTTCAATTTCCCGCGGCCGGCGTCCACAATGCGAGCATGCCGTCAAGTCCCAGCCGGTCGACCGCCTGCACGACCCCGGCCTGCTCGATCTGATGCGCGATCCCGGACAGGCCGACGGCATTGAGCACCAGTGAGGTCGCGGTGCGCAGGAAGGTCAAGTCACCGAACCGCGGCACGAGCTTGTAGTCGCGCACCGGCAGATCCTTCTTGACGTTCTTGTTGGCCACGAGCCAGGCCACCGCCGTCTTCTCGTCGCCGAGCTCGTCGATCAGCTTGAGTTCGATCGCCTGCCGGCCGGTGAAGACGCGGCCGTCCGCCACCTTCTCGAGCAGCGCGTCATCCATCCCGCGGCGATCCTTCACGAGGCCGCGGAACCAGGCGTAGGAATCCTTGACCAGGGCGTCGAGCGCGGCGCGCGCTTCCGGGCTGGTCGGTTCATAGCCGTTCGGCGCCGCCTTCAGCGGCGAGGACTTCACCTCTTCGACCTTGACGCCGATCGTCTTCAACAATTCGCTGACATTCGGATATTGGAACAGCACGCCGATCGAGCCGACCAGCGAGCTCTGCTGCGCGACGATGTGGTCCGCGGCGATCGCGCCGATATAGCCGCCGGACGCGGCGAGCCCTTCGACGACCACGACCAGCGGCTTCTTCGCCTTCAGCCGCACCAGGGAATCGTAGAGCTGTTCGGAGCCGGCAGTGGTTCCGCCCGGCGAATTGATGTGAACGATCACGGCCTCGGCCGATGAGTTCTCCAGCCGCTCCAGCGCCTCGACGCGCTCGTGGTCGCTGCGGATCAGGCCTTCGATGTTGACGCGGGCGATCGAGCCTGACGTCGAGAGCGCGGTGCGGCCGCGCGGCGACATCGCAAGACCGATGGCGGACAGCGCTGCGATCGCGATCAGCACCGCGACGACGCGCCAGAAGGTCAGTTTGCGGCGCAGCCTGCGGCGATCGACGATCACATCCGAATCAAGCGACATGGACAGCTCCTGGAAATCTGGGCGCGTTTTGCAGCCGCAGCCTGAATATCTCGTTATCCGATTACATCAATCACGGCGCATTTTGAAGAAAGGAAGGCCCGCCAAGAGACCGCCACAGGCCCGCCAAGACACGGCCAGCACATCGCCAGCCGGCGGAGAGAGCCGGAGGGGCGGATAAAAAAAGCCCCGGCCGAAGCCGGGGCTTTGATCTGATGACGGCGATCGAAGGCTTACTTCGCGTCGCGGTTCTTGAGCGCGGTGCCCAGGATGTCGCCCAGCGTGGCGCCCGAATCGGACGAGCCGTACTGCGCGATGGCTTCCTTCTCTTCCGCGACTTCCAGCGCCTTGATCGACACCTGGACCTTGCGGGCCTTCTTGTCGAACTGGATCACGCGGGCATCGACCTTCTCACCGACGGCGAACCGCTCGGAGCGCTGGTCATTGCGATCGCGCGCCAGCTCGGAGCGCTTGATGAAGGTCGAGAACTCGGTGCCGACGATCTTGACGTCGATGCCGCCGTCCTTGACGTCGAGCACTTCGCAGGTGACGACTGCACCCTTCTTGACATCGCCCGGCTCGGCGAAGGGATCGCCTTCGAGCTGCTTGATGCCGAGCGAGATGCGCTCCTTCTCCACATCGACGTCGAGCACCACGGCCTTGACCATGTCGCCCTTCTTGTAGTTGTCGATGACCTGCTCGCCCGGCAGCTTCCAGTCGAGATCCGACAGGTGGACCATGCCGTCGACGTCGCCTTCGAGACCCAGGAACAGGCCGAACTCGGTCTTGTTCTTGACCTCGCCCTCGACCACCGAACCCGTCGGGTGCTTCTCGACGAAGACCTCCCACGGATTGCGCATGGTCTGCTTGAGGCCGAGCGAGATGCGGCGCTTGACGCTATCGACCTCGAGCACCTGCACTTCGACCTCCTGCGAGGTCGAGACGATCTTGCCGGGGTGCATGTTCTTCTTGGTCCACGACATCTCGGAAACGTGGATCAGGCCTTCGATGCCCGGCTCGAGCTCGACGAACGCGCCGTAGTCGGTGATGTTGGTGACACGGCCGTGGAAGCGGGCCTGCAGCGGGTACTTCGCCTCGATGCCCTGCCACGGATCGTCCAGCAGCTGCTTCATGCCCAGCGAGATGCGGTGCGTCTCGTGGTTGATCTTGATGATCTTGACCTTGACGGTCTGACCGATCGAAAGCACCTCGGTCGGGTGGTTGACACGGCGCCAGGCAATGTCGGTGACGTGCAGCAGGCCATCGATGCCGCCGAGGTCGACGAACGCACCGTAATCGGTGATGTTCTTGACGACGCCGTCGATCACCTGACCCTCTTCGAGGTTCTGCACCAGCTCCTGGCGCTGCTCGGCGCGGGTCTCTTCCAGCACGGTCCGGCGCGACACGACGATGTTGCCGCGGCGACGGTCCATCTTGAGGATCTGGAACGGCTGCGAATTGTTCATCAGCGGCGCGACGTCGCGGATCGGACGGATGTCGACCTGCGAGCGCGGCAGGAACGCCACGGCGCCGTCCAGGTCGACGGTGAAGCCGCCCTTGACCTGGTTGAAGATGACCCCGTTGACCTTCTCGTTGTTCTGGAACGCCTTCTCGAGCTTGCCCCAGCTCTCTTCGCGGCGGGCCTTGTCGCGCGACAGCACGGCTTCGCCGAGCGCGTTCTCGATGCGGTCGAGGAACACTTCGACCTCGTCGCCGACCTTCAGCTCGCTGTCGCGGCCGGGACCGGAAAATTCACGCAGCGCCACGCGGCCTTCGGTCTTCAGGCCGACGTCGATGACGGCCATGTCCTTCTCGATCGCAACGACCTTGCCCTTGACGACGGAGCTTTCCTGAAGGTTGCCCTTCGTGAAGGACTCATCCAGCATCGCGGCAAAATCATCGCGGCTGGGATTGTAGGAATTAGCAGAGATACTCGAAGCCATTGGTTCTCCAGATGCGGACATTCTCGCCAGCTTGGGGTTGATCGGCGCATCGGATGGACAGTGCCTGGAGGTCCACAAATCCCCAGACGTCCGCGCGGTGCGCTGAGAGCGCCTCGACGCGGGCCGGCAATGCCTGCACATGCGATACGTATGAAGCTTCGTCCGGATGATCGGGCTCGATTGAACCGCAATCGAGCTATCGATGGTCAAGGGCGGGAGCGGGCGGTTCCTCCAATGACGCCGACGGAAATCAGACCCGCTGGCGGCCCGCTCGAACGGCCTCGACGATATCGATGGCGGCCCGGACGCCGCCTTCTATATCCAAATGGGAGTTATCAAGCAAGTAAGCATCCGGGGCTTGTTTCAAAGGGGCGACGGCCCGGTTCTGGTCGCGTTCGTCGCGCGCCAGGATGTCGGCCAGAATGGCCGCCTCGTCCGCCGGCTCGCCGCGGGACCGCGCCTCGAGGGTACGCCGATGCGCCCGGATGCGCGGATCGGCCACCACGTAGATCTTCACCTAGGCGTCCG
>Ga0265323_10001777_pt1 | contig 10233 bp, 6 predicted proteins | sample 41225metaG_FD_193580 | JGI IMG/M metagenome (GOLD analysis project Ga0265323, IMG submission 193580) | Rhizosphere microbial communities from Carex aquatilis grown in University of Washington, Seatle, WA, United States - 4-12-25 metaG | ecosystem: Host-associated > Plants > Roots > Rhizosphere >... | reverse complement strand
AGCGTGGGCATCAACGTGCTGTCGAAGACCGAGGACATTGCCAACGCCCGCATTGAATTCGAGGACGGCTGCGTGGCCAACCTGAGCGCGAGCCGCATGGCCCTGAAGAAGAACCGGGAGATCCGCGTGTTCCAGGACAACGCCTATCTCTCGCTCGACTTCATGAACCAGAAGGGCCACCTGGTGAAGAAGAGCGACCTCATCGCCTACGGAGTGAAGCTGAAGCTCGGCCTGGTGAAATCCGGCGACGCCAGCTCCATTCCCGTGCACGAGATTCCGATCGAGAAGGGCGAGCCGCTGGCGATCGAGCTGCGGGATTTCGTCGACAGTGTGGCCAAGGCCCGGCAGCCGAAGGTCGGCGCGGCCCTGGGCAAAAGCGCCCTCGAGGTGGCGATTGCCATCACCGAGCAGATCCGGACTGCTCATCAAGCCAAATGAACCACAGAGGCATAGAGAACCCAGAGATGAAACCACGTCTCTCCTTCTCCGTGTCCTCGGTGTCTCCGTGGTTCAAATCATGACGACGAGCTTGAAGGCGCTTCCGTTTTCCCTGCCGCCGCCGGAGGGCGGGTGCGTGGACGTGTTGATCGTCGCCGGCGAGCACTCGGGCGACGAACACGCGGCGCGCATGGTGCAGGGGCTGCTCGCCCAGCAGCCGGCGCTGCGGGTGTGCGCCCTGGGCGGCCCGAAGCTGGCCGCGGCCGGCGCCCAGCTGCTGCACGACCTCACGACGTCGTCCGTCGTCGGTTTCGTGGAGGTGCTGAAAAATCTTCCCTTCTTCCGGATGCTGCTCAACGCGACGCGGGACTGGATCGGGCAGCACCGGCCGCGCGCGGTGTGCCTGGTGGACTATCCCGGCTTCAACCTCCGCCTGGCCCGCTCGCTGCATGCCGGCGGGCTCACCACAAAAGGCGGCGGCCCCATCCGGGCGCTCTACTACATCAGTCCGCAAATCTGGGCGTGGAAGGCCGGCCGGCGCTTCGAGATGGCCCGGCACCTCGACGCCATGGCGGTCATCTTCCCGTTCGAGGTAAAGAGCTACGCCGACACGCCGCTGCCGGTGGAATTTGTCGGGCATCCGTTCGTGGCCGGGGATTATCACTCACCCGTCAGTTATGATCCCGCCGGTCCCGTGCTGCTGCTGCCCGGAAGCCGCCGGCAGGCCGTGGCGCGAATTTTTCCCGCCCTGCTCGCCGGTTACGCGGACTTTGCCCGGCGGCATCCCGGCCGCAACGCGGTGGTGCTGCATCCCAGCGAGGAGATCAAAGGCGTGCTGGAGCCGCTTTTGCCCCGGTCGCTGGCAGGGGCGGTGGCGTTGCAGCGCACCGGTGTGCCCGTCGCCGCTTCCGCGGTGCTCACGAGCTCCGGCACGATGTCGATGCATTGTGCGCTGGCCGGCATCCCCGGCGCGATCGCCTACCGAACCAATCTGCTGACTTATCTTTTCGGCCGCTGGCTGGTGAAGGTGCCCTACATCGGCATCGCGAACCTGCTGCTCGACGAGCCGATGTATCCCGAGTTCATCCAGGGGGCGGCCACGCCCGCGAACCTCGCCCGCGAACTCACGGCCTGCCTCGAAGACCCCGCACGCCGCCGGCGCAGTGAGGAGCAGGCGCGGCGCCTCCGTACCATCCTGCATCAGCCCGCGTCCGGCACGGCAGCCGACTGGCTTGCGCGGCAACTGGCCTAGGGGTTTTCCCCCGGGCGCAATGAGCGTCGAAACGCGGTTTCAAGGTTGCTTCAGGCGTGGGTGGCAATGAAACTGTTGCCACCCCATGCCCCCAACTGCGCCAACAGAAAAGGCCGGTACGGCAAGTGGTTTCCGTCTGGGCTGGCCCCTGGCCGTACTGGCGATCGGGCTCACGCTGACCGCTGTGGGCGGCTGGCTGGTATACCAACAGTCTGAACAAACCGACGCCCTGCGATTCCGGCGGCTGAGCGAACGTCTGACCAGCACGCTGTCCGCCCGGCTGCAGAATATTGAGGAGGCGTTGTATGGCGCACGGGGCCTGTTCGCCGCCAGTGCAGGCGTGGAGCGGGCGGATTGGGCGAGTTACACCAGGAACGTGGAAGGGTACTTGCGGCGGGGCGTGCTCAGTTTCGGCTTCATCGAACGGGTGCGGCGGCCGGATTTGCCGGCTTTTCTGGCCCGCATGCGCACCGGTGGTGCCCCGGACTTTGAGGTTCACCCGACGAGCGACCGCGACGAACTTTACGTCGTTAGCTACGTCGAGCCGAGCGCGCAGAACACCGGGGCCTTGGGCAAGGATCTTGGGACGGAGGAAAGACGCCGCGAGGCGGCGGAGCGGGCCATGCGGACGAACCGCACCACGCTCACCCGGCTGATCACCCTGACCCCGGACGAGCGAAGGCTGCCGGGCTTTCTGCTGTTTCTGGCCATCTACGAGAAAGGCAGCAATCCGGTGGCGCCGGCCGACCGCGAGCGCGTCCTGCGCGGATGGGTGTTTGCCGCCATCCGCGTTGATGAATTGATGGATGGCGTTGCCCAGGTGGCCGAGGATCAGGTGGATTTCGACATTTTTGATGGTGATGCAGCCTCGATGTCGTCGCTGATTTTCGATAATGACCAGCATTTGGGCTCGCATCACGGCGAGGTAATAACCGCGGCGGACTATGCCGGCCGCCGTTTTTCCACCCCGGTGCCGCTCTCGATCTACGGCCGCCAGTGGTCGCTGTGGGTTTCATCGCGGCCGAAATTCGGCGCCACGGTCAGCCGCGTGATGCTGGCCACGGTGCTGGGCGGCGGAGTGGCGATCAGCCTGCTCGCCGCCGCGCTGACCTGGCTGCTCATCACCGCGCATTTCCGGGCCGTCGCCCTCGCCGGGCGCATGACCCGTGATCTGCGTGCCGCCGAAACCGACCTCCGGCGCGAGCGCCGGATGATGGACACCTTCATGCATTCGGTGCCCGATGCCGTGTATTTCAAAGACCTGCAGTCGCGCTTCATCAGGACCAGCCAATCCATGGCGAAGCTCTTCGGCAAGGACAGCCCCGACGAGCTGACGGGCAAAACGGACTTCGATTTCTTTTCGGAGGAACACGCCCGGCCGGCCTTTGAGGGCGAGCAGCAGATCATCCGCACCGGCCAGCCGATCATCGGCCTGCCGGAAAGGGAGGTTTTCCCCGACGGGCGCGTCCAATGGTCGCTGACCACGAAGATGCCCCTGCGCGACGAGGAGGGGCGCATCATCGGCACCTTCGGCATCAGCAAGAACATCACCGAGCTCAAGGTTGCGGAAGAGAACCTCCGGCGCGAGCGCCGGATGATGGACACCTTCATGCATTCGGTGCCCGATGCCGTGTATTTCAAAGACCTGCAGTCGCGCTTCATCAGGACCAGCCAGTCCATGGCGAAGCTCTTCGGCAAGGACAGCCCCGACGAGCTGACGGGAAAAACGGACTTCGATTTCTTTTCGGAAGAACACGCCCGGCCGGCCTTTGAGGACGAGCAGCAAATCATCCGCACCGGCCAGCCGATCATCGGCCTGCCGGAAAAGGAGGTCTTTCCCGATGGACGGGTCGAATGGTCGCTGACCACGAAGATGCCCCTGCGCGACGAAGAGGGGCGCATCATGGGCACGTTCGGCATCAGCAAGAACATCACCGAGCTCAAGGTCGCCGAGGAAAAGTTGCGCAGCCAGGAAGCGTTCTTCCGCTTCATTTTCGAGCAGGCACCGGTCGGCCTTTCCTGGCACCTTCCCGAGGACGTCGCCTCCCACATCGTCAACCCCGAGCACGTGCGCATCACCGGAGTGTCGGCGGAGGATGCGAAGCTGCCGGGGGCCTTTGCCCGCGCCACGCATCCCGAGGACTACGCCCGGCAGCAGCTGCTGATGGCGAAATACCGCACCGGCGAGATCGACAAGTTTTTCATCGAAAAGCGCTACGTGCACCCGGATGGCGAAATCGTCTGGGCGGCGTTCACGAGCCGGATGTTCCTCGACCCGGCCACGGGCCGGAAGCAGTCGGTGACCACGATGGTCGACATCTCCGAGCTGAAGAAGACGCAGGAGGAGATGGCGCGGAAGGAGGCCCTCTACCGCTTCATCTTCACCCACACACCCGTGGGCATCTCCTGGATGCGGAGCCAGCGGGGCGAGACCCGCATCGTCAATCCGGCGCACGAAAGCATCACGGGTGTTCCGGCGGCCATGTCCAAGGACACCAGCAATTACACCGCCATGTCCCATCCGGACGACCGCGAGAAGCAGCAGATGTTCACGGAAAAGCTGTATCGCGGCGAAATCGACCATTTCTCGATCGAGAAACGGTACGTCCATCCCAACGGCGGCCTGGTCTGGGCCGCGTACACGATGCACCTCTTCAAAGACCAGGCCACGGGCGAGGCGCAGGAAGTGACGACCATTGTCGACATCACCGAGCAGAAACGCGCCGCGGAGGAGCTGAAACTGGCCAAGGAGACGGCCGAGCGGGCCAGCCAGGCCAAGAGCACCTTCCTCGCCGTGATGAGCCATGAAATCCGCACGCCCATGAACGGCGTCATCGGCATGACCAGCCTGCTGCTCGATTCACCCCTCACGCGCGAACAACGCGAGTACGCCGAGACGATCCGGGCGAGCGGCGACGCCCTGCTCACCATCATCAACGACATCCTCGACTTCTCCAAGATCGAGTCGGGCCGCCTCGATCTGGAAAATGAGACGTTCGTCCTGCGCGATTGCGTCGAGGGCGCGCTTGACCTGCTGGCCTCCAAGGCCGCGGAGAAGCGCCTCGACCTGCTCTATGAAATCGCCGACGGTGTGCCGCAGATCATCTGCGGTGACGCCACGCGCCTGCGCCAGATCATCGTCAATCTGCTGGGCAACGCCATCAAGTTCACCGAGCGTGGCGAAGTGGTGCTCGCCGTGCGCGTAAAACCGCCCGAGGGCGTTCCCACGGAGGCCAAGGTGGCCGTGGGTACCACCTCCCCCTTCAGCCCCGCCGAACACGGGAAACCGGATTCACGCCCGCCGCTCGTGCCCGCCCGGGCCAGTTTCTCGCCGCTGGTGGCTTCCCGCGCCAGCTTCTCGCCACTTGGCGCGTTCCGGAGCGGAAAGATCGATTCGCGCTCGCCGGTGGTGGAGGATGGCCCCCGCGAGCCGGTGGAACTGCTGTTCAGCGTCACCGACACCGGCATCGGCATACCGCCGGAGGCGATGAACCGGCTGTTCCATTCCTTCTCCCAGGTCGACGCCTCCACCACACGCCGTTTTGGCGGCACGGGCCTGGGCCTGGCCATCAGCTGGCGCCTGGCCGAACTCATGGGCGGCACCATGTGGGTGCAGAGCGAAATGGGCAAGGGGTCGACCTTCAGCTTCACCGTCCGGACCGAGTTTGTCCCCTCCCGTCCGCGGCCCTTCCTGGCCGGCCCCAAACTGCACCTCAACGACCGCCGCATGCTCATCGTGGACGACAACGCCACCAACCGGCGCATTCTCGCCACCGTCGTGGCGAGCTGGGGCATGTTGCCCCGCGCCGCCCACTCGGCGTCCGAGGCGCTGAACTGGCTGCGCGCCGGTGAGCTGTTTGACGTGGGCGTTCTCGACATGCAGATGCCGGATATGGACGGGGTGATGCTCGCCCGCGAGATCAGCCGCCTGCCCGGCGAAAGCAAACTGCCCCTGGTGCTGCTCTCTTCGCTCGGGGTGCGCGATGTGAAGGCGGAAAAGCAGCTGTTCGCCGCCGCCCTGACCAAGCCCGTGAAGCCGTCGCAGCTGTTCGATGTGCTGGCGGGGATCTTCAAGGATCTCGAGCCGCCTTCGATCACCAAGGTCCGGCCTCCACGCGTCGTGTCGACCACGGCGAAAACGGTGCGGGTGCTGCTCGCCGAGGACAATCTCGTCAACCAGAAGGTTGCCCTGCACATGCTGGCCGCCATCGGCTACCGCGCGGACCTCGCCGCCAACGGGCTCGAAGTCATCCAGGCGCTGGATCGCCAGGTCTACGATGTCATCCTGATGGATGTGCAGATGCCCGAGATGGACGGTTTGGAGGCCACGCGCCACATCGTCGCCCGGCAGCCGAACCCCATGAAGCGGCCCTGGATCATCGCGCTCACCGCCAATGCGGTTCAGGGTGACCGGGACATCTGCCTGGAAGCCGGCATGGACGATTACATCAGCAAACCGATCAAGAAGGAAGAACTCGCCACCGCCATGGGGCGCGTCCGCATAATCGGGGCGGTCTGAGGCGGCGACAGTCGCACGGGAACGGTCCGGGCCTCGGGCAGTCTCCCGGTTCTCCCGCGCGCGAAGCCGGTCATCCTTCCGTGTGATTCCCGCCCATCCGCGGTTCGATCTGCTGCCACAACGCCCCGGCTTTTTCGGCGAGCAGCGCGCGCACCCGTTCCATCTCGGCCTGACGCAGGGCGAGGTTTTCCTCGGCGATCTTCGCCAGGTCGTCGAGGTTGTAGAGAAAGACATTGGGCAGGGCGGCGACGTCCGGATCGATGTTGCGCGGCAGGGCCAGGTCGATGAAGAAGAGCGACCGGGTGGCGCGGCGCCGCATGGCGAGCGCCGCCATGGCGCGCGTCACCACCGCCCCGGGTGCGGCCAGGGAGCACACGACGATGTCATAGTCCGGCAAGGCCCCGGCCACCTGGTCAAAGGGAATGGCGCGCGCCGCGAAGGCTCCGGCCAGCGCCTCCGCATGCTCTAGGTGGCGGCTGGTGACGGCCATCTCGCCGGCCTCGCGGCTCTTGAAGGCTCGGGCCGTCTTTTCGCCGATGTCGCCGGCGCCCAGCACCAGCACGCGGCAGCGCCTTAGGTCGCCGAAGATCTTGAGCGCAAGATCCACCGCCACGCTGGCCACGCTGATCTGGCCCTCGCCGATGGCGGTGTGGGTGCGCACATGCTTGGCGGCCTGGAAGGTTTTTTGGAAAACCCGGTTGAGCACCGGTCCCGTGGTGCCCCGCGTCTGTGCCGCGGCGTAGGCGTCCTTCACCTGGCCGAGAATTTCCGTCTCGCCGACCATCTGCGAGTCGATGCCGGCGGCCACCTCGAGGAGGTGCTGGATGGCGGGGAGGTCGTGCAGCTCGAGCCGGATCTGCTCGAAGACGCGCGCGTCCATCTGGTTTAGCGCGCACAGGGCGGCCTGCAGGCGGGCCACCGCCTCCGTTTGCGTGGCGACGCCGTAGATCTCGACCCGGTTGCAGGTGTTGAGCACCGCGAATTCCTCCAGACCGGCGAGCGACTGCAGTTCCCCGTGGAGGGCGTCGAGTTTGCCGCCGGCCAGCGCCAGCTTCTCGCGCAGCTCGAGCGGGGCGGTCTGGTGGCTGGCGCCGAGGAGAAAGAGGGTGGCGGCACTCATGGCTGGCTGGCGGCCGGCGGCCCGTCCGGCGTCACCGGATGGCGGCTGGCGTTGACCGGCCCAAGGGAGAGCAGGGCGGCGGCGAAGAGCGCCAGGCACGTCCAGGCCAGGCGTTGCGAAACCAGTTTTCTACCCAGGCGCAGCAGCAGGGCTAGCAGGTAGGCGAGCCACACGCCGGCCGTGAGCAGTTTGGGCGTGTCCACGCTGGCGAGGTCCTGCAACCAGTGGAACGCCCCGATGCCCAGCGACCAGGTCATCAGCACCACCCCGGCGGCCAGCAGCCGGACACTGATGAGGTCGAGTTCGTAAATGGAGGGCAGGAACGAAAAGAGGCCGTGCAGCTGCTTGTGCTTCAGGCTGTACGTCTGCAGCAGGTACATGCCCGCGGCGAGCGCGAGCAGCGCGAACACGCCGTAGCTGAAGAGGGCCAGGGCGGCGTGCAGCGCCACCCACGGGGTGCCGCCAAAGGCATTGATGCGGTGCGCCGCATCCCAGCCCGGTGCGGCGAGCGAGACGAGCGTGAGCACCGCGGACAGGCACGAGGTGAAATAGCCGAGGAGGCTGAGGCGGAACGTGGCGCCAATCACGAGATACAGCGAGATGGCCGACCACGCCGTGAACTGGAAGATCTCAAACAGGTTGCCGATCGGGCATCCCTGGACCGCGAGACCGCGCAGGATGAGGCCGAGCGTCTGCAGCACGAAGCCCGCGGCGACGAAGCCATAGATCGTCAGGCGCGGTTGGCGCCGGTCGCGCAGCAGGGCCAGGGTGCCCAGCACCAGGCCGGTGAAATAGCAGACGGAAGCCAGCCACAGCCACGTGCGGTCGCCAAGTCCGAGGAACGTCATGGGAACGGCAACATATGTCAGCGCGGGGCGGCGGGCAAGTGGCGTTGTCGATCCGGGGGTGCACCCGTCTCCCCGCCGCTGCTGATCTGCGGCATCACGATGGAGGCCGGGCCGGCGGCGCCCATTTTTCGAGAAACGCGAGCACCTTGGCCGGGTCGTCTGCCTCGGTATCGCCGCTCTTCTCAAAGGCGCCGGTTTCCTGCGTCACCAGCGGCTGCCCGCCGGTGTCGAGTACGACCAGCACCGGCAGGCCCAGCTTGATGGGATTGCCGTACTTTTCGTCCACCGCGGCATTGCGCGCGGGGCCCTTGCGCTTGTTGACGTCGACCATCACGACGACGTAGCCGGCGGCGAGCTGCCGACGCACGGCATCATCGGTGGTGAACACCTGGTGGAGGAGATGGCACCACGGGCACCAGTTGGCGCCGAAGTCGAGCAGCACGCGCTTGTTCTCCGTGCGGGCCTGCTGGAGCGCGGTGTTGATGAGGACAGATCCGTCTGCCTGCGGATCATAAATATCCGGTCCGCGGTTGGGATATTCCGGACCGGCCCGAAGAGCCGGAGCTGCCATAAGGGTTAACAAAACAAGCGCCGTACGCATGCTCGGAAGGTAGTCGATACGCGATGAAAAGCTAGCGTGGATCCCTCGCTGGCGGAGCGGACGCGTTTGTTTTTCGGCCGCTCCTTCAAATTCAATGTCAACTATTAGTTGACATTGATGCTGGGGCGACCCCGCGTCAGCCGCGCGCCAGAGATGCAGGTGCGTATGTTTTTTCAGGCGTTCCGCCGAATGAGATGTCAACTATTAGTTGACATTGATACTTGGGCGAATTCTTGAACTGTCGGGCGGGACCGAACTCAAAACTCAAAACTCAAAACCCAAAACCCAGAATCACGCCAGTGTCAGCCGCGCCACGCCCGGCGCCGGGTTTCCTTGAACTGCGGGCGCTTGGCCTCGACGAGCACGCCGGCGACGGCGGGGTGCGCCCGCAATTGCTGGAACTGGGCCACGGTCAGTTTCCAGCCGAGGCCGGCGGACGCCTCGGCGAACGGCGCGATGCGGTCCGCGAGCACAAAGGCGAACTCGAGACGTGTGTCGCCATAGCTGGCGTCGACCGTGGCGCGCAGGACGCGGAGGAAGGCGGCCAGTTCGGGGTGATCGGGCTTGAGCAGCCAGGTGACCTTTTTGATGAGCGCTGGCGCGACGAGATCGAGCGGGTAGCACTCCCGGACGTTGATGCGCATGCCGTCATTGCCCGCGAGCAGGTTGCCCTGCACGAGCACGGGCGTCTCGGCGACGAGGTATTTCGCGTACTCCTCGTAGGCGTCGGAAAACATGTTCATCGGCAGCGACACCCGCCTGGTGGCGAGGGTGAACGCGGCCCACGGACGGTTGTCCCGGCGCGAAAGTTTTTTCGTGATACCGGTGGCAATGCCGCAAAGGCGAAACTCGCTCTGGGACGGCTGGTCGAGCAGCTGGTCCTCGGGCACGGTGTTGAGGGCCTCGGCGAGTCCGGCGTAGGCGTTCATCGGATGGCCGGAGATATAGAAGCCGAGCAGCTCCTTTTCGTATTGCAACTGTTCCGACAGCGGAAAATCGCTCGTGCTGCCGTTGCCGCCGCCGACCTGCAGGGACTCCTCCGCCGCGCCGTTGCGCCGCCGCACGGCCGGCGTCTCCGTCTCGCCGAACAGGAAGACCTGGCCGGCCGTCTTCTCGCGCTCGTCAGCCGCCGTCGCGCTGAGCCGGGCGGAGATGAACTCCACCGCCGCGTCCAGCCCGGTGAAGAGTTCGCCGCGTGCCGCGCCCGAATAGTCGAACGCGCCGGTCTTGATCAGGCATTCCAGCACGCGCTTGTTGACCGCGCGGCCGTCCACCCGGTGGATGAAATCGTCAAAGTCGCGGTAGGGGCCGCCGGTCTCGCGTTCGCCGATGATTTTTTGCGCGGCGCCTTCGCCCACGCCCTTGATTCCCGCCAGGCCGAATCTGATTTTGTCTGCTCCATCGGCGGATGACCCTCCTTCGCCAAGACTACGGAGGGCGGTGGTGGGGGCGGTG
>Ga0265323_10001776_pt1 | contig 10234 bp, 10 predicted proteins | sample 41225metaG_FD_193580 | JGI IMG/M metagenome (GOLD analysis project Ga0265323, IMG submission 193580) | Rhizosphere microbial communities from Carex aquatilis grown in University of Washington, Seatle, WA, United States - 4-12-25 metaG | ecosystem: Host-associated > Plants > Roots > Rhizosphere... | reverse complement strand
TTTAGCTTCAGTGGAATAAAAACCTCGGTGTTATACTATCTTCGCAAAGTTGGATTTGATAAGACGACAAACAGAAACGAACAATTTATTGCAGATGTTTGTGCAAGTTTTCAAACTGCAGTGGTAGACGTGTTAATTGATAAACTTCTCATAGCAGCGAAAAAGTATAATGTGAGAGATGTTACGGTTTCGGGAGGAGTATCGGCAAATTCCGAACTGCGCCGCCGATTAGAAACTGAAGCGAAGATGAATCATTTGAATCTCTTTATCCCCAAACTTGATTTTTGCACCGATAATGGTGCGATGGTTGCAGTTGCAGGATACGAACGATTACGGCATGGATTTGAATCATCTCTCGAACTCACAGCAGAACCCAATCTTCAATTACGATAACAATGGACAATCTAAAAAAAGAAATCTGCCGCTGGCGTAAACGAATTGACAAGATTGATCTTCAATTGGTCAAATTGCTCAGCGAGCGGGCGAAGTGTGCAGATGAAATTGGCAAGCTCAAACTGCGGCTTGACATCGAAGCGTATTCGCCCGAACGAGAAAAAGAAGTAATGCACAATGTTTCTACTGCAAATCCAGGACCGCTTTCCGTGAAAGCGATTCGTCGGTTGTTCGAGCGTATCATTGATGAATCGCGAAGCATTGAGCGTGTGACGATGAGCGAGAAGAAGAAAAAAAACCAGTAAGAATGGTGAACTCATTGATTGGGCAAAAAAAAGGACATCTGATGAGATTCATCATTGTTATCGCTGTGCTTGGATTTACGTACTATGTGTTCTTTCTCCCGAATTATTATAATGACCCGAAAGGACAGCTTGTCACTATTTCGCGCGGGGCATCTTTTCGGATGATAGCGGACTCGCTTGTAAGTACACGTGCAATCCGAAACAGATGGTCATTTGAACTTGCCGGCAGAGTACTTGGCTATACAAAGTCCATCAAAGTTGGAAAGTATCTTTTTGTTTCCGGCCAATCCAATTTTGACATCTTACGGGACATCAGTTACGGAAAATCGCGGCTCATCATTCCGGTTACAATACCGGAAGGGTGGCCTCTTGATAAAATTGCACATCGCTTTGAACACGATCTCGGAATCGATGAAAAACTATTTCTTTCGCTCTGTCAAAATGAAAAATTTATTCAAGACCAAGGAATAGACGCAAAGTCAATCGAAGGGTATTTGCTTCCTGATACGTACTCGTTCTATTGGCAGACGGATGAACAAGAAATCCTTACGCGCATACTGAATGGATTCAAGCATTTCTACAATGATAGTCTGACAAAGAAGCAGGACGAACTCGGTAAAACACAATTGGAGATTCTTACGCTTGCATCTATCGTTGAGGCAGAATCGAATGTTGATGAAGAACGTCCGAGGGTTGCAGGTGTCTATTGGAATCGATTGAAGAAGCAAATGCGTCTGGAAGCTGATCCAACCGTGCAGTATGCGCTTGGTGAAGGAAGAAGGTTAAGATTTTTAGATTTGGATATCAATTCACCCTATAATACATATCGCCGCCGTGGACTCCCTCCGGGACCAATTAATAATCCAGGAAGGCTCTCAATCCTGGCCACACTGTATCCTGAACAGCATGACTTTTTGTTCTTTGTTGCAACAGGTATAGGCGGACATCGGTTTGCAAAAAATTACAGCGATCATCAAAAAAATATTCGTCTGTATCATCGCACGAAACGAGAACTGAAACAATTGTCAAGCGAGTGACTGGAAAGCCAAGGAATTGCACTTTTCTATGAAACATTCCATTATTTATGTAATGAGCATTTATTGTATTTCTGTGATCATGTTTTCAGGATGTGCAAACCAGCAGCTACCAGAAGGCGGGCCGGTTGATTTGACTGCTCCAGTAATCATTGCGATCTATCCGGATAGCAACAAGCTGAATTTCAACGACAATAAGTTAAGATTAGAATTCGACCGATATGTCGAGGAGCGAACACTCGAAGAATCCATTTTTATCTCGCCGTATGTCGGTGGTTTGGAATTCAATTGGAGCGGTACTCAAGTTGAAATTACATTTTCAGAAAAGCTACATCGCAATACCACATATGTCGTTAATATTGGAACGGATGTCAGAGATCGTTTTCGCGGACAAACGCACATGGCGAAGGCGTACACGCTGGCTTTTTCAACCGGACCAGAAATTGATCGCGGAGGAATAGAAGGTCTTGTTTTTCCGATGAAGAAAGGCGATGCATCAGCCGGCGTTATGATTTTTGCATATAAGCTGGATGGGCTGAATCCCGATACGTTAAAACCCATGACCGCAAAACCGGATTTTATTACACAGACTGGTAAAAGCGGAGACTTTTTTCTCCATCATATTCCTTTTGGAAATTACCGGATCTTTGCAATACGCGATGAATATCGGAATTTGGTGTATGATCGAGAGGTGGATGAGTACGGTGTACCTTCGAGCACTATACATATTTCACAGAGTGACACACTCGTAGCAGGTGTCTTGATGCAGCTTGCAAAAGAGGATACAACGGGTCCATGGCTCGTCAAAGCATCCGCACCGGATAGAAATCATATCATCGCAGAATTCTCCGAGTCATTACTCCCCTCCTCAATCACTCTTACATCGTTCAGTGTTGTGGATACGGCAGATCGAACGCCGCTTGAAGTTATAGCCGTATATCCCGATCCTTCCGCACTGAAATCATTTATAACAATAACGCAGAAACAAGATTCTGCAAAGACATATTTTATCCATGTTCAAAGTGTAACAGATTCGGTTGGAAATAAGATTAATCCATTCGCAAATTCATTTGCATTCCAAGGATCACCAAAGGCGGCTACCGTTGGCCTACGATTAGCTGCGGCCTCGATTAAGGATAGTACGCAAAACATCGATTTTCAACCTGTATTGACTCTCACATTTTCCGATGCTTTAGCAAAGACAACTTCCCTTGATTTTGTAACTCTCCTTGATAACAACAAACAACAGGTTGCAGTTGAGAAAAAAAGGGTGAGCGACGTTTTGATCTCAATTAAGCCAGAACAGGAACTGCTTAACAAGACTTGGTACACCCTTCGTGCTGAGCTGCGAAAAGTACACGATTGGAGGGATAGCACGTGCAAAGATTCGACAAAGGCATGGCGATTTGAAACGCTCGATATCGAAGACATGAGCAGTGTTGAAGGAATTGTCGCTGATTTGAACTCTACGGATACCGTAGGTTGTCTGTATGTGACTGCGTTTGAAATTGGGAAGAAAAACCCCAACTACTACATCGAACCTGCGGACGCAACGGGCAAATTTATTTTTCCGATTGTCGCTGAAGGACACTATGTGTTTCAAGCATTTCGTGATCGGAATAAGAATGGTATCTATGATTCAGGAAAGCCATTCCCTTTCATTTTCTCAGAACGGATCAGCCCGTTTTCCGATACACTCAAAGTTCGTGCTCGCTGGCCGCTCGAGGGTGTGAAGATTCAGCTGAAATAATTCAATACTTTCCCATCTTGCGCTATCTCTCTTTGGGAATTTCTTTTATTCTTGTGGTGTTTCCAATAGAGAGACGCATTTGTTTTTCAGGCAATTTATGTATAAAATTTTTCCACACAACTCTTGATGAGAAAAAATGATTGAAAGTTATATTCCTATATTTCTGATGATCGGCTGCGCCATTGCATTTGGCGTCTTCATGGGCAAAGCGAACGAATTATTTGGGCCGCGCCGCCCGACCGACGAAAAGGCGAGTACGTACGAAAGCGGAATGGAGCCTGTACGGACAGCACGCGAACGGTTTTCCGTGAAATACTATTTAGTCGCTATGCTCTTTATCGTCTTTGATATTGAAATTGTCTTTATGTATCCGTGGGCGGTAGCGTATAAACAACTCGGAGTGCAAGGATTTGTTGTGATGTTTGTCTTTGTCTTTATCCTCCTCGTCGGTTTTTATTACATCTGGAGGAAAGGAGCGTTGGAATGGGATTAGAGAGTTGGATGGGTGACGGATATATTGCCACCAAGCTTGAAGATGTTATCAATTGGTGCCGCAAGAATTCTCTTTACCCGATGCCGATGGGAATTTCGTGCTGTGCCATCGAGATGATGGCAGCAGCGGGACCGCGGTTCGATATTGCACGGTTCGGCTCGGAAGTAATGCGTTTTACGCCGCGTCAATGCGATGTGATCATCGTTGCAGGAACAACAACATTCAAGATGGCAAAAGTTGTTCGTAAGATTTACGATCAAATGCCTGAACCGAAGTGGGTCATTGCTATGGGTGCATGCACTTCATCCGGCGGAATGTATCGAACCTACTCTGTGGTGCAGGGAATTGACCAGTTTCTTCCTGTAGATGTGTATGTTGCCGGCTGCCCGCCGCGACCGGATAATTTGTTGAACGGACTCATGCTGCTTCAACAGAAAGTGCAGCGAGGCGAATGTAAGGGAACTGCCCCTGCCTATATTGGAGATTTTCATAGGTCTCATCAGACAAAAACCGCTGGCCAATAATCCTTATGGATGTAATGAATGAAAAAGTTCTTGAGAAACTTAAAGCAAAGTATGCCGATGCTGTTCTAGAGGCGAACGAATTTCGCGGCGAGTTAACCATTGTTGTCCCCAAAGAGCGTATCGTAGAAGTCTGCCGATTCATGAAGGAGGATGAAGAACTGACATTTGACCTGCTTGCTGATCTTTGCGGTATCGATATGTATACTCCGGAAAAACGATTCGGTGTTATCTACAATCTCTATTCGTTGAAAACCAAACACCGCATCCGACTGAAAACATTTACCAAAGAAGAACATCCCAGCGTGCCTACTGTGACCAGTGTGTGGGGAACAGCCAATTGGCACGAACGTGAGACGTACGATATGTTTGGTATTATCTTCGATGGACATCCCGATCTTCGCAGAATATACATGCCGGATGAATTTGAATATCATCCGCTTCGAAAAGATTTTCCGCTGATGGGAATTCCAGGATCATTAGATTTACCGAAAAAGTAAAGTGGAACAAAAACCGGAAACCATAATCAGAAAAACAAAGATTCTCGAAGCTCTTGAGAACGAACACACCAGTGTTTCGTTCAATGATCCGCTTGAGAGCGAGATGATCTTAAACATGGGCCCACAGCATCCCGCAACGCATGGTGTTCTGAGGCTGCTCATCAAGCTCGATGGTGAAACGGTGCTTGCATCTGTTCCAGAACTCGGGTATTTACATCGCGGGTACGAGAAGCTGGCGGAGAATTGCAGCTTCCATGAATTTATCCCGCATACAGATCGTCTTGATTATCTCTCGCCTCTTTCGAATAATACAGCGTATGTCCTTGCTGTTGAAAAGTTACTTGGCATCGAAGCTCCACCTCGTGCGCAATATATACGTACTCTTATTTCAGAACTTGCCCGCATTTCTTCTCACCTTATGTTTCTTGGTTCACTCGGTATGGATGTTGGTGCGCTTACCGTGTGGATGTGGTCATTTCGGGAGCGCGAAAAATTATATGACATCTTCGAAAAAATCGCAGGCGCCCGCTTCACGACAAGTTACACGCGTATCGGCGGACTCGCACAAGATGTTACGCCGGAAACACTCGGGATTACTCGTTTGTTCATCAATGAACTTCCGGAAAAGATACGCGAGTGCGAAAAACTTCTCAACACCAATCATATTTTTCTTGGACGTGTTGATGGCGTTGGTCCCATTTCCAAAGAACAAGCGATTGATCTTGGTCTGACCGGTCCATGTCTCCGTGCCTGTGGTGTTGAGCTTGATCTTCGCAGGGCAAATCCATACTTGGTCTATAGCGATCTTGACTTCAACATTCCCGTCTATGAAGGTGGTGATTGCTTGGCGCGTTATTACGTCCGGATGGCGGAGATAAAAGAAAGCATCAAGATTGTTCGGCAGGTGTTAGAAAAAATGCCTGCAGGGGATGTGAATGTACTTCTGCCAAAGAAAGTATTGCCGCGAAAACATCAGGTGTACACAAAAATGGAAGAACTGATCCATGACTTCATGCTTGTCAATTTCGGCGTAGAACCTCCCAAAGGTGAGGTGTATCACGCTGTCGAGGCACCGAAAGGAGAGCTCGGTTTCTATATTTATAGCAATGGTGAAGGTCAACCTTGGCGGATGAAGATACGTTCGCCGTCTTTTGTAAATCTGCAATCAATCTCTACGATGATCAAAGGTGCAATGATTTCCGATGTGGTAGCGGTCATCGGTAGTTTGGATCCGGTCATGGGAGAAGCGGATAAATAAATTGCGGATTTCGAATTGTGAATTGCGAAATTAAGTAATCAATTATTATCACATAAACATGCTGAACGAAGAAAATAAAAATAAAGTTGAAGAGCTCCAGAAGCGCTATCCGACATCGCAAGCATTAGTCCTCCCAGTGCTCTGGATAGTGCAGGAACAAGAGGGATATATTTCCGAAGAATCCATGAAATATGTAGCTACATTGCTTCATATTCCATTCGGTCATATTCTTGGCGTTGTATCGTTTTACACGATGCTGCAAAAGAAACGGATCGGCAAGTATCATATTGAAGTGTGTACGAATGTTTCATGTATGCTGCGAGGTTCCGGAAAAATTCTTGAACACATTGAACAGCGTCTCGGTATATCAGTTGGCGAAACATCACCAGACAAAAAGTGGACACTTTCGGAAGCAGAGTGTATGGGTTCTTGCGGAACCGCTCCGATGCTGGCTATTGGCGATGAGTATTACGAAAATCTTACGCTCGAAAAAATTGACAAACTCATCGATACATTAAAATGAATCTTCGTCCTGTCGATACTGAACAATTAAATGCGTGGAAACGCATAATCATTCCTGATGGTCTCGATCTCTACAAGATTGATCACTATCTTGCTCATGGAGGTTACAAATCCTTGAAGAAGGCGTTGGAAATGAAACCGGAAGAAGTAATCGATGAAGTAAAGAGATCAAATCTGCGCGGCCGCGGTGGTGCTTGCTTTCCCACTGGACTCAAGTGGTCATTCATGCCGAAGAATTCCGATAAGCCGAAATATTTATGTGTCAACGGGGATGAATCCGAACCCGGCACGTTCAAAGACCGTCAAATCTTCGAATGCAATCCACATCTGCTTATCGAAGGAACGCTCATTGCCTGCTATGCTATGGGTATAACGGCGGCGTATATCTATATCCGCGGAGAGTATGGAAAGTGGATCAAGATGCTTCAGAAGGCGATTGATGATGCATACGCAAATGGATTTGCCGGCGAAAGAATTCTTGGAAAGGAATTTTCTACACAAGTGTACATCCATCGAGGAGCCGGTGCTTACATTTGCGGTGAAGAATCATCCCTTATGAACTCCATCGAGGGAGAGCGCGGTTATCCGCGAGTTAAACCACCGTTCCCGGCGCAGGTAGGTTTGTGGGGATGTCCAACGACCATTAATAATGTCGAGACAATTTCAAATATTCCTGTCATCATCAGTTATGGATGGGAGTGGTATTCCAAGATTGGTACGCCAAAACACCCGGGCCCGATTCTCGTGGGTGTCAGCGGGCACGTAAATAATCCGGGTGTCTTTGAAATGCCGACAGGCGAACCGCTGCTTGAAATAATTTATAAATGGGCAGGTGGTGTTCCCGGTGACAAAGGCATCAAAGCTGTTATCCCCGGCGGTTCATCGACAATGATTTTGCGTGGCGATCAGCTCGAAGGTATTCGGATGGATGCAGATTCGCTGAAGTCCGCAGGTTCTTCCGTAGGAACGGCAGGGATTATCGTGATGGATGAAGATACCGACCTCATCCAGGTCATCACACTCATAGCAGAATTCTACTACCACGAATCCTGCGGGCAATGCACACCATGCCGCGAGGGTACGGATTGGATGTTCAAGATATTAAAACGCTTCCAGAATTACGAAGCGAAAAGAGAAGACATCGATCTGCTGATGGATGTGGCAAACAATATCGAAGGCAACACTATTTGTGCATTAGGTGATGCTGCTGCTTGGCCTGTGCAATCGATGATCCGCAATTTTCGGGACGAATTCGAGCAACGTATCCAACCACAAATATCCGCAAAAATTGTTCTCTGAACCATTTTTGTCCCTTTCCAAGATACTCCATCCGTAAAAAGAACAGTATATATTTAACCAGCAGGAACCATCGCTTTGAATCCTTCGTCTAATTAATCGAATTAATATATTCATTAAAATTGGTGGTCTCTATATTAAATTGCTACTCAGGGCAGGAAGTATGAATTCAAGTGAATCAGGAGTGAGCATGGCTCTACCGATGCCGGGAGAAGAATGGCCATCAAAGGATAAGCCGTATCAAATTGGAGTTCGTGCAAGAAGTTTTGTACCTTCATTCATAAAAACCAATGATGCGAGCTCAATGGTAAACGATCAGATCCTTCCAAAACCGAACGTCGAGATTCTTAGAAAAATGAGCGATGAAGAGCTGATCACCACATTTCAGAGTGGCGATCATAATGTGTATCGTTTCCTTGTTGAGCGCCATCAGGAAAGAATTCGAAATTTGCTCTTTTCTATCTTTCATGATCGTGATTTCATCGACGATCTTGCGCAGGAAGTATTTATCAAAGCATACCAAGCATTGCCTCGTTTCAGGTTCGAAGCATCGTTTTATACGTGGCTCTACCGGATCGCAGTGAATAAAAGTCGGGATGAGCTGAGGAAGAAAAAACTACGCCGGTTCTTTTCATTCCAGACGCTTGATGAAGGAATCGAGAAGGAAGTGAATGTGCGCCTCTCTGTCGCACCGGAGGACAGGGATACACAAGAGTTAGTTGCTCTCGGATTACAATCCTTACCGGAGAAGTTCAGGACAGCAGTGGTGTTGAAAGATATTGATGGACTTTCGTATGAAGAGATTGCTGAAGTGATGCAATGTGAACTCGGTACCGTAAAATCGAGAATCTCCCGGGCGCGGTCAATGCTGCGAAAAGCATTGAAACCGTTATTGGAGGAGGTGTAGATATGAAAAAAATGAATGAACAGCAGATGGATCACTTGCTCTCGCAGTATGTCGATGGCAGGCTCTCAGAAATTGAAGTTCAGAAGGTAGAATCCTTCTTGGCGCTGGACACATCAGCTCAACAACGAGTGAAAGAGTTAAAACGATTAAAGGACTTATTGAGATCAAAACGGAAGTTGATACCCGATGTCGGATTCTGGACTCGCTTTGCAGTTGCCCTCGATGAGCAAAAGAAGGATGAGTATAGTTTTTTGCCATTCCCGCGCAAATTTATTCCTGCGATAACCATAGTAACTGCTGCTGTAATTGTTGTCGCCGGAACTTTTGTTATTCAAAATCGAATGCAGTTTATCCAATATTTTTCTGAAAAGTCGCAAGCAGTTCGGGAAGTGTACGAGAAGAATATACTGCAAGGACAACTGTTGCCTCTTTTTTCCAAGGTGGACAAAGATCGGGCATTGCAGTTTTCACTTTTTGGCACACTCGCTCTTGATGACAAATCGAAAACGGAGTTGCGTGTGGATGAACAATCAAAGAAAGGATACCGTATAGAAGTTGGGAAAGATTCGAAGAGCAAAGCAAAACCTATGACGTTTAATCACTTCCTTTCCGAAGTGAAACCAACCAGCGAACAAAAACATTTGATCGATTCTTTACTGGAATTGACCGGCAGGCGCATAGAGTCGTCTGTATTGATTGGTGAGAACAATACCATGGCGATAGCTCCTGACCTGCCAAAATTAAACAGGATGATGGTGACCAACATCGCTGCATGTTTAGAACCGAACCAACGGGTCCAATTTGAGCGCTTGCTGGAAGCCAATGATGCGCCATACACTGTTACAGCTCAAAGTATTCCGGCGAGAAAAGGAGATCGTATTTTCCAGGATATTCCACAATCTCCACTGGATAATCGTTTTGTTATTATTACACCGGATACGATGATGTATTCACAACTGCATATTGATTTCGACAGCCTTCGTCGACACATAGAGGAAAACATTATTACGTTTGAGCTTCGCCGCGAGGCAATGTTGAAAAGGATGATAGCAAGGGAATTTCAGCGTGCGCCAAGAAATGTTCCATGGCCGCAACCGGTTCAATCATTTGGAAACGAAGAATTTTTCAGCGTTGAGATTACCGTTCCAACTGAAGAAATCGAACAACAGCAAATGCGCGTTATGATTCAACCGCGTATTCGGAAACAAATTCTTCAGACTGCAACACCGAACCATTCCATTGAAATACGCGCGTG
>Ga0265323_10001775_pt1 | contig 10234 bp, 10 predicted proteins | sample 41225metaG_FD_193580 | JGI IMG/M metagenome (GOLD analysis project Ga0265323, IMG submission 193580) | Rhizosphere microbial communities from Carex aquatilis grown in University of Washington, Seatle, WA, United States - 4-12-25 metaG | ecosystem: Host-associated > Plants > Roots > Rhizosphere... | reverse complement strand
TCGTATAAACACTTTCTCCATACCTGCCACTGATGGCCTCCGTCGAAAATTTCTTTAACATGATTTATCCTGGCCTTATTCAATTGGGATTCAAAAGTAGTTTCCCATCCAATCAATTCATCATCTTTACCCCATCCAACCCACAAAAGAACAAGTGAATCATTAAGGTTTACAGTTTTGGCAATTGTCGTGGGAGAAACATTGGAACTTCCACTGAAAACCCCTATATAACCAAACTTGTCAGAATTTGTCATCCCCAAATCAGCAGCCTGTCCTGAGCCCATCGATAAACCTGCTACTGCCCTGCTTTTTTTGTCTTTTATAATTTTATAATTATTTTGAACAAGGGGCAACAAATCTTTTAGGACAAGGCTTGAATAATCACCTGACATGCCATTGTCCATGACCACAATCATGGGTAATGCCTTTCCTTCGGCAATAAGGTTATCGAGAATAAAATTTATTTTTCCCTGCATATGCCAGCTAAATTCATTTTCATTCATTCCATGTTGAAGAAATAATACAGGATATTTTTCATCCGATTTTGTATCATAACCAGGAGGCAAGTAAATAAAACATCTTCTCACATTATTTGTAACTGTTGAATTGTAAAGTTGCATTCTGATAGTTCCGTGAGGAACATCTTTAATATTATAAAAATCATTTTTAGGATCGGGTATTTCCAGTCCGCTGGTCCAGAAACTTGCGCCAAAATATGTTTTTTCATTCGGATTAACAGTGTTCACCCCATTGACCTGGAAATTATAATAATGAAACCCCGGAGTAACATATGAATATATTGCCGGATCGAGAGTAACTTCCCATAAATTGTTGCCCTTATTTGTAAAATCAAGATTAAGGTTATATAAACCGTAACTTCCCCCGAGACCGATTATTTTAACAGAACTTGCATTTGGCACTATTGCCTTTATCGTTGCCCTTCCGTTAGAATCCACTTCCGTAAGAAAGGTATTTTGTGCCTTTGACAATACCATAAAATTTATAATAAAATAGAAACTGAGAATTATTAGTTTATTTAGTTTTTGTTTTTTCATAAATATCGATTTTTCAATTCTAAAATAATGATTATTCCTTTCCCAATAATAATGACAACTAAAATTAAATGCTCCCCTACCAAAAATAAAAAACTTGATTTTTAATTTTTTTTATTTAATTTGTCTCAAAATTAAATATTAATGAACCATGACTGAACAAATCAAACAAGTTGCAGACAGGATAAAGGGTTTGAGGGAAATTTCCGACGTATCTGTTGAAAACCTTTCAAATCTTTTAAGTATTTCTGTAAACAAATATATGGAATATGAAAGCGGGAACATAGATATTCCGGTTAGTTTTCTTTACCAGGTGTCACAATATTTCGATGTCGAATTATCAGCTTTGTTGAGCGGTGAAAATCCAAGGCTTCATGTATATTGTGTTGTTAGAAAAGGAAAAGGTTTGAGTGTTGAAAGAAGAAAACAGTATAAATACGAAAACCTTGCTTTTAATTTTATAAATAAAAAAGCTGAACCTTTTATCGTAACTATTGATCCCGAATCTGAAAATTTCTCTTTTCAATACAATTCTCATTCGGGGCAGGAATTTAATTACGTTCTTGAAGGAACACTGATGGTAATCATCGACGGACATGAAATAACCTTGAATGAAGGTGACTCAATATATTTCGATTCGGGATATAACCATGCTGTGAAAGCTTTAAATAACAAATCAGTCAGAATAATTGCTATTGTATTATAATTAAATATTAATTAAATATGTTAAATAAATATCTGTCCCAGGTTGAATTCAATTCTTATGATGAATTTTATAATAAATTCAAAATATTGGTTCCTGAAAATTTCAATTTTGCTTTCGATATTGTAGATGAAATAGCTTTAAAAACACCTGATAAAGTAGCCATGGTTTGGTGCGATGACAAAGGCGCTGAAGCAGTTTTTACTTTCGGGCAAATGAAATATTATAGTGATAAAGCAGCCAATTTTTTCAAATCAATCGGTATAAAAAAAGGCGACCCTGTAATGCTTATATTAAAACGGCGTTATGAATTCTGGTTTTGCACCCTGGCTCTCAATAAAATTGGGGCAATTATCATTCCTGCAACCCATCTGTTAAGCACAAAAGATATAATATACAGGAACAATGCGGCAGATATCAAAATGATTGTAAGTGTATCCGAAGAAGAGGTAATCAGGCACATAGACGAATCGCAGGAAAAATCCCCGACCTTGAAATTGAAGGTTTGTATTGGTAAAAGCCGTCTGGGATGGTTAAATCTCACCGGTGAGATTGAAAAAGCAGGTGATCATTTTGAAAGGCCCAAAGGCAAAGAAGCATCGGAAAATGATGATATTATGCTATTGTATTTTACTTCAGGGACAACAGGAATGCCCAAGATGGTCAGGCATAATTTTGCTTATCCTCTCGGTCATATCCTTACTGCAAAATATTGGCAAAATGTTCCTGATAACGGGCTCCACTTTACCGTTGCCGATACTGGCTGGGCAAAATCGGCCTGGGGCAAAATATACGGGCAATGGATAGCCGGAAGTGCAGTGATGACATACGATTACGATAAGTTTGTTCCAAAAAACATGATGGAAATAATTGAGAAATATAAAGTAACTACTTTTTGTGCTCCGCCTACAATTTATCGTTTCCTGATAAAGGAAGATTTAACAAAGTTTAATTTACAGAATTTGAAGTATTGTATTGTAGCTGGTGAACCTTTAAACCCCGAGGTTTATAAACAATTTTTCGATGCCACCGGAATTAAACTAATGGAAGGATATGGGCAAACAGAATGTACGATAGCAGTGGCAACGTATCCATGGATGAATCCCAAACCCGGTTCTATGGGCAAACCATCGCCCGGGTATGATCTTGATATTGTGAATGAGGATGGAAAACATTGTGAAGTAGGGGAAGAAGGCCAGATTGTAATTAATACAAGCAAAAGAAAACCGGTTGGGATGTTTGATGGATATTACAGGGACGAACAGCTTACCAATAAAGTGTGGCACAACAATGTTTATTATACAGGTGATATGGCATGGCGCGATGAAGATGGTTATTACTGGTTTGTAGGCCGGGCTGACGATGTAATAAAAAGTTCTGGATACCGAATTGGCCCGTTCGAAGTGGAAAGTGCATTAATGGAACACCCTGCCGTTCTTGAATGTGCCATTACTGCAGTTCCTGATCCGGACCGGGGACAAGTTGTAAAAGCTACAGTTGTGCTTGCTAAAAACTTTCAGCCTGGTGATGATTTGGCTAAAGAACTACAGGAACATGTAAAGAAAGTTACAGCACCTTATAAATATCCCAGGATAGTTGAATTTGTACCGGAATTACCAAAAACCATCAGTGGTAAAATCCGCAGGGTTCAAATCCGTGAAGACGACATAAATTAATAAAATTATTCCAAAGCGTAGCTTTCGGTCATTTGATTATAGAATTTTATAAAATCGTATTTTTCTTCGGAATCCATCCAATCCATAGCGCTTTTGGGGTGTTCATTCAGCACTCCTGTTATCAGGTAAGGAATATGATATCCCCATTCAATCTTTTGCTGTAATGGAATAAGATGTTCCTGGATAACCTTAAAGATAGGTCTTAATTTAAATTTAGGATTTTTCAGGAAGGCTAATAATGTTTCTGTATGGCAATTCCCTGCTCCACGGCCTAATCCAAGTAGTGTAGAATCAAGTATATTGCAATTTTCGATAATAGCTGTGATCGTATTTGAAAAGGCCAGCTGCATATTATTATGGGCATGTATTCCAATGGTTTTATCGGGCATGGCCTTTAAATATTGTCGCGCTAAAAGTTCAATTTGTTCACAATACATGCTTCCAAAACTATCTACTATGTAAAAAATTGGAACCCGTGATTTGGCTACATCATTTAATGCTTCATCCAGATCGCGTTCATTTACTTTCGATACGGCCATAAGATTAATGGTAGTTTCATAACCTTTATCCATGCAATGTTCAGCAAGGGCAATGGCCTTATCTATTTGATGAACGTAACATGCCACACGGATCATATTTACAACACTTTCTTTTTTGGGAGGTATATCGCTATAATCGATTCGTCCAATATCTGCCATGCAGGACAGTTTAAGATTCGTTTTGTTATCGCCCACAATTCGTCTTAAATCCTTTTCATCACAAAATTTCCATGGACCATTTTCAGTCCTGGAATATGATTTCTCACTGCTTTTATATCCAATCTCCATATAGTCGACACCCGCTCCGACCAGTGCCTCATATACTGCCTTAACAAATTCATCGCTGAATTTCCAATTATTCATTAACCCACCGTCTCTAATGGTGCAATCAATAACCCTGATTTCTTTCCTATACATAGTATTTTATATAAAATTTATGTTTTCAGATTAATAATTTTCAATTGTTCTTCAATGAAATAATCGAGTAAAATCTGATAAACTTTCTCTATTGTTTTATTATCGAGACCGTACTCCTTAGCCCAATCTCCCCGTTCCTTAATAACCTTATTGTATCTTTCTTCTGCAGAAATACTTTTTTCATCCGGCAATTTATACTTTACAACTTCTTTTATATACTGAAACCTACTTCCAAGCAGATTAATAATTTCCCTGTCGATTTTGTCTATTTCCTGTCTTACCTCATCAATTGTCCGGCAATTTGAAGGTTGTTTAACCTTTTCTTTCATTAATGGTTATGTTGTATAACAGTTGTGTATTTCTAATATTTTGATATTATGATTCTTAATAATAAAATTTTGAAAGCATAAAAATAGAAAAAAGAAGTAAACAATAACATTGTTTGAATAATATTTTCTTAAAACATTGTCACTATTCAGACAGATAGGCTATAGACTAACAGGCTGAAGACTATTAGGCCAAAGAAATGATTTAAGGTGTTTTTTTATTTTGGGAGTAATAAAATTGATGTACCAATTGTTTTGGATTTTCTATATTCCTGAAAACCTTCAGTCTAAATAATCTGAGTTGATACAATTGTTGATATGGATGAATCAAAAATTCTATTTATTGCGATTGCAAAAACTTATTATTTCCAATTATTTAAAATATCCGGTTAAAAATATAAATTTGCGCGTCAATTCCATTCATTAAAATGGTTCTTTAAAAATGATAAGCAGAAGGCTCCTCAGGGTTAAAGTGTTGCAGGTTTTGTATGCCGATTATAATAAACAAAGCCAAAATATTAATCAAACCGAGAAGGAATTATTTTTCAGTATTCAAAAATCTTATGATTTATATCATTTTATACTTTTATTGCCAATAGAATTAGTTCGTAGCAATGAAAGACGCATCGATGCAGGAAAATCCAAACTGAGACCAACACCGGAGGATAAATCCCCGAATACACGCTTCTCCAATAACAAACTCGTAACCCAGTTAAAAGATAATCTACAGCTTAAGCACTATGTTTCGGAAAACAAAGTTGGATGGGTTAATTATCCTGAATTAATAAAAAATCTTTTTAACCAGATAAAAGAAAAAGATTATTTCATTCAATACATGAACAATAATATCTATTCTTATAATGAAGATAAAAAAATAATCCTTCGGATTTTAGAAGATGAAATACCATATTTTAAAGAATTAGAGAACACTTTAGAAGAATTGAGTATATTTTGGAACGATGATATTGATTTCATTCTAAGTATGGCAATTAAAACTTTAAAAACATTTAAAGAATCTGACGGTCCTGATAAACCATTAATGACACTTTTTAAAAATGAGGATGATAAAGAGTTCGTTACAAAATTGTTTCGAAAGGTCTGGTCAAATCATAATGAATACAACTTACTTATCCAAAAACAATCACAAAACTGGGAATTTGACCGTATTGCAATTATGGATATATTAATTATGCAAATGGCATTGGCTGAAATGCTTGAATTTCCTTCAATTCCTGTAAAAGTTTCTCTTAATGAATATATAGAAATTGCCAAGGATTATAGCACTGTTAACAGTAATATTTATATTAACGGTGTGCTTGATAATATTGTTAAGTTCCTGAAAGTAGAAAATAAAATTGTTAAAACCGGCAGAGGATTGATTGAAGGAACTGGAGAAAAGAATTTGGAAACCGGACATTGGAAGAAGAAAAAGTGAAAAAGAAATTTTGAATTAAATGTAAGGAACAAAGAGTGACAATCTTTCTATATCCACGTTCCAATATGCCGGCTTGGATTCCCAAGCTTAATTTTTCTTTTGCTTGTTCTATAAAATTGTTGTTAATTTGCTTATAATAAATAATTTCAAAATTAAGTTTTACCATTAAATAAAATTAGAATGAAAAGTTTATTGTTTGTTTTGTTAGCCAATCAGCCTTCAAACCCATTTGGAATGCTAATTCCGTTTCTGTTAATTATTGTAGTATTTTATTTTTTTATGATTCGACCTCAATCAAAGCGGCAGAAAGAGCTGAAAAATTTCAGGGAATCATTAAGAAAAGGTGACAAGGTTATTACCACTGGAGGAATTTATGGCCGTATTGTAGAAATGGAAGAACGGACAGCTCTACTGGAGATTGATAACAATGTAAAGATTAAAGTCGATAAAGCTGCTATACTAAAGGATCCCAGCGATATTGAATCGAGATAAGCATTTTTTTCAGCAGGCTATAAGTTAAAACTTCTTCTTATTTTCTAAAAACTTTGCTTTGGATAAACCTTATAAAGACAAGGTAAGGTCTCGTTACACAGGGAAAGAATTTAAGTTTAAACAAAAATTATTAACTTTTCTTTTTTTCCTTGCTTTATCTTCCATTTTCTGGCTTTTAAATAAACTGGAAAATAATTATTCCGCCAATATTACATACCCGATAAAATATATTTATCATAAACCCGATAAGGAATTAGTTGGAGATGTACCGTCAGAACTGAATCTCAACTTAAGTGCACAGGGCTATGCCTTGTTACGAAGCATGATTACTGCAAGACAACATCCAATAGTATTCAGATTAATTTCTTTAAATTTTAATGAAATTACAGGTGATACTAACAGGTATTTTGTATTAACGCGTAACCTGAAGGAAGTTATTCAACGACAGATAGGCTCCGAGATTACCCTGAATTATATATCGCCTGATACACTCTTTTATAATTTTTCCACTATAGTTCGAAAGAAAGTTGTAATAGTGCCAAATATTGATTTAGAATTTGAAAAACAATATATGCCTGGAGCAGGTGGTACAATTTCACAACCCGATAGTATTGTTATTTCAGGGCCACGGTCACTTATCGATACAATTAATAAGGTTTATACTGTATATAAAAAATTCACAAAAGTGGATAAATCGATTTCAGAAGAATTTAAACTGCAACCCATAGAAGGTGTTTATTTTGTTAAAAATAAAGCAATACTTTCTATTCCGGTAGACAAATATACAGAAACATTTTTAATGGTCCCTGTTAAAATTAACAACTTGCCGGATAGTATGCAAATGAAGACTTTTCCTTCCGCAATTAGAGTAAGTTTTATCGTTGCCCTGCGAAATTATAATAAGGTCACACCATACCAGTTTAAAGCAGTTGTCGATTATAAAAATGTATACACTTCAATTAACAACAGGCTTAAGGTTAATTTAGAACGCCAGCCTGCTTATGTGAAATTTGTTTCGTACCGGCCTATGAATGTGGATTTCATCATTGAAAAATAGATGCATAAAATTGGCATAACTGGTGGAATAGGCTCAGGCAAATCAACTGTTTGCGAAATATTTATACAACTTGAGGTACCTGTATTTAATGCTGATGAAGAAGCTAAAAAATTATTGGAATATTCAGAAGTTAAAGAGTTTTATAAAAATGAATTTGGAGAAAAAGTTTTTACCGGAGATCGGCTCGATAAACAGAAAATTGCTTCAATAATATTCAATGATCAGAAAGCATTACTCAGGGTAAATGAGTTTATTCACCCCAAAGTGATTCAGGTTTTCGATGAATGGTGCAAAAAACATCAAAAAGAATATTACATAATACATGAAGCGGCGCTGCTTTTCGAAAGCAAGGCCAACATTCTCCTGGATCAAACAATATTAGTAATAGCTCCCCTTGAACTTCGCATCAATCGTATAATGTTAAGGGACCTATGTGAAAAAGCATCTGTGTTGAAAAGGATTGAAAATCAATGGCCGGATAACAAAAAAATTAAACTTGCTGATTTTGTAATCAGTAACGATGAACAATCATTACTGCTTCCTCAAGTCCTTAGATTGCATCAAATATTTTGTTCCAAAGAAATAATTAAATAAAAACATTAAATTATAAATTTTAATGGCTGGATTTACAAAATGGATTGGCGGAGGTTTAGGATGGGCATTTGGCGGCCCTATCGGCGGTCTTCTGGGTTTTGCTATAGGTGCAGTAATTGATAATGTTGAGGTCAAGCATATAGAAACAATGCCAACTACCACCGGCGATTTTATGGTAAGCCTGCTTGTACTTATGGCGGCCGTGATGAAAGCCGATGGTAAAATTATGAAATCGGAACTATACTATGTTAAAACCTATCTGTTACAAACCTTTGGTGAAGATGATACTGTCCAGGCTTTGAAACTTCTTCGTGAGATCCTTAACAAACCAATACCACTTATTGAAGTTTGTTCCCAAATACGAATCCATGTCGATTATGCGTCCCGGTTGCAGCTAATTCACCTGCTTTATGGCATTGCCCTTGCCGATGGAATAATTAGTCCTGAAGAAGTGACGACAATTGAAGAAGTTAGTTTTCGATTAGGGATCTCGGCAGCAGATATGAGTTCAATAAAGTCGATGTTTATTGAAGATCTAGACTCGGCCTATAAAGTGCTTGAAATCGACAAATCTACTTCAAACGACGAGATAAAAAAAGCATACCGTTCGATGGCACTTAAATATCATCCCGATAAAGTTGCTTACCTGGGCGATGATATAAGAAAAACAGCCAATGATAAATTTCAGAAGGTAAACGAAGCATACGAAAAATTAAAAAAAGAGAGAGGGTTTAATTAGTGACTTTTTTCAGGCAAGCTAATAAAGAATACAAAATTTCTGCTGTGGCAATCCTTTATTAAAAAAAATAATTCCCATCCTGTAAAGGTCTATGCCAATGGTGGTGAAATTATTACAACAAATTTCATCCCAGGCCCTTTCCATTTCTTCTGACCAATGAATATCATCAATTATTACAATACTATTGTTATCAGCCTTTTTAGAGATCAGGTCGAAATACCTAATAGTGGAATCGTAACGGTGATTGCCATCAATAAATACTAAAAATGGTGTTTGAACAAGAGATAAAACAGATGGCAATAGTTCATCAAAAGGACCAATGTGTAGAACAATATTCTTTAACCCCAACCTGTTAAAAGTGATTTGTGCAAGATTTGCAATTTCAGGAATTCCTTCAATAGTATGAATTTCGATATTCTCAGCAGCCAATGAAATTGCGGCGGCAGAAAATCCTAAAGAAGTGCCTAATTCCAAAATGCCGGATGGTTTAAAATGTCTTGCTATTGAAAAGATCAAATTCCAATATTTAGGAATAGTTATAGCTGTCCTGGCAATGGAAGATATTTTTTGTGACGTTTTCTTTCCAAAATTTTTTGCTCCTAAATCGGAAAATAAAATTTCCCTCTTATCTTTCATCAATTCATTTTTTAAATGAATTAATGGATTTAGTTCCGGATGATTTTTTTTTGCATCTCTTATAACTTCCCTTAAAAACTTATATGCAAAAGGAGAATGTACACCATATCCGGAAGCAGGTTTAGCATGAATTAAAAATTTTATAAACGATTTTATCCTATATTTATAATTCATATTAACAGGCTTTCAAATTTTACTGAAAAATAATTGCTTATTTTGGAATTAAAAAATGATATGAGTTCGATATATAAATTAAAGAAAATGAGATCATTTTGCAATTCCCCCTTGGCGAAGGGGGTTAGGGGGATTGGTAATTAGCAATTTAAATATTGAAAAAATCAATCCCCCTGCCCCCTTTTCAAAAGGGGGACTTGTTTTTCTTAAGTTTCCTAAAATATAACTATTCTCTTAAAAAGAATTCACGTTAAACATCAATTAAAATATGAACAAACTGCAGCAGGAAATTAAATATCTCCAGGGTGTCGGGCCGAAAAGAGCTGAATTGCTTAATAACGATATCGCAGTATTTAGTTTTGAAGACCTGCTATATTATTTTCCATATAAACAC
>Ga0265323_10001774_pt1 | contig 10242 bp, 10 predicted proteins | sample 41225metaG_FD_193580 | JGI IMG/M metagenome (GOLD analysis project Ga0265323, IMG submission 193580) | Rhizosphere microbial communities from Carex aquatilis grown in University of Washington, Seatle, WA, United States - 4-12-25 metaG | ecosystem: Host-associated > Plants > Roots > Rhizosphere... | reverse complement strand
ACGGTATTGATGGTGGCGCCGGAAGTGGCGTCGATGCGCGAACCGGTGGTCAGCGGCACCGTCTGGCCGACCATGATCATCGCCTGCTGATTGCTGCGGGTGAGAATCGACGGCCGGGAGAGGATTTCGGTTTTGTTGGTGCTCGCCAGCGCATGGATCGTGGCGTTCACGTCGCGACCGATGATCGAGTAGTACATGCCGTAGATGGAGGGGTTTTGGGCCGCGGCCGCAGCGTTGGCGGTGACGGCGGCGGGGCCGGCGGCGGCGTTGATGGCGTCGGCGGTGAGGCCGAAGTTGCTCGTCGCATTGCCCTGAGGATTGGTGCTCACGGCGATGCGGCCATTCTTCTGGCCGATCTCGGTGCCGAGATCGAGGTCCTTGTCGTGCGTGACCTGGAGGAAAACGACGTTGATCAGCACCTGTGGCTTCGGCTTGTCGAGGCCCGCGATGACCGTGCGGATGTTCTCGTTGGTGGCTTCGTCGGTGACGACAATCAGGCGGCGCGTGTCCATGTCGGACGTGATAACCGCGTCGCCCATCAGGGTCGAATTGGTGTACTGGCGGGTGCCGTTGGTGGAAGAGCTGCCGCCCACGCCGCCGCCGCCGCCGCCGCCGCCGCCGAAATTGCCGCCGGTGACGATGCCGCCGCGGCCGCCGCCTCCACCAGCTTGCCCCCACGCTGGCGTTTGGGTCAATGCCGCGCCCGCAGAGAGCGCGAGCAGGATGGAGGCGAACAGACTGCGTTGGTGAACGCGAAATTGATTAGAAGTCATGGGAAATTTCCTCGATTGGATATTAGGTGAGTGGCCGTCGGGTTAATTGCCGAGTCCGCGCGAGGACGACGATGTGCCCAGCGTCATGGTCGTGGTGCCCGAGGTCTGGGTGTTGCTCGAAGCGCGCGTGGTCAACGGATCGGCCTGCGAGGACGTCGAGCTGCGGGTGTTGCTGCTCTGGAAGACGTTTTTGAGGATCGTCTCCACCTGTTTCACGTCGGCGTTTTCCATCGTGTACACGAAGACCTTCTGCCGGCGGGCCGAGTCGGAATCCAGTTGCGCGACCATTTCTGCGATCTGCGGCATCGCATCTTTCGACGCGGTGACTATAATGGAATACGTCCGCGGGTCGGACACCGCCACGACGGGCGTCACGCGGCTGGCGGCCGTGCTGGCGCCGTTGCGTCCGCCACCACCACCGCCGCGTCCGCCACCGCCACCGCCACCGCCGAAGCCACCGGCCGCGCCGCCAGCGCCGCCGAACGCGGCCCCGCCGCGCCCGCCGCCGACCAGCGCGCCCAACAGGCCCGCCGCGCCGCCGAACCCACCGGCCTGGCCACGACCGTTCGCCGTGCTGGTCGTCGTGCTCGAAAACAGGTTCATGATCAGTTGGGCCATTTCGGTGGGATCGGCGTTCTTGAGGTGGAAGACCCGCATCGTCGACACCGTGTCGGCCGAGGTGTCGAGCGCGGACACGATTTCCACGATGTGCTTGATGTTGATCTGCGTGTCGGTGACGACGAGGGAATTGCTGTCGACGTTTGCCGTGAGGGTCGACGTGCTCGGGATCAAGGTCGCGAGGTCCCGCGCCGCCGCGGTGGCGTCTATGCGCCGCAGTGGGATGATCTGCATGACCATCTCGGCGGTCGCCGGGATTTCCGCCGGGTCGTTGCCAGTGTGAATCGGGATGTTGCGTTTCTTGGCTTCATCCTTGGTCGCAATGGTCAGGGTGCGTCCCTGCACGGTAGCGGCAAAGCCGTTCTTGCTCAACGCGACGTTGAGCAATTGCACGGCTTCCTCGCGCGAAACCGGCTGGGAGCTCCACATGTCGACCGTGCCCTTGACGGGTGTCTCGAGCACGATGATGTATCCGGCGGCCTCGCTCATGTAATTCAGCACCGTCTCGAGCGGCGCGCCGCGGAAATTAAAACGCAGGCCGGTGCCGCCGCCAGCGGGCGGGAGCACCGTGGCGTCGGCCGGCGATGCAGCAATGTCGGCGGAAGCGGCCGGGGTGGCCGGGGCGGGTTGCTCTTGGGCGGCGGCGCCCAGGGTCAGCAGGGCGAATCCGAGCCAGAGGGAGGGGGTGAGCGTGGTCGTTTTCATTCTTTCAATTGTTTCTGTCGTTGTTCCATCAGTCGTTTGAGAATGTCGGAGGCGTCGGCCGGGATGACTGGCGCGGCGGTGGTATCGACCGCAGTGGACACGGTCGGAATCGGGCTGGCACCGGTGACGGTCCAATCGCCGCCTTCGGGGGGGCGGTGCAGCTGCTGTGTGATATCCAGGGTGGTCACCTTGCCATCGCGGGTCAGGTCCACGCGGCGGGCCTCGACGTGTTTGACGACAAACTCGGCGAGCTTGCCGCCTTCGGGCAGCACTTTGCGGTACCGCGCATCGGAGCTGTCGAAAAAGGCAAAGATGCCCTGGTCGTAATCCATGGTGCCGACAAACGCGATGATGTCACCCGTGGGTGGAGCCGGCTCGTTCGAGGCCGACCGCGCGCGGCTGCGGCGGTTGGGATCGAAAATATTCCGGTCGCCGATGAGCCGGAACGACTCGAAGGAGCCGTTGGCGGCGGTCGGGGCCAACTTCGCCGCAGCGGACGCCGGGGTTGCGGTCCCTTTGGCCGCGGACGCCCTGGCGTCCGCGTTGGCGGCGAAGGCCGCACCGCCGGAGAGCACCACGGCGAGCAGACCAGTGGCGACGACGCGGGAGAGGAAGTTACGGGGAGAGTTCATGACTTGCGTTCCAGGGGGGCCAGTCGCAGGCCGCTCACGAGCAGGCCCAGCGAGAGTTTCGAGCCAACCTCGTCGCGGCCGATCAGCTCCAGCGAGTCGATGCGCAGGGCGAGAGGCGATTTTTCCACTTCATAAAGAAAGCGGGTCAGCGCGGCCAGCGAGCCGGTGGCGTCGACACGACATTCCAGGACGGAATAGCTGTCGTTGGCGCCCCGCTTCCATTGTTGCTTCATCGAGCTGAGCTCGACGTTGCTGGAGGCGCGCCACTTTTCGAAGGCCGACAGCACGTCCTGCTCGGCCTGGGCGGTGTCTTTGGCCAGCGCGTTGGCCTGCATGTCAGTCCAGAGACTCTGGGTGCGCTGGGCGCGCTCGATCGCGCTGCGGCCGGCGGCGATGTCCTTTTGCAGGGTGGCAATCTCGGCCGTGCGCGCCTTCCAGTTGTCCGTGAGCGGCGTGAAGACCAGGCGGTCGAGGACAAGCAGGGCCACCACCGTGCCCGCGGCCACCAGCAGCCAGCGTTGTCGTTGGGGGATGTTCATAGGCCGGAGTTTCCGTTCCAACGGAAGTTGAAGGTGAATTGTGCCGGAGACTTGCCGCGAATTTGCTCAACTTTCACATCGGCGACCTCGCGGATCTTGCGCAGTTGATCGACGGCCTTGAGCACCGAAGCATTGTCGCGGGTGACGCCGGTCACGGTGACGCTCACCGTCGAGAGGCCATGGATCTCAAAGGTCTTGGCCGTAACGGCGCCGTTGTCGGGGAACGCCTCGGTGACGCGGCGCAGAATGCTGAGGTTGCGGTACGAAGTATCGTACCACGGCCGGAATTCGCGGATGCGGGCCTGGATGGCGTTGAGGGTGGTCACCTGCGGCTTCATGCCGGCCCACTCCGAGCGGAGCGACCAGCAATAGATTTGTTGCCAGCCGAAAACGCCCAGCGCCAGCACCGCCACGGCGCCGACCGCCATCCCGACGGTCGCGAGGCGCTTGGCGTTGTAGCGGGCGACCAGCTGCTCCCAGCGCCCGACGCGGGGCGGCAGAAATTCCAAGGCTTGCGCGCCCGTCTCGAGCCAGCAGGCCGCGAGATTCTCCGCCATGAGGTCAGCTGATCGGCCCTCGGGAGAACCATGCGACTGGAGCTCCAGCCCGGTGCTCCGCGCCCAGTCCGCGAGACTGGCCTCCAATTGGCCGACCACGGCCTCATCGCCAATCAAGTCCAGCCGGCGCAGCTCCTGCCGCAGGTCGGGTGGCGTCTGCTCCAGCGTGATGCGCAATTCGCGGGCCACCGCCCCGGTATTGATCAGACGATCGCCGGCTTCCGATTCGATGGTCGCCTCGCAGGTGCGAAAAGCCGAGATGCCACCGCCGGTCGAGAGCAGCAAGGTCGCCCCCCGGGCGTCGACCTCCACCGTGATCCGGCTCTGGCCCGCCGGGGCGATCGCTCCGGGCAACGCCGCGAGACCCAATGACAAACTCAGCGGTTTGAGCCCCGCGGCCCTTAACACGGCGACGAGCCGCTCCAACTGTTCCTTGCGCACCGCGAGCTGGGTCACATAAGCGGCGTCCGCCGAGCGATAGAACGACCGGGCGATCTGCAACTGGTCGGGCGCGCAGGGGAAGCCCCGCTCGGCTTCCATCTGGAGAAAGCCCGCGGTGTCCGCCGGCGAAAGCTCCGGCAGTTTCGCGTGCTGGCTCATGATCCAGCCCGCCGGCACCACGACCACGCAATGCCGTTCGCGAATCCCGGCCGCATCGAGGTGATTGCGGATCTCCCGGCCGATCAGCACGATCTCGTCATGGGAGAGATCGAGCGACAGCGCGGTCGAAACCGTTTTGCCCACGGTGATCGCCCCCTTGGTGCGGCCCACTTGCGCAGCGCGCAGTTGCCCGCCCTCGAGCGACAGGCCGAGCACAGGTTGTGAACGTTTTCTGGCGAACCATTTCATAGCGAATTCTCCTGGGTCGGGTTGAGCGATTGCCGGGCCTGCGCCCCCAGCGCCCAACCGTAGGCGGTGAGGTCCTGACGGTAAACGATGCGCGGCGTGCCGCTGCTCAGATCAAAAACGACTTTCTCGCGACAATAGCCGCGGCCGTTGCGGCCAACCGCCGCGACGTCGACCGAGAACTGGTAGGACTGATCGGTGATATACCGGCCAGCAGTGCGGATGGCCGCCGGGGCGGTGATGACCTGGGTGATCCAGGCGAGCGAAGTCAGGACATCGGGGTGCGCGAGCCGGTAGGACACGATCGCCGACGCGTAGTCGGTGCCGATGCCGGGAATGCAGTCGAGGACGGCCTCGCTGGCGGTGTTGATGTTGATCAGCCCCTTGACCGTCGAACCCGTGGCGGTGGCGGTGAGCTGCGTGTGGATCTGCTGGAATTCGGCGGCGGTCAGGCCGCTCACCGCATAGAATTCGGCGACGCTGCCGATGGGGCTGGTCCCCAGCCTTCGGATGATCTGCTGGGCGCGCTGCGGACTGTTCAAAGCGGTCTGGAGGGTCTGGCGGAGCCGGTCGCGGGCCTGGAGGGTCGCGTCGCTGACGTTTGTGCGGCGAGTGTTGGGCTGACTGCTGTAAACCGTGACGTACTCCAAGATGCCGGGCTGGAGCTGGCCGTCCTGGTTGTCGTGCGGCGGCGACTGGTCCGCGTCGTCCTCGTTGCGGTCGAGGGCGCCGTTGCGGTTGGTGTCCTCGCCGAGCAGGATGTCGAGCGTGGCGCCGTACACGAGGCGCAGCTCGTCGATCGTTTCGAAGGGTGCGCCTTTCACGAGCCGAGGCGGATCGAGGCGGGCGTAGGTCTCATTGCCCGCGCCGCCAGCGTTGCTGGCCCCGCGCCACGAGAGGATGTTCGCGGCCACGTCGGACGTCATGGTGGGCAGGCCCGAGAGCATCGTGACGCTCGCGGTGTTGAGATTGATCTTCGAGGCTTCGTCGACGATCCCGAAGAAGGGGTCCGCCGTGGACTTCTGGTTCGGGTCGCGGCCGATGAACCAGAAATACGCGTCGCCCACCGGCAATTGCTCGGCCTTGTAGTCGGTCGCGAGGGGGACGGTGCCACCGGTGGCGAGCTGGCCGAGGAGGTACGCGGCGTACCGCACGCCGCCATCGCACGCGGCGCGGGCGGAGGCATCCTGGACCCGGTTGTCGGCCGCGCGCAGTTCCGAGCTCATCGAATTGGCGAAATACAGCGTCAGCGCCACGACCCCGAAGCAAATCCACATGACGATGATCAGCACCGAGCCGCGCCGGGAGCGGCACGGGGCGCAGGCGAGGGAAATGGATCCGGTCCGGTTCATGGCGTCCCTCCGGTGGAAGTGGACGTGGACGAAGACGAAGTCGCGGCTGCCGCGCTGGTGGTCGTGGTGACGAAGACCGGGACGACGAGCTCAATGGGCGACGCGTTGGTGCTCTGCGAAACGAGCTGCACGCGGAATTTGACGGCGGTCGGCAGGGTGGACGTCACCGTGGAATCCCACGTGTCGGTCCACTCGGTGCCATCGTAAAAGAGGAAATCAGCACTGGTGACGCCGGAGAGCAGGAGCTGGTCGTCGGGCGTGGCATCCTGGGCCGGAAGCAGATTGCGCGTGACAGAGCGGATGAGGGTCTTGGAGTTGCTGCCGTCGGTCGCCGCCGCCAGATAATACGTAACCATCTGCACCTCGGAGTAAGGATTCCAGCCGTCGACTTTCCCCGAGTTGGTGTAGAAATCCGGACTGATGCGCTCGCCGGCGGTGTCCTGCTGCAGCGTGGACGTGGGGACGGTCTGCAACGAGCCGGAGAGCGTGCCACCGGGCAGCATCAGGCCGGCGAGATCGTGCCGGACGAGGCCGAGCGTGCGTTGCAGGACCAGGTCGTCCTCGATGTGATCGGTGGTCGTGTTGCGCAAGCGGAGCGCACCGTAGAAAACAGACTGGATTGCCACCAACACGACTGCCGCCACCGCGGTGGCGATCAGAATCTCCAGCAGCGTGAAGCCGCGGCGGGAATGAAGGTTGGTGGGGTGGGCCTTCATGGTAACTGGCTCCCGGTGAGCGACACCGTGGCCGGATCGTAGATCGAACTGAGGCTCACGTTGTAGTCGTTGCCCTGGACGTTGAACACGACCCGCACGGTTACGAGGTTCATCGCGTCCTCGGGCCAGGTCTCGGTCTGCATCGTCCATGCGTACGACTGGTCGCCCTCGGCGACGGTGCCGCTCCCCGTGTTCTGCGTCAGGCCGTCGGTGGCGATGAGCTCGTTCAACACCCGCTCGGCGACGCGCATGGCGGCGGCCTTGCGCTGCCCGAGAGTGCCCGCGCGGCTGGCAATCTGCACGCCCTGCATGGCGACCGGGACGATGATCGCCATCAGCAAGAGGGCGGCAAGGACCTCGGCCAATGTGAAGGCGCGGCGAAGATGGCTATGGGCTCGTGAGGTCATGGACCGGATGCATCTCGTAACTGAGCCGGTTGGCCGCGGGCACGATCTCGATCGCGCCTTCGTTGCCCTGGCGGATCACGATGCGTTGGACACTGATTTCGTCGAAGAAGCCGTCGGGATTGAAGCGGATGAGGGAGACGCCCTGCGGCAGGCCGAGGCGCTCGTCGCCGTTTTCCGAAACGACCGAGGCGTCGACCTCCGTCGCCTCAATCGTCAGAGTCGGATCGACGTTGTAGGTCGTGGCGCGGGTGTCGGTGTCGACGAACCCCGTCTGGGCTGACAGACCGTAGATCGACTGGCTGGGATTGATCCACAACAGCACCGGCACGCCCTCCGCCACCGCGCGGCTCTGGCCGTAATGGGTGAGGGCGAGCAGGCGCCGGGCTTCCTCGTCGAGCGCGCGACCGCGGAAGAACGACGCCATCTTGGGCGCCGCGAGGCTGGCAGCGATGGCGAGAAGGGCCATGACCAGGATCAGCTCGACCAGCGTAAAGGCGCGACCGGCAGGCCGGCGGGCCTTAGCGGGCAGTAATGGCGCCGTTGGTGATGTCATCGGCGGTCCCGGCCTGACCATCGGGTCCCATGGAGATGATGTCGTAGCCGGACGGGTTGAGCTTGCCGGGGCACTCGTAGAGGTATGGATGTTGCCACGGATCGGGCGGGATGTCGCTCTTCAGGTACGGCCCGCGCCAGCCGGTGACGTCGTTGGGCTGGACCACGAGGGCCTGGAGGCCGTCGGAGCCGCGCGGATACCCGCCGGTGTCGACCTCGTAGGCATCGAGGGCGGTGCCGAAGGTGGAGATCTGGGTGATCGCGGCGGTGACGCGTGCCTGCTCGGTGCGGCCGGTGAACTTGGGCAGCACGAGGGCGGCGAGCGTGCCGAGGATCACGAGCACCAGCAGCAGCTCGACAAGCGTGAAGGCGCGGCGGCGGGCGCGGCGGGAAAGGACGGGGCGATGGGTTGGGAGCTTCATGGCTGGAATCATTTGATGTGGTCTTGCAGGGAGAAGATGGGGATGAGCATTCCGATGAAAATGGTGCCGATGAACGCCGCGATGAAGAACAGCATCACCGGCTCGGCCAAGGCGACGACGGTCTTGAGCTGCCGGTCGAGGTCGGACTCGGTCACCCCGGCGATGCGCACGAGCTCCTGATCGAGCCGGCCGCTCTCTTCCGCGACGGAGATCATCTCGACGACGGCGCCGGGGAAAAGGTCCCGGTTCTGGGCCAGGCTTTTGCCGAGCGGCTTGCCCTCTTTCACGCGGTCGATCGAATCGGCCACGGCATCGACCAGAATCTGGTTGCCGATCGAACGCCGGGCGACGTTGAGCGCATTGATCAGCGGGACGCCTGCGCCGAGCAGCGTGCCCAGCATGCGGCAGAACCGCGCCATGGCGAATTGGGCGATCAGCGGGCCGATCTTGGGAATGCGCAGTAGCATGCCTTCCCAGGCGCGCCGGCCTTTTTCGGACGCGAGCCAGGTGCGAACGGAAAAAATCGCGATCACCACGACGGCCCCGACGAACAAGCCGTAGTTGCGGACGACGTTGCTGACCTTGATGATTATCTGGGTGATCAGGGGCAATTCCGCGTTGAAACCCTGGAACACGAGCTGGAAACGCGGAATAAAGAATACGAGCAGAAACACGATCACGGCCAGGGCCAGCACGAGCAGCACGGCGGGATACATCATGGCCGTCAGGACCTTGGCCTTGAGCTCCTTTTCCCGCGCCTGAAAGTCGGCGATCTGCGCGAGGACCACATCGAGGAATCCACCCGCCTCGCCGGCCTCGACCATGGCCACATAAACCCGGGGAAACGTCTCCGGGGAGCGCGCCATCGCTTCGGACAAGGGTATGCCATCGATCACAAGATCGTGGAGCTCCTTCCATTTGGCCTTGGCCGCAGGCGCGGTGGCTTCGCGATGCAGAATTACCAGTGCCCGGCTGAACGGCACTCCGGCGGCCAACAGACTCGACAGCAACCGGGTGAAATTCTCCAGCGTCCGCGCCGAGATCTTCCCCGGCCCGCCGATCGCCAGTTGCTTCGGCAGGAACGACGAAACCGTCTGCCCCAGACTGGCGCCGTTCGGGCCGGCGTCCTGGGTCGGCGACGTCGTGCGCTCGGCCGGTTTGTCCGGACCGGAACCGTTGTCGCTCTCGGCGAGCCGGATGGGCTTCAACCCGCGACCTTCCATCTGGCGCAGGGCCTCGTTCCGACCGCTGGCGTCCAAGACGCCCTCGGCGAGGGCGCCATCGCGCTGAATGGCTTTGTAGGAAAACTGCGGCATGGAAATCGAGGAAGTACCCTGACGGCAGAAATTCCGTTAACGCTTCGCGGGGGCGGTCCGCGCCGGTGCAACCTCAGGCGCGGCCGTGGTCGTGACCGGGGCCGTCGCGGTGAGTTCATGCACCGTGGTGACGCTGAGCACCTCTTCGATCGTGGTGACGCCCTCCTGCACGAGGCGCCGGCCGTCCTCGGCCAGGGTACGCATCCCGGCCCGGCAGGACGCCGTGCGGATCGAATCGGTCGAGGAGTTTTTCAGGATGAGCTCACGGATTTCGTTGTTCACATCCATCCACTCGAAAATCGCGCGCCGCCCGTAATAACCGGTCTGGCGGCATTCGCGGCAGCCCACCGCGCGATAAACGGTGGTGTCGGCCGGCAGCCCGAGCCGCAACTTGTAGGCGCGCGCAGTCGGCAGCGTGTCGATCTGTTTGCAATGCGGACAAAGCAGCCGCACCAGCCGTTGGGCCAGCACCGCCTCGAGCGAGGAAGCCACCAGGTAGGGCTCCACACCCATGTCGACGAGCCGCGTGACTGCGCCGGCGGCATCGTTGGTGTGCAGCGTGGAAAAGACGAGATGGCCTGTCAGCGACGCCTGCACCGCGATCTGCGCCGTCTCGTGGTCGCGGATTTCGCCGATCAGAATCACGTCGGGATCGTGGCGGAGGATCGAGCGCAGGCCGCGGGCGAAAGTGAGCCCGGACTTCTCGGAAACCTGGATCTGGTTGACACCCCGGAGCTGATATTCGATCGGGTCCTCGATGGTGATGATCTTCCGCTCGGTGTCGTTGATTTCGTGCAGGGCGGTGTA
>Ga0265323_10001773_pt1 | contig 10244 bp, 7 predicted proteins | sample 41225metaG_FD_193580 | JGI IMG/M metagenome (GOLD analysis project Ga0265323, IMG submission 193580) | Rhizosphere microbial communities from Carex aquatilis grown in University of Washington, Seatle, WA, United States - 4-12-25 metaG | ecosystem: Host-associated > Plants > Roots > Rhizosphere >... | reverse complement strand
CCTGGCTGCTGGACGGGAAACCGCCAGGGCTGAACCACGCCGCGGCGCGCCCGGCGCTGTTCACCGGGGCGCAGCGCTTCAAGCTGCTCCCAAAAGGCGGCCGGCGGCGCCGCTTCGGCCCCGATCGCCGCGGGCCGCGCCGGCCCGCAGAAGAGTCTCCGCCCCGAAACTCCCGGAAAGCGGGGGTACAATCCAAGGATGAAGACTGCGGGCCGCCAGGGCCGCTCCGGAGGATCTTCATGTCGAAATTGCCGTTCTGCATCGCAGTGAACCTGCTGCTCGCGCCTGGGCTCTTCGCCGCGCTACCGCTGGCGTTCTCGCCGGAAACCGGCCCGTCCGGAGCCCCAGCCCGGTTCCTCTCGCGCAACGCGCACTTCTCGCTGCGCCTCGCGCCCGCCGGGTTCGACGTGCTCCCCGCGGGCGGCGCGGCGCCGCTGCGCATTCGCCTCGAAGGCGCCAGCCGCCGGCCGGCGCTGGAAGGTGTCGATCCCCTGCCCGGCCGCAGCTTTTACTACTTCGGCAACGACCCCAAGCTCTGGCGAACCAACGTCCCCAACTTCGCCAAAGTGCGCTACCGGGCGCTCTACCCCGGCATCGACCTGCTGTTCTACGGCAACTCGGGGCAACTGGAATACGACCTGATCCTTGCCCCGCACGCCCGCCCCGAAAGCGTCCGCATGCGCTTCGACGGCGCGCGGCGGCTCGCCCTGGAAGCGAGCGGCGATCTGCGGATCGAAACGGCGTCCGGGGTGCTGTGGCAGAAAGTGCCGGCCATCTACCAGGAGCGCGCCGGCAACCGGCGGCCGGTCTCGGGCCGCTACGTAGTGGAAGGCAAGCGGGTCCGGTTCGCGCTGGACGGCTACGATCCGTCCCTTGGCCTGGTGATCGACCCGGTGCTGGTCTATGCCACCTACTTCGGCGGAACGGGCGACGACACTCCGGGGGCTCTGGCCGTGGACGCCGCGGGCAACTCGTACATCGCCGGCTACACCGTTTCGGCGAACTACCCGGCAAGTCCCGCGAGCGCCGCCAGCGTCCCCCACGGCGGCGAAGACGTCTTCGTCACCAAGCTGGACCCCACCGGCCAGAGGGTTCTCTATTCCGTGCTGCTGGGCGGAAGCGCCAACGACGAGGCATACGCCATCGCCATCGATGCGGCGGGCAATGCCTATGTCACCGGCACGACCGTTTCCTCCAACTTCCCCACCACCTTGAACCCCTACCAGCCCCACATCAAGGGCGGCTGGGACGCTTTCGTGCTGAAGCTGGACCCATCCGGGAACCTGCTGTATTCCACGTATCTGGGCGGCGGGCAGAAGCAGCCGTGCAATTGCGATCCCAACGACTACGCCTACGGAATTGCCGTGGACGCGGCGGGCAATGCGTTCGTCACTGGGCTCACCTGGTCGGCCGACTTTCCCAATACCGCTCAGACCCACGTTCCCGATGAAGGCGACGCCCTCGTCACCGAGCTCAATCCCGCCGGGAACCTGGTGTTTTCCACGCTCATCGGTTCCACTGGCTGGGACGCGGCCAACGCCATCGCGGTGGGCGCCTCGGGGATGGTGTACGTTGCCGGCGTCACCACCTCCACCAACCTGCCGGTGACAGCCAACGCATTTCAGAACCGGTTTGGCGGGGTGGGGCCGTGGGGCTTCGGAGATGCGTGGGTGGCAAAGATCAACCCCCAGGCGGCAACGCCCTCCGCTACGGTGGTCGCACTCACCTACCTGGGCGGGGCGAGCGACGAGTCCGCCACCGCCATCAAAGTGGATGCGGCGGAAAACGTGTACGTGTCGGGCTGGACGCTGTCGCCGGCTTTCCCGGTGACCAGGGGAGCCTACCAGACCGTCTTCGGCGGCGGCACCAACTGGGGCGACGGCTTCATCGCCAAACTGAACTCCTCGCTCACCACCGCAATCTACTCGACCTACTTCGGCGGCTCCGGTGACGAGGTGGCAAACCACCTCCAGGTGGACAGCGCGGGCGACGTCTTCGTTACCGGGTGGACCACATCCCCGGCCCTGACGCCGGCCGCCCTGGGGAGCAATCCCACGGCCATTCAGCCAACCTACGCCCCAGGCGGGATGGATGGATATCTGGCGGAGTTGAACCCGGCGGGATCCGCGGTGACCTGGTTCACGTTCCTGGGCCAGGGCGGCATCACCTGGGCCGCGGATATCGGCATGGATGGCGCGGGGCGCCTGTACCAGTTGTTCGGCACGAAATCTCAGGGCATGCCGGTGGTGACGCCGGCGCTGCAGGGTGCGCTGGCCGGCGGACAGGATCTCTACCTGACGAAGATCGACCTGGCGGCCTCGCCGGCGCCGCCCAATCCGGTGGCCATCGGTTCCATAAACGTGTCGGGCGGCGGCGGGAGCATCGCGCAGAATACCTGGATCGAAATCCACGGCGCGGGCCTGGCGCCAGAGAGCGCCGCGGCGGGCGTCACCTGGAGCAGCGCGCCGGAGTTCGCCTCCGGCCGCATGCCCACGCAAATCCAGGGGGTGAGCGTGCAGGTGAACGGCAAGCCCGCGTATGTGTACTACATCAGCCCGGCGCAGATCAACGTGCTGACGCCGCTCGATAGTTCGACCGGCACGGTTGCGGTCACGGTAACCAACGGAGCCAATACCAGCGCGCCCTTCAGCGTGAGTCTGAAGGCGGTGGCGCCCTCGTTGCTGCTGCTCGGCTCCACGAAGTACATTGCGGCGGAGCACCTCGATTACAGCCTGTTGGGGCCGGCCGGCATGTCGGTTCCCGGCTACACCTTTACGCCCGCGCAGCCGGGCGAGATCGTCACGGTGTACGGCGCCGGCTTCGGCCTGCCGTCCGGTGGCCTGGTGGACGGACTGGCGGCGCAGTCCGGAGCGCTGCCCGCCCTGCCGGTGTTCCTGATTGGCGGGGCGCCCGCCACGGTCCTCTACGCCGGCGTGGTATCGCCGGGGCTGTACCAGTTCGATGTCACCGTGCCCTCGACCGCCGCCAGCGGCGATGTCACGGTGACGGCCGGCTACGGCGGCTCCAGCACGCCGGCGGGGGCGCTGATCACAGTGGGACACTGAGGGTTCGGCGACCGGAATGCCGGCCCACCCGGAGGCGTCCAGCAGGCCGGCGGTGCCGCAGATGCCGCCCGGCAGATCGGCCACCGCCCCGGGATAGCCCGCGGTGGGGAAGAACGCCTGCACCCGCGCGCCGACGATGGGCCCAGTCCTGCCGGGCCGGGAGCATTCCAGCATGGAGGGCCTGAAAGCAGGGTTCAAGAGCGCACCGGCGGAACATCCGGCTGCGGGCTCGCGTATGTTGATGGTGGAGAGTGACCATGTACTGCACAAAATGCGGGGTTCAACTCAGGGAAGACGACAATTTCTGTTCGCGCTGCGGCCAGATCACGGGAGTGGGACGGGTGGAAGCCCCGCCGCGCCGGCTGATGCTGGATAGAGCCAACAGGAAGATCGGCGGAGTGTGCGCAGGCTTCGCGCGCTACTTCGACCTGGAAATCGTGCTGGTGCGGGTACTGTGGCTGGTGGTGGCCTTCTCGACCGGGGTCGGCTTCCTGGCCTACCTGGTGGCCTGGATTGTCATGCCCAGCGACCGCGGGGAGTACGCGCCGCGCGCCATGGCAGCCGTGCCACAGACGGACTGAGCGGCTGGACGGTGACCGTGTAGAATTGAGTCAAATGCTGACGCGGTTGTACATCGACAACTACCGGTGTATTGAGAAGTTCGAGTTCAAGCCGGCGGCCCGGCAGCTCATCTTGGGCGGGAACGGGCCCGCCAACTGAGGGCGGAACTCGATGCCGCCGGCCTACCCGCGCGCTCCGATGGCGAAGCGGTTGCACACCTGATCCCCAAGCGGAATATCGAGACCTGGATTCTCTGCCTCAGCGGCCGGCCCGGCGCCGTCACTCCAGGCCTCTGTTTGCCGTCGCAACAGGCGGCCTTCCCCGAGGTTCGCCGGCTGGATCGCTGAACCTACGGTTCGATCCCCAGCTTGGCCGAAACCTTCATCAGCGTCTCGATGAGCCGCGCGACGTGGGCTTCGGTGTGGCCGGCGGTCACGGAGATGCGAAGCAGGTTCTGCGCGGCGGCGGGCCGGAGCACGGGGTTCACGTAGATTCCCTGCTCCAGCAAAGCCTTGCAGAGACGGCAGACATCCAGTTCCTCGCCAATGACCACGGGCACGATGGCGGTTTCGCCGGGCAAAACCGAGAATCCCCGCGAGCGCAGTTCGTTGCGCAGCAGGCTGGCGATATGCAGCAGATGCAGGCGGCGCTCGGGCTCCTTGCGCATAATTTGCAGCGCCTTGGATACGGCGGCCACCGAGGCGGCAGGCAGGCTGGCGGAGAAAACGAACGGCCGGGCGGTGTGCTTCAGGTAATCGATAACGGTGCGCTCTCCGGCCACAAAGCCGCCCACCGAGGCCAGCGACTTGCTGAACGTGCCCATGACGATATCGACGTCGTCCAGCACGCCCAGATGCTCGGCAGCGCCCGCGCCGGTGGCACCCAGGACGCCGATGCCGTGGGCTTCGTCCACGTACACCCGCGCGCCGTAGGGCTTGGCCAGCTTCATGGTTCCGCGCAGGTCGGCAATGTCGCCTTCCATGCTGAAGACGCCCTCGGAGACGATGAAAATCTTCTCGTCCGGCGGGCAGTTCTCCAGGCAGCGCTCGAAGTGGTCCATGTCGTTATGACGGAACCGCACCGTGCGCGCCGGCGACCGCAGGGCGCCTTCCACCAGGCTGGCGTGAAGGTTGTGGTCGCAGATCATCACGTCGCCCCGCTCGGTCAGGGCCGACAGGGTGGCGTAGTTGGCCTGGAAGCCGGTGCCGAAAATAATGGCAGCTTCCTTGTGGACGAAGGACGCCAGGTCGTGTTCGAGCTTGACGTGGATATCCAGGGTCCCGTTGAGCAGGCGGGAGCCGCTGCATCCGCTGCCGTACTTGCGGATGGCTTGGGTGGCGGCCTCTTTCACTTCCGGGTGGGGGATCAGGTCGAGATAATCGTTCGACCCGAACATCAGCACCTTGCGCTTGCCCATGCGGACTTCGCCCGGCCCGCAACCTTCGCGGTCTCCGAAGACCTCGAAGTACATGTAGAGCCCGGCGGATTGAAGATCACTTGGACGAGTGAAATTCCGGCATTTTTCGAAAATGTCGTTCGATCCGCTGCCCTTTTTCCTGCCGGTGATGTCGCCAGTCGATACGCGCATGGTCCTCAATTCCAATCGTAAATTCGATACGTCTTGTACCGCTTTGCCCCCATCACCCCGAGGGAGCGATTCATCAGTGTATTGTCCTCCAAAATCCAGGACATTTCGCAATCTCCGTATCCCAACTTCCGAGCATTCCGGATCAGCGTGGCGTAGAATGCCGCCCCCAGGCCCGAAGTCCGGTACTCCTCCACGATGCCCAGGACGAGAACGCGCACACTTCGTATCAATCGTTGATAATACAGTATTTTGAGGAGCCCTGTGGGGAACAGGCTCCCTCCGGCCGGCTTCATGGCCTGATTCGCGTCCGGAAGCGCCAGCGCGAAACCCACCACGCGGTCGCCAATTTCCCCAATCAGCACGAGTTCGGGCTTCAGGATCATCTTCATCTCCTTGCCCATCAACATGAACTCCTCGCGCGTCATGGGGATGAAGCCCCAGTTCTTTTCCCAGGCCGAGTTGTAGACTTCCCAGACCTTTTCCACGTCGGCCTGATAATTCTTCAGGTCGATCTGCCGGACCCGGACGTTGGTGGATGCCAGGACGCGGTCCGCCACGCGGTCGATCTTCCCGGTGTCGATGGTCTGCGTGTTGCTCAAGAAAGCGTACAAATCCTTGGACTTCCGCAACCCCGTCTTCTCCATCAAAGTGGGATAGTACCTGGGGTTGTACGACATCATGACCATGGGGTCGGAATCGAAGCCGTCCACCAGCATCCCGCACTCGTAGTTGGTGGAGGGATTCACGGGGCCGCGCAGGAACTCGGCGCCCTTGCCCTTCACCCAGGTGCGCGCCTGGGAAAGCAGGGCGTGGGCCACTTCGGCGTCGTCGATGCTCTCGTAGAAACCGAAGAAGCCGGCGTTCTCTTCGTGGAAGCGGTTGTGCGCCCGATCCAGGATGGCCGCCACCCGTCCCACCGCCCGTCCATCCTTCATGGCCATGTAGAGCTGGGTCTCCGCGTTGGCGTAAAACGGGTGCTTCTCACGGTCCAGAAGCTCGGCAACGGCCATGCGCAGCGGCGGTACCCAATGGGCATCGCCGCGGTAAAGATCGTAGGGCAGCTCGATAAACTGCTTGGTGGCCTTCTTGTTCTCGACTGGAACAATTTCGATTCCCAAGTCGCTCAATTCCCTTCTTGCAGCCTTCGGCAGACGAATGGCGAGACGCAGATCAGCAGGAGCGCCGTGGCGATCCCCGCCAGCACATCGACCGTATAGTGGTATCGAAGATAAACTGTAGCAAAAATGATGCTCGGAGTGTAGGCAAAATATAGGAGAAAAACCCTTCTCGATACTAGCCAGCTCCCCCACCATGCCAGGATCGTGAGTTCGGTGTGCCCACTGGGAAAGCAGTCGTAATGGGCCGACTCCAATGTGTCCAGCGCCAACTGCATCCCCCGGAACAGCCACAACCCCTGTAACGGTGCGTGTTCTAAATGTTTTAGGAGGAATCGCGGCCCTCGCGCCGGCACCACCAGGTACCCCACGTACGAGACCAGGAACCCCAGGGCGATTAAAAAACCATAATATTGGAACTCTCGGAATCGCCGCTGCCGCCAGAGAAGAAACGCCACCAGAAGCACCGCCGGCACAAATAGGGTGTACACCCATTGCAGATATTCCGTCAAAACCGGGCTGTAGATTCGCTCCAGCCAGATCGTGGGATTGGCATGCCAGAAACGGAAATCCAGATCCGCCAGCCAGCGGTCGGCGTCGCAATGCCGGATCGCGGGAACGAATAGCGCCATCTCCCTATAGCAAACACCTACGTACACAATGGGGTACCAGTTCCGAAAAAGCCACGAGGAGCGGTTGGGACGCTTGATCTCCCACAGCAGCAGCGCGCTGAGCGCCAGGTGGCCCGCCAGCAGCCACGGGGCGGGCTCGAGATGCCTCCACCAGCCCAGAATCACCGCGCAGCAGCAGGCGTAGTAGCCCAGGATCACCTTGTCGACCGCCCAGAAACGGGTGTCGGAACCGGATTTCAGTATTTCAGCCAACCTGCTTCCTTGTACCAGACCAGGGTCTCGGCCAGGCCGGCATCCAGGTCCGTGGGGGCTTGGAACCCCAACTCGACGGCTGCCCGCCGCGCCGAGCAGGTCCAGTACCGGCACTCCGCTTCGGCGACTTTCCCGCGAGAAATGATACCAGGTTTCCGGCTGAACCAGGATAGCATTTCCGCTCCGAAACCGGCGGCGCGCGCCAATCCCACCGGCAACCTCACCACGCGGGCTTTGCGGCCCATAATCCGCGCCGCTGCATTCCCCAGCGCGCTCCAGGTCACCGATGTGGGATGGGCCATATAGTACGTCCTCCCGGCGGCGGCCGGGTGGCGCGCGGCCACCAGCAGGCCGTCGGCCAGATCGCGGACATAAATCGCGCTGAAATAGCGCTCGCCCCCGCCAATCTGCACCATGAATCCCCGCGATACGGACTTCAACATCTGGAAGACATCGGTATCGCGCGGACCGTAGACCACCGGCGGCCGCACGATCACGGCGTCGGCCAGCTCCGCCCGCGCGGCCTTTTCGGCCTCCAATTTGGATTTCCCGTAGTGGGAGAAGGGACGGGGCTCGGAATCCTCATCGAGCGCCGTCGCGTCGGGGTTCGGTCCCGCGGCTGCCAGGGAGCTGACGTGGACCATCCGGATTCCCCGCCCCGCCATGGCCCTGGCCAGCACCGCCGTGGCCCGCCCGTTGCCGGTGTAATAGTCCTCGGTGCGCAGCGCCTTGGTGACGCCCGCCAGATGAATCACGGCGCTAACGCCATCGAGGGCGCGATCCAGCCCTTCACCGGATTCGAGCGAAGCCTCGACCGTCGCCACACCCGGCGGCAGGGCGCGGTGCCGGGCGTGGCTGCGCACCAGGCATCGAAAGGGTTGGCCGGAGGCGGCCAGCCGTTCCAGCAGATGGCTGCCCACGAATCCGGTCGCGCCGGTTACCAGCGTGGTCACTGCGGCGTGCTGCGGAACGCCACCTCGCCGAAGTAGCTCTCGGCGGTGGTGCCCGTGTGTTGGGAATTGATCTGGATCCGGAGCCCCTTGACGGACGGCGCCGGTCTTCCATAAGCGCGCTGATAATCGGCGGCCACGTTGCGGATCTCGGCGATCCAGCGGTTCATCTCGACCGCGCCGGACTGGCACACCAGGGAATACACATGCACCAGCGGCAGGATGCTGGAGCTGAGAAAGGTACCTTTGGGCGCGCTGGTATCCCAGATATAGGAAACGATCCGGTGATCGGCGAAGGCCACCAGCACCTGGGCCGCCTGGTCGTCGGCCGAGGACTTCCGGAAATCGCCGCCGCTGGGCAGTTGCGTGACCTTCCAGCGCCAGGCGAGGTAAGGCATCTGCGCCGGGCTCACGTCCACGCTCCGTTCCAGCGCAAATGAGGCTTTGGAGCTGCGCAGGTGGATGCACGGCGTATCGACATCCTGGCAAACGGAGACCTCGGGCCGGCCGTGATTCACTTTGATCTGCCAGTCGTAAGGAAGCCTGCCCGCGGCCAACCGCTCCGTACTCAGTGCGATAAACGCCAACGGAGCGGGCCGGGCCTGGAAGGGGAGCACCGCCACGCTGCAAATAAGCAGAAATCTCTTCAAATAACCTCGCAAAAAGATGGCCGAAGCGGCGTTAATCCTAAGTTTATCGCATTCGCGTTACGGCACGCTATTCTGCCGTGGGCCAGGAGCGTACTGGTAGTTCGTCCCGCGCAGCTACGGGCCGCCGGTCAGGCCGGAGATCCGGGACAGGAGCGAGAAACTCCGGCCGTGGCCGCTATTCGCACAAACGGTTCAGGGACACCCAGCCGCCCGTTTGCGGATCGTAGGTCATGGACTTGCCCAAACGGGTTCCGAACCAGAGGACGAATTGGCGATCGCTGCACTTCTGGTAGCTCAACCGGAAGGAGTCCGCATCGGCAATTCCAACCTCCTCCAGCGAAGCCGGCAGGCGGCCCTGCTTCTTGCGGTACGAATCCAGCAGGCGGACGGCATCGTTGCCCCGCCGGATCTCGCGCCAATAGACGACTCGATCCGGTGCGAAGATGGCCAGGTACCCTGCCAGGCACAAGCCCAAACCGGCGAGGCCAATCGAGAGGGCTACTGTCCGGCCCTTTCTGGCCGCAAAGACCGGCATGCCGCTTCCTCCCTGTACACGCCAACCGGGTGCGCGAGCTGCCCCCGCTCACCCGGCCAGTCAGATACCTTATCTACGGTACCAGCAGCACCGGCGCGCGCCAGATAGCGTACTTCTGCGCGTCGGGCGAGAGCACGTTCACCTGGCAGGTGTAGCGGCCGGGCGCCATCTGCGCCAAAGGCAGGCTGAACTTCAACGCCACCGCTTTCGATTTCGCGTCCAGCCCTTCGCTCACTTCAAGCGGGGCCGTCTGGAAGGCCTTGATCCTGCCGCGGAAGAACGTCACCGTGGCCACCAGGGGCTGCGTGGATTCGGCGGCGGGTTCGTAGGCCTGCAGGTAGACATACATCTCCGAGCCCTTGCTGAAGACGTTGGTCACGCTGGGGATGAGTTCCTTGCCGCCTTCGATCAGCGGGTTGGCGGCGTCGATCTTCTTGTCCTTCTGCGCGCTGAAGACCGCCGCGGCGGTATCCATGCGCTGGCTGCTCAGAATCACCGAGCTGATGGGGAGCCGCGTCTGCTCCGCCGACAGGTCCGGAATTACCAGCTTCTTGTCGAACGTGCCGATGCGCCCCGTGGTATTCTCGCGCGCCACCAGCCGCAGCGAGTAAGTGCCCGGCGCCAGAGTGAACCCGGTGGGATACACGATGGGGTGCCTGGCGAGTTGGTTGGCCACGTCCTCCTTCAACTTGAAGGGAATGTAGTCGCGCACGTTTTGCACCGTCTTCCCGGCCGAATCCTTCACCACGCCGATGAAATCGAAGGTGGTGCTCTCCACGCCGCCCTTCTTGGCCAGTTCCAGCTCGCTGCCGGGGATCTTAGCCACCACGGGCACGAAATAACGGTCGCGCGCCAGGCGGAAGTAATAGGCGTCGAGCGCGATGTCTATGTCGGTG
>Ga0265323_10001772_pt1 | contig 10245 bp, 5 predicted proteins | sample 41225metaG_FD_193580 | JGI IMG/M metagenome (GOLD analysis project Ga0265323, IMG submission 193580) | Rhizosphere microbial communities from Carex aquatilis grown in University of Washington, Seatle, WA, United States - 4-12-25 metaG | ecosystem: Host-associated > Plants > Roots > Rhizosphere >... | reverse complement strand
GGGCAACTGGACAATCCGCGACGGGATGCTCTTGACGTAATGGATGTTCTCCTTGGCCCGGGCGCGCTCGTAATACTGGTCGAAATCCTTGCCGTGCGCGCGGATGTCCATGTAGAAAATCGTCGCGTCCAGTTCGCCGACGTGGTCGCCGGCGACCATGGCCTGTTTGGTGGCCATCATGCAGCAGATGGAGGAGCAATATTCGTTGCCACACTTCGAGTCGCGCGAGCCGACGCATTGGATCCAGGCGATGCGTTTCGCCTCGCGTCCGTCGGACAGGCGGATGACATGGCCTTCGAACGGGCCGGCGGCGGACAGCATCCGCTCGAACTGGACGCTGGTGACGACGTTGGAGTGGCGGCCGTAACCGAATTCACCTTTGCGCGAGGCATCGAATTCCTTGAAGCCCGGAGTCAGGATCACGGAGCCGACGTCGAGCGTGACCGTCCGCTCGCGCATGGCGTGGTCAATGGCGTGCTGCTTGCACGTCTCGACACAGCGATTGCATTCCGAGCACAGGGCGCAATTCAGGCAACGTTCGGCTTCGGCGAGGGCCTGCTCCTCGGTGAGACCGATTTCGACCTCGTCAAAATTGTTCAGCCGGCTGGCCGGGGCCAGTTCCGTCGCATGGGGCCGAAGTTTTTTCTCGACCTTGTCGAGCGCGGGCATGAACGCCTGGGGAATGGGCCGGAGGGTTTCCTCGAACCGGCCGCCCAGCAAATCCTTGCCCTTCAAAAATCGCTCGATGGATTCGGCGACGCGTTTGCCGGCGGCCACAGCGTCAATCACGGACATCGGGCCGGTCGCATTATCGCCGCCCGCAAAAATGCCGGGCACGGAAGTCTGGCCGGTCACGGGGTCGGCCTTGAAACAGCCGCGAAAGTTCTCAACCTTGATGTGGCTGACCAGTTCCTCATCCACCGACTGGCCGATGGCGACGATGATCTGGTCGGCTTCAATCGTGGTAAGATCGTTTTCGTCGAAGGCCGGGCTGAAGCGTTTCTGGTCGTCAAAAACCCGGGTGCAGCGTTTCAACTCGATGCCGGTGACGGAACCGTTGCCGAGAATGCGTTTAGGTCCCCAGCCGTTAACAATCTTGATGTTTTCCGCAATCGTGGCTTCGATTTCTTCCTTGTAAGCGGGCATCTCGTTCCGCTGTTCGAGAGAAATCAGTTCGACGCTCTTGGCGCCGAGACGCAGGGCGGTCCGGGCCACGTCCACCGCCACGTTGCCGCCACCGATGACCAGCACCCGGCCTTTGACGGCGGGTTTCCTGGACGTGCCGGCATCGCGGAGAAATTCCACGCCGTGCAACACGCCCGATTTGTCCTCGCCTTCCACGCGGAGCTTGCGGCTCTTCTGCGCGCCGGCTGAAATGAAGACTGCGGCATAATCCTTTTGAAGCGTCTGGACGGTGACGTCCTTGCCAATGCGGCAATTATAGACAAATTTGACGCCCTTGCGGCGGATGATTTCGATTTCGTGATCGAGCACCTTCTTGGGCAGGCGATATTCGGGAATGCCGTAGCGCAACATGCCGCCGGCCGCGCCCATGGCTTCGTAAATCGTGACCGCACAACCGGCATCGGCCAGGTCGTTGGCGGCGGTGAGTCCAGCCGGGCCGCCGCCGATGATGGCAACTTTTTTGGCGTCCGGTGCGGGAGTTTTTTCCTCCGGCAAAGTCAGCTTGCCCGCCGCGAGCATTTCCATTTCCATGTCGGAGGCGAAGCGTTTCAGGAGCCGGATGGCGATGGCATCGTCGGCCTTGCCGCGCGAGCATTCGGATTCGCAGGGATGCGTGCAGATGCGGCCGCAGATGGCCGAAAGCGGGTTGCGCTGGCGGATGAGTTCGACCGCCTTGAGATATTCCTTTTTCTTGATGAGCTGGACGTAGCCCTGGACGTTCACGCGGGCCGGGCACTTGAGCTTGCAGGGCGAATGGCCGTTCTTGAGGATGCCGAAAATGTTCGGGGTGGCCTGGGCGTAAAGTTTGGCGATGCCTTTGCGGGTGCCGAGGCAGCGGTTGAACTCGTCCGGGATGTCCACGGGACAGACCTGCGTGCATTCGCTGCAGCCGGTGCATTTGTCCTCGATGACAAACCGCGGATGCCGCCGGACGGTGGCCTTGAAATGGCCGGGTTCGCCTTCCAGGCCGACGAGTTCGGACAGCGTGAGGATTTCGATGTTCAGGTTGCGCGCGCATTCGACGAGCTTGGGCGAGACGATGCAGGTGGCGCAATCGCCGGTCGGGAACGTCTTGTCCAGGTGCGCCATCATGCCGCCGATGGCGGCGTCGCGCTCGACGAGATAGACCTTGAAGCCGCTGTTGGCCAGGTCGAGGGAGGCCTGGACGCCGGCAATGCCGCCGCCGGACACCAGCACCGCGCCAACTTTCTTGTCGTCGTTTTTACTCATGGCTGTTTGCCTCCACTTTTTTCAAAACGTTCGTGGCCGGGACCATCAGCTTTTCAAACCCGAGATCGCCGGGGCCGATGCCCAGGCAAAGGCCGAGCAACTGGGTGATATAGACAATCGGAATTTGATAATTTTTTCCGGTCTGCTTGTTGATGTCCTGCTGCCGCAAATCGAGGTTCACCTGGCACATCGGGCAACTGACGGCGATGCAATCCGCGCCCGCCGCGGCGGCCATTTCGAGAATTCCGCCGGTCAGCTCGACCACCACATCCGTCCGCGACAGCGACAAACCGCCGCCGCAACACTCAACCTTGCAGGGCCAGTCAAGGCTCTTGCCGCCCATCGCGGTGACGAGCCGGTCGAGCGATTTCGGATTTTCCGCGTCGTCGAACTTCAAAATTCCCGGCGGCCGGACGAGCAGGCAGCCGTAATAACAAGCCACCTTGAGGCCGTTCAGCGAACGTTTGAGAGATTTGATGATGGTTGGCAGACCGACATCTTCGAGCAAAATCTCGATGAGGTGGCGGACCTTGACCGAGCCGTCGTAATCGCGGTCGAGCGCGTCACGGACGCCTTGGCGGATGGCGGGATGGGATGAAATTTCGTGGTTGGCCACCTTCATCCGGTTGTAGCAGGCGGCGCAATTGACGACCATGTCCAGCTTCATGTCCTGGACCTTGGTGAGATTGGCGGCGGGGAGGGACACGGACAGCAGGCGGTTGGTCTGGTGACCGGCGGTGGCGCCGCAGCAGGTCCAGCCTCTGGGTTCCTCGAAATCAATGCCCAGCGCCTTGACGACCGCCAGCGTGGACTGGTTCATGTCGCGGGCCGTGGATTCAGCCGAGCATCCGGGATAATAGGCGTACTTCATGCTTTGGGTCCCCTGCTCTCTTTGATTTTTTTGAAAATGCGTTTCACGGTCTGCTTGTCGCCGCCTTTGGGGGGCAGCAGCGCGATTTTTCCCTTCTTGAGCATGGCTGGGAATTTTTCCGTGTCGTTCATCAACTTGCCCGTGCCGAGCTTGTAGGCGGTGATCATGCCGATTTCGTAACTGCGACCGAAAGTTTCGACCGTCTTCAAAAAGGCGCGGTTGAACAGCGGCACGTTGCCTTCCGGCTTCGGCGCTCCCCGTTCGATGGCCAGCCGGCGCAATGCGTCCATGACCGCCGCCACGTCAATGCCCATCGGGCAGCGGGCGGAACAGGTTTCGCACGAGGCGCACATCCAGACGAGGTCGCTGGCCAGCAGCTCATCGCCGGCGCCGAGGTGCAGCGAGCGCATGATTTCCGAGGGCCGGGTTTTGGCCAGCTTGCCCACCGGACAGCCGCTGGAGCATTTCTTGCATTGGAAGCAGACGCTGATATCCACGCCGGAAATCTCTTCGATGGCGCTCTTCAGGCCCGGTCCGTTCTTTTTATTTTTGATGGTTATCACGGTAAAATCTCCCGCTATTTCACGGCCACCGCTTCAACCAGCTCCTCGGCTCCGGCATCATCGGTTTCGTCCGAAGCAACAATCTTGATATTGCCGGGAACAACCTTGCGATAAACCTGCGCGGGCTTGCGCTTCTGGCCGTTCACCGTCAAAAGCTGCCCGACGGTTATTCCGAAAAGCCTCTGGTTCTCCTCGAGATACGGCAGGATCAATTCCCAGTCCGCGGCGGTCACGCGGGCGAACTTGCCGCCGTTCAACTGCTCGTCCACCATGGTCTTGCCGGGGTCGCGGACAAAAATTGCGCCGCCCGAAGCCAGCGAGAACAGATTGCTGCCCGGATACGGCTCGGGCAGGGGAACCAGTTTCCCTTCGTCGTCGAATTTGACGCCGTTCAAGATGACGAAACCGCCGCCGTGATTGGGGTCGCCGGCCATGAAGGACTCGGCCAGAAAGTCGAGGCAGGTGCCGTTGATGACCACGCGGGGTTTGCCGACGGAATTGATGAGCGGTCTTCCGGCCGCGTTGCCGAGCACATAGACCACGCCGCCTTTGGCGCCGTACATGAACGTCTGGCCCACATCGCCATGGACGACCATTTTTCCCTCTTTGATGATCTGGCCCAACTGGTCCTGCGCGTTGCCATGCACCGTGACGGCCAGCCCATCAATGCCGGAACCCAGATAATCGCCGCTGCTGCCATAAACCTCGATGGTCACATCGGCGGTTTCCGGACCGAGGCCGCAGCCGATATATCGCTGGCCGATGCAATTGAAGCTGATGAAATGCCGCCAGCCCTTCATGAAGGCGTCCACCAGCAGCTCCGCGTCGCAATTGCTGCCTTCCGGCGCAAAATTCGCGGCGTCAATGACGAGCGTGGTTTCGTTTTCCTGCGGTGACCGCAGGCTGCCGCGCGTCGCGAAATCAATGAGCCGGAACGCGCTCTTGCCGGCATCCTTTGAGCCGATGTTGGGGAGGCTGCCGAGCAACCGGCTCAACTCAGTGTGGATGACATGCAGAACATGGCTGCGTTTCTTGGAGCCGGTCGAGTAGCGCCGGTCGTTAAGCAGCGCAAAGACTTCGATGGCCGTCGCCGTCCGGGAAGGATCCTTTGCCGCATCGGCCATTTGCCGGCACGCCGACCGGAATTCGTCGTAGGTCCATTTCGGAAGCTGGTCGCGCATCCATTCGAAAGTAGCCGCCGACGTCAGTCGGCGCTGATCTGTATTTTCGTTTAGAGTGCGCGGACTGACGCCCGCGGCTACATCCTTTGAAAAATCGCACGGCCCGGTTCCGCCCGGCATGGGAACCGGGTTGCCGAATTTGTCCGTGCAGGCAATCCGGATTTTGCCGGCCGGATTTTTTTGCAGATTGAAAATAAACGCTCCGCCGTCGTTATGACTGCCGCCGCGCGCGTTCCAGTAGCGATCCGCCACCGGGCAAATCCGATTGTCATCCTTCGACAGGCTGTGGAGCGTGGCGTCGATGGCCTGCTTTTCCGAGGCAATCAGGCCCACCTGGACTTCGCCGTCGCAGAAGGCAAACACCTGGGGCCGGAGCATCGCGGTGTCGGTGATGCCCATCAACTGAAACTGGCGTTGCCGGACCAGGTTGCGGGCGATGATGAAGAACCATGGGCCGTCGGGCGAACCGTGGATGTGCGTGGCCTGGATGGCCCGGTAAATTTTCTGCTTCTCCGGATCGAGCCGGTCGAAGTCCAGTTCCGTGGTCGGCGCGAGGGCCTCGATGATGTACTCCAGCGGATAATGGTAGGTGCGGGTAAGCAGGTCGAACAACAGCGCGGACACTTCCGTGTCGGTGAGGAACTGCGGATAGATATGGCGCTGCTTGAGATATTCGGTCACCGAATGGTAATTGGCGAAGTCGCCATTGTGCACCAGCGCCATGTCGGTGGCCGCAAACGGATGCGCGCCGCCGGGGTGCCAGACGCGGCCCTTGGTTGGGAACCGCTGGTGGGCAATCCATTCGTGGGCGCACAGCTCCTCGATTTTGTAATACTTCACGATGGCCTCGGCATATCCGACCACCTTGAGAATCATGATGTCCCGGCCATGCGAAAGCACGAAGGCGCGTTTTTCGCCGAGGGACGCGTAGTATTTCTGGTTGAGGCTGAAGCTGTTCTGGCTGACGAATTCGTCCTCCGCCGCGTCGCGTTCCAGTTTTTCCAGATGGTTCCTGGCAATAAACGCATCCAGCACAGCGGGTTTGACGCGGACGAAATAACGGCAGACATCCGGCGGCAGCACTTCCAGGCCCGGCACGGATTTCCAGTCAGCAACCTTGTCGAGTTGCGCGGCGGCCGCGATGTCGAAGAACGGCTTGATGAACTCCTCCTCGATTTCCGCCCGCACCTTCGTGTCAATGAACGCCACGTGCAGCAGGCAATGGGTGTCGAGCACCTCGCGGCTGACGCCAAGCTGTTCGGGGACGAGGCCGACCGCGGCGATGCCGCCGCCCTTGCCGTTGCCGCGGTTGTGCATCTGGCGCGACGGTTCGTAAATATGCCGGCCGGCGACCGGATCGCTGCAGCAGAAACCGACCACGCCGCAGCCGCCTTCCTCCGCTTCCTTTTTCAGAAGCGGGTTATAGTTGAGGCTTTCGGCCAGTTGTTTTCTTGAACCGGCCAGCCGTTTTATCAGTTCACTGTTCATTTTTTTGCCGGCTCGCCCCGTGGAGTAGTCTGTTCCATCTGGCTGGGGATGTTCGTTGTCGTCATTACTCCACGGGGCAAGTCGTTGGTATAATCCAGGTGCATCAAAAGATCGGTGCGTCCGCGCAGTTCGGCGACGCTGCGCAGGCCCAGGCGCTGCAAAATTCCAACCAGCGTCTTGCGCCAGGCGCTGTAGAGATTGACCAGCCGCTGGGTGCCCCAGTCCAAATCCATTTTACCGCAAAGCTCGGGATCGGTGGTGGCGATGCCGCGCGGGCAACCCCGTCCGCTCGCGCACAGGCTGCACCGCACGCAGCCCAGCGCAACCAGTTCCGCCGTTCCGACGACCACTCCGTCTGCGCCCAGGGCGATGGCCTTGGCGATGTCATGGGCCGAGCGGATTCCGCCGCTGGCGATGAGCGTCACCTTGTCGCGGACGCCTTCGTCCGTGAGAAAATTATGCACCTTGCCGATGGCGTATTCGATGGGCATGGCGATGTTCTTTTTGGCAATGTCCGGCGCCGCGCCGGTCCCGCCATAACCGCCGTCAATGTGGACAATGTGCGTGCCGGCGGAATAGCTGCCCACGGCGACCATGTCCACGTCCGTCGGAGTTGATACCTTCGTTGAAATCAAGGCGCGCCGGTTCACATGCTTGACCCAGTCAATGTGCTTCATGTGGTCTTCGATGGAATAGACGCTATGGAACGGGAACGGTGAAAACAGCGAAATGCCGAGAATGGTCTCGCGCATTCTGGCGACGGCCGGGGTGTTTTTATCGCCGAGCAGGTGGCCGCCCAGGCCGGGCTTGGCACCCTGGGCATACTTGAATTCGACAATCGGCACCCGCTGGATGGTTTCCTCGCGCACTCCGAAAAGGCCCGTGGCAACCTGCGTAATCACGTGGTCGTCATAAGGCCGCATGCGTTCCATGTATCCGCCTTCGCCGGTGCAGGTGAACGTGTTCCAAGCCACGGCCGCGCGGGCCTTGGACAATTGGGTCACGTTGCTGACCGACCCGAACGACATGCCGCCACCATACCAGGGGACGTCAATTTTGATTTCGGGCCGGCCATCTTTGCGCTTGTTCAGCGAGATGCTGGTGTCAATCTGGTCCGCGTCGAGTTTGACGGGCGGCTGTTTGGGGAATTTGAACCGGAGCTTGTCGAAGCCGCCGCCGGAATTGCCGCACTCATAATCGTAATTGTATTCCTCGGAGGGCGCCTCGCCGGTCTCGGCCATTTTCCACGTCGCCAGAACCAAATCCGCCGACCAGCGGAAATCACCGAGCGCCCGGTACATGGGATTTTCCCGGATTTGCAACGCCTGTTTGGGGCACTGGGCCACGCAATAATGCCCGTTGTTCGCGCAGGCCGGTCCGATACACAGGTGATGGTGCGGCTCGCCGAAATATTCAAACCCGGATTTTCGTTCATGGACGCCGTGGGCGCAAACCTCAAGGCATTTGCCGCAGCGCTCGCAGTCCAGGCTGCGATGGACGATGTATTTGGCGATCTCGTTGCGATAGCGGGACAGCGCGGGTTTGACGACCCGTTCCACTTCCTCCTGCGGCACGCGCGTCTTCAGCGTATTTTCAGGCAACGTGTTCATAGCCCTGCCTTTCTGGCGCCGAAAAGTTTGCCGAAGGTTTCCTCCTCCAGGTTCTCGAAGAACATGGCGCGGCCGACGTCGCCGCGCAGGCGGCGCGCCTCGCGCATGCCCATGGCGCCCATCAACTCGATCAACTGGTCATGCCACGCGGCAATCAAATTGGTCATCCGGCCCACGGCGTATTTGAAATCAATCTTCTCCAGCCGGGCGGGGCAGGGCGTGCCGGGCCGGCAACTGTCACACAGATGACATTCCAGCGCGACCAGCAGCGGCAGGTTGATGGTGATCAGGTCGGCGCCGCAGATGATGGCCTTGGCCATGTGTTCCGGGAGCGCGATGCCGCCGCCGGCCATGAGCGTGATTTCATCCCGGACGCCCTTCTCGATGAGCGTGGTATGAATCTGCCGGATCATGTCCTTCAAAAACCGCGGCTTTTGCGCCGTCATCAATTCGTTGCCGTTGGCATCGGCCACGACGTGAATTACCTCGACCTCGCCCTGTCCGGCCAGTTCGATGGCGCGCCCGATGCCCGCCGTGGTCAGTTCCACGCGGATGGCGACCACGATTTGCGGATGAATTTTTTTGATTTCCCTGATGCGCTCCGCCACCGCCGGGCTGTCGGCAATTTCTACCAGCCGGGTCTTTTTTAACATCGCGTCCGGCACCGGCGGACTGTCCGGACCCAGGTAAAATGCGATGTTCTCCAGGTTCGCCTCGTCCGCCGGCCGGTAGCTCGAATCCATGATGGCAATCAAGCCGGTGTCGCCGGCGGTCTGTTCGATCGCCGCGTCCAGCTTCGGCAGGGTGTGCGCCGGCGAACTCAAATCAATGATCAACGGCATCGGAATGGAAACCAGCGGCGGCAGGCCGGCAACCGATTTCGTTCCGTTCAGCGACAGATACGAAGGCTTCCGGCCGAGATCAACCGACGTGCTGATGTATTCGCGGCCATGAATGCCGTCGCGGGTGGGGCGGACGATTTCCGACATGTCCGTCCACATGGAATCAAAACCAAGGCCGGAAAACGGTCCGCGATAACCGGCGCCGGAAACCGGGATTTTCGCGGTCTCAGCCTGAACCCACGTTGTTTTGATGATATCGGGTTTCCAGTATTGGTTTCCGAGTTTTTCGTAGGCGGGATTTATGGACAGGCACAGGATGTTCTTCGTGCAATTCTGCACGCAGGAAAAACACCCCATGCACTCGAAAAACAGCGCGTCCACGTCGCTGAGATTGCGGATGTAATCCGCCTCCTGTTTGTAGCGGTCGTAGACGCAGGCTTTTTTAACGCAGTTATGGCACCGGGCGCAGTCTTCGCGCCAGTCCACCACGCCATGTTTGCCGATGCGCGGCCGCCGCGGCGGAACCGGCTGGGTCTTGATGTGATATTTTTCCGGCATGATTTCTCCCGCTAATTACAGTCCGGCGGCGGCCAGGATCTCCGGCACCAAGGCTTCCTTGCCGCCCGAAAGAATATGGACCCCGCGCAAACCCTCGAGCACCTTGAGCTGCTTGATGGTTTCGGCGCAGATGGCGATGCCCTCCTTTTTCTGAGCCGCGTCATCGCCCGCTTTTTTCAGCCGTTCAATGATTTTGTCCGGAATGCGAAATTCGGCGTAAGTGTCGCGGAGCTTGTGAGCTTCCGCGGCGCTGACCAGGGGAAAAACACCGGCCAAAATTGCCGCCTTTTTGGCGAGACCCTCCTTGCGGGCGGCATCGAGCCATTGGGTGAAGGCCTCAAGGTCAAACACCGCGTGGGTTTGAATGAATTTTGCGCCGGCATCGATTTTTATGCCGAGCCGGAACAGATTAAGATCCATCGGTCTCAGGAACGGATTCGCCACCGCCCCGACCAGCATCGAAAATTGCCCGTCAAATTTTGACCCGTCGGCCAGGCTGCCGGTTTCGGACATCCGGGTGGCCAGATCGACGAATTGGGAGGAATCCACATCAAAAACGTTGGCGGATTCCGGACAGCCGATCAGCATCTGATGATAGCCGGACATGCAAAGCAGATTCTTGATTCCCAGGCTGGCGGCGCCCAGCAAATCGGACTGAAGGGCGATGCGGTTCCGGTCGCGGGTGACCATCTGGAGGATCGGTTCGGCGCCGAGTTT
>Ga0265323_10001770_pt1 | contig 10255 bp, 7 predicted proteins | sample 41225metaG_FD_193580 | JGI IMG/M metagenome (GOLD analysis project Ga0265323, IMG submission 193580) | Rhizosphere microbial communities from Carex aquatilis grown in University of Washington, Seatle, WA, United States - 4-12-25 metaG | ecosystem: Host-associated > Plants > Roots > Rhizosphere >... | reverse complement strand
TCGACGTCGTGGCCGTGGTGGTGCTCGGCGGCACGCCGATCACCGGTGGCTCCGGGTCGGTCATCGGGACCTTTCTGGGCCTGGTGCTCCTCGGGCTGTTGCGCTACGGGCTCGATATGCACTCGGTGAGCCAGCAGGACCAGACGATCCTGATCGGGCTGCTGGTCGTCGTGATCGCGGTCATCAACGAGGCGTGGGCGCGCCGACGCCAGCGCTGAATTGCGCGCGGATTCATTCGCAACGGGTCCGATACCGCGAAACTTGCCCGCCGCGGCGGGCGAGCTTCGGCTTGATCGGGTGGTGGCCGCGAGCGTGAGCCCCTCGACAGGCTCGGGGCCCTGAGCTTGTCGAATGGGCGAGTGGATGAGCGGCCACTCGCTCACGCTCGCCGCCACTCCGAAGATGAAGAAAATGCGGGAAAATTGGCCTCGAGATGGATTGATCAAATGCCCCGGAGCTTGCTCCGGGGATGTTTACTTTGCCGTCCGGCTGTGTTCTCTTTCGGCCGCTTTTTATGAAACTCCGAAATCACTCCATCCTGTTCGCCCTCCTTGCTCCCGCGCTGGCCCTCGCCGCGCCCAAAATCGGCGTCATGCCGAAGATCGTCGGCATCGACTATTCCAATGCGATGGGACGCGGCGCGGTGGCGGCCGGCAAGGATCTCGGGATCGAGGTCGTCTTCGACGGTCCGGTAACCAACGACCCCGCGAAGCAGGCCGCGCTGGTCGAAACGTGGATTGCCCAGAAATTCGATGCGATCTGCATCGCACCCAACGACCCCGACGCCATTTCGCCGGTGCTGCGCAAGGCCCGCTCCCGCGGGATCAAGGTGCTCACCTACGACTCCGACGCCCAGCCGCGGGCGCGCGATCTGTTCGTCAACCAGGCTTCGGCCGCCGCCATCGGCAAGGCGCTCATCGACTCGATGGCCCGCAACGTCGGTCCCGCGGCGCGTTTCCTGATCATCACCGGTTCGCTCTCGGCCTCCAACCAGAACCGGTGGATGGCCGAGATGGAAAAGTACCGCCAGCAGGCGTACCCGAAGATGGTGAATCTCTCGCCGACGCCGAAAGCCGCGGAGGAGGACTCGGCGCGCGCGACGCAGGTGACGATCGACGTGCTCAAGGTGTATCCGGATTTGCAGGGTCTGTTCGCGATCACCTCGGAGGCGCTGCCCGGCGCAGCCGAGGGGCTCATGAAAGCCGGCGCGGTCGGCAAGGTCTTTCTCACCGGCCTGTCGACGCCGAAATCGATGAGCAGCTACGTCAAGTCCGGCGCGTGCGGCGAAGTGATCCTGTGGAACCCCGAGAACCTCGGCTACCTGACGGTGCAGGCGGCGGCGCAACTCGTCGCCGGCAAGATCACCGACGACACCAAGGAGATCGCCGCCGGCAAACTCGGCCCGAAGCAGATCGTCGACCACGTGGTGCTGCTGGGCGACCCCCTCGTGTTCACCAAGGCCAACATCGATCAGTATCAGTTCTGAGGCGGCGCCGCACACGACTGGCATTACTCAGTTAAGTCCACGGCTGGGAATTCGTCGATTCTCAGAGGGAATGATACGTAATACGTATCATTTGGCATTGGTTTGTTTTTGCGGGGAACGTCACGAAGTAATGCTAGCCCGGTGCAAACGCGCTCAGCCTCTTGAGGTCAAGCCGCCCCACCCGATCTGCCACCGTTTTTCGCGAGACGCAGAAGGATCAACGCGACCGGAAACCAAATCAACGTGGCGCCGTTGGCACCGCGGGAGTCGGCGTAGGCGCTGAGGGCGCGGGCCCTGATAGCGCCGGCGCCGAGGGCGCGGGCAGCTTGGTTTTCAGCTGGGCGAAGAGTTCCTTGCCCTCAGGGGTGGGGGCGTACTTCAGCCCGTGTTCGACCAGCCGGGCGGCGTCGCCGGCAAAGCCGTATTGGATACCGAACTCGGCGGTCCGGTAGATCAACGGGAACTGCCGGGGGAAGGCCCGCGCCCCGTCCAGGAGCAGGTCGTAATCCGCGCGCGTCGGGACCATCGTGCTGTGCGCCCACACGTCCAGGAGGAACTCATACATTTCCCGCATGGGGGGTGGTTGGGTGCGGGCGGTGAGGAGCGGTTGCAGCACCTGGGTCGTCTGCTCGGAGTTAAGCGGGCCTGTCCCGTCGGCGGACTGCGCCTGGGCCGCGGCGTAGCGGAGACGGGCCAGTTCGAGATAGGCCCGGGCCCGCACGGCTTTGGCCTGGGCGGCGGCTTCGAGAAATTTACGCGCGCGTTCGGTCTGGCCGGAGGCCAGCTCGGACAAACCGAGCGCGGCGAGGAGCTGCGGGTCGCGCGATCCCCGGATGTATGGGGCGATGAGCGCGTTGTGGGCGGAGTCGGCGTTGCCGGCGAGACTGAGCGCTTCGCCTTTGATCCGTCCCACCTCGGCGTCGGTGGCATCCCGCAGTTGGATCGCGGGCGGTTCGTCCAAGCCCTTGGTGCCTTTCTTGGCCCGGAATTGAATATATTGGTAGGCGGTGAATCCCGCGTAGCTGCGCAGTTCGAGTTCCATTTCCTTGTAACTCATCCCGAAACATTCCTGGAACATCGCTTCCGTGACCGGCTCCCGGCCCGCTCGGTTCACGAATTGGAGGAACGGCTTCTGGTAACGCTTGCCCTCGCCGTAGAGGCATAGATGCACGAACTCGTAGGCTTGGGAGTCCCAGAAAGGAGCTTCGTCCTGCGAGGGACGCACGGGGGAAAACAGGGTTGCCATCGGCACCAGCCCCCGCTCGGCCAGCCGCTGATTGAAGTCGCCGGTACGCCAGCCGCCGAACCCATCGCCGATCTTCGCAAAATCGATCATCTTCTTGTTGAAATCCACCGAGGCGAACAACTGCACGAGCCCTTCCTCGAGCCAGGGCGGCGGCGGCTGGGCCGACATGCGACGGATTAGAAACCGAAAGTATTGGAGGTAAAACGCCCGGTAGGGATCGCTGGCCTCGGTGGTGCCGTCGCCGAGCTGCAGTTCATTCAGGGCGAAGTCGATGACGATGGCCACACGTTCGTCGTCCTGCAGGAACAGGCTGTTCATCTGCAGCGATTCGCGGACGCTGTCGCCGGGGAGAAAAACGTTGAAGGAATTGCCCCGCGCGCAAAGCACGAGCGAGGTGGGCACCACCGGGGTGGCGAGCCGGGCGGCGGGCCAGATCCCGCTGACGACCTCTTGCAGCATCTGGAAATCGCGCGCGAAACGCGCGGTCTCCCGGGCGGACGCATTCGAGAGGATTTCGAAACCGGGAATCTTCGCATAGCGCCACGCTTCGGGCAGCGGGAGAACGCGCGAGTCGGTCACGATGAATTTCGGGAGTTCGATGATCTCATCGCCCGGGGTGGAATCCACGGCGGCGCCGCGCGTGCCCAGCGCTCCGGGGGCGAGGACCAAAGCCAAGAGGACGATGGGGCGATAAAGCATGACCGGCGAGGATGACAAGGCAGAGGGCATGAATCGAGCAAGATACCTCACACGCCGCCGCCGCAACCAAAGCAACGGAGTTGAGACACAGAGCGCACAGAGATCTAGTGCTTGATTGCAGAAATAAGCGCCATTTGGTGAGGCCAAATAGCGCTTATTTCTGCAATCAAACACCAGGTCGAGGGCACAGAGGAATGCATCTGCCTCTGTGATCTCCTTCGAACTCCGTGCCCTCTGTGACGAAAAATCGTGTTCAGAAAACAAGATTCTGCGAGTGTGTCAGACGGATGGCGGGTTGTTTACCACGAAACACACGAAAAACACGAAAGCCGGAAGGGGAGGTTAACCGCGAATGGCGCGAATGATCGCGAATAGGATGCCCGTAGGGGCGCGCCTTGTGCGCGCCCATGCCAATCCGGGCGCCGGCAAGCGGCGCCCCTCGGGAAAGGGCAAGAATCATCATGCTTTAGCCAAGTATCGCCATTCCCGCGCGAACCCGTGACCGGTACCCTTGCGTCCACGGTGGAATTCAGTGGCCATGCGGCCGTGAAGTTGAAATTCTTCCGCTCCTTTCTTCGCATTCAGTGTCCCCACCTCCCTGCATATTTTTTTGCCGACGAGCGATGCCGGCGATTAGATTTGGCGTCGCGCCGACCACCCCTTGATCTCGCGTCCGCCTCCCTTTAACACCCATCCCCATCTGCGATCCCTTTTCCCGCAAAATGAATACCAGCAAGAAGAGCATGTTCGTCTCCGCCGAAGGCAAAAGCCTTCTCTTCACCTTCACCCTCGTCAGCTCGCTGTTTCTCCTCTGGGGAGCCTGCAATGGGATGATCGACGTGATGGACAAGCATTTTCAGACGGAGCTGCATTTGACCTATGCCCAATCCGCCTGGGTGCAGTTTGCGCACTATCTCGGCTATTTCCTGATGGCGCTGCCGGCCGGGTGGCTGGCGACCAAGCTCGGTTACAAGGGCGGCATCATCACCGGGCTGCTGATGGTCGCCATCGGCGGTTTTTGGTTCATCCCGGCAACGCACATCGCGCAGTTCTGGGCGTTCCTGCTCGGCGTATGTTTCATCGCCGCCGGTCTGACGTTCCTGGAGACCGTGGCCAATCCCTACACGACCGTGCTCGGGCCCACCGAATTTGCCGCGACCCGCATCAATCTGGCCCAATCCTGCAATGGCGTCGGCTGGATTTTCGGACCGATCGCCGGGGGTCTGTTTTTCTACGGCAAGGATGCGGCCGGCCAGAGCACGGGCGCCCAGACCCTCTGGATTCCTTACGCGATTGTGGCCGTCGTGGTCGTCATTTTGGCGATCGTCTTCTACTTTGCCGACGTACCTGACATCAAAACCGAGGATGTCTACCATCTCGAGGACAAGAGCGCGGCCGAGGAAATGGCCGCGGCCAGCAACCGGAAGTTGAATCAGGGGGCCGTTTACGCGATGCTGCTGGGAAATGTCGCCGTGCTCATCGTGAGTATTGGCATGATTTCCTGGGTCATTCTCAACGCGCTGGGCTTTGGGGCGCGAGCGGTTGGGCTGGCGGCACGCATTCCCCATCCGGCGAGCTTCGCGATCAACCAGGACACCTCCCTGGCGCTGGTGATTGTGGCCGGCGTGGCCGTAGCCATCGCCGTAGCGGCGGTGGCGCTCGTCGGGACGGCGAAGAATATTGCGAGCCACAGCATTTGGTCGCACCCGCATTTCTCCGGGGCGACGCTGGCGCAATTCTTTTACGTGGCGGCGCAGTCCAGCATTTTTGGTTTCTTCATCAACTACATGACGGTCGATGTGCCGGCGATTCCCGCATCGTGGAAATCGGGCTGGTTCACGAGTATTTTTGAGACGAACAAGCTGGGTGTTCTCGGCCTCAGCGACAAAGGGGCAGCGTTCCTGGTTTCGTTCGGTTTCGTCTGTTTCCTGAGTGGACGTTTCAGCGGCGCGATGATTTTGAAGAAATTCTCGGCCCACAAGGTGCTCGGTCTTTATGGACTGCTCAACGTCGCCATCTGCCTTTTGATCATTCTCAAGCTCGGCTGGCTGTCCGTCGTGTGCGTGTTCCTCAGCTATTTCTTCATGTCGATCATGTTTCCGACGATTTTCGCGCTCGGCATTCACGGACTGGGCGCCCGGGCCAAAAGGGCTTCCGGCTACATCGTCATGGCGATCATGGGCGGCGCGATCGTGCCGAAACTGACGGGCGCTGTGGCGGATCATTACGGGCTGTCCTTCAGCTTCATCGTACCGCTGGCGTGCTTCTGTTTGGTGGCCGCCTACGCGTACAGCTGGCCTAAATTCGCCCAAGCGGAGTCGCTCACCAGCGTGAGGACCACGGGCGGACATTAAGCGGGCAGCGCTCTCGACCCGATGCCAGCCGGCGGGGCCCGGGCCTCGCCGGCGGCAATGCCCCAGCCAATACTTGCCAAGGGTGGGTATACCCCGGTAGAAATTAACCGCGTCAAGGCAGCGATGGTTCGATGGGCGGCCGCGACAACTCCCAATAGAATAACTGAAATCCCAACCCACCGCCGCCTCTTTTGGGCCCATGCTCAATCGTGTAGCAGGAAAACAATCATGAATGATCAACGCGAATTGCAGGGCCGGGCGATCCTCGCCGCGATTCGGAAGGTGCTCTATCGTGAGTGGGATCCCCTGGACGTTTGCGATGTGGGGCCGGAAGACACGTACGATAAGCAAATCGGCCGCATTTACCGCTTGCTCGTCACTGCGCCGACCCGGGAAGTGATCGCGCAGGAACTGAAGAAAATTCAGGTGGAGCTCATCGGTCCGGATTACAGCAAGGAAAAAAAGCTGTATTCCGTCGCGGACATGCTGATGGCCATCGACACCAAGCTGGAATCATGAGAAGCGACGGTCCGATCGAGGCCTGCTGGCATCCGGCCCTGGCGCGTGAGTGCGGCGCGCGGTGCGTTCCGCCTGGTTTTCCCTTTAACGTTTGAGCGACGAAATACCATGATATCCAAAACGACAATGGAAGCGTTCGAAGAAGGCCAAAGGAGCGCGGTGTTGCCGCTGGTCTTGAGCGACATAGTCAAGGTGCTCGACGGGGACAAGAAAGGTGCGCTGGCCTGGGTGATATCGCCCGAGGAGGCGGGGGAGAGCCTGGCGTACCGGGTGGAATACGGCGACGGCAGCGAAGGCGTACATCCGGTGAAGAATTTGCAGAAAGTGGACGAAGTTGTGGAAAGCTGATTCGCGGCCAGGATTCGCGATTGTCGCGATATCGGCTCCTACCCACCGGCAGGGTGTTTACCCGCTCGCGGTGGTCTGCGGTGCGCAGAACGGGTGGTGGCCGCGAGCGTGAGCGAGTGGATGAGCTGCCACTCGCTCACGCTCGCAGCCACTCCGGAGATGAAGATCATGGGCTGTTGGAATGAGGCGTGTTTTTGTCGCGACGGAATCGCCCCCCGGGTCGATTTTGGGGATGAACCGCAGGAGGGCCGTCACCAGATGTTCGCCGTGAGCGTGAGCGTCCACTGCGCATCGAACTCGCGATAATCCACCGGCCGGTTGGGTCCCTGGGTCCATTTGAGGCGGGGATCTTGGGCGATATTGGTGCCGCTCAATTCCAGCGCGTATTTCCTGAGGAAGCGGTAGCGGGCGGTGACGTCCCAAAACCGATGCGCCTCGTCATAGCGCGCAAAGGCGGTGGCCGTGGCGCGGGCCGACAGCGTGCGTGGGATGGCCGTGCAGCGCACGAAAACGTACCAGGTGCGGCCTGGCGACGTGTAACTGATGCCACCGTTGGTGGACCAGGGAACGTAGTTGAGCGGTGTGGTGATCGCAGTCGTGCCGAAGGAGCCCTCGGCCCGGTATTTTTGGGTGAAGTTGCCTAACACCTCGAAACCCTTGAGCAGGGTGGGCAGATACGTGCCGAGCTGCTGGCGGAAGGAAGCCTCGAATCCCTCGAAGCGCGCGTTGCCGGTGTTGGTTTGGGTGGAGAGAGTGTAGCCGCCGTAGGCGCCGTTGAAGCCGTTGTCCGTTCCGAAATCCACGGTGTCGGTGGAACGCTGGATATAGTCGTGGATGCTCTTGCGGAACCAGCCGACCGAGATGCTGCCCGAGGGCTTGGTGTAATACTCCAGGGCCAGGTCGAGATTGTTCGAGTGCTGCGGGATGACGGCCACGTTGTTGATGGAAACGGTCCGGGCGACATCGTCCACCGTGGTGTTCTGCAGGATGCGATAGATATCGGGGCGGCCGACGGTTTGATAGAGGGCGCCGCGGAAAAGCAGGTTGGGGGTGAACCGGTAGGTGCCTTGGACCTGGAGGAGCGGGTCCAGGTAATCGCTTTGGGCCTGGGACTGCTGGGCGTACACCGCGTGGTACCAGGCGGGGGTGTTGACGGGCAGGCCGGTGCCGAGCGAGGCGCGCTTCAACGGACCCACGCCGGAGGTTTCGGTATACTCGACGCGGATACCGGAAAGCACGTTGGCCCGGCCGAAACGAACGTTGCCCATGAAATAGCCCGCCGTGATTTCCTGGGTGAGCTGCTGCGTGCCGAGAATGCGCCGTTCGTAGTTGGCCGCCGAGAGATCTTGAAACGAGCTGGGATGCGCCCACCGGTAGTTGGCCACCCGGTAGGGATCGAGCCAGGCGGGCTGGCGCATGCCGTAGAGGGGCGGAATGGCGTAGACGACGTCGCGAAACACGCCGGGGCTGAGCGTATCGTCCCCGGTGCCGGCGATGCCGTCGGCTCCGAGGAAAGTGTAGGTAACCGCGCCCGAGTGCCGGTCGCGATGGAAGTAGCTGTAGCTGCCTCCGGTCTGCAGATAGAAGGGAAACCGGCTCTCGGCAAAATCGCGCCGGATATTGAGCGCGGCAGATTTGACGACATCGTGCTGGTCGCGCGGATTGCTTTGGGGACTGGCCAGCGTGCCGTAGCTGGCCAGGTTCCAAAGGTCCGGCCCGCTGACCTGGTTCAAGCCCGTGGGGGCCGGTCGCCCCGGCGCTGTCTTCAAGCGAACGCTCACGCCGCCCAGACTGACGTTATTGGTATCGAAGAAACCCGGCAGGTCCCCGGTGGTCGAATCGGACTTCGAATAACCGCCGGTATAATCGATCTTCCAGGCGCCGAATTTGTGGTCGACGCGCAGGCTCGTGCCCAAGCTGGTGGAGCGCGTGTCGTTGTAGTCGGTCAGCAGGCTCGCGGTGGCCCCGGTCAGCGTGGTATCGAAGAGCGTGGAGTCGGCCGTGGCCGTGCCACCGGTCACGCGGAAGGTGCGCTGGCGGATTTGCTGCTGGAAGCCATTCCAGGAATTGCGGAGCGAAAGCGTCGTGGTGGCATTCAGCTTGAAATCGAAGTTGAGGCTGACGTTTTGGCGCTGCTGCACTTGGGGGGTGGCGGTGAGCGTGTAGCTGCTGATGTAACCGGGCGTGCCGGCCGAAAGGGGATTGGCCGCCGAGGCGCCGCGGTAGGCATAGGCGAGCTGGTTGTACGCCCCGGGATTGATCTGGCTGGACGCGGAGAGCGAAAGCGAGACGCCGAGGCGGTTTTGCAGCAACGCCTCGGAATAAGACAAGCCGCCCCCGGGTTTCACCCACTGGGTGGGGCGCGGGCCCGGGCCCGGCTGATCGTTCAGCGAGAGAAAGCCCGCGGGTCCGTTGAGCGTGGTGAAGAGCTGGAGGCGCCGGCCTTTCTGGAGAAACGCGCTCTTCGAGACGACGTTGACGATGCCGCCCAGCACCGCGGGCATCGACGGCGGCGGCGCCTTGTAGATCTCGACGCTTTCGATGGAGTGAATCGCCACCTGCTGGAACTCGAAAGCGCGGCTCGCCGTGTCCTGCGACTGCGGCGGAGTGCCGGCGGCCGCCGGTGCCACGCCGTCCCGGGTAAAGGCCGTCATTGCCGCATCCTGGCCTCGGATACTGACGGTGCTGGCATTGGCATCGGTGTAGTTCACCTCCAGGCCGGGCAGGCTCTTCAGGACATCGCCGAGGTTGCCGTCGGCGGTGGTGTCGAAACTGTCGGAGGAGACGGCCAGGATGAAATAGTCGGACTTTTTCTGCTTGTTGGTCGCATAGGCGGAGCCCTCGGCTTCGGCGGCGACCACGAACTCGCCCATCGTGTAGACTTTGGATTTCAGGCTGAAATCGACCCGGCACGTTTCGCCGACTGCGACCGTCACGGTGCGCGCCAGCGGATCGAGCCCGGCGTAGTTCGCCACCAAAGTGAAGATACCGGGTGGGAGGCCGGTGATGGTGTACGTGCCGTCGTAGTCGGTCAGGACTTTTATTTTGGTGCCGTCGACGGTCACCTCGGCGCTGTCGAGGAATTGCCGGGTGGCATCGTTGGCGACCACCCCCGTGATCGAGGCGGTGACGGCCGGCTGGGCCCGGAGCGCAGGGACCAGGGCCAGCGCCACCAGCAGCCGGCCGGCGTTGCGCCGCCCGGAACGACGGAAGCAACGACAACAGAACCAAACCATACGATCGATCAAGGGGCAGCCGATCGGGGTCATGACGGATCAAGCCAGTTGGCATCGTCCCGCGAATTCAAGCCCTAATGGCGACGGGGAGGAACACGTTACGGTCAAGTGCCGGTCGGCTTGCTCCCGGGCCGAGGCAGGCTCCGATTGCCGGGCGAGTGGATTCGCCGGTTTCAATCGGAAGCCGGTGCTTCCTTGCCCGATCATCATCGAACGCCCCCGTCCCGCTCCTTGCCATGAAAACTTCGATCCACCTCCCGCCGTTGAGTGCCGCGTGTGCCGTGCTGGCTGCGTTGTTTGCACCGTTCGCCCTGTCCGCCGCCGAAACGACCGCGGCCGCCCCCGCGAGCGCATCGCTAGTCGTGAA
>Ga0265323_10001769_pt1 | contig 10255 bp, 6 predicted proteins | sample 41225metaG_FD_193580 | JGI IMG/M metagenome (GOLD analysis project Ga0265323, IMG submission 193580) | Rhizosphere microbial communities from Carex aquatilis grown in University of Washington, Seatle, WA, United States - 4-12-25 metaG | ecosystem: Host-associated > Plants > Roots > Rhizosphere >... | reverse complement strand
CGTGAGGCAGGAGAAGACCGGAACCCCGTCGAGAAGCACGGTGCAGGCCCCGCACTCGCCCTCGCCGCAGCCGTACTTGGTTCCGGTCAGCCCCAGGCTTTCGCGCAACACCTCCAGCAGGGGCCGCTCCGGGTCCGAGTCTACGGTGTGGGGCTTACCATTGACAGACAAGCGGATGGCCGCCATGAAACCTCCTCCCGGCGCGGGGGCGCGCTAATTCCGCGCCGCGTACGTCTTGGTGAAACCGTTGCGCGTATTGGTGACGGTGAAGGACCCGTCGGATTGCGCGGACACCTTGATCCAGAACGCCGGGCCGGTGTGTTCGGGGCGGCGTCCGGCGGGCCGGGGGGCTGGGGCTGCCGGAGGAGCCGGAGGGGCGCCCGGGGCTGCCGCGGCGGGCGGAGCGCCCGGACCTCGGCCCTGTCCGAATGTGGGCGGCGGATTCAGCAGAGCGTTCACGAGAGTGGCGGTATCTTCCACGTTGGCGATGAACAGGGATGGCGAATTCTGCTCCATGCCGGCGGCGTAGGCCCAGTGGAGCTGCCAGATGTCTTCCAGGCCCGGCGAGGTGTGCAGGGTCTGCATGGTCTGGATGGCGCCACCTTTGAACGCGCTATTGTGCATGACGGCGACCCGGGGGTGCAAGCCGTGCACCAGGGCGGGCGAACCGGACTGGTCGATCCCGTGGTGCGAGGTGAGGTACAGATCCACGGTGCCGATCGGGTTATTCGGGCACATCAATTCCTGTTCCTTGTTCCAGGTGAAATCGCCCAGGTTGATGGTGCGGAACTTGCCGTACTCGAACACCACGCCGACCGACATGGGGTTGTCGGGATCCACGTGCGATTCGTCCCGGGGGACGAAGGCGGCGCAGGCGGCATTGGGTTTGCCACCACCGGCAAGCGGCGTCTTCAGCACCTGGCCGTGGGAGGTGACGACTGTCACCGGAACGCCTCCGAAGGGGATTTTGTTGCCGGGCACCACCACGGTGTGCTTGGCCTTGGCGTACAATTCGGCGTACATTTTCTGAAATCCGGGCACCATTTCCTTGGGCTCCGAGGTGGCGCCGTGGTCGATGAAATGCGCGATCGGAATCCTGGTGGCCAGTTCCTCCAGGCCGCCCACATGGTCGCCATGGTAGTGCGTCGAGATCAGGACGTCGATCTTCGTCAACCCGGCCGCATGGATGACATCCATGATGCGGGCGACATCGCGGCCGCCCGGGCTGCCGGTATCCATGAGCAGCGATTCGCCGGTGGGGGAAACGTACAGCGTGGAGTGCCCACCCTCGGTGTCGATATAGTATATGTCCAGAGTTTTGGACGGCTTGGTCTGTGCGCTTCCCAGCGCCGCGGCCAGGGCGAGGGTCAGGAGGAAGGCGAACTTTCTGCGCATTTCAGAAATCCTTCTTTCGGCGAGATTGGGGTCGAATTGCGAACCGGAATTCCTATTATGGACCTCCGGAGCAGTTGAGTATACCGCCCGGCGCGCGTCCTTGGCCAGACGCGGCGATCGCCCGGCCGGCCGCATCGCCGGGGGCTTTGGGGGCTGCCGTATCCGATGGCCCTTGAAATAGGCCGCGGAACAGTGCAGAATCATCGAAGGGTTTCCGCGGATCAAGTCCGTGCCGGCAGACACCGGCCGGAATTCGGATTCAATTCCGATTTTCGCCTCATACAGCCCGCGCCGCCCGAAGTCCCGATCGATTTGCAGGAAAAAAAGGAGAAGCTTGTGAGCGATAATTCGGTATCTCGTCGATTGTTCATGTCAGCCGTTGCGGCAGCCCCCGCGGCGCCCGTCCTGATTGCCTCGGACAGAATTGCCATATTCGATCCGCCGCCGGCGCGCGTGCGGATTGTAGCCTGCACGGCCGCATCCGTGGTGGGGCCGGCCCGCTACACCCCGGCCGAAGTTGCGCAGATCAAGGCCGCGGGCAAGGACGTTGAGCTCATTCTGCCCAAGAGCGCCGACGAATTGAACCAGGTGCTCCCCGAGGCCGACGTCGTTTTCGGCTCCCTCAACGCGGATTGGCTGGCGAAGGCCAAGAGCCTGCGCTGGTTCCAGGCTACCGAAGCCGGAATGGAGCGCGTGCTGTTCCCCGAGCTGATCAAGAGCCCCATCGTGGTGACCAACATGGCGCGGATGTTCGCCCCCGCCATCTCCGAGACGGTCATCGGCATGCTCCTCAGCCTGACGCGCGGGCTCAACAAATACTACTTCCCGCAGTTCCAGAAGCACCAGTTCAATTCCGAGCGGGAACACCTGGTGGAAGTGGAAGGCATGACCATGGGCATCGTGGGCATGGGCGGCATCGGGCAGGCCACCGCCACGCACGCGCACTATGGGTTCAACATGAAGGTCCTGGCCACCGACGCGAAGCCCCTGGCCAAGCCGATTTTTGTGGACACGCTGCGGGAGCCGGGTTGGCTGATGGAGATGGTGCCGCAGTGTGACATCCTGGTGAGCGCCGCGCCGGCCACCGCGGAAACCAGGAACCTCTTCAATGAGAAAGTGTTCCGGGCCATGAAGAAGACCGCCTACTTCATCAACGTGTCGCGCGGCGCGCTGGTGGACGAGGACGCCCTGGCGCACGCCCTGAAGGAAGGCTGGATCGCCGGCGCCGGCGTCGACGCCACCAAGGACGAGCCGCTCGCGCCCACCCACCCGTACTGGGATTGCCCGAACCTGGTCCTCACCTGCCACAGCGCCGGCTTCTCGCCGCAACGCCAGCTCCGTTTCATCGGCCTGCTGTGCGAGAACGTGCGCCGCTACACCAGCGGACTGCCGCTGATGAACGTGGTGGACAAAGTGCGCGGCTACTGAGGCACAGGGGAAGCGACCGATGAAACGAATATTCGCGATTGTCCCCGCTCTGGCGGTGCTGCTGGCCGGAGCGGGCGTGGCGCAGCAGGGCTGGAACGCGCACGAAGGCGGGCTGCTGAAATACAAAGTGATGATCCGCTTCGGCGAGGAGCCTGACACGCTGCCGGACGGCTGGCGGTTCGGCCGCGTGTCGTCGGTGGCCGTGGACGCCGTCGGCAATGTGTACGCGGCGCAGCGCGGGCCGCACGCCGACCCCATCGTGGTCTTTGACGCCAAGGGCAAGTACCTGCGCTCCTGGGGCAAGGGCCTCTTCATGATCCCGCACGGATTGCGGGTGGACCATGACGGTCACGTGTGGGTGACGGACACCGGCTTTCACATCGTCATGGAGTTTACGAACGATGGCAAACTGCTGCGCACGCTGGGCACGAAGGGCAAACCCGACGCCACCCACGACACCTTCAACAAACCGACCGACGTGGCCTTTTTCGCCAACGGCGATTTCCTGGTGACGGACGGTTACGGCAACTCGCGCGTGGTGAAGTTTTCGCGCGACGGCAAATACCTGATGGAATGGGGCAAGCACGGCAAGGGCCCGGGCGAGTTCGATACGCCCCACGTGGCCGTGGTCGACTCGCACCAGAACGTCTTCGTCAGCGACCGCGAGAACGAACGCATTCAGGTTTTCGATTCGAGCGGCAAGTTCCTGCGGCAGTTCACCAACCTGGGAGCCACGCAGGGCATGGACATCTCGCCGAAGGACGAGCTGTGGATCATCACGCACCGCAACCGCGAGGAGAACCTGGCTTACGACACGCTGGCGGGGCGGATCATGAAGGTGGACTCGGCGACGGGCAGGATCCTCGGCTCGATGGAGAGCCCGGGGCATTGGCTGTCGCTGGCGCCGAACGGGGACATATTCGTCGCCAGCCTGACCGGCAACATATTCCGGTGGTATCCGGGATGGGTGGACGGCCAGCGAGAGGACGCGCCGGGGGTAGTGAAGTAGTCGTGTGCGCGCCGCGGGCCCGGCTGGGGTTGGGGCGGGGTCCGCGGCGGAGAGCAGCGGCCAAACGGCGCCCGGCAGGCCCGCACGGGCACTGCGGTCAGGTAGTGGCCGAAGCGGGCTCCGCCGGCTGCGCGCGGGGCGAGGTGGCCTTCGCGATCGCTTCCGACAAGAGGGCCGGCTGAACCGGTTTCGACACGTAGCCGTCCATCCCCGCCTCCAGGAAGCTCTCCCGTGCGCCTTTCATCGCGTGCGCCGTCATGGCCACGATGGGTGTATACCTGCCCGTGCCGCACTCCCGTTCCCGGATGGCCCGCGCCGCTTCCAGTCCGCTCATCGCTGGCATCTGCACATCCATCAGAATCAGGTCGAAATCGCCCTCTTCCGCCGCCGCCACCGCCTCCCTGCCATCTTTGGCCACACTCACTGTGTGCCCCATTTTCTCCAGCAGGCGGACGGCCAATTTCCGGTTGATCGCGTTGTCCTCGGCCAGCAGAACCCGAAGCGGGCGGCTCGCCGCATTCGGCGAATGGCGCGTGAGCGGAGGAAGGCCCGGTTGCACCGGCGTCCCGAGCGAGCGGGCTATGGCTTCGAGCAACGCCGACTGTTTCACCGGCTTCAGCAGGTACTCCGCAATGCCAATCTTCTGGCAGCGCGCGGCGTCCCCGCGCTGACCCGCCGAAGTCAGAATGAGCAGGCGCGTCCCGGGCGATCCCTCGCGCTCGCGAATTTGCGCTGCCAGCGTGAACCCATCCATTTCGGGCATCTGGAAATCCAGAATCGCCACCGGATAGGGGCAACCAGCCGAGCGTGCTTCGTCCAGCGCCGCAAGCGCCGCCTGGCCGCCATCCACTGCCCGCGGCAGCATCCCCTTGGCGCGCAGCATCTCCACCAGAATTCTGCAATTGGTGGCGTTGTCGTCGACAATCAGCACCGGTACTCCCTCAAGAGCCACCGCTTGGGGCAAGGGCGGCACCAAGCCTGCGGTCATGGCCACGGTAAAGTGGAACGCACAACCCGGCGTGGGGGCGTCCGCGCCCAAATCCAGGCGCGGGCTTTCCAGCCACAAGCGTCCGCCCATCAACTCCACCAGCCGGCGCGAGATGGCCAGGCCCAGACCCGAGCCGCCGTACTTGCGGGTGGTTGAAACGTCGGCTTGTTCAAACGCCTCGAACACCGCCTTCTGCTTCGCCGGAGGAATGCCGATCCCGGTGTCGGCGACCCGGAAGTGCAGCAGCAGTTCCTCCCCGGCGCCGGGCTCCCCGGTTACCTCCACCGAAATCTCGCCGTGTCCGGTGAACTTGATGGCGTTGCCCACCAGGTTGATCAGGATCTGGCGCAGCCGGCCCGGATCGCCCACGACCGCCTCGGGCACCTCCGGCGCCACCCGGCACAGCAGGTCCAGCCCCTTGGCGTCGGCCCGCGCCACCAGGGTGTGCAGCGAATCGGCCACACAGTCTCGCAGCAGGAAGCCGATCGGCGCAATGTCCAGCTTCCCGGCTTCGATCTTGGAGAAGTCGAGAATGTCATTGAGCAGGGTCAGCAACTGATCGGCGGAGGTCTTGGCCGTGACCAGATAGTCCCTTTGTTCGGGGGTCAGATCCGTATCCAGCGCCAAGTCCGTCATCCCTAAGATGCCGTTCATGGGGGTACGGATCTCGTGGCTCATGTTCGCCAGGAATGCGCTCTTGGAGCGGCTGGCCTGCTGGGCCGCATCTTTCAAGGCAGCTTCCTGGCCGAGTTTTCCGCGAATGACCTGCGTCTGAATCCTCACCTGCCGGCGCAGAAACGCGACCCAGCAGAGCGTTGCGATAACCAGCACGGCTGACGACGCCAGCAGCATCGCCAGGCGTGCGGTGGTCCACCACGCGGCTGGTTTGATCACCTTGATATCGTCCGTGCCCCTCAGCAACACCGTCAGCGATTCCGCCACCACCAGTCCAGAGCGTTCCTCCGCTTCGAGAGAGCTGATCCCGGTGACCCTGACGACGCTGCCCCGGCCGATGGAGGGAAGCGCAAGGCCCGCCGGCCAATCCGCATGGAACAGCCTTCCGCCCTCCTGCAACACCAACACCTGGCCGGCGCCGAGGCTGAGCAGATCCACCAGAACCGCGTCGATCTCTACCAGTTGGGCTTCGACGCCCGCTTCCAGCGCCTTTACCACCGTGATGCGCCGTGGAGCCATTTGGGCGCCCTGTGCGATCCGCTGAATCTTCGCGTCGCGCAACTCAGGGCCGTAACTGTTGGCTCGCTGGAACCCCACGGCATCCACGATGTCCCCAGGCGCCAGGCGGACTTCCTCATGGTTCCGGATGGGAAGTCCCCCGCTCGAATCACAAATATAGGTAGGCCCCTCAGGGCGGGAGAGTGTGACGATTCCGCGAACCCGCACGCGGTGCCCGGTACTCGCCGCCGGGGTGTAGCGCAGCAGTTGCCCGATGCGCCGTAGCGGCAAGGTGGCGGCGTTGGGCGGCCGTTCCGTGACTTGGACGTACCCGGGGCCGGGAACGAAGAACTTGATCCCGACGATCTGGCGCCGGGCGTTGAAGACCGCGGCACAGTCGCCGAGCACGCGGACGGTGTCGTCCAGCGCCGCGGCGAGGCGTCCGGAAGGGTCTGGGAGATAGATCGGAAAGCTGTAGGCACCCCGGCTCAGCGTCGCCGTTACGAAACTGCCGGATCTCTCGATTTTCTGGACGACGCCCGTGACCTCCGCCCAGTTGCCGTCTTCCACTCCCGTGACCAGGTAGTCAAAATCCTCGATGACCGGGCGAGGCATGGCACCCGAGGCGACCCGCGCCACCCGCGCCGCCTCGACAATCGGGCTGAAATCGCCGGGTATGCTGACGCCTTCCACGTCCACCAGGTCGCGCGGGGCGGCATTCCAGGGCTGGGCTTGTGGCGAGAACACGAAAATGCCGGCGGTCTCGTCCTGCACGAACAGGAAACGATAATCCGGGTCGAAGTAGGTTACGGTACCGCGGATACGCACCGGCAGGGAGGAGGCCGCCTCTTCGGGGGTCAACGACTTGACCTGCTTTGCGGTGGTCAACAACCGGGTCTCGCGCGGCCGCATTCCGGCTCGATCGGGTGCGCCAACCATGGCATCGGCCAGCCGCGCAACCCCGTTGTCCGCGGCGGCATAGGCGAGCACGTCGACGTCGCCCGTAGCGGGCTGGGCAACGCCGGGGGCCAGATCCAGCCGCAGAGATCCGGTCGGGTCGCTGAACCAAAGCCCCGCGTCGAGCGGATCGGACCGCACCGCTCCATGCAGGCGGATCCGCCTCTCCGGTAATGCCTTGGCTGGAAACGCCGCCACGGACGCAGCCGGTTCAATGGGTATGTCGCGGACAGGGGGCGCCGCACCGGTCTGGGCGATGTCCTTCGCGCCGGAATAAACCCAGAATTGTGCCCTGCCGAGACGGCCGAAGTATAGATCGCCGATCACGGTGGCCACACCGCGCAACCGGAGGCGTCCACCCACCATCGATTGCATCCGTGCGGGATCGGACTCGCTCAGGCGGGCGGTGATGACCTGTCCTCCGCCGCCCAGACTCATAATGGTCCGGCCCATCTGATCCTGCCCCACGGAACGTAAGGTGGCTTCCAGTTCCACCAGGCGAAGCCCGGTGCGGCCCGCCGCGACATCCGCGACCGACGCAGCCAGCGGCGTCAATTCGTGCGATCCCGCCAGGCGCCGTACCGTTGACGACCGGATCACGGGAGCCGCGCCTCCGGATTGAACCACACCGGAAACCTCGATTCTGTCGCCTGGATGGAAGGTCTCCGATGAGCTGGCAAGGTCCACTCGCGCCGCGCCTGTCGGATTTTCCACGTACAGCATATTCGCGGCCTTATCCGGCACGGTGACCCAACCCTGGAATTGAACGGAATTGCGGCCGCCCCCGGCCTGACTGGACAGGCTGGAATTCCCAGCAATCGAGGTACTGAGGCGGCTGTCCGGCCGGGGCTTGCACCCGTGCAGGGTCATGCACAGGCACGCCACCAGGGCGAGCCAGCCAACTGGCCTGTTACACGCCGGATTCATCCCGGTTATCATATCGGCGCGTTGGCGGCATCTCTGCAGCAGCCGGAGCGGGAATGCACTTCTGGCGCCCACGCGTTTGCCACTTCCCAGCAGGGAGGCGGGTGGGCACGATTTCCTGGCCGGTTCTGGATCCCGGCGCGGACCGTATCGGCCTGCTTTGCCGGAAGGAGGAACCGGGCCGGAACCGGCTCCCGGCCCACTACCCTCAAAAATTCACAATTGACGTAAACTTTTCAAGTTTAAGAGAATCGGGGCCGGAAATCGAAAGCGATTGGGGATATACTGTCATTGGTTCGCCGTTTACCACCAAGAGGAGGTCACTGGCCCATGCCGGTTTCACGTAGATCATTTTTTGCCCACGCGGGGGTCATCGCCGCCGCCCAGGGGCTGGTTTTGAAAGCACAGGAAGCCCAGCGGAAGGTTCCGGTCGATCCGGGGGCAACACCCCAGGATCCGCGTATGGGCGTCGGCAACGCGGAGAAGCTGTTCAAGTATTCGCAGAAGCGCGCCAAGGTCTCCCTGGTCAAGGGCGAGAACCGGCGGAAGAACATCTACGATTCGCTGGTGGCCATCGACGATCAGATCCTGCCCGGCCTCAAGGCCCGCAAGTACGTCATCATCAAGCCGAACGGGCTGGACCCGACGCGGTCGCTGATTTCGACGACCTCCGACACGGTGCTGGGAATCCTCGACTACCTGGCACCGCGCTACAAGGGTCAGGTGGTGGTGGCCGAATGCGGCGGCACTCCCTCCAAGCAGGCCTGGACCGAACTGGGCTGGGAGAAGATCTTCGCCGAGCACAAGACCCTGCAGGGCAAGCTGGACGTTGCCAACGAGGATCCGAACCACTACGAACTGGTCTACGGCATCGATTACGATCTGCACCCGGTTCCCATCCGGATGGGCGCCCGCTTCTGCGACCCGGATGCGTTTCTGATCTCCTCGGCGGTGATGAAGACGCACAACATGGTGGTTGCCACCATGACCATCAAGAACGTGGTCCTGGGCGCGCCGCTGTCGCCGCCGCCCGGCGAGAAGCACCCCTGGGGCGATAGCGAGAAGCGCAAGTTCCACGTCGGCATCCGCTCGGGCAACCTGAATATTTACCTCGCGATGCAGAAGATGATGACCAACTGGGGCGTCGGCATCGTGGACGGCTACGAAGGCATGGAAGGCAACGGCCCCGTTTCCGGTACTCCGGTGCCGCACCGCATCGCCCTGGCTTCGACGGATTTCCTGGCCGCGGATCGCGTCGGCCTGGAGTGCATGGGAATCGACGCCGGTTGGCCGGGCTATATGAATTACGCCGCGCAGGCCGGGCTTGGGCAATACGATCTGGCCAAGATCGACGTGGTGGGGCAGAAGATCGCCGACGTGAAGCGGAAGTACCGGGTTCACGCCGATGTGGACCGGATGCTCGAGTGGCGTGGCCCCATGCTGGATCTGCCGCCGAACCTGGGCCGCAACAGGCGCCCGCAGGAGCCGGAAGATCTGTCGGTTTACGCCTGATTCGGGACGGGCCGGTTCAGGGTCACTCAGTGCAAGGCGGCCGTGGAGATCCACGGCCGTCTTGCGTTAGGCAGCGTGCTAGTGTGAGTAGGTCCTGGGGGAGGCCCCGGACGAGTGAGTCTTCAAAGGAGTGCATGTCAACAATGAGAAAGTCATCCAAGGGAACGGTACTCTGTTCGCTTCTGGCCGTGGCGCTGTTTAGCGTTGTAGCGGCGGCGCAACAGCCGGGTCAAGCGCCAGGGGCTGCGAAACCCAAGCTCTACAACACGGCCAAGCAGAAGCTTCTGGAAGGCAAGCAGATCTTCAGCTTCACGCAATCGACCATGGACATTAAAGGCTATTGCGAAGCGGCCAAGCACTACGATTACACCTGGTTCGAAATGCAGCACAGCACGCTCGAGTTCCGGGACATCGAGGCGATGATCGCGGCCTGCCCGCATGTTCCCGCGATCCCCATGATCCGGCTGCCGGACGCGCAGGAATGGCACATCCAGCATGCTACCGACATCGGCGTGCTAGGCGTGATCGTCCCCACCGTGGACGACGTGGACCGGGCGCGGGAAGCCGCCAAATGGTCGCGCTATCCGCCAGTCGCCCGGCGCAGCTCGGGCCAGGGACAGGCGCGCGCCCTCTGGGGCGTAAACGGAATCGACTACGCCAAGACCATCAACGACAACATGCTGGTGGTGATCATGATCGAGACGCCCACGGGCGTCGCCAATGCCTTTGACATCGCCTCGGTTCCGGGCGTGGATGTGGTGATCCTGGGCAACAACGATTTGAGCCAGTTTTCGGGATTCCCGCAGATCATGCCGCCGGCCGCGCCCGACGCGCGGTATTGGGGGCTGGTCACCAAGGTTCATGACGAC
>Ga0265323_10001767_pt1 | contig 10266 bp, 7 predicted proteins | sample 41225metaG_FD_193580 | JGI IMG/M metagenome (GOLD analysis project Ga0265323, IMG submission 193580) | Rhizosphere microbial communities from Carex aquatilis grown in University of Washington, Seatle, WA, United States - 4-12-25 metaG | ecosystem: Host-associated > Plants > Roots > Rhizosphere >... | reverse complement strand
GCGGCAACCAAAGCAACAGAGTTGAGACACAGAGCGCACAGAGACTTGGGTCGAGGTCACAGAGGAATGCATCTGCCTCCGTGACCTCCTTCGAACTTCGTGCCCTTGTGACGAAAATTCATGGTCGGAAAACAAAATTCTGCGGACCTTTGAGAACGAGAAAGAGAACGAGAAAGAGAACGAGTTCGGAGGGGCGAGCGTACTCCGGATTGACCTGAGCGGGGGAATGCCGCACCCACAACGGCATGGCGAGAAGCGTCGTCCACAACCAAACTCCGCGCTGCGAACGGTGCCAGCAACAGCTCCGCTGGTGCATCTGTGACGGATTCCGGGAGATCGATTGTCCGGTCAAGGTGGACGTCCTCATGCATCACATGGAAACCTACCGGCCCAGCAGCACCGGGCATCTGATCCATCGGGTGATCCCGACGGCCGGGCAGCATATTTACCGGCGGGAAAGGCCGCTCGACCGGTCGGCGATCGTACAACCGGGCAAGACCCTCTGGATTCTGCATCCGTCGGGCGAGCCGATGCCGGCCGTGGATCGACCGTCGGATCTGCAGGTCCTGCTCATCGATGGCAACTGGCCGCAGGCCTCGGAAATGGCGCGGCAGATCGAGGGGTGGGGACGAAAGGTCAATCTGCCGATGGCCGGGCAGAGCCGTTACTGGCTGCGGGCGCAGCACGGCGAGGGCAAGTTCTCCACGGTCGAGGCGCTGCTGTTTCTGCTCGACACGCTCGGACTCAAGCGGGAATGCGAACAGCTTCGGGGGCAATTCGAGTTGCACGTTTACGCGGGGCTTTGCTCACGCGGCAACAAGCCGGAGGCCGCGGAATACCTGGCCACCTCGCCCCTGCGCGACGCTTTTCCCGAGTTGCTGCGCAAACTTGCTCCGCGGGCGCGTTCGAAGCCTGATTCGCCTCCGACTCAGGGAGCCAGCGCCAAACAACCAGCATAGCCTGCTCCCAAATCCAGGTCAAAGAGGCTCAGGCCAAGCGCCGCTGTCACGGGAGGCCGATGGGTGACTCCAAATCCGGTGCCGCGGCATTTTAAAGCCGCCTCCCAACGCACCCAGTGTTGAAAGAACTGCCGGCGTGCCTCGTGCGGGGGTTGCTGATTCCAGGTGGCAGACAATTCGGGAGGGAAGAATTCTGCGGCGACCAATTTCCACTCGAATTTGGGGTCGATCCATTCCACGTCCACGCCGACTGCCCGGCCGAAGGACAAGACACCCGTGTGGCAATGGCAATTATGACTGAGACTCACATGCCATTCCGCAGTCGGACTCCCGCGTATTGTTACTCTGGGCTGAATTCCTGAACCGGAGATAATCTCCACTTCTTCCGCTGGCAGGCCGGCGCGGACCGCGACTTCCTGTGCGAGCGATTCACGCAGCCCCGCCTCGTTTGTTTCAAGAACCCTCAATACAACCCCAGCGGGGACATTGACGGGCCTCGCCGCCGGATTGGAACAGCTGGAAGAATTCGAGTTCATGTCGCGGGTCGGGCTGGCGAACCCTCCCAATGTGTCCCCGCGGGAAGGGTTTCACCTTTCATGAGCATGGAAAGTTCCCCGAGCGCGCTGTCCGCCTCCATCCGGGTGTCATAGAGCACGATGCTGCCTGCACCGATCGTGCAGCGGTCGCCGATGTCGACCCGGGAAATTTTCATCACGCGGTCTTCAAACAGATGCGTCTGCGGACCGCAGTCGTTGTTCAAGGCCGCATCGTCGCCGATGCGCACGACATCAAATTCGGTGATGTCCGTCGTATCCATGAAAACGCGCCGACCGATGCGGCAGCCCAGCAGACGCAGATAGGCGGGCAGGAAGGGCGTGCCCCGCAACATGTCCACGAAGAACGGCACGGCGAGATTCTCGTAGGTCGAGGTGACCAGTTCGCTGCGCCAGACGAATTGGTTCCAGAGTGGTTTCTCAATCGGCCGGTAGCGGCCGATCACGAGCCATTTCACGGCGACGACGAACACCCCGATAAGCAGGGCGTAACATAGGTAGAGCAGCGGAAAGGCGAGGGCGATCTGGTACACCTCCCACCCGGCATCATCCAGATCCACCACGACGCTCATCAACAGCGAGGTGAGCGCGATGACAATCGTCAGCGGCAAAATGACCCGGAAGCACTCGATGATAAGCCGCTGCAGGATCAGCCTCCGCTTGGGGCGGAACGTGCTGCCTTCGTCATATTGTCCGGCCATCTGCCGTTGCGGCAGGAACACCGCGGGCGTGCCGAACCACGACGAATCCGTTTTGCGGGCGTCGGCGGGATTGCGTGGCGGCACCGAAAGAACGCCGACCAGCACCCCATCACCCAGGGTCGTACCGGAGGGAATCACGGCACTGTTGCCGATGAACGTCCGGCGGCCGATCACGGTTGCTTCCAACGAAAGCACTCCGCGATGGATGCGGGGGGCGCCCAATGACACCGCGTCGGCGATAAAACTCTCCTCTCCCACCTGGAGCAAATCGTGGCTGATTGAAGAGGCGGTCGAAATCTCCGCCCGGGGGCCGAGACGCACGCCGAGCAGGCGATACCAGGGATTCAGAAAGAGCGTGGCGTAGATCGGATTCACGACGTCGAGGCTGAGCTGCATCAACTGGTACGCCAGCCAGTGGCGCACATAGGGCAGGCTGAAGACGGGGATCTTTTTCGCCCGCACGCGGCCGATCAGCAGCCATTTGAGCGCCGCGATTTGCAGGCACATCGAGACGACGAATCCGGCCGCGAGCAGAGGCGAGAGCAGCACGAACTGGTAGGCATCGGTGTTCTGGTCGAGCTCCGTCATGAGGATCATGCCGGGAAAGATCGGCAGGACCGCAAAAAGTGGAAAAACCAGCAGCAACCCCACGTAACCGACGCCAAAGGCCCGGCGCGAAAAATCGCTGGCTCGCACCGGCGCGCCCGGCTCGGTTGGGCCACAAAAACGCGCCGGCGAACCGCCCCATTTTTCTCCCGCCGGGACCGTATGCCCCGGCGGAAGCATCGACAGGTCATCCAACTCGGCTCCATCGCCCATCGCGGTGTTAATCGCCAGGGTCGTGCTCGTGCCGATTTGGCAGCCCCGGCCAATGCGGATCGTTCCGACTTTCAACCAGCCGGCTTCGATCGTGCAGCACGACAGGGACGCGTCGGGTCCAAATCCGGCATCGTCGCCGATTTCGACGCAGTCAGGTGCATCGATGGCGCCGCTGCCGAGGAAGACTCCGCGACCGATGCGGGCGCCCAGCAGCCGGAGGTAGACGGCGAGCAGGGGCGACCCGCCCAGATAATGGATGGGGACCGTGTCGAGCAGGCGTTGCGTCAACCACCAGCGGTAATACGTCAGGCCCCACAACGGGTATGCTCCCGGCCGCAGCCGGCCGAGGATCAGCCATTTGGCGGCGACACCGAGCGCCAGCATGAGCGGAATGGCGAGAATGAACAGCCCCAGTGAAATCGCGATGGCGGCTGGCCGCTCCAATTCCTCCTGATTGTAAAGCCAGGCGTAAGCCAGATAGGGAATCAGCCATTGCAGCGAAAACAGGCCGTAAACCAGGATCAGTCCGACGGCCTGCCCGGCAGCGCAGGCGAGGTATCGCCACCGCGGCACCGGCGCATGACCGGCGGGCGGCTTCGTCTGGTTGGATACCGGGCGCGTCGCCTCAAGATGCGCGGCCAGCCGGCGCACCGTGGGATGGTTGTAGACATCCACCATCGAGACGTGCCGCAGCGCCGGGTCCTTGCGCAACGCCGACACCAATGCGGCTGCGCGCAGCGAGTGGCCGCCAAGCCCGAGAAAAAAGTCGTCGTCGATCGAGACGCTGGCCGGCGCAAAAAGAGCGGACCACGCGGCGAACATCCTGCGCTCCGGCGGTGTCTCCGGCGGCACCAGGGGCCGGTCGGCGGCGGCCGCATGGGTGGGCGGTGGCAGGTTCCGCCGATCCACCTTGCCGCTGGGCAGCATCGGCAATGCGGCCAGCGGCTCGAAAATCGCCGGCATCATGTAGGTCGGCAAACGCCGTCTGAGCGCAGCGCGCACCGCCGACTCGTCGTAGGGCGCATCTTCGCGCGGCACCACGTAGGCCACGAGCATTTCGTCCCCGGCAGCCGCGCGTTGGAGGGTCACGACCGCCTGCTTGACGCGGCCATTGGTCACCAAGACTGACTCAATCTCCGACAATTCCACGCGAAAGCCGCGGATTTTCACCTGGGTGTCGATGCGGCCCAGAAACTCGATTTCTCCACCGGCGGTAATGCGCGCGCGATCGCCGGTGCGATAAAGTCTCGGATCCGGACCGCCGGGCCGGTGGCGGGGATTGGGCACAAAGCGTTCAGCGGTCAGCTCGGCGAGGCCGGCATAACCCAAGGCGAGTCCCGGTCCACCAATGCAGAGTTCGCCGGCTTCACCGACCGCCGTGGGTTCGAGCTGCTCATTCAAGATCCTGGCGGTGTAATTGGGCAACGGCTGGCCGATTGTGACGGGACGGCCGGGCGTGAGTTCGGCGAAGGTCGCCGTGATCGATGTCTCAGTCGGCCCATAGGTATTGAGGATGCGCCGCCCCGGTCGCGCCCAACGCCGCACCAGCTCGGGAGGGCAAATTTCACCGCCGAGGTTGAGCAAGCGCAGCGTGGGAATGACCGGCTCCTGCAGGGCCAGCAGGGTCGGCACACCCGTCCAGACGGTGACTCCCTCGGCCGCCAGCAAAGGCGCCAAATCTCCGCCGGCGCGCTGCATTTCCGTGGTGCCGACCAGCAGCGTCGCGCCCGCCGCCCAGGCCGGCCAGATTTCCTCGAGCGACATGTCGAAGGACAGCGACGAGCCTTGGAACACCAGGTCGTCCGTCTGCAGCATGAGCACCGAACCCTCCGCGCGCACGAAGTGGCAGATGGCGCGATGGGGAATCATCACCCCTTTGGGCCGGCCGGTGGAACCTGAGGTGTAAATGATATAGGCACAATCGTCGGGCGTCGTTCCGGTTTCCGCCCGGCTCAGCGGGCGGGCGGACTGGCCCGCCATCTCCGCCGCCTCGTTTGCAAAGAGGACGACCCGGCACGGCACCGCGCCCGGTTCAGGTGCCAGGGCCTGCGCCGTCATCAGGACGCGCGCTCTACTGTCGCGCACAACATAAGCCACGCGGTCGAGCGGATAATCCGGATCGAGCGGCACGTAGGTGCCGCCGGCCTGCAGGATGCCGAGCATGACGGCATACATGTCGAGTCCGCGCGGCATCCATACTACGACGCGTTCGCCGCGACCAACGCCCAGCGCCCGCAGGTAGCGCGCAGTCTGCTGCGAGCGGCGCAGCAGTTCGCCGTACGTCATGGACTGGCCGCGGCAGCGGAGGGCGGGGCGGGTCGGCCGGCGTTCCGCGCTCGCCTGGAAGATCTCGTGCAGCAACTCGTCGCGCAAAAAATCGGGACGTGCGGAACCCGCAAGCCATGATGTGCCGGCGGAGATCTGGTCGGCACACATGAAGTTAATAGATGACCGGGAATTCCCTATGATGAACGTCGCGCCTGAGGCCCTGGCGTCCGCTCGGTTGGTTACTCGGCGCGTGTCACATGACCACGATCACTCATCATCCCCTTCTTCGACGTTAAGCACTCTGCCGTCACCGGCGTCGATCGAGACGTCCATGACCTTCTTGTTTGGGGTGACGATCTCGAATTCGTACTGGAGAATTCCGTCCTCCACATCCAGGTCGCCAGAAATGACCTTGCCTGGAACAGCCTTTACCGCCGCGACGAACGCGGTCTGGAAGTTGATCTTGGCGAGGGCCGCCCGCTCGGTGGCTTTCGGCGTCCCTTTGACGCGGATTGATCCCTGCGAATCGGTGGCTTCAGCGGCGGCCCGATCTTTCTGGGCGGCAGAAACCGAGGCGAGCGGAACCGACACAAGCAGGCCGAGCGCGGCAATCACGGAGACGAGTGTTTTCATTCGTTTGGGAGTTAACGTTTCAGATCAGCCACAATGAGAGAGGCATAACCAGCGCCTTTCTAGAATGGCCCTCACTCCTGTAAAGAAACATCAGTCCAGAAGCGACAGGCTCGCGACGTTGAACGGGTCGAAGCAGCTTGCCGAGAGGTTACGCTCGCGGCTGCGGGGCTTCAGATCAGGCCGAGCTTCATTTTGCCCTCTTCGCTGATCATCGACTGCGTCCACGGCGGTTCCCACGTGACGCGCACGTCGGCGGCGGCCACGCCCGGCACGAGCAGGATCTTGCTCTTTGCGTCCTCAGCGATGGCCGGGCCCATGCCGCAGCCGGGCGCGGTCAGCGTCATCGCCACGTCGACCTTGTATCCGCCGTTGTCGGGCAGTTTGCCAATGTCCATCGAGTAAACGAGGCCGAGGTCGACGATGTTGACCGGAATCTCGGGGTCGAAGACTTTGCGCAGCTGGTCCCAGATGGTCTCCGGGTCGGGCGCCCCGTCGGTCAGGGTCGAGGACTTGATCGCGGCATCGAGCACCTGTTCGCCAATGGCGTCGGCGTCCTGGTTGTCGATGCGGAAGAGGCCGAAATCGGTCTGCACCGTGTAGCTGCCACCGAGTGTCTGGTGAATGAAGACAACCGTGCCGGCGGTCAGCGTCTGCTTGGTGCCGGCTGGAATCTGGGTGGCGGTGACGTCGCGGGTGAGGGTGCGTTCGCGTTGCATGAGAGGCGAAAGTAGTGAGTAGCGAGTAGTGAATAGCGAGTAGGTGTCAGCGCGGAAAAGCGCTCACTGCTCGCTGATCACTACTTTTTCAGCTTCGATTTGATCAGCGCGCGGAGGGCGTCGTGCAAGCCTTCGTGTTCGATCCGGCCGAGCACTTCCTCGAAAAAGCCGAAGACGAGCAGTTCGTCGGCCTGTTCCTTGTGGATGCCGCGCGAGAGAAGGTAAAACTCCTGCTCGGGGTCGAGGTGGCTGGTGGTGGCGCCGTGGGTGCAACGAACGTCGTTGGCCTGAATCTCGAGTCCGGGCAGGGCATTGGCCTCGGCTTCGTCGCTCAGCATGAGGTTGCGGTTGCTCTGGTAGGCGTCGGTTTTCTGCGCGTCGGGTTCGACGACGATCAGGCCCGAGAAGATCGTGCGGGCCTGGTCGAGCAGCACGTTTTTGTAGAGGAGATTGGAGCTGGTGTGTGGCACCTGGTGCGATTGGAAGGTGCGCTGGTCAAACTCCTGCATGCCCTGCGCGATGGTCAGCGCCAGCATCTCGCTGTGCGCGCCGGGGCCTTGCAGCCGGCTGTGCGACTCGTGGCGCGCCTGGCGGCCGCCGAGGTGGAGGTTGAGCGTAAGCAGGCGCGCGTCGCGCTGGGCGGTGAGGGCGTTGTGCTGGAACGAGAGCGTGGCGGACGACCACGCCTGCGCGGCGATGTAGGTGAGCTGTGCGCCGGGGCCGGCATAGAGATCGTTGACGCCGGAGGCGAACTGCGGGGCGTCGGTTTCGAGCGAGCCGAAGACCTCGACGACGGTGGCGCGGGCGTTGTCCTCGGCGACGACGAGCGTATGCGGGAAGATGGAGGCGCCATCGCCGGCGGCGTGGTGGAAGATCGCGATCGGTTCGGCGAGCTCGACGCCCGGCGGCAGGTAGACGAACACGCCATCGCGCACGAGCGCCGTGTGCAAGGCCCGGAACTTCTCGGCGCCGAGGTTGGTGTGCTGCGCATTGAGATGGCGGCGGACCAGTTCGCCGTGATGCTGCAGCGCGTAATGGAGCGGCTCGACGATCACGCCGCGGGCGGCCAGGGCAGGTGCGAGCGGCACGCGGTGCACGAGGGCGTTGTTGGCGAAGACGAGCTGCGCGGTGGGCGTGAATCCGAGGCTGGCGCCCTGATAATCGCCCGGGTGGACCGCCGCGGGCAGGGTGAAGCCGTCGAGTTTGACGCCGGCGAGATTGCTGAAGCGCCAGAGCTCGTCGGTGCGCTTGGGCAGGGGGAGCGCGAGGAACTGGTTCCACGCGGCCTTTTTGGCCTCGAGCCACCAGGCGGGCAGATCGGACTGCGTGGCGAGATGCGCCGCGAAGACGTCGGTGGTGAAGCTGCCGTTGGGCGAGACGGGGAGAGTATCAGGAAGAGCGGACATGGGAAAATTTCGGATAGCGGATGGGGGCTTGCGGATAGGACGGGCGGCGGTGGCGGATTTGCTATCCGCAATCCGGTATCGCCGATTCGCAATCGTCGGCATCAGCCGACGCTGCCCTCCATTTCGAGATCGATGAGGCGCTTGAGCTCGACGGAGTATTCCATCGGGAACTGACGCACGAGGTCGTTGACGAAACCATTCACGGCGAGGCTCATGGCCTGCGCCTCGGTGAGGCCGCGCGATTTCATATAGAAAATCATCTCGTCGCTGACCTTCGAGACGCTGGCCTCGTGTTGCGCGGCATGCCGCTGGCCGCGGACGCTGATGGCCGGGTAGGTGTCGGTCCGCGAGTTGGTGTTGATCAGCAGGGCGTCACACTCGGTGTTGTTTTTGCAGCCCTTCAAGTGCTTGGGGATGTGGACGACGCCGCGGTACGTGCTGCGGCCCTGGCCGACCGAGATCGACTTGGCGATGATGTTGGACGTGGTCTCATCGGCGGCGTGGATCATCTTGGCGCCGGTGTCCTGGTGCTGGCCGTCGTTGGCGAGCGCGATGGAGAGCACCTCGCCGCGGGCCTTGCGACCCTTGAGAACGACGCCGGGATATTTCATCGTGAGGCGCGAGCCGATGTTGCAGTCGATCCACTTGATCTCGGCCTCCTCGTGAGCGAGGCCGCGCTTGGTGACGAGGTTGAAGACGTTGGCTGCCCAGTTCTGGACGGTGATGTACTGGATCTTGGCGCCCTTGAGCGCGACCAGCTCGACCACGGCGCTGTGCAGCGTGGTGGTGGAGAATTTCGGCGCGGTGCAGCCTTCCATGTAGGTGAGTTCGCTGCCCTCATCGCAGATGATGAGGGTGCGCTCGAACTGGCCGAAGTTCTCGGCGTTGATGCGGAAGTAGGCCTGGAGCGGGTGGGCGACCTTCACGCCGGGCGGCACGTAGATGAACGAGCCGCCAGAGAACACGGCGCTGTTGAGCGCGGAGAACTTGTTGTCTCCCGTCGGGATGACCTTGCCGAACCACTTGCGGAAAACGTCCGGGTGTTCGCGCAAGGCCGCGGTCGAGTTCATGAAGATCACGCCCTGCTTGGCGACGAGCTCCTTGATGTTGGAGTAGGCGGCTTCGCTGTCGAACTGGGCCTCGACGCCGGCGAGGAACTTGCGCTCCTGTTCGGGGACGCCCAGGCGCTCGAAGGTGCGCTTGATGTCGTCGGGCACCTCGTCCCAGGTACGCTTGGGTTTCTGGCCCTGCGAAAGGTAATAGCGGATTTTCGAGAAATCGATGGTCTCGAGATCGCGCGTGGCCCAGTGCGTGGGGAGCGGCTTCGATTCGAAGACCTTGAGCGCGTTGTGGCGGAAATCGCGAATCCACGGCGCCTCCTTCTTCACCGCCGAGATGTAATCGATGGTCTTGGCGGACAGGCCGGAGCCCGCGTCGAAGTCGTACTTCACGTCGTAGCTGAAGTTGCCGGCCGACTGGTTGATGCCGGCGAAGGGATTGTCGGCTTCGGCGTCGGGGGCGACGGGCGGGGCCTCAAGTTCGGAGGGAGGCTTCATGAGATTTTCGATTTTAAATTGGCGATTTTCGATGGTCGGACAGGGCCGGGGTCAGGCGGTGACGAGCTCTTTTTTCACCCAGTCGTAGCCTTTGGCCTCGAGTTCGAGGGCAAGGGATTTGTCGCCGCTCTTCACGATGGTGCCATCCCACATCACGTGGACGTAGTCGGGCACGATGTAGTTGAGGAGGCGTTGGTAGTGCGTGATGAGCAGCACGCCGAGATTGGGGCCGCGGAGGCGTTCGACGCCTTCGGCCACGATGCGCAGCGCGTCGATGTCGAGGCCGGAGTCGGTTTCGTCCATGAACGCGAATTTGGGTTGGAGCATCGCCAGCTGGAGGATTTCGCAGCGTTTTTTCTCGCCGCCCGAGAAGCCATCGTTGACCGCCCGGGAGGTGAACTTCCGGTCGATCTTCAAAGAGTCCATCTTCTCGTAGAGGCGCTTGTAGTAGGTGGAGGCGTCGAGCTCCTCCCCATCGGCGAGGCGGGCCTGAAGGGCGGCGCGGAGGAAGTTGGCGATGGTCACGCCGGGGATTTCGCTGGGATATTGGAAGGCGAGGAAGATGCCGGCGCGGGCGCGTTCATCGGCCTCCATGGCGAGGATCGATTGACCGTCGATGAGCACGTCGCCCGAGGTAATGGTGTAGTCGGGGTT
>Ga0265323_10001764_pt1 | contig 10268 bp, 5 predicted proteins | sample 41225metaG_FD_193580 | JGI IMG/M metagenome (GOLD analysis project Ga0265323, IMG submission 193580) | Rhizosphere microbial communities from Carex aquatilis grown in University of Washington, Seatle, WA, United States - 4-12-25 metaG | ecosystem: Host-associated > Plants > Roots > Rhizosphere >... | reverse complement strand
CCCCTGGTCGCGCTGGCGCCCGGGGTGGCGCTGCCGGGCGGCGGCTCGCTGTTGCCGCGCATCGACGGCAGCCGCCCGCGCACCAACGAGTACCTCTACGACGGCATCAGCGTGCTGCAGCCCGAACCGGGCCAGGTGGCCTTCTACCCGGTGATCGAGGGGATCGCCGAGTTCCGGCTCAACATCAACTCCTATTCGGCCGAGTATGGCCGGTCCAACGGCGGTACCGTGATGGTAGCGGGCAAGAGCGGTACGAACGAACTGCACGGGACGCTGTTCGAGTTCCTGCGCAATGAGGATTTGAACGCGCGCAACTATTTCGCCCCCGGCGGCGCCCGGCCGGAGTTCCGCCGCAACCAGTACGGCTTCGCCCTCGGCGGCCCGCTCCGCAGGGATCGCACGTTTTTCTTCGCCGATTGGCAGGGCACGCGCCTGCGCACCGGCGTGACGCGCATCAGCACGGTCCCCACCGCGGCGCAGCGCCAGGGCATCTTCACGTCCGCCATCTACGATCCCTCCACCTCGCCGCGCACTCCGTTCGCCTCCGGTACGGTTCCCGCGAGCCGCTGGGACCCGGTCGCGCAGGAAGTGCTGGCGCACTACCCGCTGCCGACGGCGACGGGCGCGGCCAACAATTTCTCGCGCACCGCCTCCGAGCCCGACGATCAGGACCAGTTCGACGCCCGGATCGACCACAACTTCCGCGCCCGGCACCGCGTGTTCGTGCGCTACTCTTTTCTGCGCGACGACGATAACCCGGTCACCCCGCTGCCGGATGGAAGCGGATCGATCGCCTCGGGCGCCATCGGCCACGCCATCACGCGCGGCGACGGACTGGCAGCCGAATACGACTGGAGCCTGGCGGCCGGCGCGCTCAACGTGGCGCGGTTCGGCTATACGCGCCGCGATCTGAACCAGCGGTCGCTGCAGAACGGCGGCATCTCCGTCGCGGGCGTGCCGGCCAATGCCTTCGCCGGAGTGCTGCCGATCTTCACCGTGACCGGCTATCAGCAGGTGGGGCCGGCATCCAGCGCCAACTCGAACTTCACCACCTCCGTCACCGAGTACACCGACACGTTCTCGCTGGTGCGCGGCCGGCACACCCTCAAGTTCGGCACGGACATACGGCGCGAGGCGCTGGACAACCTGACCCCGCCGAATCCCACGGGCTCCTACGGTTTCACCACCACCGGCACGGACGCCTCGGGCGTCACCGGCAGCGGCAACGCGCTGGCCTCGCTGCTGCTGGGCCAGGTGAACTCCTTTTCCATCGACATCATGAGCCAGGTTTCCCGGCAGCGGGCGCACATCGCGGAGTTCTTTGCGGGCGACGAATGGAAGATCTCCAGCCGGCTGGCGGCGACCCTGGGGGCGCGCTACACGCTCAACTTTCCATCGACCGTGGTCGGCGATCGCGGCGCGGTCTTCAATCTCAACACCCAGGTGCTGGACTTCCCGCACACCGCCCGCAACCTGGAGTGCTGCGATTTCGGCCCGCGGGCCGGCCTGGCCTGGCGCTGGAGCGATTCCTCGGTGGTGCGCGCCGGGTACGGGATGGTCTACTTCGAGCAGACCGGCATCACCACGCCCTTCACCGTGCCGCTGTTCCCCTTCATCCAAACCGTGGGGCAACAGTCGCAGGACAACCTCACGGCGGCCTTCGCGCTGGCCGGCGGGCCGTCGGTGCAGGTGGCTTCGCCGAACCCCAATTCGGGTTTAGGGCAGGGCGTCTTCGGCGTGGACCGCAGGCAGGGGTCCGGCTATTCGCAGCAGGGGAACCTCACCGTGCAGAAGACCCTGGGGAGCGATTGGAACCTCGAAGCCGGCTATCTGGGATCGAAGAATACGCGGCTCGGCATTCCCGACGCCAACCTGAACCAGTTGCCCGGCGCCAGCCTGGCGATGGGCGCGGCGCTGCTGGCCAAGGCGCCCAATCCCTACTACGGGCAGCTACCGGCCTCATCGTCGCTCGACACTCCCACCATCGCCGCCCAGCAACTGCTGCGCGCCTACCCGCGGTTCACCACCGTGGCGCTGTATCGCGATAACGTCGGCAACTCCACCTACAACGCGCTGGAGGCGAAGCTGGAAAAGCGCCTCTCGCGCGGCCTGGTGCTGACCTTCGCCTACACGTTTTCCAAGCTGATCGACGATGCCTCCAGCGTCTTCTCTCCATCGATCTTCATCGGGCCCGTGGCCAACGGCGGCGGCGCCGACGCCTTCAACCGCCATCTGGAGAAGGACGTGTCCCAGGGCGATATCCCGCGGGTCTTCTCGGCCGGGTGGGTATACCGGATTCCGCGCCTGTGGAGGATCGCCGGATGGCAGATCGCCGGCCTGACGCGCGTGCAATGGGGCGATACCGTGGTAGTGACTCAGGGCACGAACAGCAATTCCAGCCTCGGTTTCTACATCCAGAGGCCGAATCGCATCGCCAACCCGAATCTCCTGGCGGCGCGCACGCCGGCGGCGTGGTTCAACACGGCCGCCTTCACCGTGGCGCCGCAGTTCACCCTCGGAACGAGTTCGCGGAATCCGGTGCGGGGTCCGGGATTGCAGGACGCGGATCTGATGCTGGGGAAGACGTTCCGGATCGGCGAAACCACGGCCATCGAGTTCCGCGCGGAGGCATTTAACATCAGTAACACGCCGCCGTTGAACGACCCGAACGGGTCATTTGGGACCGCCGCGTTCGGCACCGTCACGAGCGCGGGGAATCCCCGCGACTTTGAGTTTGCCGCGAAGTTGAGGTTTTGAATCTCAGCCGGATGCCAGGACTGGGTTGTTGGCGGCGGCCGCCGGCAACCTAGCCTGGAAGCCGGAACTCGATGGGCGGCCCCGACCCGGCCTGTTGGAACGCGCGTCCCTGCGTGCGAAACTCGTATCTTTCGATAGCTACGGCAGCGCCCTTCTCATTGCTGCGGACAACGCACCCGTAGATCATCAGCTTCATGGCACAGGATTCGTTGAGCAGCACGGGCCAGTTCATCGACACTTCCACCGGCATCCCCGTGGTGAGCATGTTCTCGGTTGTGAACCACACGCCCCCGCTTGAGATGTTCGCCGTCTTGCCGGTTCCGGTTTCGGCAATGCGCTGGCCATACAGCATCTTGTAGCGCACTTCCTGTTCCACCTGGAAGCGCCGCTTTGTGCGCCGCTCGCGCTCACCATTTTCGAGGGCCTTTTCCTCCGGTTGGCTCTTGATCACACGCACCGCCTTCCCTAGCCCAAAATGACATTCGGGTACGGGTCGGCACAATACCTCTTTGGTTATTCGGGACCATTAACCGGGGTCGCGCGGAGCCCCGTCTAGACATTCTCAACTGGCTTAATTTCAATGCGTTATAGGGTTTCCAGTGGGGTAGGAACTAGGCCTCCCATGACCCTCCGCGAGTTCCGCTCCGGAGGGTTCCAGGACGCCAAATTACCTGGGAAGGCTGACAAAAAAAGTTGAGAAAAATCAAAAATAAATGTGGACATTCGGATCTGAATACTGGTAGGATCGATCCAATACAGACAGCATCCTTGGCGGTGAGTCCCCTCCCACCGCCGCTTCTCTGAGTGCAAGAAGCCCCGAGATACCCAGCTCGGGGCTTTTTCTTTGGTCTGAACCCTCCAGCGGAGGCCAAAATCCGCATCCTGGAAAAATTCTCAAAAAATTTACAAGAATATCGGAAAAACACTGGACAAGAAGGTCCGAAATTGCTATTATAAATCCAATACAGACAGCATCCCTGGCGGTGAGTCCCCTCCCACCGCCACTTCTCTGAGTGCAAGGGCCCCGAGATACCCAGCTCGGGGCCATTACTTTTTTGGGGAGCGTTTTTCGCCTCCATCCTCCCCTGGATTCCCCCACTTCCCTGCCCCCGAATCCTAAAATAGCGCGTCCGAAATCCCGCCCATGCTGCCCCCACGCCGGACGCCTACGGGCAACTTCCCAAAACCGGTGTCAGCGAGTTTCCATTTGGCGCTGGCGGGTGACGCACTAGAACGACACGTCGTTCTTCTTCAACGACCCGAACGTGCCGATATTGGCCAGAGAGAACGCAAAAGACCACTCGCCGTGCGGTTGGCCGATGTCGATGCGCGAGTATTGCATGCTGAACCCGCAGCAGTTCGTGTTGTAGGTGCCTTGCAGGGTGTAGTACAGAAGTTGCTGCTTGCCGTAGTCGTATGCGCCCGTAACGCCGGCGTTCCAGCCGCGGTGCTGTGGGTCGCCAATGCCCGCCCTCATCGAATACTGGTTGAAGTAGGGCATCAGAATGGGGTTCGAGTGCAGGTCGTTGTCCGCCACCGCAAGGTGGTACAACTTCCAGTTGTAATCCACGGAAAAACTGCTATCCACAATGGCGTGGGTCTTGGGATCGTAGTCCGCCTGCCAATTGAAGCTCAAACCCGCCAGGGGACTGGCGCGTACGACCGACACGATCGGCGAGTACGGCCGCGGCCCGACCAGGAAGGCGTACGCCGTCAGGTCGCTGGAGGCCGCGAAAATGTTGGGCTGCCCGGAAACCACCGCGCCCCCGAAGGTGGGATCGAAGTAGCGCTTCTGCATCACCGACCAGGCGAAGATCTCGCGTACGTTGCCGTTCCGGTCCTTGGCGTAAATGCGGTTGGTGAGGGAAAGCGTAAGCTCGTTGGTATTGGCCAGCAGATCGTTTTCGTCGAAGCGGACGTAGTGGTTGAAATCGCTGCATCCGGCACCTTCCAGAGTGCCGCCGGATGCGGCCGCCTCCCGGCAGGCTCCATCGGTTCCGATCCCCGTGACGTACTTGTAGGTCACGCGCGGTTCGATGACGTGCTTGAGCTTCTCGCCGAAGATTGTCTTCCGGTTGTAAATGCGGGCCAGCGGGGGAAGAATCAGATCGAGCGAAAAATCGCGGGAGCTGCGCGTGATCGCCTCGGTGATGGTCTGGTAGTAGCCCGCGCCCAGCGAGGCCGATGGCACCTGGCTCTCGCCGTAAAACGTTTCGTCGATGCCGGCACTGGGAATCAGACTGACGGGCCCGAGGTGGATGGCGCTGGTGAGGTGTGGCGCAAACGACAGCCGCGGCGTGAACTGGCTGGTTTCGAAGTTGCCGATCTGGGCGCTGGGCGTGTTGCGGCTGTCGAAAAAAGGCTCGCTGCGGTACAGCAGCCCGGCCGTGGAGTTGAAGGAAAACCAGAGGGGCAGGTTGCCGAATATCCGGCGGTCGAACGAGCCGAACTCCAGCTCGGGGAGTTTGTGGATCAGCACCGCGTTGCGCTTGTAATCCGTGGTCCCATCGGGCTGCTGGCTGCCCACCTCCGGCGTCTGGTAATTCTCCAGGCGGGAAAACAGGGTATCGAACGCGTACGTGGACCAGGCCTTTTCGACGATGGCGGTGGAGTGAAACTCCGAGCCCACGGCTTCGTTGTACGCCCCGGTCCACTCCTGGCGGTAGCGGAACGAGGTTACGTCGTTGACCAGCGAGGTGGCCCGCCAGCCGTTGCCCAAATCGCTCCGCCCCAGGAAATAGATGGTCGCGCCGCTGTAGGTTGCCGGCGCCCGGTAACCGGGCTGGCCCTTCTGGCCCGATCCGCTGCCGGGAACCCCGCCCAGGTCCTGGACTCCCGTCACGATCAGGTCGAAATCGGTGCCGGGACGCGGCTTGCCGCGGAAATCCAGCCCGTGCTTTAACGCGTCGGTGTTGTAGTCGAGAAGCTGATAGATCAGATCGTAGCTGCGGTTGATGGCCCAGTAGGCGCCCAGGCCCACCATGACCCCGCGCGAGGTGTGCGGCGCGATGTGGGCCATCAGCAGACCGCTCCGGCGCGGCTCCTTCTCCAGCGAGTGATAAAAGTACGGCGCGTAAAACAGCGGCACCTTGCGCAGGATGAACCAACTGCGATAGGCCTTGGCGCTCTCGTGAGGCGCGATCTCGAACCGGGGGCCCTTCATGATCCACCAGGGCCGGCCGTGTTCCGGTATTTTGCAGTTGGTGACCCAACCGTTGTAGAGGATGTACTTGGAGCCCAATCGCTCGGCCCACTGGCCTTCAAAGTGATACGGGCTGTTGCCGCTCAGGACGCCCCGGCGCACCACCAGGCGCGGCGCCGATTCCCCGCGCACGTTGAAAAACGCCCCCCGTTCGGTGGCCCGGTTGTACTCCAGGTGGTCGCACCAGATCTGTTCGTTCTTCTCGAACCCGTGGAAGTACACGCTGCCGGTGGCAATCAGCACCTCGGTGGCCTCGTTGTATTCCATGTGGTCGGCGCGGATCAACATCTTGTTGTCCTCGGCTTCCACGTGTCCGTCGAGCACCTTGATGGAGTCGCCCTGCGGATTCTTTCGTACATCCTGGGTGACGGCCCAGACCAGCCAGTCCTTCGGCTGCAGGGTCAGATGGTCGGGCATGTTGAGCGGGGCGGGAATCCCGGCGCCGGCCGGCTGCGCCTGCGAAGCCTCCGAAGGGGCGCTGATCTGGGCCTGCCCGCGAACCGCTAAAGTGAGCCCCGCCAACAACGTGAGGATCAAAACATACGTGTTACTAGAAGATTTTTCGTGACATTCCTCTCCCATTATGTTAAGAAAGTTGAGAGAGCTCGGCGGGTAGGACTCCAATATCAATTGGTAGCACACTTGATGCGACGCCGGGGCCCCTTTGGTGAGACTGTTTTCGAGGCGAGATGACCTGCAATTATTGTGGTACACGCAATTCGGATGGGGAGCAGCGCTGCCGCCGATGCGGCCGCCGCGCGTCCGGGCCACCCACTGGAGAGTTGCTCGTGCACGGGGCTCTGGCGGCGAGGATGCAGGCCGCACCCGTCGAGTTGCCGTATAATGCTTCCAGCATGGAGAATGCGGTTCAACCCCGGCTGTTCTACGACCGGCCGGCGCCCAACGTGATTCCCTTCGAGGCGTTCGCCCCGCTGCCTCCGGCGCGGCGCCCTCGGGCGGGGTCCGCTAAACCGGGCGGCCCGCGAAACGGATCGGGCAGCGCCTCCCGGCCTCCCAAGTCCTCCCGCAAACCGCCGGTTCAGGATTTGCAGGAGAAACTGGATTTCCTGTCCCCCCTGCCGCCCAAGCCGCGTACGCTCCCCACCACGGTCGAAGCCGTCATCTACTGCGAGGCACCGGTGGCGTCGCCGTCCCATCGCGCCACGGCGGCGGCGGTGGACTGGAGCCTGGTGCTGATCGCCTACGGCCTGTTCCTGGCGATCTATCGCCTGGCCGGCTGCGCGCTGGCGATGAACAAGATGGGCCTGATACTGCTGGGCGGGGCCCTGCCGCTGATCGCCGTGGTCTACGCCCTCGTGTACGCCGTCGCCGGGTCGGAGACGGCCGGCATGCAGTTCGCCCGCCTCACCGTGGTCACCTTCGATGGCGAGACCCCCGAGCGCCGGCACTGGATGCTGCGCTTCCTGGGCTCCTGCCTGAGCCACTTCACGGTGCTGGGCATGCTGTGGATCTTCGCCGACGAAGAAGGCCTCACCTGGCAGGACCACATTTCGGACACGTTCCCGACGCCGACCGGATTCAACAGCCAGGTCTTCCAGAGACGCTAGAAAGGCCCGCCCCGGCGCGAGGGAACCTCCCTGATTGCCTCGCCCCCGCGCCACCGCCTACAATCGGAAGCGATGGCCATCCAATTCGACGATAGAAATCTCCACGCGGACATGGTGGGGCGCGGCAACGGCATCACCCGAGCGGAGATCCAGCGATCCACCTCCAAGGCGCTGAAGGCCCTGAAGTCTTTCCAAAAATTGAGTGACGACAGGGTGTACGGCTTCGCCCATCTGCCGTTTCAGACGGCGGCGATCGGCGCCATCCGCAAGTTCGCCTCGGCGGTGCGCGGCACCTTCGACACGGTCTGCGTGGTGGGCATCGGCGGCAGCGCCCTGGGTGCCTGGGCGCTGGATTGCGGCATGCGCGGCCCCCACCCGGTGCAGGGCGCCTTCACCGCCCAGCATCCGCGACTCGTGATCCTGGACAATGTGGACCCCGAGTTCACCAGCGCCGCGCTGGCCTCCATGGACCCGCACACGACGCTGGTGGTGGTGATCGCCAAGAGCGGCGGCACCGCCGAAACCGTGTCCACCTTCCTGCTGGTGAGGGAGTGGATGAACCAGGCGCTGGGCGCACAGGCCGCCTCGCGCATCGTGGCCGTGACCACCGAAGGCAAAGGCGACCTGTTCGCGCTGGCGCAATCGGAGGGATACAAGACGTTCGGGATTCCGGAGAACGTAGGCGGGCGCTTCAGCGTGCTCTCGCCGGTGGGCCTGGTGCCCGCGGCGCTCACCGGCATTGACATCGGGAAACTGACTCGCGGCGCGGCCGAAATGACCAGGCTGGCCTGGCAGCCCGACCTGGCCACCAACGTGGCGCTGCGCGCGGCGCTCTGCCACTGGCTGGTGTGGACGCGCAAGGCCAAGCCGATTCAGGTAGCCTTCCCCTATGCCAACCGTCTGTGGGGCACCGCGTTCTGGTTCCGGCAGCTTTGGGCGGAATCGCTGGGCAAGGCCCGCAACCGCAAGGGCGAGGCGATCCACACGGGCCAGACACCCATCGCCGCGCTGGGCACCACCGACCAGCACTCCCAGGTGCAGTTGTACATCGAAGGCCCCAACGACAAGGTGTTCACGTTCTGGGCCGTAAAGCGTTTCTCGTCGGAAGGCAAGCTACCCAAGGCGCTCCTGGGCCTGGCGGCTTTCGACGCCCTGGCCGGCCAGTCGCTGGCCAGGCTGATCGACGCCGAACGGCGCGCCACCGCGGCCGCCCTGACCGAATGCGGCCGCCCCAACTGCACCGTGACGCTGGACCGCGTGGATGAGTATCACCTCGGTGCGTTCCTGCAGATGATGGAGTTCCAGACCGCGTTCCTGGGCGAGTTGCTGGACATCAACGCCTTCGACCAGGAAGGCGTGGAGCTGGGCAAGAAGCTCACCTTCGGCCTGATGGGCCGCCAGGGATACGAGCAATACCGCGACCGCTTCGCCGCCTACGAGAAGAAACGCGCCGGCGAGTGACCCGGTACAGTGGGGCAGGCGCTCCCGCCTGCCGGCGGCTTCCTTCACGGCTTCCGCCCGCAATCCGTCCGTAAGCCCGCGGCCACCAGGTCCACTCACGGTCGCGATTCGGCTCCCTCAGGGCCGCCACCGTGACAGATCGGTTGCACCGGCCTGGTGCGAGGCCGGCGATGGCGGACGCATTGCTGGCCGGGCGGCGAGTCGCGGATCAGAGATCCTGCGAACGGATCACGGCGCTGCCGCCTGCCGGAGCCAGGAGGCTGATTTTGTGCGCTTCGCACAAAAAAACAGCGCTTAAGTCCTTTGTTTCCGTTCGTTTTTTTGTGCGAAGCGCACAAAACTCAGGTCTCTCGGCGATTCCAGGAGTAGTTCCGGGCGATGGTACCGGGTTACAGCGAAGGCGTCACCGCGATCCGGAGCACCGGGATCCACGGCAGTACGGTTTGTAACTCGCCGCCCAGCAGGCTCAGCCCCAGTTTCTTCCAGTAGTCTTGGGGCGCGGCCTCCTGGCTGCCCAGTTTGAAGTACGGCATTTCGAGCCCCTTGCCCACTATCGAGGGGATCTCCTCGCCCGCATGCAGCGTGAGCCGCTCGATGCGGTCGAACCGGCTCCAGTTGAAACACACCGCCAGCACGTTGCGCAGCCACTCGAGCCGCTTCTGCGGATCGGGCCCGGCGGCGTCGCGGCAGCGCTGGGCCACCTTTTCGGAGAACCACCAGATACCCGGCGGCTTGCCGGCCCGGCTGCTATCGGCCACGCGGTAGAGGGTAGTTTCGCCCTCCAGCAGTTTGGCCCGCACGGTCTCCGGCTCCAGGCTGTTGGCCTTGCGCAACTCGGCCACCGCCAGCCACGCCTGTACCCGCATCTCCTCTTCGAAGGCTTTGCGATGGTCCGCCAGCACGCCCGTGCCATTCCACCCGAGCCCGGCCTTCACCAGGGACCGTTGATAGGCGGGATCGTTCTGCGCCAGCACCGGGTAGATGCGGGCCACATACATGTCGAAGAGGGATTGCTCCAGGCTGGAAACGCCGCCCATATTGCCCTCCTTGATTGGGAGCATATCACGGACGGCCCAAAAGTCAGCCGGCGCTGCCGGAATCGAGTACTATGGGCCGGCGTTATCGCGCCATTCGCACCTGGCTGCTGTACGGGCAACCGCCAGGGCTGAACCACGCCGCGGCGCGCCCGGCGCTGTTCACCGGGGCGCAGCGCTTCAAGCTGCTCCCAAAAGGCGGCCGGCGGCGCCGCTTCGGCCCCGATCGCCGCGGGCCGCGCCGGC
>Ga0265323_10001763_pt1 | contig 10271 bp, 8 predicted proteins | sample 41225metaG_FD_193580 | JGI IMG/M metagenome (GOLD analysis project Ga0265323, IMG submission 193580) | Rhizosphere microbial communities from Carex aquatilis grown in University of Washington, Seatle, WA, United States - 4-12-25 metaG | ecosystem: Host-associated > Plants > Roots > Rhizosphere >... | reverse complement strand
CACATAGAAAAAGGGCTGAAGAAACCAGTCCATGACTTGACATCGGTAGAATGCTACCTCCAATTCCCTGTATGTTCGATAGAGCCTAATATTCCCCCGGAGTACGCCGATTACCCCCCAAACTGTACAAGATAGTTACCACCTATCATACGGCTTTCTAACTCCACTTCTTTTTAAGGTCGTTCCGCTCTGTCGGATCGATGGTAGTCTCAGAGATCTTTCACCCCCAACATTTTTGACAACACGTTTACTGCAGGTTGCGCATCTTTATCCTTTTCCGGGGCATACTAGAGTATCACATCGTACCACCCCAACTCTTTCTTCCTTATAAGTGAACCGGAACATAGTGCATAGGTACTCTTCGATGCTGCGACGAGGACGAGACGAGGAACCTTACTAAGATCCCGTACAGAAGTTATGCCCTTCGGCTCGGCATATGGAACCTCTAAACTGCCCCTTTATGATGGGGTCCTATCGGTATAGGTGGGCCCCTTCCCTCCGCCTCAGGCATCAAGGAAGTTTTTCCGCTTACAAATAGAGGAGTTAAGACCGTACAAAGGCACCGGCCCCAATGGGATTGGGCTTTACTTATCTGCGCGCGCACTGCGTCAGCACTGGCGAAAAAGAGGTCGGCTTTACAGAAAAAGAAGGGCCGGGTGCTTGCGGGCCCCTCTGCTGCAAGTGCTTGTTGGACCCCACTCCCCTTTCCCGGGAGTGGGCCGGGCTTTGTTTCGTGGCGGCAGAAAAATAAAAAGGGTGGGCTCGGTTCGCCTTGGATTGTGAAGAGATAGCTTTTCATTATCTTCTAGATAGAAGCAGCACGGGTAAAGGCCCAGTGAAGCTGCAGGGAGCACTGAGCAATGGGGTTATGAGGGCGACTCCGCCCATGGGTTGGACCACACCACAGGCGGAAGTCCTTCCACGAGGGTGACCGAAAAAGAAAGGTGAGCTAGTCGTTGTAGGGAAGAAAAAAAGGGTATCGTTCCGTGCGACTCCAGAAGAGTACGCGCGCTACAAAAGGAAGTCCGCTTCAAAACGAACGCTAGCTAACTACTTGAGCCTTATTTAAACGTTTGGTTGCCTACGCTTGCTCTCCGGCGCGCTACGGCAAAACCTTGACTCTTCCCTGCTTGCTTATTTCTCTTCGACCGACGCGGAGCTCGCAGCCTCCACACCCTTGCTTAGCCTTACACTTCCTGGAGGATTTTGATAAACCCACGAGGATTTCTTCTTTTCTTTCATGTGAACGGCCGTTGTAAAGAAAGGTTTGCTATAGACCACGTTGAGAAAGACCAACCAACAACACAAATAAAGACCGTACCTTTTTTTGGTACCTCGAAAGGTAGGTGCTCCTTCTGATGCGAAGGCCGGCTGTCCGAAGTGCAATGAAGGACTCGGATAGGATAGGATTTTGCGTGCCGGGCCCTTCGGGTGTCCATATTTTGGCCGCGCGGCCGTCATATTTTCTTCCACCGCCGCCCGGTTCCACACGAGCTCCCGTTCTGCGGCGTGGTGGCAGGACCGCTAGGGGATTGGCTCCGGGTGTAGGTAGGGTCAAATTTGCAGGGGTCATGCAAATACATAGGCCCCTTCCCTTCTTCCTACTTTTTTATAAGGCGCTTTCCGTTCAACGCTCGGAGCGAAGGATTAGGCAGGTAGTACGGGCCCTCTGACTTCCAGCTATGTGCTGTGTGCGACTCCCGCGAAGCGAATGAAGGTAAGCTCTTCGAGCTTTCTCCGCCAGCGGCTTATTTAGTGGTCGGGATTACGTAGTGCTCCGACTGGCAACTCAAAAAAAGCAAATGAATTGAAGTTCTTTTTTTGAGTTGCCCCTCCAACTCCATAAATATAAAGAACATGTCGTGAGCATGGAGGTTTGGCCAACTACTCAACTATACTATGGGCTAGGCTACTTATAACTTATATAGTGAGTGGCCCTGGGGCTTTGGTGTTTTGTATTGTACTGAATGGAACACATATAAATGAAAGGCGATAAAGTAGTTAAGGCGAAAAAAAAGCCCCTTTTGACTATGATATAGAGCCGTCCGTCTGCTTCTTGCCAAAGCTTCGCCCTGTTGTGCACGAGTAGGGGTCGAGTTGAAACTAATTAATTTAATAGGCCCCTGGTCGCTACTGTTTTCTTGTATATTTTGTCGGGTGAAGCTACCACTTCGTAGAAAGCTCCCCTTCCTCGTCTTGCCTCTACTTTGCCTGTTTGCGCGAAGGAAGGAAGGTGGAGAGCCCATTCGCTTCGCGCGCGGGAAGGCAACGAAGTGAAGTGAAAGAGACCGCAGCGGAGTGGAGAAGCCGCGACACGAAGTTCCTTACCTTAGCTGGATCTCGCTGGTGCCACCTAAACGGTAGGTATAGGCGGCGTGTTACGTTTGGAGTTGTCGTTCGTTCACTTGTCCCCAATAGAAGAATGAGTAATTCCTTCCCCTGCGGGTCATGGCCTGACCACTCGGTCCCCGATGGTAAGCGGGGGATTTAGGTATAGCAGCTCACGCTCGTTTGCGCTGCGCGTCCCCGCTGGACTGGACACGTGTTAGCTGTAGGAAGTATGATTACGAAAGTGACTTCGGTTCGCCAGTTCTGGCTCAACTCCTCACTTGACGTTAGCGGACCTACGGGTCGGGCCGGGGCGGAGCGCTCTTTCTTTCTGTGTGGGACGATGCCGGGGCGCCGAGGCTAGAACAAGAACAAGACAACTAACTACATTTTCTTTTTCCTGTCATGAGATGACATTGGATTGGACCGATGGAGAACTGAGCTGGCCAAAAAAGTGCTTGGGCGCTCTACATACGATGTAGACTCCATAAGATACATATCGATTTCTTTATGATGGATCCAGAATAGTGCGATATCTTGGTTGTCTCATCAATAGATAGAATTAGGTGGGTGCGCAGCCCCTGATTATTTAGAGATTCCCTCTTCTTTCTATATCCATTCCAACTCTTTCGATCTATCATAAGAGATAAAGCCATCTATAAATCTGCTTGCTACTTTAGGCTCGTGCATTCACTCACTCGTTGGGTGAATCTCGCTTTTCGTTCATGCCACGCCCGCCACAAGAAGAAAAAAGCAAGCGAAAAAACGTTCTAGCTAGAAGCGCTCGCTTCGCCGCGCCCGGGAAAGCGAAATAAGATTCGATTCGGACTTCGTACGTAGAGCCGGTGCTGCTGTTGTCTGCGCATAGGGCCCCTCCCCACTCCCGTTCCGAGGTGCTAAGGGCTTTTGTTTTTGGAACAGACGGCAGTGTTTTGCTGACGCCTCGAATCGACGCTTTTGTTGCGACATGCTATGTTTTCTCCCCTATTGCTAGTAGGTTGATGGGTCGCACGCCCGGCACACATGTTTTGGCCTTGCTTGTGTGTCCATAACTCCAAATAGGTGACCTAACGGCCGCCGCCCGACTAAACATACCAATAGTCACCAGATTCATATGGGCTACTGAAGAGTAGGCAATGATCTTCTTAAGATCGATCTGTCTTAAAGTGGTCAAGGAAGTATATATTATAGCAATCGCGCTGAGAGTATAAATGAAAGGAGTGAAAAAAAGTGTCGCTTCGGGAAACATGGGTATTGAAAATCTTAAAAACCCGTAGGTCCCCAATTTTAAAAGAATTCCTGCCAAGATGACGGATCCAGCCGTAGGTGCCTCCACATGGGCTTCTGGTAACCAAATATGAACTGGTACCATAGGCACTTTGACGGCGAAAGAGGCAAAAAAAGCAATCCATAGAAGGATTTGGCGCCGCTCACTAAATTCTGTGGTTAATAAGATTTGTAAATCGGTGGTTCCTGTTTGGAGAAGAATCAACAGAATAGCTAATAGCATAAAAACTGATCCAAGTAAAGTATATAGGAAAAACTGATATGCTGCCTTGATCTTTCTTTGTCTCGAACCCCATACCCCTATAATGATGGTAGAGTCAGGGGTGGCCCCAAAGCGGAATTGACCGGTGGTGCTTGGTCGAAGCTCCAGTGGGTAGCCACTCCCTTCTCAGGGAACCGTACGTGAGACTTCCGCATCATACGGCTCCGTCCCGAGCTTCCGTCGTCGGCCCTTGCTTGTCATTAGACCACTATGCTTGTCATTTCCGCCTTGACTCTCGAATCTTTTGCTTCTGGTGGCGAAGAATGCTGCTTGCGTAGCGGCGGGATATGCCCGTAGGGCCCGGCCTGCTTACCGCCCGAAAGAGGGCTAGCCGGAGGGGGCTCGTAAACCTGCCTTTCTTTCGAAGCAGCGAGTGAATGAAGGAGCGGAAGAGCGAGCCTACCCCCAGAGGGAGGGGCCCTGGGTGATTGAGCGCGTTTTTTCCTTTAGAGCGAGCACATGCCACGCATAGTTGGGTTGCTCACGCAGCGGATCTATCTCTCGAACTATCTATAGATAGAGAGAGATCAGTGAAAGTCATTGCCTTCTTTTATGGTTGCCCCCCGACTGACGGCCTTTACGCAACTACGACTACTTTGATGTGAGCGGTTAAATTGCTTTTATCTTTCTGGCCTCCACTTGTACGAAGATGCATAAAGAGACCCGCCCCTTTTTCTTTTCTTATTTTTCTTTAGAAAAGGACCCTACCTTCTTCTGCTGAGCTCTACCCTGCCCGCATTTCTTTTTTAGAGGGCCGGCCACCTCCACCTGCTTGCAACAGTCTTTCTTCGTAATTATACTGAACGGGTCGATCCTCCCCTCCGTTTTTTTGAGAAACTTCTCCTTACGGTCTCCTCGCCAAGAACTCACCGGCGACGACAGAGGAACTCACCTGCCTGCTGTGGCGGGGCGGCTTTTTTGTTCAACAATAAGACCTGGACGATTATCCCTACCCTCGGTAGCTTACGAGTTTACGTCCATCCCTGGTCGGGTCAAGTTTCCTTTCTTGCTTCGCCCTTGTAGCCGTTACCCGAATTCGCGCAAGTGTGTCCACACCCCCTGACTTGACGAGGAATCCATTCCCGCGAACAAACACACCTCCTACACACACCTAGGGGCACCCCTTCCTGCATATCCATACAAGACCAGAGTAGGCGTGTTGAGGTCCGTAGAGGTACCCATTACTCCGAGTACCCTCCCACAAAAAAAAGATGTGTGGTTCGGTGGTTCGACCAGAAATGCTATGCTGACGCACAAGACTACCCCTTCTCCCGAAAGCTTCGCGGGCACCTTGACTACTTCACGACGACGGGGGACCGCCCGTAGGGGGTTGACTGCACAAGGCCCCTGCAGAGGAAAAGCTTGATCCCAGCGAATATAAGATGCTCAGCTCCGCACAACATAGGGATTAACACGCTTTCGAAAAAAACATAGAATAGTAGAAGATCCAGCATGCAGAACACTGCGATCAATAGAAATTCACAAATTAGAAATGCTATAATATACTCTTTCCCATTACTTCTCATACCAGACCAACCCACTAAAATGCAAATTGGGATCAGAAATGTCGTCAATATCACGAAGAATAATGAAAGACCATCTAGACCCATATACAAATGGATGTTTTCATAAGGAAGCCATCGAACGCTTTCCACAAATTGAAATTTGGCCGTAGAAGGATCAAATTTGATCCAAAGAACAAGTGAATACAAAAAAGTGAGAAGAGAAACGCACAGACCAATCAATCTTATAAGTCTTATTGATGAATTTGGAATAAAAAGAAGAATAATGCTTCCTAGCACGGGACAGAGAATAAGACCACTTAGATCAAAAGAGCTTTCAAAGAAATTTTCTAACATTGAGTAGATTCGAACATGTTACAGATTAGTAGACAACAGTAAACAGTTAGAAATCAACCTAAACATTAGGGGTCTCTCTGTGCAAGTCTGCTTCACACCGTGTCAGATGAGTAGTAGGTGGCTGAGGTTCACCTCTCCTACAGTAGGAAGTCTTGAGGAGAGTCCCCCCCTTCCCTTAAGAAGAAGTTGTGGGGAACCCGGCACGCCCACGTATGCGCCTTTATTTAGATTATCAACATTATACTTGACTTCATCCGGGAATCTTTCTAAAAAAGACATCTGGCAAAATTCCAGGTAGACCTGCTTGGTGACGCCTATTCTGCTAGGTAGGGGGGAATTGGTCATAGCCGAAGTCGAAGGCAAAAAGAAGGTAATGAAATGGATAAGAAAGAAGTTTTAGAACTAGGCCCCCTCTGGCAGGGCTTTGAGTGAATGAACTCGCGTTCAGGCTCGCTCCTTCGCTCGCTCTTTTGTACTCGTTCCACTTAGGTTTCACTCGCTCTTTTGTACTCGTTCCACTTAGGTTTCACTCGCTCTTTTGTACTCGTTCCACTTAGGTTTCACTCGCTCTTTTGTACTCGTTCCACTTAGGTTTCACTCGCTGGGTAGCAATTGCAAAATATTTCTTCTTCTCAGCATAGAATATATTTTCCTTTATAGAGAGGGGTTTTTGTTAAGCATATGCCATGTTCTCTTTGAACCTGGCGCATGATCATACTTGAAACCTACAGGAAGCAGATCCGCAATGAAGAAAGGATAATATTGACTTAGCCACTCTATCTAAGATATTCAAAGTTTCCTTTATTCAAAGGCTAGCTTTATAGTCTAATGCCATTATAAGTGCTGAGCTTGTCGGCCTTTGCCGTGAGATATATGTTTATTTGTCAGATCGGGAACCTACACCTCGACAGGTATCGCAAAACCCAAATATCTTTTCTTAGTAGCGGAAAGTTTTTCACGCACTTTGTACCAAATGTCCTGAAAAAAAAAATATAAATCGATTTGAAGATTGACTCCCAAGTCTCTCCAAATTAGCAAACCTGCCGGGATACAAGCAATTCCAGTTAATTAGCGGATCGCATTTTCTCGTATTATTTCTTATAGTAAAAAGCGCCGTGTCATTAGTTAGCACTGCTTTTCACGGAAAATAATATCATATTTAGTTAAGGGCGTGTCATTAGTTAGCACGGCTTTACGGTCCTGGAATAGAGCGTGTCAGAAGTGAGCATATCTGTTCTCGGTCCCATGGTCTTTATTTGGTTTTCACGGTCTAGGATGGTTGGGGGGCCTTGCATTCCTACTCTTTTTTTAGTATCCCCCCCTCGTTCGTTACTATTGGAATAGTTTACTTATCGGTATTTAGCTGTGGGTATTGTTGCTTCATAATGACTTGGATAGTTGGCTAAGAAATGTTCTTTTCACATCCCTTGGGTGTGTTGCGTTATATGATCAGAGGTGTCATTCAAATAATGGTTTCAGGCATGGATTGTCTGCCACGGAGGGTACTTCTTTTACTAGGCCCTATTCCGACTAGAAAATAGAAAGGGGAAGAGGTGGTAATTATCTTTCTTTCATTCGCACTTTCAATCTTTCGTTTCGAATGTAGTTTCTAATGTTAGTTAGGTTCTATCAAATGTTCTCTAATTGGCTTTCCTCCCATCACTCATAGTTAGTGTATGTGTTTTCTGTCCATGTTTGGGAGGACGCATATTACTCTGATGGTGGGTATCCTTGCTTCGCATATCTTAGTACTCATTCCAAATCCGGCGCATTTTGTACTTGTTAACTTTACGTTTCAACTCTCAGAGTGTCACCTTCCTTCACAATTGGAGAAAAAATGTAAAGAGAACATGTGGAGTTTGTGCCTGGGGCTGAGAAAGGATTGGATTCTCGGGTCAACGAAATTGCTATGGAAATAACAGAAATGTGGGGGAGTACCGCTAGCTTTGAGAGCTTTACTTTAGGGAGTATCATGCCAATGATAGTGTTGATGAGTGGTCGGCTGGTTTTTATAGTGATATTTGGGAGTTAGGCGATGTAGGAGATCAAGAACTCGCATCTCTAAGGTTGAGCTACTTGCATTTGCCACCCACGAAAAGAGCGAGCCAGCTTTGGAGTGCTTTACTTACTGTTCTATTTGAAAGGTCAGGTGATCCACAAACTAGAGCTGATTGGTCAATGGATAGCAGCTCATGGCTTAATTTCATTACCCGAGAGTAAGGGGGCAATGGAGGACAAGGGAAATGAATAAAAAAAGCACCTGGTTAAAATTAAGTTCCTTAAAAACGTAGTTGAACGTAAAGATTGAGAAGTGACATGCAAGATGCATTACTTGGTTCATGACCTACCTAGCTCGATCTATTGTTGCTCATGAGTTTTCTCAGTCGGGTACGGAGGTAACAACAAATATTGATAATGGCTGTAGATATCTGTCTTTGATTAAGTGTTAAGAGAAGGTGGAAGCAACCATTGCTAGAAGATTGCGAGCACTCCATATTCATTAAGGTGATTTCCTTCTTGGAAGAAGTTGCTAAGGCAAAAAGTTTGCGGTCCCTTGTTTTAGATAGTATAGGATTTGATACATTACCTATCTGCTCCTTTGGTTCATTTGAGGTAAATTTCCATTTCAAGTGGCACATTTACGGTGCTTCCCGAAGCTATTCCGCAGGCCTTGCATCTGAAAGAATGGTTCAATACGTCGGATTTGCCAGAATCTATAGGCAATCTGCCCTGCCAAAATTGCATGTTATGGATTTGAAGTTTTCCAAAATTGAGGTGCTTCATTTGCGCATCTGCAAGCTTGTCAACCTAGTGACTAACGATCTTGGTAACTGTTTGGAACGTTGAGAGCTGGAAGGGTGCTTGGGAGAAATGAAGAAACTCAGGTACTTTTATACAGATTGGTGCCCATTGGTCGGCATGCCAATTGGTATTGGGAAGAACACCTCCGAAGGTTGAGCACTTTTGGTGTAGGCGAGGAAGGAAAATATTCGTGCACCTCCGAGCTAGAACATCAAAATTTGCTTAGTGGGAGTCTTTTAATCTATGGATTGCTTTATTTGAATAACCCAACAGAAGCTGCACAGGCAAACTTGAAGCAGAAGCAAGATCTAGCCTGGATTAGAGGAGAGTGCACTCCTTGTGTCCTGGAAGACAGTTATTTCTTAATAAAATAATTGCTCTTTTTTTATTCCATAAGTGGGGATTTATGTGAGCTGAGCGTTGGTCAGATTTCCACAAAGCAATTCCAGATTTTTCTACTCTCCAAACTGTCTGTACCCAGCGAGTGGAACGGAAGTGAAACGAGCAACAAGAGCAGAGTTTCACTACAGTGAAACGAGCCGCAAAAGGCGAGTCGTATGCTTTCTTATCACTCTCCTATGCGGGTTACTTTTCAAACGTTACGTCGGTGCTGGTCCTCGCCCGGTTGAAGGAGATGTGTACTCGACTTCCTTTAAGTAAGTGGTGGTCCATAATAGCTGATCTATCCCGGTCCATGCTCGGCCGGTGCTTAGCCCCTCCCTCTGTCAAGCTGAAGAAGAGACTAAAGGCCCATCTGCGAACGTGGAATCAAGAGGTTTTTTGAGAGATGTGGCAAATCTATCTCAAGCTGAGGTGAGAAGTGCAAGTGCCAGCACAATCATTAACTACGCCCGTCAGAGCAAAATAGAGCAACCCAGTAGGTAGGATTTACTCTACATTGTCTATTGCTGAAGGGGGGGGGACCTCTACAAATATTGATAAAAACATCGTAGAACATCTGGGCCTGATACTGATGATTGCTTCGACGTTCAAAGAACTAAGATGCGCCAGACGGGAAGAAGGAAGAATTTTCTTAAGTAAGGTAGCTAACCTCTTCATGATAGGGAGAATGGTCAAGATAGGAATATGTAGATGTGGTAAAGTGCTTTGATCGAATTGACCACGAGCTCCTACTCAACCAACTAAGGGAACAGTTCGGTCAGGAAAACGAAGGCTTCGTGGCACTAGTAAATTGCTTTCTCAAGACTTATATCCTTGACCGGGACCAGGTCAAAGATGTCCGTGCTCTCGATCGAATTCTCTTGTTCATAGATTAAGGAGAGAGAGGCAAACCGGTATTGAACAACCTGATCCAATTTCGCCTTATTTATGTATGAGGGTGAACTTATGTTTCCTGATCGTCATCTTCTAGTGCTATACTCCACCATCTGTTCTTAACAGAGGAGGCGCCATCCTTTCTACTTGACTTTTGAGTTGGTCCCCGGTTTATGGAATATGGGAGTAAGTAAAGGAAGTTTTCCCGGGCCAAGAAAGGAACTTGAATTGTTAGGAAGGATTCTTCGCAGAGTTTGTTTGATCATTCTCTCCAGCGTCAAAAAAGAGGGAGGGTTTTTTCTTCGAATCGGATTGATGTCTCCGACGCGAAAATAAAAAAGTCTTTTTCTTGTGGTGCTATCAATTGTTATTTTATTTGATACATTGTGACCAAGAACATTGGAGAATTCAAAGAAACGGAAAGAGAGGGATTCGAACCCTCTGTAAACAAAAGCCTA
>Ga0265323_10001762_pt1 | contig 10277 bp, 8 predicted proteins | sample 41225metaG_FD_193580 | JGI IMG/M metagenome (GOLD analysis project Ga0265323, IMG submission 193580) | Rhizosphere microbial communities from Carex aquatilis grown in University of Washington, Seatle, WA, United States - 4-12-25 metaG | ecosystem: Host-associated > Plants > Roots > Rhizosphere >... | reverse complement strand
CTCTACAGTCCTGAATGGCCCTTAGATAAGGTCACGATAATTGCGGGGTCGACCTTTCCAGTAGCGGCTGCGGTGGGAGATTTCGATGAAGCGACGGCGCGGTTGGTTGAGCAAAGGATAAGCTTTGGGTCGGCGTTTGACGGCGCGCGGTTCGCGCCGGTTGGGTCTGAGGGGCACCAAGTCCCGGGCCAGATTGAGCAGCAGATCTTCCCACAAGGCTCGTCGCAGTTTTCGATTGGGCGCCTGAGCCATGGCGGCGCTGTACTGTCGGAGGGCATCCAGACTTCCCTTGAAACTGATCCGCTCTAATTGCCCCTGGTAACGGGCCACCGCTTCGGCCATCACACAACGGACCAGATTGTGGGCGATCAGATACGCCAGCAGTTCCTTCTCGGCCATTTCCGGCGACTGACAACGCAATGCTTCCATGCCCATCGTGGTTTTGAGATCCCGGAAGCATAACTCCAATGACCAGCGTCGGCCGTACAAGGCGATGATCTGCCCGGCGGGATAGAGTTGAGAATCCAACAAGGTCGTTACCAAGGTGACGCGGCGATGGCGGAAACCGCGAATGGTCGTGGTGAAGCGGAGTATCCGCACGGTGATATAGGCGGGCATCTGTTGCCATTGTCGAACGGTTGACAGGCCCGACTGCTCGTAGCCTTTGATCCAGACAAACAGGCCATCGCCTTTGGCCAGTCGTTTGGCTTTGCGGAAGTCCACTTTGCGTTGGTGGTGCAGGCGAGCGACCACATCCACGCCCTGCTGCGGCAATTGCGCCAAAGTGCTGTACTCCCCGAAGGCCCGGTCGCCCAGGAGGATGTCCCCGATGTGCAACGACTGCCACAAACGCCGGAACAGGCGCAGATCGTGGCTGCATAAACCATCCATCATGACCTTGAGAATGGCTCCACTGTTCAAGGATAGCAGCGCCACCAAGCGGATCACCGGAAAGCCGCAACCTGGTTTCTGACTGGTCGGTTGCGGATAACGTTTCTGGTTTCGGGGAGTGTCGGGCAATTGGAGGGTGGAACCATCGACCACTTTGACGGGGCGACCGCACAATTGGCCGTTCGAGCCGATGCGGCGCTCGGCAGCCTGGGCCGTGGCGCTCAGGGCTTTTTCCAGCCGCTCCTTGGGCAAACGCTGGCGGGCTTGGATATAGGCCGAATCACCCTCCCGGATCGGATGGCGACCGTGCAGGCGCAAGAGGGTTTGAACCTGACGGACGACCTCACGGCAGGAGGTTTTGGGTTTGAGCAGTTGCCAAACGAAGCATTCGAAGGTCAGGCGCAGGTTGAAGACGCGATCGCGACTGTTGGGGCCGTCCTCTTCGGAGGAGAGCAGCGGCGCCGGCAGAAAATCGCGCAGGTGCTGCTGGAACTGGGCCAGGGTGGTCTGGCGGAGGTTTTGGGTGGTGCGGCGGCCCAAAGGGGCCAGCCGGGAACGCCAACAAGGGAAATAGGGAGTCTTCATAGTAAGTATATACACTTACTATATTGACAGGCCCGGGGTTTCAAGGTTTAATGAGGTGATGAAGCCCGGTGCCAGCCTCCCCACGCCCTATCGCCAACTCCAGCGGCAGTTGGCCCGGTTGGGTTATGTCAGCCAAGGCAGTGTCTTTGAACGCGCCCCGGGCCAACAGGGCAGTCGCTATTTCTGGACGCGCAAGGTGCGGGCCAAGACCATCACGGTCGCCTTATCCCAGGAGCAGTATCTTTGGCTCAAGCAAGCGGTGGCCAACCAACGAAATCTGGAGCGCATTGTGGAACAGATGCAAAAACTTTCCCGGCGAATCCTCTTTGAAAATGTCCCCGGCGTGGTTCGCCGCAAACGCTTGACCAAGAAAGTTTTAGGCCTTAACTAAGGGCCATTCGGGGCAGTCCCAAGTAAATTGCAGTCTGCAAAATTCATTTTTCCTCAACACGCTCAATCCGGGCGCCCAGCTTTCGCAGCTTCACGTCCATGCCTTCGTAGCCGCGGTCCAGATGGTAGATGCGATTGACCTGGGTTGTGCCTTTAGCCGCCAGACCGGCAATTACCAGCGCCGCCGATGCGCGCAAATCGCTCGCCATTACCGGCGCGCCGCTCAATGGTTTGCCGCCTTTGACAATGGCGCTCGGCCCTTCAATCTCGATGTCCGCGCCGAGCCGCGCCAGTTCGCTCACGTGCATGAAACGCGACTCAAAAATCCGTTCCGTGATGATGCTGATGCCCGGCGCGAGCGCAAACAGCGACATCATCTGCGCCTGCACGTCCGTTGGAAAACCGGAATAGGGCAGCGTCGTCACGTCCGCCGATTTGAGCCGGCCGTTGCGACGCACCAGCAGATTGGCGCCGCGCCGCTCGACTGCCACGCCCGATTCATTCAATTTATCAATCACCGCGCGCAGATGGTCGGCGCGCGCACCTCGGAGCATGATTTCGCCGTTGGTCGCGGCGGCGGCTATCGCATAAGTTGCCGCTTCAATCCGGTCGGGAATGACTTCATGCTTCGCGCCGTGTAATTTTTTGACGCCGGCAATCGTAATCGTCGGGCTGCCCGCGCCCGAAATCTTTGCGCCCATCGCATTCAGGAAACTGGCCAGGTCCACCACTTCCGGTTCGCATGCCGCGCTTTCGATTACCGTCACGCCTTCGGCCAGCGTCGCCGCCATCATCACATTCGCCGTGCCCAGCACGGTCGAGCCGGCGCGTCCGCCGAGAAACATCGGCGCGCCGGTGAGTTGTCGTGTCGTGGCGCTGACGTAACCGCCTTCAATCGTGATTTTCGCGCCGAGCGCCTCAAAACCCTTCAAATGAAGGTTGATGGGGCGCGCGCCGATGACACAGCCGCCCGGCAGTGACACCCGCGCTTTTTTCAGGCGGCCCAACAGCGGCCCCATGATGCAAATCGAGCCGCGCATCTTGCGGACGAGTTCATAATCGGCGTAGCCGCGGACTTTTTGCGCCCGGACCTTCAGCGTGCCGCGCTCGAACTTCACCGTAGCGCCGAGCGAGGCGAGAATCTGCGCCATGAAGCGCGTGTCGCTCAAATCCGGCACGCCCCGGATGGCGCACGGCTCGCCGGTCAGCAACGTCGCCGCCATGATGGGCAGCGCGGCGTTTTTGCTGCCGCTGATGGTCACTTCGCCGTGCAAGGGCACGCCGCCTTTGATTAAAAAACTTTCCATGTGAAATTGGTTTATCCTCCTCGTTCTCGTCCTCGTCCTCGTTTTTCGATTACGATTACGAGGACGACGACGAGGACGATTTGGCAATTAAAATTCTTGCCCGGTGAGAGTAGTCCTCCTTCACCGCTTCGACAACCCACTTTTCAGCTTCAAAATTTGTCCGGATGGCGTCCGCCTGGCCGTCGCCGAATTCCAGCATGATTTTCCCGCCCGGTTTCAAGAACGGTTTCGCCTCCGCCGCCAGCTTCCGGTAAAAATCCAGGCCGTCGGCGCCGCCGTCCAGCGCCGCGCGCGGATCGAAATCGCGCACTTCCGATTGAAGCGTGGCGATTTCCGCGGAGGGAATGTAAGGCGGATTGCTGATGATAAGGTCGAACTCCATTTTTCGGAGGGGCGAGCTCTGCGAGCCCCCATTTTCATCTTTTATATTTGGGGCTCGTGGAACTCGCCCCTCCGAATGAAGTGCGGCAAAACCATCGCTTTGCACAAATTCAATCCGGTCGGCGACATTGTTTCGCCCGGCATTTTCTTTGGCCAACGCCAGTGCGTCCGCTGAAATGTCCGTCGCAATGATTTTTGCGGATGGACATTTCATCGCCAGCGCAATGGCGATGCAGCCCGTGCCCGTGCCGAAGTCCAGTGCCGTAGCCGCCGACGTGAGTCGGCGCTGATCACTTTTTTCGGCAGAGTGCGCGGACTCACGTCCGCGGCTACTCAAAAACTCCCACCCCAACTCCGCCAGCAATTCCGTTTCCGGTCGCGGAACCAATGCGTGGCGGTTCACAGCGATTTCGAAGCCGCAGAACGAAGTTGAGCCGGTGATGTGCTGGAGCGGTTCGCGCTGGCCGCGGCGCTTGATGAATTCGCGTAGAGCGTCCGTTTCCGACGGGTTGAGCACGCGCTCGAAATTCAGATACAATTTCATGCGCGGCAGTTTGAGCAGATGCGCGAGCAGCAGCTCAGTTTGCAAACGCGGCGATTCGACGCCTTTTTTGGCGAGAAATTCCGTGCTCTTCTGGATCGCTTCGAGAACCGTCATGCGCGGAGTCTAAATGGGAACCACGAGGACTTCCAGCCCCGTAGGTGCGGCATCTTTGTAGAAAATTTGCCAAAATAAAATCAGCTCCGTCAGGAGCGACATCGAAATATGCCGCTCCTGACGGAGCTTTGATTTTGGGGACGGAAAAACTACAAAGATGACGCCGCTACGCGGCTGAGAACCGTTGTGCAGAGTGGTCTAACCTTGTTATTATTTTGTCGAGAAATGATTTTGTACAAACAGAATTATTATCCTTCCATGCCCTTGAGGTAGGCGAGGACGAGTTCGGGCAGGTCGCGGCTGTAACCGCCTTCGAGCAGGCTGAACAGCGGCACGCCGAGCGCGCGCAACGACTGGCCGAGCCAGTAAAAATCGTCCACCACCAGCGCGCCCTGCACCAGCGGGTCGCGCTCGTAGGCGTCGAACCCGGCGGACACGGCGACCAGGTCGGGCTGGAATTTTTTCAAATCGTCCAGTGCCTGGGCGAGCGTCGCGCGATAAGTTTCGCGCGGATCATACGGCGCGACGGGATAATTGAAGCAGTTGTTGCCAACGTTCGCCGCGCCGGTGCCGGGATAAAACGGATACAGGTGGATGGAAAAAAACGCGGTGCCGGGCCGGTTGAGCAAAATGGCTTCGGTGCCGTTGCCGTGATGCACGTCAAAATCGAAAACGGCGACACGCTTGGCGCCCGTTGCCGCCGCTTCAAGCGCGGCGATGGCGATGTTGTTCAAGTAACAAAAACCCATCGCCCGGTCGCGCATGGCATGATGGCCGGGCGGCCGCATCAGGCTGAAAACATTGTCGCCGGCGCGCGCGGCGGTCAGCGCGTCGAGCGCGGCGGCGACGGAGGCGCGGGCGTAACCGGCGATGTTTTCGTAAAACGGCGTGTCGGCGTCAAAATCCACCGGCTCGTTCAAGCGCGCGAGATGTTCAGCCGAATGGGCACGAAGAATTTGCGCGTCATTCACCCGGCCTGGTTCAGTCCATTCGATGGGCAATTCGGTCTGGTTGCGCAGGAGTTCGAGTGTAGCGAGGATGCGCAGCGGGCGTTCAGGATGGCCGGGACAGGCATAGCCGGCGCAGCGTTCGTCGGTGATGATTTTCACACGAAAATATAACCACGGATGAACACGAATGAACATGAATTTGTCATCAGGTAAATTTGGCTTGGGAGCGCCGGCGTATGACAGCAAAACTGGCCAGCGAGACGCCGGCGCTCCCAGGGGTCAATCTCGGGTTCGTGCCACCGATCGTGAGTTTTACCGGCCCCAAGCCAATTCTTTTTGCAAAGGCAGCAGATTCTTTTTTGCATATGAGTCGAGTTCCGCTAACGTGAAGCGTATTAAGGATTCAATTATGCATCAAAAATTACTCACCATCGCGGCGGTGCTGGGCGCGTTGACTTTTAATGCCGGGGCGTGGGATTACGAGGGACATCATGCCATCAATGAACTGGCACTGGCGTCGTTGCCGGCGGATTTCGGCGGGTTCACGCTGACGCCCGCATTCAAGAACCGCATTGCGTTTCTCGCGGGCGAACCGGATCGCTGGCGGAATGTGGGTGATCTGCCGCTGAAACATTCCAACGGGCCGGACCATTACATTGATTTGGAGGATTTGAAACTGTACGGCCTGACGCCGGAGACGCTGCCGTTGCTGCGTTACGATTTTGTCGCGATCATTGCGCGGGAACGGGCGGCACACCCGGACAAATTCCCGCCCATTGATCCGGCCAAGGACACCGACCACACGCGCGAATTGAGCGGGTTCCTGCCGTGGGCCATCACGGAAAATTACGAAAAACTGAAATCCTGTTTCAGCTACCTGAAAACGTTTCAAAAATACGGCGGCACGCCGGAGGAGATCGCCAACGCGCAGGCCAACATCGCCTATGTCATGGGCGTGATGGGACATTTCGTTGGCGACGGTTCACAGCCGCTGCACACGACGATGCATTTCAACGGCTGGGTGGGCGACAATCCGCGCGGCTACACCACCAGCCTGAAATTTCACCAGTGGATCGATGGCGGGTACTTTTACCAGACCGGCGGGATCGACGTCGGGAAGCTGGTGGGGAAAATTCATCCCGCCGAGCGCATCAAAAATGCAGGCCAGCCGGACGGCATGTTCCGCGACTCCGTGAGTTATATCGTCGAACAAAACAAATCGGTCGGGCCGCTTTATGAGCTGGAGAAGGAAGGCAAGCTTACTGGCGAAGGTGACAAGGGTTTGGAGGGCCGCCCGTTCCTCGACGGCCAGCTCATCAAGGCCGGCCAGATGCTGGGCGATATCTGGTACACCGCCTGGCTCGAAGCTCCGGAGGACCAATATCTCCAAAGACAATTGCAGGGGCGCACCACGGCGAATTCAGCGGTCGGAAAGTGAAGCGCCCAGTGGAATAAACTTGGATGCGTGCGTGGCCCGGCGCAAAATGGCTTCGGTTCGGGCCCGTAGCTCAGTTGGTTAGAGCAAGCGACTCATAATCGCTGGGTCCTCGGTTCAAGTCCGAGCGGGCCCACCATTTGCATCATGGCGTGGGTTTACATGCTGCGCAGGTCGTCAAGCTGCCACTACATCGGCTCCACCATAGACCTAAAGCGGCGACTGGAACAGTCATGTCGAAAGCACCAGCTTTAACTTGAGGCTGGTTAACCGCCATTACACACGCTTGACGACGGATTTTAGCAAGACTTTTGAAAATCATCAGCATTCTGTTGCCCTTTTCATTTTCCACTTCAATTTCTGCCGGATTTACAACGCAAAGAAGCAATTCCCTGCAATGGCCGCCAAAATCGAGAATCACCAATGGACAATTGAGGAAATGCTTTCGGCAACAATCTAACGCACCGCGTCTAAAATCGGGACACTGCCAAACAACAAAGTTGCTTGACTTATGAACCAAATAGTTGCAAAACTACCATTAGACATGCGGGTATTTGTGACTGAAGAAACCGAGAGCTAATTTATGAGCCGAATCACTGGACAGGTCTGTCCTGTTTCTGGAGTGTACCGTGCCGTTGGAAATTGCGGCCATTCGGTTGAGCGGGTCATTCCCGCGGGACACGCGTTTCCCCCTTGTGAATACTGCCGGGAAAAAGGCGAACGCAAAGACATCACCTGGGTTCTGGTGGTGGAAACTCAACCCAAGTAATCGTTAATCGCCGCAACTCAAGTAATCGCCCACCCAAATTTCCGACCAGCCAGCCCACGGGGTGGGTCTGTCTTCAACAAAACGGCGCTGTCGTTCTGCCATTTTTACCAGCCGATTCGTATTCAGGGAAAGGCATAGGGTCTGAAATGGCCGTCCAGTTTTTAGGCGCTGCCGGAACATTTGCCATTCCACCCCAAGTGTAAATGCGATTTCCGAGTTGACTCCCTTTAACGAATTGTCGTTCGTTTCAAAGGGCTCAACCAATTCATAATCACCCTCGTCCTTAGGTTTCATACCGGCCACTTAAAGCAAGAACCGTGCTAAGAACCGATCGGACTGAATTTTCAAGTGGCGGAACCTCAAACGTTACCATCACCCACATCGGGGCAAACTTGACGAACGGGGCTAATAAACCTAATTTGTCAGCCGGTTGGTGGTCGTAGCTCAATGGTAGAGTCCAAGCTTGTGGAGCTTGTTGTTGCGGGTTCAAATCCCGTCGGCCACCCCATCCTCCTCAAATCGAATAATCGTCGGAGAATACCTTCACGTTCCGCAATTCCACGAACACCGGTTCGCCCGCCTTCGGCTGCAATTGCTGGAATTGTTCCTTGCTCAACTGCACGGTGAATTGTCCGCCAGTGTCGAGCCGCACCAGCTCGAGATTCGCCAGCGGGCCCGCGGCATTGCTGCGAATCACCCGCGCCGCCAGCGTCGCCGGGCCGCCCGGCTCGCGCGTGACGCGAATGTCATGCGGCCGCACGAAGGCAATGGCATCCGAGTCGGATTCGCCGGCGGTTTCCGGCACCGCGAACTCAGTGCCGCCAATAACCACCGTACCATCGCGCACCCGGCCGCTGAACAGGTTCACGTTGCCAAGAAAATCATAAACGAATGGCGAGGCCGGGTGGTCGTAAATTTCCTCCGGCGTACCGATTTGCTCAACGCGGCCCGCGCGCAAAATGGCCACGCGGTCGGCCACTTCCAGCGCCTCCTCCTGGTCGTGCGTCACAAACAGCGTCGTGATGTGGATTTCCTCGTGCAACTGCCTCAGCCAGCGGCGCAGTTCCTTCCGCACCTTCGCGTCGAGCGCGCCAAACGGTTCGTCCAGCAGCAGCACCTTGGGTTCGACCGCCAGCGCGCGGGCCAATGAAATGCGCTGGCGCTGGCCGCCGGAGAGTTGCGACGGGAACCGCTTCGCCAGCGGCTCGAGTTGAATCAGTTTCAGCAGTTTTTCCACGCGCGCGCGGATTTCGGCCTCCACCGGCCGGGTCTCGCGCGGACGGACCCGCAGGCCAAACGCGATGTTTTCAAAGACGTTCAAGTGCCGGAACAACGCGTAATGTTGAAACGCGAAACCGGCCTTGCGCTGGCTCGCGGGAATCATGGTCACGTCCTCGCCGTAATATAAAACCTGCGCGTCGCCGGGATCGGGGAACTCCAGCCCGGCGATGATGCGGAGCAGCGTGGTCTTGCCCGAACCGGACGGGCCGAGCAGGGCGACGAGTTCGCCGGACTCGATCTTCAGGTTCACGCCGTCGAGCGCGGTGAACTGCCCAAATTTTTTGCTGATGTTGCGGACTTCGACGCTCATGTGGTCAAATCAATTTTCCGTCCGGCGCTGCCGGTGTGCTTGCGTTCCACCCAAGTTTTCAGCACCAGCGTGACTATGGCCAGGAACGTCAGCAGCGACGCCACGGCAAAGGCCCCGACGAAATTGTATTCGTTGTACAGAATTTCAACGTGCAGGGGAATGGTATTTGTCTGGTCGCGGATGTGGCCGCTGACGACCGAGACCGCGCCGAACTCGCCCATGGCCCGCGCATTGCAAAGGATGACGCCGTAGATCAGCCCCCATTTGATGTTCGGCATGGTCACCCGCCAGAATGTCTGCCAGCCGCCGGCGCCCAGCACGTGCGCCGCCTCCTCCTCAGTTCGGCCCTGCGCCTGCATGAGCGGAATCAATTCGCGCGCGACAAACGGGAACGTCACAAAAATCGTCGCCAGCACAATGCCGGGCACGGCAAAGATGATCTGGATATTGTGCGCGATAAACCAGGGGCCAACCAGTCCCTGCGCGCCAAACAGCAGCACGTAAATCATTCCCGAAACCACCGGCGAAACCGAGAACGGCAAATCAATGAGCGTGATGAGCACGGTTTTGCCGCGGAAATCGAATTTGGCAATCGCCCACGCCGCCGCCACCCCAAAAACGCAGTTCAGCGGCACGGCGAAGCCGGCGACAATGAGGGTCAGTTTGATGGCTGACATGGCATCCGCGTTGTTGAACGAGTGAAAATAGAAGCCGATGCCCTTGGCAAAAGCTTCGGTGAAAACCGCCGCCAGCGGCACGACCAGGAACAAGCCCAGAAACAACAACGCAGTTCCAATGAGCAGCCAGCGCACGAATGGCGGTTCGGTTGTCACGCGGCGGGGCGCGGCGCGGCGCGGCGTGGAAATGGTTGATGCGGGAACCATAAATTAAACCGGTGTGTAATGGCGATGGCTCCACCATTGGAGAAAATTGATGACGAGCAGCAGCACAAAGGAAGCAACGAGCATCACCACGGCGATGGCCGTGGCACCGGGATAATCAAATTCCTCGAGCTTGGTGACGATGAGGAGCGGGGTGATTTCGGTTCTCATCGGATAATTGCCGGCAATGAAAATGACCGAGCCGTATTCGCCCAGCGCGCGCGCAAACGCGAGCGTGAACCCGGTCAGCAGCGCCGGGCGCAACATCGGCAGCGTGACGCGCCAGAACGTCTGCCAGCGGTTCGCGCCCAGGCTGGCGGCGGATTCTTCAATTTCGCGGTCGAAATCCTCCAGCACCGGTTGCACGGTGCGCACAATGAACGGCAGCCCGATGAATGTGAGCGCGACCAGCACGCCCAGCCAGGTGTAGGCGACCTTG
>Ga0265323_10001760_pt1 | contig 10281 bp, 8 predicted proteins | sample 41225metaG_FD_193580 | JGI IMG/M metagenome (GOLD analysis project Ga0265323, IMG submission 193580) | Rhizosphere microbial communities from Carex aquatilis grown in University of Washington, Seatle, WA, United States - 4-12-25 metaG | ecosystem: Host-associated > Plants > Roots > Rhizosphere >... | reverse complement strand
TGCGGAAAGCGACGATCCGCGAACTGGCGCAGCGTGCCGTGGCGGCCCAGAATGGCGGCAGGAAGGGCGCCAGCCTGAACCCATAGGCCCGCCCGCGCCCCTATCGGGACACCGGAACTCCTCCCAGCCAGCATAGAATGGTGAAGGACTTCCCGATGCGCAAACTCATCCTGGCTGCGTGCTTTCTACTGCCCGCCTCCGCCCAATGGCAGCATGTCACCGTGCCATCCACCGCCGAGGCCGCTCTGGCCTTCCGAACTCCGCCCGCCGGCTTCGGCATGTTGCTGTGGTGGAACTGGGGCGGCCCGATCACGAAGGAGTTCATCGTCCGCGACCTGGATAACATCCACGCGCACGGCGTCCAGGGCGTGCTCCTGGGGACGGCCTACGGCGTGGATCCGCCATACCTTTCGCCGCCGTTCTTCGAGTTGATCCGCTACGCCGTGGAGCAGGCCAGGCAGCGCGGCATGAAGGTCTGGCTGGCCGATGAGGGCAGCTATCCCAGCGGTTTCGCGGGCGGCAAGTTCAATACGCTCCATCCGGCGCTGCGGATGCAGGCGCTGGTGGTTTCCGAGCGGTTCAGCGCCTCAGGCGGCGAAGACGTGCGCCATGATCTGGCGCCGGAGACCGTGGGCGTGCTGGCGGTGAATCGCTCGACCGGCGACAGCCAGACCATCGCTGTGGCGGCCGGCGGCGAATTGCGCTGGCATGCGCCCGAGGGCAACTGGCTGCTCTACGTCGTGCGCCACGACTTCCGCACCTCGCCCACGCGCTACGTGAACAACTCCAAGCCGGTGAAGAGCACGGAGTACTCGCTGTGCGACTATCTGGACCCGGAAGCCATCCACGCGTTTCTGGCCGACGTGCACGAGCAATACAAGAAGTACATTGGCGCCGAGTTCGGCAAGACCGTGGTGGGCTTCTTCGGCGACGAACCCGATTATTCCGTGCAGGGGATCGCGTGGACGCCGCGCATCTTCGACGAGTTCCAGCGGCGCAAGGGCTACGACATCCGCCCCTGGGTTCCGCAATTCTTCGCCCCGCGGCCTTCCAAAGAGGCGCAGCTTGCCAAGGCCGATTACTGGGATGTGTGGAGCGACATGTTCCGCGACGCGTTCTTCCGCATCCAGGCCGAGTGGTGCACGGCGAACGGCCTGGCTTACGTGGTGCACCTGAACAGCGAAGACGCGCTGATGAGCCAGGTACGCAGCGAGGGCGATTACTTCAAGTGCGAGAGCTACGTCACGGTGCCCGCGGTGGACACCATCTGGCGCCAGATCTGGATGGACAAGGTTTCCGATTTTCCCAAGCTGGCATCCAGCGTGGCGCACGTGTTCGGCCGCCCGCGGTCCTTCACGGAGAGCTATGCGATCTACGGCCGCGGTATGTCGCTGGAGCAGGCCAAGTGGGTGATGGACTACGAATTCGTGCGCGGCATCAACCTGATCCTGGCCGGCCTGTACGGCTCCACGGATCCGACCGCCCCGGCGCAGGCCAACAGCAATCCGCAGTGGGAGCAGTTCGGTTCGTTTGCCGGCTATGCCAACCGCGCCTCCTACCTGCTGAGCGTGGGCAGGCCGGCCGCGCAGATCGGGCTCTACCTGCCGACCACCAGCATGTGGCTGAACGACGCGCGAGCCAACTCCGCGCTGCTGCACGTGGAACAGCAGTTGATGGAGGGTCAGCGCGATTTCGATCTGATCGACGAGCAGGTGCTCGCCTGGCCGCTGCCTCGCTCCGGCGGCGCGCTCTCTAATGCAAGCGGCCACCAGTACCGGGCGATCGTCGTTCCGCCAGTGACAGTCATCTCGCAAACTGCCATCGCCCGTCTGCATGAGTTCGCAAAATCCGGCGGGACGGTGGTCTTCCTGGGTCCGCCGCCATCGCTCGCCAACGACCGCACATTCCTGAACGCCGCGGCCCCGCCCGATATCGGGTGGGCCACCGGCGAGCCCGCCGGCGAAATCACGCCGCGCGTGCTGGCAGCGCTGCCCGCCGCCGACGCGCGCTTCGACCGCCCGCTGGCGGCGGTGAAGTACCTGCACCGCAACTGGCGCGACGGCGAGATGTATTTCTTCTTCAACGAGAGCGCCGAACCGCAGACCCGCACCGTGACGCTGGCAGGAAGCGGACGCGCGCAGATCTGGGATGCGGAGACCGGCCGGATTCAGCCCATCCGCGCAACCGCCGTGGGCACCGGCACGGTGACCGTTCCGCTGGTGCTGGAGCCGTGGCAGACGCAATTCGTGGTGCTGGGACCCGTGCCCGCCGGCGCCGCACCCGAGCAGGCGCCCACCGGCCCGCCGGAAACCCTGGCGGAACTCGACACCGGATGGGCGATCGACCTGGACGGCAAGCACCTGGAATCGGATCTGAAGACGTGGGCCGGCCTGGGCGCGCCCGGATTCACCGGCTCGGTCCGCTACCGCAGAGAGTTCACCATCCCGGCCGCGCGAATCGCCGCCGGGGCCCGAATCTATCTGGAATGCGGCGAGGTGCGCTACTCGGCGCACGCCTGGCTGAACGGCGTCGACCTGGGCGATCGCGTTTGGCGCCCGTTCCGCTGGGACATCGCGAAGGCGCTGAAGCCCGGCGCCAACGTGCTGGAGATCGAGGTCCGCAACACGCCCGCATCGGCTTTCATCGGCGAAGCGGAGAAACTCAAGCAAGTGGAGCAGCAGGCCCGCACCGAAGGCGGTTACCTGGCGCGCTATCTGCCTTTCGACAAGGAGATGGTTCTGGCGGGTCTGCTGCCGCCGGTTCGCGTGGTGATGCTGCAGGCGGAGCGGTAGAGAAGACCTGGCGATGAGCGCGGCCCTTCGCTGTGCCGGCTTCGGCTCAGATGAACACGTCGGCCGAGACCTTGAAGAACGCGGCAAGCTGCCGGGCATGTGCCTTGCTGATGGCGCGTTTCCCGTTGACCACGTCGGAGACGTAGCCTCTGGACTGGAAAACCGGCATCAGGTCGGCTTGCTTCAACCGCCGCTGTTCCATCAGATATACCAGCATCTCGCGCGGGGTCGGGTCGGGCAGAGGATGGTGCTCCTCCTCGTAGTCCCTGACAAGCCGGACCATCAGGAGGAGGGCGGCCTCTTCTTCCGCGCTCCGGTGCTCGCCCTTGTCCATCAGCTTCTCGACTTCCCCAAGCATGCGTTCATGCTCTTCATCCGTGGCGATCACCCGCGGCAGGAGTTTCGCCAATACCCGAGCGTACCTTTTGTTGTCGATGACTAGCGCGCCCATAGTTTCCAGCCTCCTCGCGAATATTCGCTGTGAGTGAGGAATTCCTTGACCATCAGCAGCTTCGCCCGATAGTCGACCTTCACGATCAGACGGTAGCGGTTATGCCGGATGTTGAAAATCAGCAGCGACTTATACTGGTCGGCATCCGGAAACTGCTGGCGAACCTCATGAACGTCGCACCAGTCGGCATGGCTGGCTGCCTTGTTCCATCGCGACAACTCTTCGGCCGCATCCGCGTGAACCGCCGCGAACCTCTTGAGGGTTGTCGCGCTGATCACGTTCACGACTCAATGTTCGCATACCGCGAGCGTTCGGTCAAGGAGACTCCACGCTTCGGTCCGCCGCAAGGATATGCGCGGGCGCCTGGCGGAGTTGCCGGCCCGGCCGGCCGCAGAACTCGCGGGGATGGGGCCCTACGACACGTCTTTCGGCTCCGCGCAGGAATGGAGACGGGTGAGCTAAACTCGCAGTGTTGACGGACGTGGGTTCATTTTTGCATTTAGAATCGTGAAGGATACCCGGATGCCCAAGATCTTCCCGGCGGCGTGCTCCCTGCTGCTGGCGTTTTCCGCCGTTGCCTCCGACCGCCCGTGGCAGCAAATCACCGTGCCGCCGGCAAGCCAGGCGGCGGCTAACTTCGCCACGCCCCCCGCCGAATACGGCATGACGCTGTGGTGGTACTGGAACGGGCAGATGGCGGAAAGCGACATCCTCAGAGACCTGGACGAGTTGCAGGCCCACGGCGTCGCCTGCGTCACAATCTGGGCTTACAACGGCCTGGGAATCACGTACCTCTCCGACACCTGGTTTGCACGCATTCAGTTTGCCGTCGCGGCGGCCCGCGACCGGGGTCTGCGAGTGTGGATAGCGGACGAGGGCAGCTACCCCAGTGGATTCGCCGGCGGCGCATTCACCAACCAGTATCCCCAGGATCTGATGAAGGCGCTGGTGGCCGTCTCCAGCGTCACGGCCTCGGGCGGCAAGGCCGTGTCGGTGAGCGTCCCCTCGCAGGCGCTGGCGGCCTGGGCAACCCAGAGCGGCTCCGGCGCCATCGTCACGCTCCCCATCGCCAACGGCAAGATCAACTGGACGCCACCGGCCGGCACATGGCAGATCACGCTGGTCGAGTGGCAGTATCGCACCCCCGCCACCCGCTACGTGAACAGCCCCGGCTTCCCCAAGAACACCCAGTACTCCATGTTCGACTTCCTCAATCCGGATGACACCCGCCAGTTTCTGGCCATCGTTCACCAGAAGTACCAGGCCGTCATCGGCGACGAGTTCGGCAAGACGGTGATGGGATTCCGGGGCGACGAGCCGGACTGCGTCGCCGTCCCCTGGACCGACCAATCCCTGATCGCCTTCCAAAGCAGCAAGGGGTACGACCTGACGCCGCTGCTGCCCGACCTGCTGGCGCCCAATCCCACCGATGACGCCCGCCGCGTGCAGGCCGACTACTGGGACGTGTGGTCGGCGCTGTTGCGCGAGAACTTCTTCCGCGTTCAGGCGGACTGGTGCGCGGCCAACGGCATGGAGTACGCCGTCCACCTCAATAACGACGACAACATGGCGGCGCTGGTGCCGCTCAACGGCGATTTCTTCCGCGCCTTGCGCTACGTGCAGGTGCCGGGCGTGGATACCATCTGGCGCCAGATCTGGCCGGGCACGATTGCCGATTTCCCCAAGCGGCCGTCCTCCTCGACGCACCTCAACGGCCGCCCCCGCGCCTTCAGCGAGAGCTACGCCGTCTACGGCCGCGGCCTCACCCTGGAGCAGGCCAAGTGGGTGATGGACTTCCAATTTGCGCGCGGCATCAACCTGATCGAGAACATGGGCTTCTTCTCCGACACCAGCCAGTTCCGCGAGTACTTTTGTCCGCCCGACTGGCGCACGAGCCCGCAGTGGGCGCAGTTCCCGCTGTTTGCCCAATATGCCAACCGCGCCAGCTACCTGCTGTCGACCGGCACCCCGGCGGCGAGCGTCGCGCTCTTCGAACCCACGGCCAATCTCTGGCTGGGCGACGGCAAGGCCGACAGCGCCTCGCTGGCCATCGCGCGCCAGTTGCTGGAATCGCAGCAGGACTTCGACTTCATCGACGAGCAGGCGCTGACGGAAACGGCCACCGTCACCCCGGCCGGCCTGCGCAACCTCAGCGGCCAGGTGTACCGCGCGGTGGTCGTCCCGCCGGGTAGCGTGCTGTCGAGCGCGGCGCTGGATACGCTGCACCGATTCTCCGCCGCCGGTGGAACCGTGATCTTCGCCGGAAGCAAGCCGCAATTGACGTACGACCAGACGTTTCGCGGCGCCTACGCCCCCCAGATCGACTGGGGCGTGGTGGATCCGAATACGCGGCTGGATGCGCTCCCCGCCTCGGACGTGCAGTTTGCCGCTCCGGCGCCGTCGATCAAGTACCTGCACCGCCGTTGGCAGGACGCCGACCTCTACTTTTTCTTCAATGAGAGCAACAGCGCGCAGCAGGTGGACGCCCTGCTTGCCGGCAGCGGGACGGTGCAGGACTGGAACGCCGAAACCGGCGCCATCCGGAAACTGGCGGGAAGCAACGCGGCGGGCATGCTGAACCTGCGCCTGGACCCGTACGGAACCCGCTTCGTGGTGATCGGGGCATCGCCGGAGAGTCTGGCCGCGCCGCTGCCCGCGCCGGTGGGGCAGGCGAGTGCCGTCCCCGTCCCCGGTCCGTGGCAACTGCAGATCGGCCAAAGCCAGTTGACCACGCCGCTCATGACATGGCAGGCGCTGGGGATGCCCCAGTTCTGGGGCGCGGCCACTTACTCGACTAACTTCACCAGCAGCTTCAGCCGGGGTACTGCCCTGACGCTCGACCTCGGCGAAGTGCTGTACTCGGCGCACGTCTGGGTCAATGGCAACGACCTGGGGGCGCGCGCCTGGCGCCCCTTCACCTGGGATATCACCGGCGCGGTGCAGCCGGGCGGCAACCAGGTGGTGGTGGAAGTGCGGAACACGGCCGCCAATGAACTCTCCGGCGACCCCGTCCGCCTGGCGCAAGTTACGGCGCTCGGGTGGCTGCAGGGCTCCTACTACTCGACCTACAGCACGTTCGACGCCGGGATGGTGCCCTCCGGCCTGCTGGGCCCGGTGCAGATCGTAGCCCCGCGGTACCGCCCGCAACCGGTTCGCCCGCCGGCAACGCCGCATGCCGGATCTTACTAACGGAGCAAGTGTAAAACTGTCGAAGCGACTGTAAATTCTGCGATCCGGCTGCGTATTGCCGTCCGGGCCGTGCGGGCGAAGTGATACATTCGCAGGCATGACAGGCGCACGCGATAAGAACCCGCCACATGCCATCCAGGAGAGACTCGAAGTTGTCCACACGGTCATCGAACTGGTGAAGAACCTCACCGTCGTCCTGGTGCTCGTGTACGTCGCCATTGCGGGTCTTCCGGCACTCTCGACGGTATTCGCGGAGATTACGAACCGCCAGGTAGGCGTCTCCGAGTTCAAAGCCGGAAAGGACGGCGTGGACGTCAAGCTGCAGAATCTGGAGGTGGCCAAACAGGGCCTGACGGCCGTGGTCAACGCGCAAACCGGGACCGAAGGGAGCGGGGACCAGCCCGTCGCGCCGCAGAACCAGCAGCTCCTGGCCGCCCTGGAGGATGTGGATCAGAAGTTGAAGACCATGGATCCCGGCGCTGCGGCGCAAGGGGTTGCCGCTGGCCCGCGGTGGGTCTATCTGGGCACGCAGAAGAGCGGCGGGTGGAGCCCGAACAACTTCCAGCTCCATGGTCCGCCAGCACCGGGCATGAATATTACAGCGGCCACCGACGTGTACCAAAGGGACAACAAGCCCACCCGCGACGATGTGGCTGGTATCTGGAGGTTGGGGAAGGCGGTGGGGATCCTGCGACAGGGACAGGCGGCGAAGGTCCTGGCCGTCGCCCACGAGGAACCCGATGCCGAACGGAGTAACTGGTGGGCGCAGATCCGATGACCGGCGTCCGATAGCGGCTGCGGGACCGGCGGCTCCGTGGCAGGAGCGCGAATCCGCCACGGGCCCGGCGCCTGCCCGGAGCGGCCCGGCGCCTGCCCGCCGCCTGCCCGCTTTCCTGAAGCCGCCCCAAAACCGCTAAAATATCCATATCGCCCCGGAGGGCAGCTCTCCGGAAAGGGAAAGCCAGGCCTTGTCGCCCAAACAGCCCAGTGTCGCTATTTATCCGGGTTCGTTCGATCCGATCACGAACGGACATCTCGATCTGATCCAGCGCGGCTCCCGGCTGTTCGATAAGCTCATCGTCTCGATTCTGCAGAACGACGCCAAGGAGCCCCTCTTCTCAGTCGAAGATCGGGCGGAGATGCTGCGCGAAGTGGTCGGGGTGTATCCCAACGTGGAGATCGATTCCTTCCATGGCCTGCTGGTGGATCACGCCAAGGCGCATTCGGCCACCGTGCTGCTGCGCGGCATCCGGGCCATTTCCGATTACGAGTTCGAGTTGCAGATGGCGCTCATGAACCGCCGGCTCAGTCCCGCGGTCGAGACCATTTTCATGATGGCCAACGAGGCCTATTCGTTTATCAGTTCCCGGCTGGTGAAGGAAGTCTTCAGCCTGGGCGGAGACATCGGCGGTCTGGTGCCGCCGCCGGTTGAAGCCCGTCTGCGCCAGCGGCTTTACCACATTCAGAAAAGAGAGACATAGAACACTCCATGCCCTCAGTAGCCAATCCAATTGCCGAGAGAATCTCGTCCATCAGCGTGTCTTCCACCATGAAAGTGGCCGCGGACGCCGAAAAGCTCCGCGCCGCGGGGGTGGACGTCGTCGATTTCGGAGCCGGTGAGCCGGACTTCCCCACTCCGGACAACATCAAGCAGGCCGCCATTCGCGCCCTGGAACAGAACTTCACCCGGTACACCGCGGCGGGCGGCACGCTGGAACTCAAGAAGGCCGTCTGCGAGCGCCACACCCAGGACTTCGGAACGGCCTACCAACCCTCGGAATGCCTCATCACGGTGGGCGGCAAGCACGTCATCTTCAACCTGATGCAAGCCGCCATCAACCCCGGCGACGAGGTGGTGATTCCGGTGCCCTACTGGGTCACTTACAAGGACGTGGTGAACTACGCCGGCGGCAAGTGCGTCTTCGTGGAAACCGACGAAGCCAAGGGCTTCGCCCTCACCGCGGACATGGTGGAGCCGCACCTCACGGCGCGCACCAAGATGGTGATCGTCAACTCGCCCTCGAACCCTTCGGGCGCGCTGGTGGAGCCCGGCGAGTTCGAGAAGATTTTCCGGTTGACCTCCGAGCGCGGCATCTACCTGATGACCGACGAGTGCTATTACCGGTTCCTGTACGACAGCGAGCCCTTCTCGGTGGCCTCCCTTCCGGGCGCGAAAGAAACCGTGCTGGTGGCCGGCTCACTCTCCAAAACCTATGCCATGACGGGATGGCGCATCGGCTTCGGGCTGGTGCCGGCGCCCCTGGTCGGCGCCATGACGAAGCTGCAGAGCCACTCCACCTCGAATCCCACGTCGATCGCCCAGAAGGCCGCGGTGGAGGCCCTGCGCGGGCCGCAGGAATCGGTCTCGACGATGCTGGCCGAGTACCGCCGGCGCCGCGACTTCGTGCTGGGCCGCCTGCGCGCGATTCCGGGCGTGACCTGCGCCGAGCCGCGCGGCGCCTTCTACGTTTATCCCAACGTGAGCGTCGCGATGGGCAGGAACGGCATTCAAAACACGCTGCAGTTCGCCGAAAAGCTGCTCGCGGAATCGCACGTGGCGGTGGTGCCCGGAGAGGCTTTCGGCACCACGCAGCACGTTCGCGTCTCCTACGCTTCGTCCATGCAGGATCTCGACCGCGGCCTGGATCGCCTGCAACAGTTCATCTCCAGGCATTGCTGAACATGGCCGGTCCGGTCCGCCTGACACCGTCGTTGCGCGAAAAGGTCTGGGGCAGGACGCGCCTCATGCCCTGGTTCCCGGACTCGGAGGAGCCCATCGGCGAAGTCTGGTACCTGGCGGATCGCGATCTCCCGCTGCTGGTGAAACTGCTCTTCACTTCCCAGAAGCTGAGCGTGCAGGTGCACCCCGCCGACGGGGAAGCCGGCCCGCGCGGCAAGACCGAGATGTGGCACATTCTGGAGGCCGCCCCCGGCGCCTCGATCGCCCTGGGATTCCGCGAGCCCATCGGCCGCCAGCGCCTGCTCGACGCGGCCCGCTCCGGCTCTGTCGAGGAGCTTCTGAACTGGATTCCGGTGCATCCCGGCGAGACCTATTTCACCCCGGCTCACACCGTGCACGCCATCGGCGCGGGCATCGTGCTCTTCGAGATCCAGCAGAACTCCGATGTGACGTATCGCCTCTGGGACTACGGCCGCCCGCGCGAGATCCACGTCGATCAGGCCGCGGCCATCGCGGACCTGTCCGTGCATCCGGGCGCCGTTCCCCCCGGAGAGCCGGTCCGCTCGGAGTACTTCGTGACGGAAGCGGTGCGGCTGCGGGCGGGCGCCGCGCATCGCCCCGAGCCGCAGGAGTGCCAACTCTGGATCGTTCTGGAAGGGCAGGGAACCATCGGCGGCCAGCCGTTCCGGCAGGGCGAGGTGTGGCTGCTCCCCGATGGCGCGACCGCCGCGATCGCCCCGCGCACGCCCGCGCAATTTCTGCGGACCTTCGTGCCGCCTGCAACCCGCTGACCTCGAAACTTCACCGGGCGCGCGGGGTTCGATTCTAGAAGCGTTATGCGAATCCTCCCGGTCTGGCTCCCACTGGCGATTGCGGCGGGCAGCGTGAATCTGCTGGCGCAGGCCTCCGCCACCATCGATATCGACGCCACGCGCGTCACCGCGCTGAACGCCGGTTTCAGCGGATTCAACGACGAAGTGGTCTTCCCGGCCGAGTTCTACGATTACCGGCTGGGAAACCTCGCCGCGCAGCTTTCGCCCGGCTGGGTGAGGTATCCGAGCGGCCTGTTCAGCCAGGCCTTCAACTGGCGCTCCGGCATGATGGAGCCCGCCTGGGTGCGGCAGTTTTCCAGCACCAACATTTCGACGCTGCTCAATCAGTCGGTGGGC
>Ga0265323_10001758_pt1 | contig 10290 bp, 7 predicted proteins | sample 41225metaG_FD_193580 | JGI IMG/M metagenome (GOLD analysis project Ga0265323, IMG submission 193580) | Rhizosphere microbial communities from Carex aquatilis grown in University of Washington, Seatle, WA, United States - 4-12-25 metaG | ecosystem: Host-associated > Plants > Roots > Rhizosphere >... | reverse complement strand
CCGGTGACGGCGCCTGCCTCGGTTGCTGGTTCCATCCCAGCGCCTATGCCGCCTCCTGCCTCACTTCGGAAGCCTGCTTCGGCCCCGGTCGCGGCGCCGGCCCCGGTCGCTGCTCCAACCCCGGTGGCTCCGCCGGCCCCAGCGCCACCATTGGCTCCTGGCTGGCTTCGGACGCCCGCTTCGGCCCCGATCCCGGCCCCAACCCCGGTGGCTCCGCTGGCCCCAGCGCCACCACTGGCTCCTGGCTGGCTGCGCGCGCCTGCTTCGGCCCCGGTTCCGGCGCCCGTCGCTGCGCCATTCCCGGTCGCTCCGTCGGCGCCCGTTCCAGCACCGCCTCCTGCCTGGCTTCGGCCACCTGCTTCAGCTCCGGTTCCAACCCCGGTCGTTGCGCCTGCACCTGTCGCTGCTCTGCTCCCGACGACGGAGCCGGTACCGGCCTCGGTTTCGGCCCCGGCCCCGGACTCCCCTGTGGCGCCGGCCCCGGTTGCGGCATTGCAGCCAGCGCCGGATGCGGTCCCTGAGCCAGCCCCGGCTGCAGAGCCCGTCCCGGCACCCGCTCCGGCTGTGGCGCCGGTTGAGGTTGTGCGCTACCTGCCCAACGAGGTTGACGTCCCACTTCGCGCACTGCTTGCTCTGTTCTTGATCGGTTTCGGCGTGTGGGTCATCTTCGCTTGGGCAAGGTACGACAAGAACGCGGCGCAGACCGAGCAGGGCTGGCACAAAGGGACCCGGCAGCTCATTGAATTGACGCTGGTTCGCGAAGATCACGACCGGCTGGCCTGCGCGTCGGATCTCACGGTGGAGGGTTTGAACTGCGGGTACGACGCCGCCTCGCGGCCGCGCGTGCCCACACCGGACGAGGCCCACGTTTTGCGGCCCTACTGCAACGTGAAAAACGAAGTGCTGCTTGGGGCAGGGCTGTGGGATTCCCCTGGAATGCGTGGGGCGTTGCCAACTGAGCGATTCACCGTCGTGTGCAACCTCGACATTGTCGGTGTGATCAAGTCGGTGTCCACGCGTTGGGAGCTGAACGGCAAATTCGATCCGACCAAGCAGAGTCTGCCGGTTGGGACGCTCACCGACTGCGTGATTCCGCAATGACGTCGCTCGCTGTCACGGCAAGGTTCGCGAGGGCGGCGCGCTCGGCCTGGCAGCGCGTGACGGCCGCCTGGGCGTCGGCGTCACCAACCGAACGGGCAACCACGGTCTTTCTCGGCCTCATGATCGTGGGCGGAATACTGCTGCGCATTCGCGCCATCTGGTATCCCCCCGAATTCACCTTTGACGAGCCCTTCTTCGTCCCGAATGCCCACAACTACCTGCTGGGCATAAAGGACAGCAACGATCATCCGCCGCTCTTCAAGATGTTCATGTCGGTCGGGATCCTGCTCTTCGGATACAACTCCGCGGGATGGCGGTTTCCCGCCCTGTGCTTCGGCATCTTGTCGATGTTGCTGGCCTACTGGCTCGGGAGGGCCTACTTCCGGACAGCGCGGGCCGGCTTGATGGCAGCGGCCTTCGTCGCCGCCGATGGGTTCTTCATTTCCTATTCCCGCGTTGGGCTGATGGACGGAATCCTCACCAGCCTGCTGCTTTGGTGCATGCTTGCCGCGGTGAGCGCGCGCACCTGGCGCGGGGTGCTGGTGACCGCCTTGCTGGCGGGGATTGCCACCTCAGTCAAGTGGAGTGGCGTTTTCATCGTCATCCCGGCCGCGGTGACCATGCTCGTGCTTGGCCGCGTGCGCTTCTGGTCACTGCTCATCTTCGCGGCGGTTCCGGTGGTGCAGGCTGCGGTCTGGCTGCTGGCGCTGCGGCTCTCGCACGAACCTACCAATCTGGCGTCGCTGTGGCATCTGGTGAAAGATCTGGTGCTCCATCACGTCGAGCTGAACCGTTCGACCAATCCGCTCAACTCGTCCTGGTACACCTGGCCGATTTTCTACCGCCCGGTGATCATCAAGAACACCACGCACGGGGTATTCAGATTTTACGCCTCCACAGTCGGCAACCCGGTCTTCTGGATTGCCGTGGATTTGTTCCTGGTCTGGTCGTTCATCCAGCTTGTCGCGCGCGCCACCGCCTGGGGCGGAGGCATTCGCGCGCGCCTGGCCAGGCTGAAGGATTTTCTCGTGGGCAAGCCGGTGGGCAAGCCGACCCTGTTGCTGCTGGCGGGATGGGCTGCGCTGCTTGCACCCTGGAGCATCGTCCGCAACAAGTTTTCGTTTACCCACTACTACTTGCCGTCCTATGCGTTTGCCCTGCTCATGCTGGGGGGCCTGGTGGCCCACGCTGAGCGCAAGTGGCCGAGAGCAGTGCTGGTATTTGTCGGTTTGGGGCTGATGGTTGCCATCTACCTTGCGCCGATCTGGGGCGAATTCTCGCTGAGGGAACACACGGTGAATCGCCTCCTGATCCCGCCCACCTGGCGGCCATAGAGGAAGGAAACGGTCGGGCTTTGCTCGGCCGACTGAGCGTGGGGGCCGATGGCAGACAGCGACGGGAGGATCTAGCAGAGTAGTGCTAGGCTTGCTGACAAAGTCCGGCTTGCGGCCGGCATAATGGGGAGTGACACCGATGACTCACGGGGAACCGGCCGACCAAGACGCGCACGACAATGGACAGCAAGCTGCGGGCGACGTCGATCCGCAGGAGACGCAGGAATGGATCGACGCTCTGGAATCTACGCTAGCCCATGCCGGCATCGAACGCGCGCATTTTCTGCTGCAGCAACTCGTCGATCGCGCACGCCGCGCGGGCGCGCACCTGCCGTTTGACGCCACCACCGCGTACATCAACACTATCCCGGTTTCGCGTCAGATCCCTGCGCCCGGCGATGCGGCGATCGAGCGCCGCATTCGTTCTCTTATCCGCTGGAATGCGCTGGCCATGGTGGTGCACGCCAACCGGCGCAGCACGGAACTCGGCGGACACATCGCCAGCTTCGCTTCGGCCGCCACCTTGTACGACGTGGGCTTCAACCATTTCTTCCGCGCCCCCACCGACCAGCACGGCGGCGATCTGGTCTACCTGCAGGGACACTCTGCGCCCGGGATCTACGCGCGCGCCTATCTCGAAGGCCGCCTCAGCGAAGACCAGCTCAACAATTTCCGCCAGGAGATCGGCGGCCAAGGCCTCTCGTCCTATCCCCATCCCTGGCTGATGCCTGATTTCTGGCAGTTCTCCACCGTAAGCATGGGGCTTTCGTCCATGCTGGCTATTTACCAGGCCCGCCTGCTGAAGTATCTGCACAACCGTGGCCTGCAGGGCCAGCAGGACCGCAAGGTGTGGGCTTTCTTGGGCGACGGCGAGATGGACGAAGCCGAGTCGCTGGGCGCCATCACTCTCGCCGCGCGCGAGCGGCTCGACAACCTGATCTTCGTGATCAACTGCAACCTGCAACGCCTGGACGGACCGGTGCGGGGCAACGGCAATATCATTCAGGAGCTTGAGGCTCTCTTTCGCGGCGCCGGCTGGAACGTCATCAAGGTGGTGTGGGGCTCGTATTGGGATCCGCTGTTGCGCATCGATCGCCAGGGTCTTCTGCGCAAGCGCTTTCTCGAGTGTGTCGACGGTGAATACCAGGCCTTCAAAGCCAAAGGCGGCGCCTACACGCGCGAGAAGTTCTTTGGCAAGTATCCCCAGCTGCGCGCCATGGTGGCCAGCCTGTCCGACGAGGATATTTGGCGCCTCAACCGCGGTGGCCACGATCCGCACAAAGTCTTCGCCGCCTACGCCGCGGCGGTGTCGACCCAGGGCCAGCCGACGGTGGTGCTGGCCAAGACGGTCAAGGGCTACGGCATGGGCGAGGCAGGCGAGGGCCAGAACATCACCCACCAGCAAAAGAAGATGGGCGAGGAAGCCTTGCGCGCCTTCCGCGATCGTTTCGACATTCCCATCAGCGACGAAGATATTGGCAAGGCACCCTTCTACCGGCCGCCCGACGACAGCCCCGAGATCCAATACCTGCGCGAACGGCGCCACGCCCTGGGCGGCTACCTGCCCGCGCGCCGGCCGGAGGCTGTGCCGCTGGCGGTGCCTGCGCTGGAGGCCTTCGACTTCCTTTTGCAGGGCAGCGGCGAACGCGAATACTCCACCACCATGGCCTTCGTGCGCATGCTCGCCCGCCTGACCCGCGATCCGGTCATCGGCCGCCAGGTCGTGCCCATCGTGCCCGACGAAGCCCGCACCTTCGGCATGGAAGGTCTGTTTCGCCAACTCGGCATCTACTCGTCGGTGGGGCAACTCTATGAGCCGGTCGATGCCGCGCAACTCATGTCGTACCATGAGGCCAAGGACGGCCAAATCCTGGAAGAAGGCATCAATGAGGCCGGGGCCATGTCGTCGTTCATCGCGGCGGGCACGGCCTACGCCAACCACGGAATCAACCTCGTTCCGTTCTACTGCTTTTACTCGATGTTCGGGCTCCAGCGCACGGGTGACTTCGCCTGGGCCGGCGCCGACATGCGCATGCGTGGCTTCCTCATGGGCGGCACCTCGGGCCGCACCACCCTGGCGGGCGAGGGCCTGCAGCACCAGGATGGTCACAGCCATTTGCTAGCCGCGAACATTCCGACCTGCGTGGCCTACGATCCGACCTTCGCCTACGAGATGGCGGTCATCGTCCAGGATGGACTGCGCCGGATGTTCACCCAGCAGGAGGACGTTTTCTATTACATCACCATGATGAACGAGAACTACCTTCACCCGGCCATGCCCGAGGTAGCGGCGCCCGGGATCTTGAAGGGCATGTACCTGCTGCGCGAAAGTCGCATCGACGCCGACAAGCCGCGGGTTCAGCTTCTCGGCTCAGGCGCCATCTTGCGCGAGGTGCTGGCCGCGGCCGACCTGCTGGAAGCAGATTTCGGCGTGGCTGCCGACCTGTGGAGCGTCCCCAGCTTCACTGAGTTGCGCCGCGATGGTCTGGCGGCCGAGCGCTGGTCGCTGCTGCACCCTGAAGAGCCGCGCCGGCCGAGTTTCGTCGAGGCTTGTTTGGCCAAGCGCAAAGGCCCGGTGGTGGCAGCCACCGACTATGTGCGCCTCTTTGCCGACCAGATCCGGCCCTTTGTGCCTCGGCGCTATGCCGTGCTGGGCACGGACGGCTTCGGCCGCAGCGATCGGCGCAGCCAACTGCGCCACTTTTTCGAGGTTGACCGACGTTTCATTGCACTGGCGGCGCTCAAGGCGTTGGCTGACGATGGTACTGTCCCCGCGGCGCAGGTCAGCGCAGCCATGCGCAAGCTCGACATTGATCCCGGCAAGCCAGATCCGACCCGCGTGTAATCCGAAGGCAAGGAGAATAGACGTGAGCAAGACGGTTGACCTGCTGGTCCCTGATATCGGCGATTTCCACGATGTTCCCGTGATTGAGGTTCTGGTTTTTCCAGGAGCTTCGATAAAGCGCGATGATCCGGTGGCAATTCTGGAGAGTGACAAGGCTTCCATGGACGTGCCATCGCCCCATGCGGGACGAATCGTGCAGGTGCTGGTCAAGGTGGGCGACAAGGTGTCGGCGGGCGCGCGGTTGGCAACCTTGGCGGTTGACGACGAGACGACCTCGATTCTTTCCAGCGATGCTGCGCCGGCGGCGCCATCGCCCAAGCCCGCTCCGGCGGGCCCATGGCAGCCCGAGACGCCGGTGCCGCGAGGGGATCCCAGTGGACCGGCGCCGCAACTGCTGCGCGCACAGGTACCCCTAGCCTCGGGGGTGATCATGGAGAATTTTTCCGCGAGCGAAAGCGCTCGTGCTGGCGTGCGGCCCTCTCCCACTGCGAGCATCCCGCTGGTGGTCGACGAAGAGAAGGCCCAGCACCACGCGGCCCCGGCGGTCCGGCGTCTGGCGCGCGAGTTGGGCGTGGCGCTTACCGAGCTTACGGGCACCGGCCGCAACGGCCGTATTGTAGAAGAAGATCTGCGCAACTACATCAAGGCCGCGATGGCCCGGACGCCGGCGGCGGGCGGGGGCAATCTGCCCGAGTTGCCGTCAGTGGACTTCTCCAAGTTCGGCCCAATCGAGCTGCGGCCGCTCGGCCGCATCCGGCGGGCCACCGCGACCAGCGTACAGCGCTCGTGGCGACTGGTTCCACATGTCACCCAGTACGACGAAGTCGACATCACCGAGCTGGAAGCGTTTCGCAAGGCTGAAACCGAGCAAGCCAAACAGCGCGGCGTGCGCCTGACTCTGCTCGCCTTCTTCATGAAAGCAACGGCGGCGGCGCTTAAGGATCATCCCAGCTTCAATGCCTCGCTCGACGCCACTGGCGAGAACTTGGTGTGCAAGCGCTACTACCATCTCGGCATCGCGGTGGACACGCCCGAGGGGCTGGTGGTGCCCGTGGTGCGCGAGGTCGACCGCAAGGGTATCTGGGAGCTGGCGGCCGAGCTCGGCACGCTGAGCCAGCGCGCGCGCGAGCAGAAGCTGACCCCTGCCGACGTGCAGGGCGCCAGCTTCACCATCTCCAGCCTGGGCGGAATCGGCGGCACGGGGTTTTCCCCCATCGTCAACGCGCCTGAAGTCGCCATCCTGGGATTTTCGCGCGCCTCGCTGCGGCCGGTGTACCGCGATGGCCAGCTCGTCCCCCGACTGATCCTGCCTTTCTCGCTTTCCTACGATCATCGCGCCAACGACGGCGCGCAAGCGGCACGATTCACCGCCCACCTGCGTGAGCTGTTGGCGGATATTCGGGAAGTGCTGCTGTAGCAGAACAGCACCGGGCTCTGTGACTCACGAGCGAACCGGATCGAAAGCAAGCGCTTCATCTCATGCTCCTGGAAGTTCGAGCCAATCAGCATGCCAAAGCAGCCGGCAGGCGCGGTCGCAGGGTCCCTGACTGCCCAAAATCCCTCCCGAGCAATGCAGGCCGTCGAGTATGTAGATGGGGTGGGGTGGCTCTCGCCAACTGTCGTATTCGAACACCTGCGACAGTCGGCGCAGGATGCCCGCGCGCGTCCCTGCATAGCGAGCCATCTCCGGCATGAACATCAGCCCCTCGCGCTGACCGAGCCAATCGAGTCGGGTGAGGATCTGCTGCAAAGGCCGTACGCGCGCGAACCGCATGTCTGCGCCGGAAGCAACCGGTTCGCTTGGCGGTGGCTCGGCCGGATCGAGCCATTCATCCCGGTACATCATGGGACAGTTGCGCCCACACCCACCAAAACCGTCGCTGGTGCAGTCGACACCGGCGAGCAGCACCGAGCGCGAGACGGGACGCAGCTTGCCCCGATCGTCGATTATGCGACGCACGCTCTTCATCACGCGATAGACCTTGGAGCAGGTGGCCCACTGCGGAGAAGTGAACTCGAGGCCGCGCAGACGCGATCGCCCATCCAGTGTCTCCCGCAGCCCCGCCTGGTCGCGCACCCGCACCCAGGCGCCTTGGGCGAATCGCGAGGGAGCGCCCAGCGGATCGTGGGGCGGGACGGATGGGGCGGAACGGAGCAAGTAACGAAGGCCGCTCCTGATGCCGAACCCTTGTCCCACCCGTCCGCTGATGCGCGCGCGCAGCGAATGCCTGCCGATGATGTTGAAGCGCTGGCAGCGGCCGGTCAGATACGGTATCGGGGGCAGGGTGGGGACAAAGAGCATGCGCTAGGTCGGGTTTGACTTGAGGTCGGAAGGAGATTTCGTCTGCCGCATCGTTGTCAGAGATTCTTGCGAAAATGCGATCCCCGCGCCTTGCGCCAGACGAATCTGGCACAACCGCGCAGCGACGGTCTGTGCACCACTAACCAGAGATGCTCCCGCAGGCGGTTCGTCCATTTGAGCTTCCATTCGCTGGCGGCTCCCAAAAAGTCGAAGACTTTGAGCCCGCGGCTTTCCGCGTCCGTGGCTGTCTCGGCCACCATGAGATGCCCGGGGCTGAGGGCGGCAAAAGCGGGATCAAAGCCGATCTTGGCGGCGTACAAAGTGTGGCCGTCTTCGAAAGTGAAAAGGCAAGCGATGCGCTGCCCGGCGACTGTGACGAAGTTCAGGCTCATGTTTCCACGCGGGCCGAACACGTCCAACAGTCCACGATAGAAATGCGCCAGTCGCGCATTGCTGCTGATGCTCGTGCCTGCTCCACCCTTCCAGGCCATGGCTTCGATGGCCAAGGCGTCGGCGAAGTCCGCGGTTGAGGGGGAGGCGAGGCGCTCGAAACGGAGATCTCCGGCCTTGCGCATGCAGCGACGAACATTGGTGCGAAACTTCGAGTTGAGCTGCGCTTCGAATCCAGGAAGTGGAAAATACGGCACGCCCTGGCTCGGGCTAGTCTTGACTAGACAGCCCCAGCTACTGGCAAGCATGGGCAACTCAGTGGCCAGCGCGGAGGCAGCCGGAATGTGGCCAAGCACAAGACGATCCCAGCGGGCATCCGCTCGCAATGCTTCCCAGATCGCCGAGAGCGCACCCGAGTCTCCCCAGAAATCAAAGCGGGGAGAGTGCTCGCTGCGCAGCGGGTGCAGGTCGCAGCTTTGCAGCGTCAGCGGCAGCACGCCTGCCACCTGCCCGGCCCGAACTGCCACGGCGAGGTAAGGCTCGCCTGCTGGTTCGGCGATGGGGCGGCTGAGATCGAAGAACTCAGGCTGGAGAAATGGCGGGGCGTCGGCACAGAGGCGCCGCCATTCGTCCCAGACGTAGCCGCAGTCACGCGCACCACGCGCAAATGGCACCCAGTACGGTTTCTGTGATGACGTGGCACATTCGCCGGTATTCCATCTACCGGGGCGTGAGCCAATGGGTGCCGCGCCAGTCATGTTCCTCTGTTACGTGCCACGAGCGAGGGAACAATTGCCACGCCAAACCTGACCCTGCAAGCGGTTCTTTCCGCCGTCGCAGGTAACGGGACGGCGGCCACGCCATCATACATTGCAGGATCAGCAGAAAACCTTGGAGCGTTAGATGACACGTTGGGTGAAACGAACGAAGCGCACTCTCGACGTGGTCATTGCGACGGTAGGTTTGCTGCTGACGGTTCCTCTCTATCCTTTGATCGCGCTAGCCATCTACATACAATCGCCCGGGCCCATATTCTTTCGCCAGCGGAGGGCCGGCGAGTTGCTGGGTCCGGTCACTGGTGAGCGCGGGCGTTTTCGTTTTCGCGAATTTCACATGCTGAAATTCCGCACCATGCGGCCCGATGCCGAGGCGCACAGCGGGCCAGTGGTGGCAGAAGAGAATGATCCGCGCATCAACTCGGTCGGCCGCATATTGCGCAAGACCCGCCTCGATGAGTTGCCGCAATTCTGGAACGTGTTGTGGGGAGACATGAGCATCATCGGTCCGCGCCCCGAGCGGCCGGAGCTGATGGCCGATCTGGCCATGGCCATCCCGTTCTTCGAAGAACGCATGCGCGCGCTCAAGCCCGGCATCACGGGATTGGCGCAGGTTTCTTTGGGCTATGCGGGCCGTCCGCCCGAGGGAAGCGCGCTGGCCGAGATGGCGCGCGTCCTGACCAATCCCTTCAAGATCGACGGCACTGAAGGCGCCTTGGCCGATGACATGCGCATGAAGTTGCTTTGCGACCTTGCCTACAGCTTGGCTGCCGAGAAATTCACCGCGTTTGCACGCCTGGAAACTGAGATTCTTCTGCGCACCCCGTGGGTCATGGTGATGGGCTTGCGCCGCAAGGGACTTGGGCGATGAGCGGGTCGGCACTGCTGGCGGCAGCAGCTCTGGCAGTGCTGGTCTACACCTATGCCGGCTACCCGGCTCTGCTCGCGCTGCTCAGGCGGGCGCATCCGCTGCACGCGCGCCACGATCCACTCTGGACGCCCACGGTAACGGCCTGCGTGGCCGCGTACAACGCCGAGGCGAGCATGGAAAGCAAGCTGGCCAGCCTGACGGCGCTCGACTACCCGGCCGATAAACTGGACATTCTGGTCTACTCTGACGGCTCCACCGATCGCACCGACGCGGTCGTCGCTGCCTGGTCGGCGCGCGATGCGCGCGTGCAGCTCATGCGCGGCGATCCACGCAAGGGCAAGCCCACCGCGCTCAATCGCATGGCCAAGCGAGCTTCAGGCGAAGTACTGCTGCTCACCGACGCTCGCCAGCCAGTGGAACCTCCGGCCCTGCGAGCCATGCTGGCCCTGCTTGCGGATCCATCGGTGGGTTGCGTGACTGGCAATTTGCGTCTGGAAGGCCAGGCGGGCAGCGGCGTCTATTGGCGCTACGAGAACTGGATCCGGCGCTGTGAGGCGCGCTTCCGCAGCGTTGTGGGCATGACGGGCCCGCTCTCGGCCATCCGGCGCGCTGACCTTGCCCCCCTGCCCAGCAACTTGATTCTCGACGACATGTGGATTCCCATGCGCTTG
>Ga0265323_10001756_pt1 | contig 10291 bp, 10 predicted proteins | sample 41225metaG_FD_193580 | JGI IMG/M metagenome (GOLD analysis project Ga0265323, IMG submission 193580) | Rhizosphere microbial communities from Carex aquatilis grown in University of Washington, Seatle, WA, United States - 4-12-25 metaG | ecosystem: Host-associated > Plants > Roots > Rhizosphere... | reverse complement strand
TGGCAGCGCAGCAGCGCCGCAAGCTGCCCGAAGGCCTCGACCCGCACCCAATCGGTGCGCGACGGGCGGCCGCCCTCGCCCACCGTCATGCGATGGCGATGCACCGGATGACGCGCGATGGCGCGGTCGATCACCCCGGCCAGCAACGACGGCACGCCGGAGACGAGCGCGAGGTATTCCTTGCGCAGATGCCGGCCGGAGAATTGCTCGGCGAGGCCGCGGTGGGCGGCATCGGTCTTGGCGACGAGCAGCACACCGGAGGTGTCCTTGTCGAGCCGGTGCACAATGCCCGGTCGCTCCACGCCGCCGACCCCACTCAATTCACCCTCGCAGTGGGCGAGCAGCGCGTGCACCACGGTATCCGCTCCGGTACCCACGCCGGGATGCACAATCATGCCCGCGGCTTTGTTGAGCGCGACGAGATACTCGTCCTCGTAGATGACGGAGAGCGGCAGATCGACCGGCTTCAGCTCGGAGGGTTTCGTCTCGGGCAGAGTGAACTCGATGACCTCGCCCCCGCGCACGTCGTCACTCTTGGCAAGCGGCTGGCCGGCGCGGAACACCAGCCCGGCATCGAACGCCCGCTGTAGCGCCACCCGGCTGTGTTCGGGAAACGCCCACGCGAGCGCTTTGTCGGCGCGCGTGCGGCGGATTTCGGGTGGGACGGTGTGGACGGGCATGGCGGCAGGCAGGCGGGACGGCAGGTCGGCGTCACGCTGCACCGCCGGTCGAGGCACCGCAAGCCCCGGCCATGGTCGACGCAGATACGTCCCGCGGTCAACCGCAGGGCAAATGCCCGCCCCGACAGCCTCAAACCTCCTGATCCCGTGGAATCACGTTGAGCCCAGACCGGGATCTGTAGCGGCGGTCCATGACCGCCGTTTCTGTGGGGCGGGGTCGCCGAACCCCGCCATGAGTCCTCTACGCTCGGTTGGCGGTCATACCCTTCCGCCGCCTCGCGGCGGTTTAAGGAGTTTGTCGGTCGCGGCGGATTGCCTCGCGACGAAATCCCGAGCTTTTTCCGGACTTTTATCCTAAGCCCTACAAACTCCTAGCGGTAAACCACGAATTTGAACCAGCCCTCCCAAACGTCGGTCCAGGCGTGGGCGACGATGTTTGCGCGCAGATTCCCGCGCCACGCGGCCAGCGTTCCATACAGAACTCCCAGCACGCTGATCACGATTACGTTTTTCCAGCCCTGGTAGCTGTGAAACAGGCCAAACACCAGTCCCTGCCCCAGCACTGCCACCATTACGCTCCCGCTCAGCGCCTGAAGCTGCCGCTGCGCATAGCCGCGGAAGACCATCTCCTCGCAAATGCCCGCGGTGATCGACGTCGCAACCCAAAGCAGAATTTCCAGCAGGGTCTGCGGCAGCAGGCTATCGACGGTTTTTGCACTATCCGGTCCCAGCAGTCGCGCAACGCCATACGCCGTGCCCTCCCATAGCACCCAGAATGGCAACATAATTCCCAAGTCCACCGCGACGCTCTTCCATGAGCTCCAGCGCGCGCCCGAGAGCGTGCCCACATTGCCGCCCCGGCGATGCACTCCAACCCAGCAGTAATAAAGGAGAGCCCAGTCCATGACAATGGCGGTCAGGTAGATCGGAATCGCCTGGCCGTGACTCGCAAACTGGCCGGACGCCTCTGGACCGCCTCGTGAGGGTGCCTGTTGCGCCAGAAAACCCAAAGCCACCACGCCGGCCCCAATCAGCAGGAAGCCCACCAGATGCGCCCACGAAGCGACCTGCGGCGGTTTTTGAGATACCCCGGAATCTTCTACCACCAAAATTTTATTTTTCTGCATGACTCTTCTCCTTGCGACGTTCTGCGGAACTCCGCTGCTTTCGGGCGATCTTGCGCAGTTCGCGCAAGGTCTCTTCCGCCCAGCGCAGGTGCGCTGCCAATTCCAACTGCCCGAAGCGCGCCGCCATCTTCCAGTAGGGCGCGCCGGGATAATGCTGGTTCTTGGTAATCTCCTCACGCTCGATGCGCCTGAACTCATGAAGATACGTACGCTCCCGCTCCCTCATCCGTTCCAGGTGTCCAATCGGAATCTCCGGCGAACCCTGCGCGCCAAAAAACAGCTTCAGCAACAATTCGTTGCGCGGAATCTCCGGCTGCGGCTCGACCGCCAGCCACGCCGCCAGACGCTCCCGGCCCTTGGTCGTGAGGGCGTAGATGCGCCGGTCCGGCTTGCCTTTTTGCCGCTCCGTCTTCGCGGTCACCAACCCCGCGGCCGCCAGCCTTTTCAGGTTGGGATAGATCTGCCCATAGCTCTCGTTCCAGATGTAGCCGACCGAGGAGCGAATGGTCTGCCCCAGGTCGTAGCCCGACATCGGGGCGATCGTCAAAAGGCCCAGCAGTACTTCCCGGCTCGAACTGGAACGCTTTGCCATATACCTTTTAGAGATATGCCTATTAGAGCTATCGGGGCAAGAGAATTCTTTGCCCCCCGAAAATCCCGCTTCCGCTCCCTGATCCGTCCCGCCGCGCGCCGGCTCGCGCCTACTTTCCGAGCAGGTAGTCGGGGTTGAGCTTGTGCAGCGTCTTCGGCACGAAAAGGCCGTCGCGGCGGATGAGCTGGTCGTCGAACCAGATTTCGCCGCCGCCGTACTCAGGCCGTTGGATGCAGACCAGGTCCCAATGCACCTGCGATTTGTTGCCGTTGTCACACTCCTCGTAGGCCTGGCCCGGCGTGAGATGGAAGGAGCCGGCGATCTTCTCGTCGAAGAGAATGTCGCGCATCGGCTCGAGGATGTGGGGATTAAAACCGAGCGAGAATTCCCCGATATAACGGGCGCCTTCGTCGCTATCGAGAATCTCGTTGAGGCGCTGCGGGTGGTTGGCCGTGGCTTCGACGATGCGGCCGCGGCGGAAAACCAGGCGGATGCTGTCGAACGCCTGGCCGAGATAAACCGTGGGGGCATTGTATTGGACAACGCCTTCGACGCTGTCCTTCACCGGGCACGAGAAGACCTCGCCGTCGGGGATGTTGCGCAGGCCGCCGCATTCCACCGCGCCGATGCCTTTGATGGAGAAACGCAGGTCGGTGCCCGGACCCGTGAGATGCACGCGGTCGGTGCGGCGCAGCAGATCGCCCAGCGCTTTCATCCCGGGCTTCATCCGGGCGTAGTCGAGCGTGCACACCCGGAAATAGAAATCCTCGAACTTCTCGGTGCTCATGCCCGCCTGCTGCGCCATCGCCGACGTGGGCCAGCGCAACACCACCCACTTGGTCTGGCCCACGCGGTGGTCTAGCACCGGCTTCATCAGCCGGCTGACCAGTTGCACGCGCCCGGCCGGCACGTCCGAAGCCTCGAAGATGTTGTCCGAGCCGCGCAGGGCGATGTAAGCGTCCATTTTCCGCATCCGCGCGAGTTCGAGCTCGGCCACCGGCGCATACTGCGCCGCCTCGGCCCCGAGCATCAGCTCCCGGGTGATGCGCGCGCGGTGGAGTTGCACATAGGGCAACGCGCCGCGCCGGCGGGCCGCCTGCACCAGGGCGATGACCATGGCGTCGGGCACGTCGAATGCGTCGATTAGGACGCGCTCGCCACGTTTCAACGCCGTCGAAAATCCGCACAGGCCATCGGCCAACCGGGTGAAGCGGGGATCGATAATCATGATGGCCGTAAATAACGGCCCCCTCCGCCCGCCTCCGCAAGGGGAATGTACTAGCCCGCATATTTCACACGCCCAACCGTTGCCAAGATCGTCCGCGGACCATAGACCGCCGTGTCGTCGGCCGTCTGCCAGATATGCGGGCTAAAAGCCAAACCGCCCTTTGACATTAAAGAACTCCTGCACTCCTTGCCCTACCATGGGATCGCGCCATCAAGGCCCCGCCGTCGAGGTCGCCGCGCTCAACGCCTACATCAAACTGATGCGGGCGGCGGAGTCGGTCACCGCCCGGGTTCATTTCGCACTCTCCGATGGCCTGACCGTGTCGCAATTCGGCGCGCTGGAAGTCTTGCTGCACTGCGGTTCGCTCTGCCAACGGGAGCTGGCGGGCAAGCTGTTGAAAAGCGCCGGCAATATTACCACGGTTGTCGACAATCTCGAGCGCCGTGCTCTCGTCCAGCGCGAGCGCGATCCCGCCGACCGGCGCTACGTTACCGTGCACCTCACGGCCAAGGGACGCCTGCTCATCCAGGAGTTGTTTCCCTCGGTGGTCGCCAACATCACCCGCGAGTTTTCGCTCCTTTCCCCGGACGAACAACGCACGCTCGCCAAGCTCTGCAAGAGACTCGGCCTGGGTCGCGTGCCGGCGGCATTCATCATCAAGCCCGACCAACGGGACACGCCCGTGCGCTTCGCCGCCGTCAGCTAACTCCGCCCGGTCGCGTCCCCGACGGGAGGGTTCCCCCCGGTCGTCCCCGCCATTCCGCCCCCCACCGCGCGTGTCCCTCATGCAAATCCTCGGCCTCCACCATATCACTGCCATCGCCAGCGATCCGCGGCGCAATCTCGCGTTCTACACCGGTGTGCTCGGATTGCGCCTCGTGAAGCGGACGGTTAATTTCGACGATCCCCGCACCTACCATTTCTACTACGGCGACCGCGTGGGCACGCCGGGCTCGATCCTGACCTTTTTCCCGTGGACGGGTCTGCAGCGCGGCCGGGCCGGCACGGGGCAGGCGAGCGCGACCGCGTTCAGCGTCGGACCCGACGCCCTTCCCTTCTGGGAGGACCACCTCCACGCCCACGGGGTCGCCACGAGTGCGCGGGCTTCGCGCTTCGGCGATTCGGTGCTCACGTTTGCCGATCCCGACGGCCTTGGGCTCGAACTGGTGGCGACCCGCGAACCCGACGGGCGACCACCGTGGGCGCACCCTGACATTCCTCTGGAACACGCCATCCGGGGATTTCACTCGGTGACGCTCGCCGTACGCGACGCCACCCCGACTGCGCACCTCCTCACCGCCACGATGGGTTGCCGGGAACTCCGCCGGGAAGGCCACCGCGTTCGCTACACGGTCGCGCACGGCGGTCCGGGCACGTTTGTCGATCTGGTCGCCGATCCCTCGCTGCCGCGCGGCCGGCACGGCACGGGCACCGTACACCACGTGGCGTTTCGCACTCCCGACGGAGATGCCCAACGCGTCGCCCGTCTCGAACTGCTCGTCCTCGGCTATGAGGTCAGCCCGCTTTTGGACCGAAACTATTTCCAGTCGATCTACTACCGCGAACCCGACGGGATTCTGTTGGAAATCGCCACCGATTCGCCCGGCTTCGCCGTGGATGAACCCGTTGCGTCGCTCGGCACGGCGCTAAAGTTGCCCGCGCTCTACGAACCCCATCGCGCCGAAATCGAGGCCGCCCTGCCCAAGCTGTAACCGCGGCCCCCGCCGCCCACTCCGTGCCAGCACCCGCTCCGTCCGATAATTTGTAACCCATAAGGTTTCAGTGGAGGCGCGCCGTAGTGGTATGGTTTGCGGTGGCGGCGCTTGTTTTTACCGTAGGCAGCGAGCTTGCTCGCGCGGAATGTCAGAGCGCGAGCAAGCTCGCTGGCCTACGAAATACCAAGTTCATGCGAGTGCCCTGTAGCGGCGGTCTATGACCGCCGAAAGGAAGTGGTGAGTCCCTTACGCCCGGCCGGGGTCACAAACCGCCGCCACAATTTCTCAAATAACATCACCTTCCAGCGTGCCGACGCTGGCAAAAACGGCTTCCGGAGTTATACTGCCGGCGAATAACGATCACTCCCGGCGGCAAATTTCGCTTTCGACCAACGACTTTCCCCATGCGCCTCACCTACTTCGGCCACTCGTGTTTTCTCCTTGAGACCGCGACCGCGCGGCTCGTGTTCGATCCGAACCTGACGGCCAATCCCAATTGTCCGGCCGGTGTGACGCCGGCATCGCTGCGCTGCGATTACGTGCTGCTTTCCCATGGGCATGAGGACCATTGCTGCGACGCGCTCGCCCTCGCCCAGGCCCACGGCGCCACCATCATCGGCAACTACGAAATCTCCGAATACTTCCGGGCCCAGGGGGCGAAAACCCACGGGCTCAATCCCGGTGGCGCGTGGCGTTTCCCCTTCGGCCGCGTAAAGCTCACGCTCGCCCGCCACAGCTCCAGCCTCGGCGATCCGCTCGCCCCCACCTATCTCGGCGAAGCGTGTGGCGTGCTCGTCGAAGCCGACGGCAAACGCGTCTATCACGCCGGCGACACCGCGCTGTTTTCCGATCTGCAACTCGTCGGCCGCCTCGGGCTCGACGTGGCCCTGGTGCCCATCGGCGACAACTTTACCATGGGGCCGGAAGACGCTCTCGAAGCGCTGGACCTGCTCAAGCCCACGCACGCCGTGCCCATGCACTACAACACCTGGCCGTTAATTGCGCAGGACCCCGGCGCGTTTGCCCGCGCCGCCGCCGACCGCGACCACGATGTGCGCGCCCTCGCTCCGGGCGAAACCCTCGATTTCTGAACGCGACTTTTTCCTCGTAGCCCCGCACCGCCGTTTTCAACCTCGCCGGTGCATGTCGTTTCCTAATCCTCCCGCGATTCTCGCTTCGCACGATTTGCGCGCGGCGGATCTCGAGAAAAATCCCGCCGATGCCTTGCTGGGCATTTACGCCTGGATGCAGGTGGCGCGCATCGCCGACAACCGCATTCTCGATCTCTTCCGCCAGGGACTCATCAAGGGCACCGTGACCGGCGGCCAGGGCAACGAGGGTCTGGTCGTGCCGCTCGCCCTCCTTGCCGACAAGGCCGTGGACGCGATCTCGTTTTCCCACCGCGATCTGGGCGGCCATTTGATCTGGAGCCACCACCTTTGCGATCACTTCAACCAGTATTTCGCGAACGCGGCGAGCCCCACGCGCGCGCGGGAGGGCAACATTCACCACGGGGATCCCGCGCACCGTTCGCTGCCGATGATGAGTCACCTCGGGGCGATGTATTCCACGGTCCTCGGCGCCGCCAGTTCGCAACGCCGCCTCGGCCGTCCGGCGGTGGGCTTCGCGTTCATCGGCGACGGCGCCTCGAGCACGGGCGACGTGCACGAGTCGCTCAATCTCGCCGCGTTGTGGTCGCTGCCGATCGTGTTCGTCATCGAAAACAACCAGTACGCCTACTCCACGCCGGTGGCCGAGCAGTATCCGGGCAATGTGGAACTCTGGCAACGCGCCGCCGGGTATGGCATCGAGGGGCTGCGGCTGGATTGCGGCGACACCGAGGTCGTGGCGCGAACGCTTGCTGGCGTCATCGCCCAGGTGCGCGCAACCTCGCGGCCCGTGCTCATCGAGGCGCATACGTGGCGGCTCCGCGGCCACGCCGCGTACGATACCTGCGACTACCTCAAGCCGGGCGAAAGTGAGGGTTTCCTCGCCGCCGAGCCCCTGCCCAAGTTGCGCGCCCGGCTGGCGGGCGAGTTTGGCGCCGCGCGTCTCGACGCGATCGACCGGGAGCTGGGTGAATTTGTCGAGTCCTGCATCAGGGTCTCGCTGCCCACGCCGCGCCCGGGTCCGGCCGGCATGGCCGACGACCTGTACGCCCCGACGACGCCGGCCATGCCGTGGGTGCCCTCGCTCGGCTCCAACGCGGAACCCGGAACCCGGAACCCGAAACCCGAAATCTTGACGATGGCGCAGGCTCTGAATCGCGCCTTGCGGAAGATTCTCACCGAACGCCCGGAGTCGCTCGTGCTCGGCCAGGACATCGCCACCTACGGCGGCGCGTTTAAGGTGACGGAAGGGTTGTTCAAGGATTTCGGCCGGCCGCGTGTGCTCAACACGCCGCTGGCCGAGAGCGCGTGCACCGGCTACGCCATCGGCCTCGCCGTCAACGGCCACCGGCCAATCGTCGAGTATCAGTTCGCCGACTTCTCCACCGAGGCCACGACCCAGATCACCCTCAATGCGGCAACGTTTCACTTCCGCTCCGGCGGCAAGGTGCCGTTGGTGCTGCGACTGCCCTGCGGCGGCGGTCTTACCTTCGGTTCATTCCACTCGGAGGAGCTCGAATCGCTGTACCTCTCGATGCCCGGCCTCAAGGCGCTCTACCCGAGTACACCGCAGGATGCATTCAACGCCCTGCTCGCCGCCTACGAGGACGACAATCCCGTGCTGCTCTTCGAGCACAAGGGACTGTACCGCCGCGGCAAGGAACCGGTCGCCTGGGACCCGGACTACCGCGCGGTGTGGCAACCGCGGCAGGTGCGGCGCGGCGATTTCGCCACGTTCGTGACCTATGGCGAAATGGTGCACCTGGCGGCGGAGGTCTGTGACTATTTCGCGGGCGAGTACGAGCGCGCCTTCGACCTCTGGGATCTGCGCTGCCTCTCGCCGCTCAACCTCGACGCCCTCGAAGCTTCGCTCGAGCGCACCCACCGGCTGATCGTGCTGCACGAAGGCCGCCGCACCCACGGGTTCGGCGCGGAGCTGGTGGCGCGGCTGACGGAGAAACATTTCTTCGCGCTCGAAGCGCCGCCGCTGCGCCTTGCGGCGCTCGACCTGCCGGTGCCGTTCGCGCCCGAGCTGGAACAAGCCTACCGGCCCACCCGGGAGAAGGCGATTGAGCAGATCGCCGCCTGGATGGGCTGAAGGAATTTTCGATTTTTGATTTCGGATTTTCGATCTGAACTGATTCCCTTTTTTCATGCCCGCCCCTTCGAAAATCAAAAATCAAAAATCGAAAATCCGCCCCGCCGCCTGGGCGCGTATCCGCCTTTTCGCCATGGATGTCGACGGCGTGCTGACCGACGGCACCGTCCTGATTTTCTCCGACGGCACCGAGGCGAAAGCGTTTTCGATCTTCGATGGCACGGGCATCATCCGGCTCAACCGGGCCGGTATCGCCGTGGCCTGGATCAGCGGCCGGGCTTCCGCTGCCACGGCACGCCGCGCACAGGAGTTGAAGATCCCGCATCTCATCCAGGGTCGCATCGACAAGCTCATGGCGCTGCAAGAACTCGCCGCTCAACTCGGGCTGGTCGCGGCGCAATGCGCCTACATGGGCGACGACGACATCGACGCCCCGGCCATCGCCTGGGCGGGCATCGGCGCGGCGCCGCCGGAAGCGATGCCGGCCGCCCTCGCTGCGGCCGGTTTCGTGGCCCGCCGCCCGGCGGGGCGCGGTGCCGTCCGCGAAGTGTGCGAACAAATCCTCGCGGCGCGGGTCCATGCCGCACCAGCATGATCTGGCGCTGGCTCATACCTCTCGTTCTGGCCGCCGGCGGATTTGCGGCCTCGATCGAAACCAACGCGCCGGTGAAAAATTTCTCGCTGCCCACGTTCACCAAGGAAGGCTACCACTCGGTCCTGCTCCGCGGCAACGAGGCACTCTTTGTCAGCGCGCAACAGATCGACGTCAGCGGCATGCAGCTCACCCTGTTTACGGGGGATGCCACCAACCGCGTGGAGACGGTGATCATCAGCCCCCAGGCGCGGTTTTTCCCGGACCGCAATATCGCCGAGGGCGAACACAGCGTGCGGGTCCTGCGCGACGACGTGGAGATGTTCGGCACGAAGTGGACGTACGATCATGGCGAGAGAAAAGTCGTGCTCGATGGAAATGTGCGCGTCATCTTCCACGCTCAACTGAAGGACATGTTAAAATGAAATTCCGCCTTGCCTGCCTGCTTGGTCTCGCCGCCCTCGTCGGGGCGCCCGTGCTGGTAACCGCCGCCGAAGAGCCGCCCATTCCGCCCACGGAGATCACGGCCCGTTATATGGAATCGCGTAGCACCGACACGGAGATGACCACGGTCTTCACCGGCGACGTGGTGGTGACGGGCAACAACATTCACGTCACCTGTGACCGGCTCGAAGCCGTGTCGGTGCGCATCGGTGATCAAGATCAAGTGGTCGCCAAGCAAAACCGTTTCAAATCCCTGGTCGCCACCGGCCACGTCAAGATCGTGCAGGGCGACCGCGAAGCCACCTGCGGGCGCGCCGTGGTGCTTCCGGATGACAACAAGATCACCCTTACCGAGGATCCAGTGGTCATCGACCACGGTGCAGGCTGGACCGACGCGGGCGAAAAAATCACCATGTGGCGCGGCGAGCGCCGCGTCGAAGTCGAAAAGCCGCACCTCACCGGTCCAGCGCTCAAAGACCTCGGCTTCGACAAGGACAAGAAGCCCGAGCCCGCCGATGCCTCGAGGATCGCCGTGCCCGACACGGCCAAACCCGCGCCCCTGGAGACGAAATGAACCTGCCGGAAACCGTCACGCCCGCCCGGCCGCCGACCTCCGAAATCCGGACCGAGGGTCTGGTCAAGACCTTTGGCTCACGCACGGTGGTCGACGGCGTCAACCTGCGCATTGGCGCGGGCGAGGTCGTGG
>Ga0265323_10001755_pt1 | contig 10292 bp, 10 predicted proteins | sample 41225metaG_FD_193580 | JGI IMG/M metagenome (GOLD analysis project Ga0265323, IMG submission 193580) | Rhizosphere microbial communities from Carex aquatilis grown in University of Washington, Seatle, WA, United States - 4-12-25 metaG | ecosystem: Host-associated > Plants > Roots > Rhizosphere... | reverse complement strand
CTGTTACATCACCACTGTAATCGGCTCTGTTTACAGCGTGCCCGGAACAGAGCAGAGCGTCCAGTTCCGCCGCGGGCACCTCGAGTTCAGCCGCGCCCGCACCGGGTTGTAGCGGAGGAGATACGGAGAGTACGTCACGGCCCGCCGGGCGTTGGAATCTGATCACAATATTTCAGTCTAGCTGTAACAGATTCAATACAGTGTGGCTGTAACGTAGCTTTAATCCGTCGGATATTTCCCGTTTTCACCTGGGCTTATCGACTTTGTTTCAGTACTACTAAAACATGTGTAAGTGAGCCTAGACCGGCTTGCTGGCGCGCTGCAGGCCGCCGATGTGGGCAGCCGCCGAAGCACACTCACCACCCAAACCCAACGGCGGACCGAGGCCAGCGACAGCATGCTCTACATGTTCGCCGGAGCCGCCGGACGCGCAGGTAAGCGGCTAAGGAGGTCACATCATCTCGTCGGTGAGCGGGAGCAGGACGGTCTTCAGCTCGGTGTAGGCCTCGATCGCGGCGCGGCCGCCCTCGCGGCCCGTGCCTGAGGCGCGGAAGCCGCCGAACGGGGCGTTCGGCTCGAGCTGGTAGCCGTTGATGCCGACCGTGCCGGCCCGGATGGCCCGCGTCATCCGCATCGCCAGGCGCACGTCGGTGGTCCACACGGTGGCGGCGAGCCCGTAGGCGGTGTCATTGGCGAGCCGCACCGCCTCGTCCTCGTCGTCGAACGGGATGACGGAGAGCACCGGGCCGAAGATCTCCTCCCTGGCGATGCTCATGTCGTTGGACACGTCGGCGAACAGCGTCGGCGTGACGAAGTTGCCCGCCGCGAGGTCGCCCGCCTCCCTGGTGCCGCCGCAGACCAGCCGGGCGCCCTCTTCCTGCCCGCGGGCGATCAGGCCGAGGACCCGGTCAAGCTGCCTGGTGTTGATCAGCGGCGCGGACGTGACCTCCGGGTCGAACGGGTTGCCGTAACTGACCATGCCGGCGATCACCTCGGCGGTCGCGAGGAACTCATCGAGCGCGTCCCGGTGCACGAGCGCCCTGGTCTGCGCCGCGCACACCTGACCGGACAGGCCCAGGGTGACGGTGCCCATGGTGACCGCGGCGGCGGTGCCGACGTCGGCGTCGGCGAAGACGACCGCCGGGCTCTTGCCGCCGAGTTCCAGGCTCACCCGCTTGCACCCTGCGGCCGCTGCTGTCATGACCCGCTGGCCGACCGCGCGGCTGCCGGTGAACGACAGCTTGTCCACCATCGGGTGGCTGATCAGGGCGTCCCCGGTGGGTTCGCCCGGGCCGGTGACGATGTTGAGCACGCCCTCGGGCAGCCCCGACTCCTCGGCGATCAGCCGGGCCAGCCGCAGCACCGCGAACGTGGCGTACTCCGAGGGCTTGACCACAACCGTGCAGCCGGCCGCCAGGGCCGGCGCCACCTTCTGGGCGAACAGCGGCAACGGCGCGTTCCACGGGATCACCGCGCCGACCACGCCAACCGGCTCGCGCAGCGTGAAAACCATGTGGTCGCCGCCCTGGAAGGGCGGCAGCGTCTCGCCGGCCAGCTTGTCGGTCCAGCCGGCGTGGTGCTCGAAGATGTCGGCCACGAATCCGGCCGACACCGCGTAGATCTCGCCGAAGCTCAGCGGGACGCTGTTGTCGAGCGCCTGGAGCCGCAGCAGCTCGTCGCTGTGCGCCCGGACGAGGTCCGCGATCGCGCGCAGCACCCGGCCGCGCTCGCCGGCCCGGGCCCGCGGCCAGGGGCCCTCGTCGAACGCCTGGCGCGCGGCGCGCACAGCCAGGTCGACGTCGGCAGGTGCGGCGACAGGAAACGCCGCGACCTGCTCTCCTGTCGCGGGATGCGTGTGGCTCCAGGTCGCGCCGTCCATGGCCGCGACCCACTGCCCGCCGATCAGCATGCGGCCGTCAGCCAAAGCGAGCTCGTCGGCGTACGGCTTGATGGACGCGACCATGGCAGCCCCACTAAAGTAGAACATGTTCTATTTACCCGGAGCCTACACCGGCCCCGCGGAAAGCGGGAGCCTTGTCAACCAAGCGCTTGCTAGGTAAAGCTGAGGACGTGACGGACAAGCGGATGACCGAGGACGAGGTGGTCGCCAGGCTGCGCTCAGGCATGACCATCGGGATCGGCGGCTGGGGATCGCGGCGCAAGCCGATGTCCCTGGTCCGGGCAATCCTGCGGTCGGGACTGCACGACCTCACGATCGTCTCCTACGGCGGCCCTGACGTCGGCCTGCTCTGCGCCGCTGGCAAGGTCAAGCGGCTGGTCTACGGGTTCGTGTCGCTCGACTCCATCCCGCTTGAGCCGCACTTCCGCGCCGCCCGCGAGTCGGGCAGCGTGGACGTCACCGAGTACGACGAGGGCATGCTGCAGTGGGCCCTGTACGCGGCGTCGCTGCGGCTGCCGTTCCTGCCGACGCGGGCGGGACTCGGGTCTGACGTGATGCGGCTCAACCAGGAACTGCGCACGGTGACCTCGCCGTACGCCGACGGCGAGGAACTGCTCGCGGTCCCGGCCCTGCCGCTCGACGCCGCGCTCATCCACCTCAACCGCGCCGACGCCGCCGGCAACGCGCAGTTCCTCGGGCCCGACCTGTACTTCGACGACCTCTTCGCGGCCGCCGCCGAGCACGCGTATGTGTCCTGCGAGCGGATCGTGCCCACCGGGGACCTGCTGGCGGCGGGCGGGATCGCGTCGCTGCGCATTCACCGGTGGATGACCGAGGGCGTCGTGGAGGCGCCGAACGGCGCGCACTTTACTTCTTGCGCGCCCGACTACGAGCGCGACGAGGAGTTCCAGCGCGCCTATGCGGCGGCAGCCGGCGATCCGGCGAAATGGGCGTCGTTCACGGACGCCTTCCTGCGGGGCAGCGAAGCGGACTACCAGCGCGCGGTGGCTTCCCTGGCCGGCCTGGGGGCGCCGGCGGTGCTTCCGTGAGCGGCGCGACGCGGGCTGAGGTCTGCGCGGTCGCGTGCGCCGAGGCGTGGCGGGGCGACGGGGAGATCGTGGCGAGTTCCTTCGGCGTCATCCCGACCATCGGGGCCCGGCTGGCCCGGGCCACGTTCGCGCCTGACCTGCTGCTGTCGGACGGTGAGGCGACGTTCGTGGCCGGCTGCTGGGCGGTCGGCGAGCCACCGGACGGGCCGGCCGAGGGCTGGGTGCCGTTCCGGACGGTGTTCGACATCCTGGCGGCGGGCCAGCGGCACGTGATGATGGGCCCGAGCCAGATCGACCGGTTCGGCAACGTGAACATCTCCGCGATCGGCGACTACGCCCGCCCCGCCCGGCAGCTGATCGGCATGCGCGGCGCCCCGGGTAATACCGTCAACCACCCGACGAGTTACTGGGTACCCAGGCACCAGCCGCGCACGTTCGTGCCGAAGGTCGATGTCATCTCGGGGGTCGGCTACGACAGCGCGGCGGCGGCAGGGCCCGCGGCCAGCCGGTTCCACGAGCTGCGGCGGGTCGTCACGAACCTGGCGGTGCTTGACTTCCGCTCGCCCGATCACACGATGCGGCTCGTTTCCGTGCATCCCGGCGTGAGCGTGGCCGAGGTCGTCGCCAGCACCGGCTTCGACCTGGCGACCGACGGCGACGTGCCGCCGACCAGGCTGCCGACGCCGGAAGAGCTGCGCCTCATCCGCGACGTCATCGACCCCCGCGGGTTGCGTTACGTGGAGGTGCCATGAGACACCCAGCACTGCGCACCGCGGCCTGCGACCTGCTCGGCATCAGGTACCCGATCGTGCAGACCGGCATGGGCTGGGTGTCGACGCCCGAACTGACCGCGGCCACGGGCAACGCGGGCGGGCTGGGCATTCTGGCCGGCGCGACCCTCACGGTGGCCGAGACGGAGGCGGCGATCGCCCGCACCAGGGAGCTCACCGCGGCGCCGTTCGGCGTGAACCTCCGGGGCGACTCGCCTGACCTGCCCGAGCGCGCGCGGCTGCTCATCAAGCACGGCGTGCGGGTCGCGTCGTTCGGGCTCGCGCCGAACGAGTCAGTGATCCGCGAGCTGACCGAGGCCGGCCTGGTCGTCATGCCCTCGATCGGGGCCAGGCGGCACGCGGAGAAGGTCGCCGGGCTCGGCGCCACCGCGGTCGTCGCCCAGGGCAGCGAGGGCGGCGGGCATACCGGGGGCGTCCCCACCTCGATCCTGCTCCCCCAGGTCACGGCGGCGGTCAGCATCCCGGTGTTCGGCGCGGGTGGGTTCTGCGACGGCCGCGGGCTCGTCGCCGCGCTCGCTTACGGCGCCGCCGGCATCGCCATGGGGACCCGGTTCCTGCTCACCAGGGAAAGCCCCGTGCCCGTCCCCGTGAAGCAGGAGTACCTGCGCCGCACGGTGAACGACACCGTGGTCACCACCGTGCTCGACGGGGTGCCGCAGCGGGTGCTCCGCACCGAGCTCGCGGACCGGCTGGCGCGCGGCAGTTCGCTGTCCCGGCTGGCCAGGTCGGTGCGGCACGCGGCCGGGTTCAGGAAGATGTCCGGCACGTCCTGGCCGGACCTGCTCCGCGAGGGAGTGGCCATGAAGCGGAACCACGGCTTGTCCTGGCCCGCGGTCATCATGGCCGCGAACACCCCCATGATGCTCCGCGCGAGCATGGTCGACGGGCGCACCGACCTGGGCACGCTCGCCAGCGGACAGGTGGCTGGGGTCATCGACGACCTGCCGACCTGCGCCGAGCTCATCGAGCGGATCATGACGGAGGCCGACGCCGTCCTCACCCGCCTGACCCGGGCGGAGGGTTCCTGATGGCCGCGCAGCCGCAGCCGCACGCCAGCCACGGCCTGCTCGCCGGGAAGACCGTCGTGGTGACCGCGGCGGCGGGCACTGGGATCGGGTTCGCCACCGCACGGCGCTGCGCCGAGGAAGGGGCGCGGGTCGCCATCAGCGACTGGCACCAGCGGCGGCTCGCCGAGGCGGCCGACGAGCTGGCCGACGTGGCGGGCGAGAAGCCGCTGGCCATTGTCTGCGACGTCACCGTGGAAGACCACGTGCAACGGCTGTTCGACACTGTGGCCGCCGAGTACGGCCGGATCGACGTCGCGGTGAACAACGCGGGCCTCGGCGGCGACACGCCGCTGGCCGAGATGACCGACGAGCAGTGGTACCGGGTGCTCGACGTGACGCTGAACGGCACCTTCCGGTGCACCAGGGCGGCGCTGCGGCACATGCTCCCGCAAGGCAGCGGCGCCATCGTCAACAACGCGTCGGTGATCGGCTGGCGCGCCCAGGCGGGCCAGGCGCACTACGCCGCGGCCAAGGCGGGCGTGATGGCGCTCACCCGGTGCGCGGCGATCGAGGCGGCCCCGCGCGGCGTCCGGGTGAACGCGGTGGCACCGAGCATCGCGATGCACCCGTACCTGGCGAAAGTGTCAAGTGAAGAACTGCTCGCCGAGCTCGCCGCGCGCGAGGCGTTCGGCCGGGCGGCCGAACCGTGGGAGGTCGCCGACGTCATCGTCTTCCTCGCCAGTGGCTACTCCTCGTACATGACCGGGGAGATCGTCTCGGTGAGCAGCCAGCACCCCTAGGGAGGACGGGCAGTGATCAGCAGCCAGGTTGACGCGGCGGGCATCGCCGAGGTGGTGGTCGACCACCCGCCGGTGAACGCGCTGCCGGTCGCCGGCTGGTTCGAGCTGGCGCGCGCGGTCGCGTCCGCCGGGTCGGACGGCAGCGTGCGCGTGGTCGTGCTGCGCGCCGAGGGACGCGGGTTCAACGCCGGGGTCGACATCAAGGAGATCCAGGCGGGCGGGTCCGAGGCGCTGATCGGGGCGAACCGCGGCTGCTTCGCGGCCTTCGCGGCGGTGTACGAGTGCGCCGTGCCGGTGATCGCGGCGGTGCACGGGTTCTGCCTCGGCGGCGGTATCGGCCTGGCGGGGAACGCGGACATCATCGTGGCCAGCGACGACGCCACGTTCGGCCTGCCGGAGGTCGACCGCGGCGCGCTCGGCGCCGCCACGCACTTGTCCCGTCTCGTGCCGCAGCACCGGGCGCGGGCCATGATGTACACCTCCGCGACCGCCACGGCCGCCGAGCTGCACGCGTTCGGTTCCGTCCTCATCGTCGTCCCGCGGGACCAGCTGCGCGAGGCGGCGCTCACGCTGGCCGCGGAAATCGCGGCCAAGGACCCGGCGGTGATCCGCATGGCCAAGGAGGCGTTCAACGGCATCGACCCGCAGGACGTCCGGCGCAGCTACCGCTATGAGCAGGGCTTCACGTTCGAGCTGAACCTGTCGGGCGTATCCGACCGGCTGCGCGAGTCCTTCGGCCGGCCCGAGCGGCCCGAGCCGGAGGACTGACCGATGGACCTGCGCTGGTCGCCGGCTGAGGAAGCGTTCCGCGACGAGGCCCGCGGCTGGCTGGAAGCCAACGTGCCGCGCGGGCTGCCTTCCGGCGACACCCGGGCGGGCTTCGCCGCGCACCTCGACTGGGAGCGCGCGCTGCACGCGGAGCGATGGGCGGTGGTGTCCTGGCCGCGGGAGTACGGCGGCCGCGACGCGACGCTGTGGGAGTGGCTGATCTTCGAGGAAGAGTACTACCGCGCCGGGGCGCCGCCGCGGGTCACCCAGAACGGCATCTTCCTGCTCGCGCCCGCCCTGTTCGAGTTCGGCACGCCGCGGCAGCGGGACCGCTACCTGCCGCGGATGGCCGCCGCGCAGGACCTGTGGTGCCAGGGCTGGTCCGAGCCGGGTGCCGGGAGCGACCTGGCGGCCGTGCGCAGCAGCGCGGTCAGGGACGCGGCGGGCGGCGGCTGGCGCTTGTCCGGGCAGAAGACTTGGACGACGCGCGGGGCATTCTGCACGCACCTGTTCGGCTTGTTCCGCACCGATACCGCCGCCGAGCGGCACCAGGGGCTGACCTATTTCCTGGTCCCGCTGGACGCGCCGGGCGTCACCGTCCGGGGATTCCCGCGGCTTGACGGCGACGAGGGGTTCGCCGACGTGTTCTTCGACGAGGTGCTCGTCCCCGACAGCGACGTGCTTGGCGCGGCTGGCCAGGGGTGGCAGGTAGCCATGGCGACCGCGGGGTCCGAGCGCGGACTTACGCTGCGCTCGCCCGGGCGCTTCACGGCGAGCGCGGGCCGGCTGCTTGACCTGTACCGCCAGCGCCCGTCGGCGGCACTGCGCGACCAGGTCGTCCAGTCCTGGATCGAGGCCCAGGCCTACCAGATGTTCACGCTCCAGCAGGTCACGCGCCTAGCCGACGGCCAGCCGAGCGGGCCGGAGGCAAGCCTCGCCAAGCTGGCGTGGTCCGAGCTCGACGTCCGGCTGCACGAGACCGCGCTGGCCCTCCTCGGCCCGGAAGCGGAAGTCGACGGCCCGTGGACCCGCGGGTTCCTCTTCTCGCTGGCCGGCCCGATTTACGCCGGTACGAACGAGATACAGCGGAACGTGGTGGCCGAGCGGCTGCTCGGCCTGCCGAAAGGCCCGCGGAGGTGACGTGCGCTTCGAGCTGAGCGACGAGGCAGCGGCGCTGCGCGACGCGGCCGCCGGGCTGCTCGCCGCCGAGGTGACGCCGGCGGTGATCCGCGCCGGCTGGCCCGGTGGCGACGGCGGGCGGCCGGGCGGCCGGCGGCCGGACGAAGGGCGGCCCGGCGGCCACGGTGGGGCGGGCGAGGAGGAGCCAGGCGCCGTGTGGCGCAAGCTCGCCGCGCTTGGCGCGGTGGGCACGCTGGTGCCAGCAGAGCACGGCGGCCTCGGGCTCGATGAGAACAGCCTGGTGCCGCTGCTCGAAGAGGTGGGGCGCAGCGGGCTGCCCGGGCCGGCCGTGGAGACGATCGCCGTGGCGGCGCCGCTGCTGCCGCGGCCGGACATCCTGGCGGGCGACACCCTGGTGGCCGTCAGGCACGGCGACCTGGTCCCGTTCGGGCAGGTGGCCGGGCTCATCGTGGTCCGTGACGGAGACAGCCTGCTCTCGTTCGGACGCAATGATCTCGACCTGATTCCCCACGTGGCCGTCGACGGATCGCGGATGCTCGCCCGGGTGGCGCCGGCTTCCGTGGCCGGGCCGGCGCACGGCGCGACCGTGCTCACCGATGACCCGGCCGTGACGGCGGCCGCCTGGCAGCGCGGGGTGCTTGGCACGTCGGCGCTGCTCATCGGGCTGGCGCGGCGGATGCTCGACCTGACCGTCGGCTACGTGAAGCAGCGCGAGCAGTTCGGCGTGCCGGTCGGCAGCTTCCAGGCCGTCAAGCACGCGCTGGCCAGCGCGCTTTTCGCGGTCGAGCTTGCCCGCCCGGTGGTGCTCGCCGCGGCCTGGGCGCAGGCCGCAGGCACGGCCGACGCCAGCCGCCTGACCTCGGCGGCGAAGGTGCTCGCCGCCGACGCCGCCCAGCTCGTCGCGCGCACCGCGATCCAGTGTCACGGCGCGCTCGGCTACACGACCGAATACGAACTGCACCTGTTCGCCAAGCGCGTGTGGGCACTGGCGCCGGCCTGGGGCGACCCGGCCGCCCACCGGGCCCTGATCGCCGACTCGCTAGGAGTAGCCGATGGCTGACGTCGTACTTACGCAGCGCCGCGGGGCGATCACCCGCATCACCATGAACCGTCCCGAGTACCGGAACGCGCAGAACTCGGCGATGACCTACGCCCTCGACGACGCGTTCTACGCCGCCGCCGCCGATGACGAGGTCAAGGTCATCATCCTGGCCGGCGAGGGCAAGCACTTCTCCGCGGGCCACGACATCGGCACGCCGGGCCGGGACATCGGCCAGTCGTTCCCGCGCCGGGCGGGCCTGTGGTGGGATCACGTCGGCAAGGACGGGGCGGAGAGCCGGTACGCCCGCGAGGAGGAGGTCTACCTCGGGATGTGCCGGCGCTGGCGCGAACTGCCCAAGCCGGTGATCGCGCAGGTGCAGGGGGCGTGCATCGCCGGCGGGCTGATGCTGGCCTGGATCTGCGACCTCATCGTGGCCTCCGACGACGCGTTCTTCGCCGACCCCGTGGTGCGCATGGGCATCCCCGGCGTGGAGTACTTCGCGCACCCCTGGGTGATGGGGCCACGGCAGGCGAAAGAGTTCCTCTTCCTCGGCGAACGGGTCGACGCCGCCCGCGCCCTGCAACTCGGCATGATCAACCGCGTGGTGCCGCGGATGAGGCTCGAACAGGAGGTCACCGAGATCGCCGAGAAGATCGCGGCGATGCCGCGACTAGGCCTCGCGCTCACCAAGAAGGCGGTCAACCAGGCCGAGGACGCGATGGGCTTGCAGGTGGGGATGGACTCGGCCTTCGGCCTTCACCACCTGGCGCACGCGCACAACGCCGAGACGGGGACGGACTCGCTCGCCGGGCACGACGCGCGGTCGATGCGGGACGCTCCTTCGCGAAACACTGGGCGCGACGACGGGGGTGCCTCGTGAACGACGAGCAGTTCCGCGCCGAGGTGCGCGGGTGGCTGACCACTGCGCTGGCGTCGCCCGAGTTCGCCTGCCTCGTCGGCAAGGGCGGCACCGGCCGGGCGCACGAGTTCGTCGCCGAGCGCATGGCCTGGGAGCGGCGCCTCGGCGCGGACGGCTGGATCGGCCTCGGCTGGCCCGAGGCCGACGGCGGCCGCGGCCTGCCGTGGCACCGGCAGGTCATCTTCTACGAGGAGTACGCGCGGGCGAACGCCCCCGGGCGCGTCGGCCATATCGGCGAGCAGCTGGTCGCGCCGACGCTGCTGATGTTCGGGACGCCGGAGCAGAAGGCACGCTTCCTGCCGGGGATCGCGGCCGGCACCGAGCTGTGGTGCCAGGGGTACTCAGAACCGGGGGCCGGATCCGACCTCGCGGGCCTGCGCACGCGCGCGTCGCTTGGCGACGGTGAGTGGCACATCGACGGGCAGAAGATATGGACCTCGCTGGCTCATGTCGCGGACTGGTGCTTCCTGCTCGCCAGAACGGAGGCGGGCTCCGACCGCCACCGGGGCCTGTCCTGCCTGCTGGTGCCGGTGCGCCAGCCGGGTATCGAGATCCGGCCGATCACGCAGATCACCGGGACCGCGGAGTTCAACGAGGTGTTCTTCGACGACGCGCGCACCTTGGAGGGGAACGTGGCGGGTGCGCCGGGCGACGGCTGGCGCGTGGCCCTTGGCATGCTCGGCGTCGAGCGCGGCGTCTCCAATCTCGGCCAGCTGATCGGCTTCCAGCGCGAGTTCGACGCCGTGCTCGCCGCGGCCCGCGGCAACGGGAGCGCCGGCGATCCCGACATCGCCGCGCGGATCGCCGACGCCTGGATCGCGCTGCAGGTCATGCGATTCACGGCGGAGGAGGCGCTTGGCGGCGCTGACTAGGAGG
>Ga0265323_10001753_pt1 | contig 10293 bp, 6 predicted proteins | sample 41225metaG_FD_193580 | JGI IMG/M metagenome (GOLD analysis project Ga0265323, IMG submission 193580) | Rhizosphere microbial communities from Carex aquatilis grown in University of Washington, Seatle, WA, United States - 4-12-25 metaG | ecosystem: Host-associated > Plants > Roots > Rhizosphere >... | reverse complement strand
CCGGACCTTCGAGTTGTGGTTACTGTCCCGCCGTGCTGTATACCGGGAACGCCACCGCATTGCTCACATAGGTGTACTGGGCGATGGTCAAAGCGGTGTTGGCATTGCTCGGAAGGCTGGAGTTCAGGTGCATCAGCACCTCGTACACGCCAACCGACCCCGGCAGGAGCGTCACCTGAAGAATGTCCGCCGTGCTGCCGCCAGCCATGCCGCTCACAAAGTGAACGCTATCGCCGGGCGGCACGGTGATCGGACCGTTCAGGGGATACTGCTGCCCATCCACCAGCAGAGCCTGAATGGCGGGGTCCAGAACGGGCAGGCCCAACCCGGTGGCATAAACCATGATGGTCTCCCCAGGTAGCACCGGGTTGTTGGGCGTCACCAGACTGCCCTTCACGTTGGCACAGCAGAGCTGGGGTCCGAAAGCGGTCATCACCACATTGGAGCCGGAAGTGACGCCGTAGGTGATATTGTCGCCGTCCGGACCGGGCAGCCTGGCCGTGAGGATGATGCGTTGGAAAGGACCGGCCGCTTGCGCCTTCACGAACGGGTCGGTGCCGATCATCGCCACCAGAGCGTCGCGAACCATGGCCAGCGTGTCCGATTCCTGCACGATATAGGCGTAGGTTCGATCCTGAATCGTGATGGTGGCCGTGTCGCCGCCCGCCACCGAGCCATCGACGGAAACGATGCCCACCGCATAACTGGACCCATGATAAACCAGGCCAATCTCGGGATTCGACGTGCCCGGCTGTCCGAAGATGCCGGGATTGGCGCCCACGATCGTCGCTGCCACCGGCGACGTCACCATGACGCTGCCATCCGGCATCACCGACCGCACGTAGGCGTTCACGCTGGTAGTGTCCGTGAAGGCCCAGGAGACCTGCGTGTGGATCTCGGTAGGGGACACGTAGAGCAGCGGCGAGCGGAGGCCGTTGATATACACCTCGGTGCCGCCCAGCGTGGTGGGCAGGTTCGGTTGCGTCAAATCGGCCGACGCAGTGCCCGCCGAAAGCCCCGTGCCGGTGATCGTCACCAGCGTTCCCGGAGCGACGCTGGCCGCGTTGCCGCCGCCCGTCAGCTTCCCGGTGGACCCCGCCGACGCCGTGATCTTCGCCCCGGTCGAGACCGAGGTGGAGTAGCTGATGTTGTTCCCCTGGCTTCCCGGCAGAATGGAGTGGAGCACCACGATGCTGTCCGTCTCATCCGCCAGCGCCGTGACATTGGGGTCGTTCGATGCGTTGATCACCGCCGCCACGCCATCGGTCACCGTCGCGAACGTATCGGCGGACTTGACCGTGTAGGTGTACGGCAGCGAGTTCACCGTGACCGTGATCACATCACCCGCGTTGATTGTCCCGCCGATGGTGATCTGGCCCGAGGCGTACACGTTGGTGTTGGCCGAGTTCACCAACCCCTGGTAGGGGAGCGGATTGGCCGAAGGCGTGTACACCATGACGCGCCGGTTGTAAGGATCGGCGGCGTACAGGTTTGCCCCGTCCCAGGCCAGCGACGTGGGCGTGTTCAGCGAATCGGCGGCATCGGTGGACTGGTCGATGGTGCCGCCCACCTGACCCAGAATAATGTCCGCTGAAGCGCCGTTCTTCGTGGGAATCGTCTGGAACTCGATGATGCGGTCGTTGCCGCCGTCGGCCACGAACAGCCGGGTTCCGTCCGACAGCGCGAAGCGCGGGAAGTTCAAGGTTGCGTTGCAGTAGTTCGGGTAGGTGAGGTTGCCGCTGGCATCCGTGCCGTTGCTCACCGTGCACAGAAGCGGCGCCTCAATATAACCGTCGCCACTGGTGGCGCTGGCGTTTCCCGTGTACGCGTTGTTGGCCAGACCGGAGATCATGTCGGGCTGGCCGATCTCCAAATCCGCCGGTGCCTGATTCGCGGTGGGGATGGAGTTCCAGATCAACACCCGGTTGTAGCCCAGATCCGTGACGAACAGGCGGACGCCGTCCGTGGTCACCGAAACCGGATTCAACATGGTATTGGCGGCGATGGCGGCCTTCTGCTGGGTGATGTCCTGCTGCACGAAGGTGGTGAAATTGGGCTGTCCCAGGACTACGTCTGCGGCGGCCCCGTTGGCTGTGGGAATGTGATTGTAAATCAGCACCCGGTTGTTCTGGGTATCGGCCACGTAAAGCTTGCCGTTCTGAAGCCACACGCCCTGCGGCCCGCGGAGCGAGCTGGCGGTCGGGGTGTTGTTGGGAGGAATGCTGACGGCGGCAAAATCCTTCTGCCCCACCACCACGTCGGCGAGAGCATCGTTGACGGTAGGGATCCGGTTCCAGATCAGGATCCGGTTGTGGTTGGTATCCGCCACCACCAGATGGACGCCATCCGACGCCACGGCGGTGGGCTGCCGCAGGTTGGACTGGTTGGCCGCCAGGTTGATGGTTGTGGTGAGGAAATCCGGCTGGCCCAGGACCACGGCCGCCTGCCCCACGCAAACCGGGCACTTGCTGTTGGGCAGCAATTCGTCGGTTGGCCGCGGAAAGGTGCCGGTGACGTTGGCAAACACCAGCACGCGGTTGTTCGACGGCACCGCGCCCAGGCGGTTGTCATCCACCACGAACAGGGTGTTGCCCGCATAGGCAACTCCTCCGGCAGCGCCAATCACGCTGTTGGTGGAGTTGGGATCCGCAGATGTGAACGTGGGCTGCCCAATCACCAGCCTGGCCGCCTGTCCCGTCACGAAATCGGCGGCGAATGCGGTAGCCGCCCCAAGAATGAATACGAAGATTCCCTTCATGCTTATGTCAGCAGACGCGTCCTAACTGTCGGTATCAATTTTAAGTCTCGATTATAGCAGGCGTTACGACGGCTTCGGGGGTCGTGCCGGATCGTCACACCAGTGTGAGCCCAGGGCACGATCCCAAAACCGCCGCCAACGGGAACAGCCCTGAATCCATCCACATACGAAAACCCGTCGGCGCACCCCGCGGAGCTTTGCACGATGGATGCCAAGCGAGGAGCCGGCGGCCGGGCTCCCGCCTCAAGCCCCTGAGCGTCCCTGCCGGACCCATCCGCCGGTCTCCTCTGCCCCGTGAACCCTGAGTCCCCGCCTGCCCCGCCCCGGCGCATGAAGGCAAACTGGTCTGGAATTGTAACCGGAAACACGTTGAAATCGGGACTAACTTAGTCCGGATAACGGCCGCGGCGAAACTATTCTAAGGTTCGCGCGTTCATCTATTCAGGATGCGTTTAGAAGTCAGCGTTCCGGTGGTGCAGTCCCGCTATGTGATCGTTCATTACCACATATTCAAGAACGCTGGCACGACGATCGAGTACATCCTGGAACGCGAGTTTTCAGGCCGTTTTGCGACACTTCACGGCCACGGATCCGAAGCGGTTCTGGATGCCGGCGACGTTCTGGAGTTTCTGCGCCGCCATCCGGGCATTGCCGCCGTGTCCAGTCATCACCTGCGTTACCCGAAGCCACTTAGCAGGAGAATGGTCTTCTTCGATTGTTGTTTCCTGCGCAATCCACTGGACCGGTTACTCTCATCTTACGGCCATTTCCGCAGAAGTAACTTGGACGACGCATTCTCGCGCTGGGCCAGATCCTACTCTCCGCGCGAGTTCGTCAACCGTCTCATCAACGAAGCGCCTCACCTGGTCCGGGACGTTCAGGTGACGCAGTTGGCTAGCGCCGGTGCATTCACGCGCCCGGCCGGCGAGCAGGACCTGGAGCGGGCGGCCGCGGTGATCCGCGACATGGCGATCCCCGGCCTGGTGGAAATGTTCGACCAGAGCCTGGTGGCCGCGGAGTATTTTCTCCGTCCAGCGTTTCCCACGCTCCGCCTGGAGTACGTTTCGCAGAATGTCGGCCGTGCGCCACACCATGTGGCGGTCCGATCCCGCGAGTTCTGGGAAGACCTGTGGGGCAAGGACCTGTACGAGCGGCTGCTGCGTATGAACGAGATGGACCTGGAGCTGATCCTCCGGGCGAAGCGCGAAATCCTGCGCCGCCTGGATGAAATCCCCAGAGTCTCGGAGAAACTGGCGGGCTTCCAGGCGCGGTGCGCCCGCCTGGAAGGCGCCGCCGCCGCCCGCCGCCCGGCATTGAAGTCCCCCCCCGGGGTTGCAGCCGCGGAGGAAACCGGAGCGCTCCGGGCCGCGGCCGGAGGCTGACAATAGCCTCTACCCCGCCGCCTGTTCCGCCATCGCCAGGATCTCCCGCCCGATGGCCAGCGACGCGGTAGCCGCCGGACTGGGAGCATTCACCACGTGCAGCGCGTTGGGGCGCGCAATCAGCTGGAAATCCTGCACCAACTCGCCCTCCGGAGAGATCGCCTGCGCGCGCACTCCGGCCCCGCCGGGCTCGAGGTCTCCCGGCCGGATCTCCGGCACCAGCCGTTGCAGCGACAGACAGAAGAGCCCGCGGCTGAACGACCGCCGCAACTCGTACCAGCAGATCGACGGGTACTTCCGCAGGAAGCGCCGCAACCCGCTGTAGCTTAGGGCGTCGAACAAATCGCGGGCGTTGAAATCGGTCTTGCGGTAGCCTTCGCGCGCCATCGCCAGCACGGCGTTCGGGCCGGCCTCGACGCCGCCGCGAATCATCCGCGTGAAATGCACGCCCAGAAACGGAAAGCGGGGATCGGGCGTGGGATAGATCAGGTGGCGCACCAGGTGTTGCCGGTCCTCGCGGATCTTGTAGTACTCGCCCCGGAAGGGCAGGATGCGCACCTCGGGCCGCTCGCCCGCCAGCGCCGCCACGCGGTCCGATTGCAGGCCCGCGCAGTTGATCAGGAAATCCGCATCGAATGCGCCAGCGACGGTTTCGGCCACCCAACCGCCGGCGCGCGGGGCGATCCGCAAGACCTTCGCCCCTGTGGCGACGCGCCCGCCCTTGGCCTCAATCTGACGAACCAGCGCGGCGCACACCGCCGCGTAATCGACAATGCCCTCCTGCGGCACGCGCAACGCCGCCACGCCGCCCACATGCGGCTCGATCTCGCGCATCTGCTCGCGTTCGAGCCACTGTAAGCCTTCCAGGCCGTTGGCCGCGCCGCGCTCTTCGAGCTCGCGCAGCCGCGGCACTTCGCCCGCGTCGGCCGCCACCACCAGCTTGCCGCAGATCTCGTGCGGCACGGCGTTCTCCTGACAGAACGCGACCATTTCGCGGATCCCCGCGACCGCCAGGCGCGCCCGCACCGACCCGGGCTTGTAGTACAGCCCGCAGTGCAGCACGCCGCTGTTGTGCCCGGTCTGGTGCTGTCCCACGCCGGCTTCCTTTTCGAGCACGGTGAGACGCGCCCCGGGGAAGCGTTGCAGCAACCGGTAGCCCGCCGCCAGCCCCACGATACCCCCGCCCACGATGACCACATTCCGCGAATTGAAGCTGCCCATAAGAGTGGATATTGTAGCGTCCTTACCCGTCCCATCTCCCGCGCTCCCGCAAACTGGCCACCTCCACGCGCGCCATCTCCTGCAAGCGCACCACGTCCACTTTCGCCACGCGGTTCAGCGGCATCTGACCCGGTTCCAGGATCACGTAGTGCAGCGGACGCATGTAGCCCGCAAGGCCCCGTGCATGCCGGCGCAACCCCGCCTCGGTCAGCTCCGCGCCCAGCCGCCGCTCGACAAAGGCCACCATGGCTTCGCTCCACAACCGGTGCTCGCGGCCCACCACGCCCACGTTGGCCACGCCGCTCAGCGCGGCAAAGTGGTTTTCGATGTCGCCCGGGAACACCTGGTGCCCGGCCGGCTTCAGCACCCACTTGGCGCGGCCCGAAAAATGGAGGCCGCTCTCACCCATGAAACCCAGGTCGCCCGTATAGAGCCAGCCGTCGCTCGACACCGCGGCAGCGGTGGACACCGGATCGTTCACATAGCCCAGAAACGTTTGCGGGCCCCGGAAGCAGATGTGCCCCACCTGCCCCTCGGGCACTGCGCCGCCCGCGGCGCCCGCGGCGTCCATGGGCTCGCGGATCGCGAGCGGGTAGGCCGGCATCGCCCAGCCAATTCCCTGCCCCAGTTCCGCGGCGTCCGGCGTCAGCCTGCTGTAGGTGCAGAAGCCGGAAGACTCCGTCAGGCCCAGCCCGGTCGCAATCCGTGGCGCCATCTCGAGCATGCGGTCCAGGAACGCCCGCGGCACCGCCTGCCCGCCGTACACCGCCGTTTGCAGGCTCGCCCGGCTGCGCCGCGAGTAGTCCGCCGCGCGCCACTCCAGGTTGAACATGGCCGGGATCTGGCCAATCAGCGTCACCCCGTGCCGCTCGATGGCCTCCAGGCTGCGGGCTGCGTCGAAGATCTCCAGCGTCACCGCCGTAGCGCCCATGAACAGCGAGGTGAGCAGCACCTCGGCCTGCCCGCCCACGTGCGATGCGGGCAGATTGCACAACACGCGCTGCCCGGGCCGGAACCCGAAGGCCGTGCCCAGGCACAGGTTCTGGCAGGTGATCCCGCGGTGCGAGAGCAGCGCCGGCTTGGGTGAACCGGTGCTGCCGGTGGTGAAGATCACCTGCGCGCCATCGTGCTCGGTTACCGCGGATTCCAGCTCTCCCGGTTGCGCCCACGCCAGCAGGCCGGGAATGCTGGTGGCGCCGGCGACGCACTCGGCTGCGGGCGAGAACTGCGCGAGCAGCTGGATGGAATCGCAGCGCGCCCGCGCCAGTTCCCCCAGCGCCGCGAAATCGGCCGCGGGCGTCCTGCCCGGAAAGAAATAGCCCTTCGGCCGGATCAGGTTGAGGCAGCGAATCACTTCGGCCGGCGGCAGGCGCAGATCGAGCGGCGCGTGAATCACGCCCAGGCGGAAGCAGGCCAGCTCGATCAGGATATGCTCGTGCGCCAGCGGCAGCGAGGCCGCCAGGTAATCGCCCTGGCGAAACCCCATACGCCGCAGCTCCGCGGCGATGGCGAGCGACCCGCGCTGCAGGTCCCGCCAGGTGAGCGTGACCCCGCGCGAAGCGTTTACGATGGCCGCTTCGCCGGGCATGTGCGCCGCCCACCAATCGACGGCCGCGTGGATCAGGTGGCGGTCGCGGTGCCCGATTTCGAACTCTTCGAGCGTGACCTGAGGAATGGGAACGGTTGCCATGGCTCTATCCTTAATAGCACGGCGGGTGGAGGGTGCTCGGCGCGGCGGCGGATATAATCGAGAAACGGGTAAGCGGGCCTGAATAGGGAGGTTTGAGGCAATGAAGAGGAATGCGCTTGTTTCGACACTCTGCGCCGTGTTGTCTGCGAACGCATTGGCCGCGCCAAACGCAAAGGACATAGAGAAACTGCTCGGCAAGTGCGCGGCCGGCGCCTGGAGATCGTGCGAAAAGATCACGGAAACCGTCCCGAGACTCACCGACCAGGCGATGCTGGCAAGGATCGCCATCGAGGGCAAGGACGCGACGGTCGGCCAGGCCGCGGTCGGGAGGCTGACTGAACAGGCGCCGCTGGCGAGAATCGCCATCGAGGGCAAGGACGCGGATGTCCGCAAGGCCGCTGTCGGGAGACTGACTGACCAGAGGGCGCTGGCAGGGGTCGCCGCTGGGGACGGGGACTCCCACGTCCGCTGGGCCGCGGTCGGAAGGCTGACTGACCAGACGCTGCTGGTGAAGATCGCAGTCGAGGGGAAGGACTCCCTCGTCCGCTGGCTGGCCGTCGGTAAGCTGACCGACCAGACCGCACTGGCCAAACTCGCCATCCAGGACGGGGACACGGGTATCCGCCGAGTCGCAGTCGGGAGGCTGACCGACCAGGCGGTCCTGGAGACGGTCGCCGTCCGGGACCGAGACACGGGCGTCCGCCAGGCTGCCGTCGAGAGGCTGACTGACAAGGCAGCGCTAGCGAGGGTCGCAGCCGAGAGGCCGGGCGACCAGGCAGCGCTGGCGGAGGTCGCAGTCGGGAGTGGGGACTTGGCTGCCCGTCGAGCCGCCGTTGGGAGACTGGTCGACCAGGCGCTGCTGGCGAGGATCGCCGGCGGCATTTTTGCTGACCGTGCCGTCCGCCTCGATGCCATTTCCGCCATGGATGAATCGAACCCCGCCCTCAAGCTCCTGGCGGGCGACCTTCGAAGCTCAACCGCCGACGTGCTGGAACTGGCTGCGCGGATCAAACTGGCGATCCATGAGCCGGTCATCCAGAACCGGCTTCCCCTGGTTGAATTCATCGCGACCCTTCGGCCGGAGTCCCACCCTTACATCAATAGGGTTGATCATCAAGATCGAACCATGGCAGGGGAGTCGGTTTCCTTTGACCTCAGACTCGCGGGAAAGACCTTGGCCAGGGCTAGATGGGAAAGCCGTTTTCCAACAGAAACGGACACGATCGAGTTCCTGGCGGCACGGGTGGACGACACCGACCTTCTGATCCGGTTCCTTCGCGAGGCTGCATTCACGCAGGACGACCTCGTGGAACTCTCGAGATCCAGCGTCCCGGAAGCGCGCCGTGCCGCCGTCGCGATGCTTACCGACCAGGCGGCGCTGGCGAGGATCGCCATGGGGGCATGCCACCCGGACGTCTGCGAAGCCGCCGCCCACAGGCTGGCCAGCGAGGCGCTTCTGGCTGAGGTCGCCGCGGGCGCGAAGGACCAGAGAGCCCGTGTGGAGGCCATTGAGAAGCTGACCGACCAGACGCTGCTGGCGAGGATCGCCACCTGGGATGAAGACTCGTACGTATGCGCCGTAGCCCTATCGCGCCTTAAGTCCCTGCGGTCTCAGCAGTAGAATCAACCCGCACCGTCGGCCCTCCTGGAGAGTGGCCCCCCAGCCAGGTCCGGCGGGGTCCCCTGCCTCGCGCGCCGAATGCCCCCGATTGACTCCGGCGCCCCGCTGCTATAGAACTACTCCTATATGCTCGAAAAGATCGACCTGGACCGCTCGCTTGCCAAAGCCGAGTACAAGCCCCGCATCGAATGGCTTCAGGAGCGGCTGCTCGACCTGCAGACCGTCTGCTGGAAGGAGAAGATCGCCAGCGTCATCCTCTTCGAAGGATGGGACGCCGCGGGCAAGGGCACGGTGGTCACGGCCCTCACCCAGCGCCTGGAGCCGCGCGGGTTCCGGCTCCATTCGATCCAGGCTCCCCGCAGCTTCGAGGCGGCCATGCCCTGGCTGTGGCGCTTCTGGCAGAAGCTGCCCAATTACGGCGAGATCGCCATCTTCGACCGCAGTTGGTATGGGCGCGTGTTAGTCGAGCGCGTCGAGAAACTCACGCCCAAACGGCACTGGTTCTCCGGCTATCAGGACATCGGCAATTTCGAGCGAACCCTTGCCGACGACGGCTATCTCATCATCAAGTTCTTCCTGCATATCAGCCGGGCCGAACAGCGGCGCCGCTTCAAGGCCATGGAAAAGGACCCCCTGAGCGCCTGGCACGTGCAGCCGGAGGATTGGGAACACCATCGGAAGTACGACAAGTACCTGGTCGCCGCCGAGGACATGTTCTCGCGCACCGAAACCGAGTGGGCTCCGTGGACCATCGTCGAGGCCACCGACCTGCGCTGGGCGCGCGTCCGCATCTTCGAGACCATCATCCAGCGGCTGGAAGAGGCCTTGAAGCAGCGCGGCCTCGCCGTTCCGCCGCCGCCGGTCCCATCGGAGGAGGCGCAGGCCGATCCCCCGCCCGAGACGCCCAAAAAGAAAAAGAAGAAGAAGGATGTGGACGGCGCCAAGGCCGCGAAAAAGAAGTCCGCCAAGAGTGCCAAGAGCGCCAGGAGCGGGAAAGGACGCGGGTGAACGCTATGCTCGAAACCATCAACCTTGACCGGAAGCTCTCGCACGACGAATACGAGCGCAAAACGCTGCTGCACCAGTTGCAACTCCGCGAACTCGCCTACCAGCTTTACTGCCGCAAGCGCAGCCTGGTGGTGGTATATGAAGGATGGGACGCGGCCGGAAAGGGCGGCAACATCCGCCGCGTCACCGAGAAACTGGACCCCCGCGGATACGAGGTGCTCTCCATTGCCGCCCCGGCGGGAGAGGACAAATCCCACCACTATCTCTGGCGCTTCTGGCGCCGCCTGAGGCCGCCCCAGGAAAAGCAGGTCATGATCTTCGACCGCAGTTGGTACGGCCGCGTGCTGGTGGAGCGCGTGGAGCACTTTGCCAAGGATCCCGAGTGGAAGCGGGCCTACCGCGAGATCAACGATTTCGAACGGCAGTTGACCGAGGCCGGAACGGTGGTGGTGAAGTTCTGGATTCACATCGGCAAGGATGAGCAGTTGCGCCGGTTCGAGCAGCGTGAAAACACGCCCTACAAGCGCTGGAAGCTGACCGACGAAGACTGGCGCAACCGCCAGAAGTGGGAGGTGTACACCGAGGCCGTCGAGGAGATGCTCCTCAAACCAGC
>Ga0265323_10001751_pt1 | contig 10302 bp, 10 predicted proteins | sample 41225metaG_FD_193580 | JGI IMG/M metagenome (GOLD analysis project Ga0265323, IMG submission 193580) | Rhizosphere microbial communities from Carex aquatilis grown in University of Washington, Seatle, WA, United States - 4-12-25 metaG | ecosystem: Host-associated > Plants > Roots > Rhizosphere... | reverse complement strand
GGTCTTGTTGACCTGCGGGATGCCGCCGCCTTTTGAAGCGATCTTGTCGACCACCGAGGAGATCTCCGGGCGCAAACGCATCGTGACCATGCCGTCGTCATTGATGGTCGGCGTCACATTGAGCTTGAGGCCAACGTCAATGAAACGCACGTCTTCGCTGGTGATCGCGTTATCGCCGGTCCCGGACACGGTCGAAATAATATAGGGAACGGTATCGCCGATGTGGATACGGGATTCCTCATTGTTGACCGCCAGGATCTGCGGACTGGAAAGGATCTTGGTATCGCTCACCCCATCCATGGCCCGCAAGGTCGAGGAAAACTTGTCGATATTGACTCTGCCGAAGCCCACCTTGCCATAGGTCGAAAAGAGATTGTCGGAAGACGTTAATCCGTCCGCGTTTAAATATTGACTGCTGATGTTGTTGTGCCCAAAAATATAACTCCAGTCTATCCCCATATCGGAATTTGGTTTCAGAATGACCTGGAGAATACGCGCCTCGATCAACACTTCCTTGGTGGGTTCATCCAGGTGCCGGATGATCTTCTCGATCTCATCCTTGCGCCCTGGGAACACCCGCACGACCAGCTGATTGGACCGCTCATCTGCTGAAATAGAACCGACCGATTTGGCATCGATCCGCATGCGCAGTTTGTCGGCCACGACATCGGCCTTGGCGTACTGGAGATTATAAACAATGGTATCCAGCGGCTGCTCGATCTCGGCAACGATCTTTCTCATCTTACGTATCGAATCCGGAGTATCGATCAGGACGACCGAACCCGTATCTTCATCTATAATTATCTTCCCGACATTGCTTTTTACATTATCCAGCGCGGCGAGGATGTAACTCGGCTTGGCATACTGCAAATGCATGGTCTCAACAACGGTCTTGTCGCCGAACGGTTTTCCATACATGGCTTCGTACTCGACCGAGGTCATGACCTGCACAATATTACTGTTGATGGCATACGCCAATTTGTTGGATATGACCACAATATCCAACGCGTCCTTGATCGCCACATTATCCAATAAAACCGTCGTACGACCGTCTACCGCCGGACTGATCACAATATTGAACTCCCCCTTCATGGCGAGGAATTTCAGTACATCCACTATGTTCATGTCGCGGACATCGAGGGCGATCTTGCGTGCCAGACGCTCATCCATGCTGTCTTTCGTTTCGGTGAGAAGCATGGTCTGGGGGAGCTTGCCTTCCTCTGCGGATGCTCGCAGGCCTCCAGCAAAAAGCAGAACACCCAGAACCGCGAAAAACAAAACAGACCTGAGGGGGAAATATTTGTGGGTTGTCATAGCTTGGTTATTATCTCCTCGTTTGCGTAACTGAACACCACCCGATCCGTATAGATGGTCTTCACCGTCACATCTTCGATTTTATCTCCCTCTTTCAAAAAGTGCGTCATATGGGTCGCAGCCTCTTCCAGCATGACCGTCGCGGACTCAGGTACATCAAGCCACGCAATCCCGACGAGCTTATACTTCGCCATCTTCTTTTCGAGTGCGGCCCGAGCCGATGTCACGCTCACGGCTCCCGTTTCTTGCAATTCGTATGGCTTGAAGATGTTCCGGGCGCTCGCCTTATCCAAATAATAGGTGATCCCTTTCACCTGGGGAACTATAAGATTCTGTGAATCTTTGGCAATTTTTGTATCTGCGGAAATGCTGACGTTCTCACCGATGAGAGCCAGACCGCTCTTGACCTCGTAGCCCAGGAACAGCAAACTCGCCAGCACGCCGACCATAAGGAGTAAATTGATCTGCTGCACGCTGACAGAGAGCCGCGTGGCTGGCTTGGCCAATGCCATGGGCGCCGCTGCCGGAACTGCAGAAGACGCGGATTTGGCCTTTTTAGTGGCCTCGATAATCTTCAAAAGCTTTTCTTCTGCGGTTTCTTTTTTCGCCATCTTCCTGACGTGCAATAATTAATGGGTTAGGAGACTTCGCCTTTTCAGGCTACTAAATCACATTTATCTTAACATACGCGTTTTGTGCCACAAGTTATTTTTGGATTTTTTGACATATCTTTTTAACTATATAATAGATAAGGAAATAAACAATACCGACGGATAATCCGGCCACCCTGGCAAAAGCCCTTAACCACATGACCAATCCGCCAAAAACAGCATCCGGAAATGCACCGAAAATGAAATACCCTGATATAAGTTCAAACAGCAAAAAACAGGTCGCGAAGACAAGCCACAACAGCGGCCAACACACGAACACGGCATGCAAAATGACCAGCGGGACCTCGATAATGTCCTTCCAGAACGTGTAATCATCCCCCCTAGCCATACCCGGATGGTCCAAATACATCTTGGCCCGCCAGTACCCGTGCCGGTATTGTTCCTTCAGATACCGGCCAAAGCTCTCCTGGTGAAAATGATCCACCACCGCATCCTTCAGGAACCGGATCCGCTGGCCTTGGCGCAGCACCTTGTAACTCAGGTCATTGTCCTCCCCACTGGCTCTGCGATAAGCTGCGTTAAAACCACCCGCGTTCTCAAAAACCCGCCTCCGGAAAGCCACGTTATAACTTCCAAATGCGCGGGGGAACTCGGGCATGCGTTGGTTGTGCCGGAAGATGATCTCGTGATGGATTACCCTAGCCAGCGGAGAGGTCGGATTGGCGATACCGTAACTACCGGCCACCACACCAATATCATCTGCTGAAAAACCCGCCACCATTTTCTCGACCCAGACCTGTTGCGGGCGGCAATCGGAGTCCGTAAAGAACAGGAACTCACCGGATGCCTCCCGGGCGCCGCGATTCCGCGCGCTGGCCGGCCCGGCGTTCTCTTGTCGAAAATAGCGGACATTCGGGAAGGAACGGGCCTCACCGGCGGTCCCATCGACCGATCCATCATCAACGACGATGATCTCGATGTGGCCAGGATAGCTCTGATGGCACAGGGCTTGCAGCGCCCCACCCAGTGTGTTCTGGGCATTATAAGCCGGAATAACAACACTGACGGAAGGAAACGCCATGTCAGCGGCCTTTCATGCTGCTTTTCATTTCTTTGATCTCCAGCTCTAGCAGGCCGATCTTCTGCGCCATGCGGTCATTCCGCCGGTTCTGCTGGCAAAGGAAGACCGTCAAAAACAGACTCAGGAACACGAACATGCCCAGCAGACTGAAAAAGATGAAATTGCTCGGGAGCTCGAACCCCAATCGCCCGGCCAGGAAATACGGTATACCGGGGAACAGGGCGAACACCATGCCGATAAAGGAGAACAAAAGCCATACAAAGGCATACTTGAAGGTCAACTTCTCCCGCCGGACAAGTTCGATGACGAACAGGAAGATCGACAGCGATAGGACCAGGGTCAGCAGACTCAGTTTTGTCATTTGTACGCCTTTCTGTCTTTGATCATGTGGAGAAGAATGGCCAACGTGACTTTGACCATGTAATAGACCGACTTCAGCTTGCCAATCGAACTTTTTCCAGCCTTGCGGGCGCGCATCTTGACCGGCACTTCGACGACTTTGGCCCCCATGCGTCTGACTACGACGATCGCCTCCGGTTCCGGGAAATCCAGTGGATAATAGTGTGCAAAGAATTCGATCAATTTCCGGCCACAGGCCCGAAAACCCGACGTGGGGTCAGTCACCTTGAGCCCAGTCAGAACCCGTATCAAAAAATGAAAGAACCCGATACCGACCCGCCGGACATAAGAAGACTGGAAGCCCTCCTTGTGTTCCAGGAAACGGCTGCCCACGCACATCTGGGCCTCTCCCTGAAGGACCGGGGCGATGAGTTGAGCCAGATACACCGGGTCATGCTGTCCGTCGCCATCAACCTGAACGGCGACATCAAAATCATTTTCAAAAGCATAGCGATACCCAGCCTGGACCGCACCGCCAATGCCAAGGTTGAAAGGAAGGTTCACGACTTTGGCGCCCACCCGCTCGGCGATCTCGGCTGTGCCATCAACCGAGCCGTCATTGATGACCAGCACCTTCACCGGCACTGGTTGTGCGAGGATCTCGCGAAGCGTTCTTTCGATGTTCGCGCCCTCGTTAAAGGCCGGAACTATGATAAGGATTTTCACGCTCATGCGGCTCGGTGCCCCCACAGGTGCTTTAAGCGGCCAGTCAGGCTGAAATCCAAGATCTTTCCATCGATCTGGACCACCACTCCCCCGCCGATCTCTGGACTGATGACGATCGAAGCCTCCGCGCGCGGGAACTTGCTTTTGACAACCCGGTCATATCGGGCCATCAGCTTCTCAGACAAGGCGCGACCAATAAGAATCGTCACCTCTTTAACGTCATCTCCTTCGGCCGGCTCAAAACCTTCCAGGTGTTCAAGGGCGTAGACCAAAAGCTCATATTCAAGAATGAACTTCAGCACGAACAACACGATGCTCGCAATAATAATTTGTAGAAGAATGACCTTGATGACCATGTTCATTTGATCTTTCCGGCAGATTTCAGGAACAGATACTTTGCCGCCATGGTGATCATATCATCGGCCTTATCGGCCGTGATATACTCGTTCGGCTTGACGCCATCGAACGGGAAAGCACGACCGTCGGGAAAATGGCCGCGTGCGACCACCATGGCCAGTGTCGATCCATCGGACATGTCAAAAAGGCTCTTTAACAGGACTTGCCCGGCCGTATCCTGTCCCATGACCATGGCGCGCTTGCGGTCCTGCATGATCCCGGTGAAAAGCTCGGACGCGCTTCCCGTATTCTTGCTGACCAGGATGATCATCGGCCAGTCAAAATGGTATGCGTCCGGCAGACGCGGGATGGTCAGTTCAGCGCGCGGCTTATGCCGGCCTTCAAAATAGGCGAAGAGTTCATTATTCGGCAGAAAAAATGCCGATACCGCGAGCGCAGCCAGTGGCGGTCCTCCGGGATTGGTCCTGAGGTCGATCACCAGTCCCTGAGGCCTTTTGGAAGCCAAGAACTCCAAGTACCGGCCCATGTCCTCGTTCGTCTGCCGGTTGAATTTCTGGATCTCCAGGCAATAAACATCCTGAACTCCGGTCGGCTTTAAGAACACGGTCTGCTTGTAATATTCCTTGCTCTCCGGCGTTATCTCATGCGGCCGGCGTTCTGCAGCATTGAGATAGTCGATCTTGACCTTCGCTCCTTTGAGCGGAACCAGGAGTTCCTTGACCTTGGCCTCGCCGAGCTTGACCACCTCCCGTTCATCAAGGCGCAGGATCAGGTCATTTTCCCGCAGACCAAGCTCGAAGGCATCCGAGCGCGGTTCCACAAAATCGACCTGGAACCCCGGCTCAACCAGGTGCCCCTCGATGCCGAGATCGATCTTCTCTCCGTACACTTCCTGAACAAATTTCTCCGCCGGTTTTGGCGGCCAGAAACGCGAGAAGATGTCATCCGGCTGTTTCAAGTAATCGACGAGATAGGCGGCACTCCGCCACCGGACATAATCACTGCTTTTCCCTTCCAATAACAGGTTTTTATAAATCTTGTCCTCAAAGACCTTGAGAAACCGGTCAAAGTCTGAACGCCTGACATCAAAATAGTAATTCGTGTCCATGGTTTTGTAGACCTCTTCGAAATAGGCAAGGTAGGCATCGTGCGCGGACTTTGGTTTTTGTGGTTCTGCTGTGTTATGGATGGGCGTTGATGCTGGCGCCTGGGCCAAGGCCAAGGAGAAGGGATGAAAGCAAAGGAAAGCGAAGAAGATAGAGAGAATGCGAAGCACGCCTGACCTCCGAAAAAGATTTTAGCATAACTCGTACTAATATGAAGGCTTTAATTAAAATAAGTATTCATAATATTATGTACTAAAACGACTTGGGGAGCATACGGCGCAAAGAAATGCGCCCTTTAGATGAACTCATTATGGATGGCTTCGCGGATCTGTTGCGGGCTTACAGGAATGTTGGCAACAAAATCAGCATGTGTCCGGTTGGCGCGGTAATCAGGCATCTTTTTGGGAATTTTCAGATAACGGCTAATCAAAGGCAGGTCAAAACCGTACAAGATCGTTCCGTGGTGAAGAATGAAATTGCGGCCACGGCGCTGGGCGTTTCCCGAGAACTTCTTATCCGTGCCCTTAACGACTAGGTCAGAGACCGGCCGGAACTCGGCATCAACACCGGACTTTTTCACGGATGCCATGATCTTGTTGAGGATGAAAACATACGACCGGCGTATGCTGGCCAGGTCCGGATAGCGTTTCAAGGCCAATACGAGCGCGAAATTCAGGCAACCCGGCCCCTGAAGGACAGTGCCGCCGCCGGATGAACGCCGCAAGACCAGGATGTTATCGAGCTTCGCTGCCGTGAGCTCAACATCATCTTCCGCCACACTCGCCCGGCCCAGGACAATAAAATGGACCGGCGACTCCCAGTAACGCAAAACATCCCCGCCATCACCTTTTTCAGCACGGCGCAGGAGTTCTTCGTCATAATTTAGATTGGCTTGCGGATCTGGGAAGGAAAGATTTTCAACGGTCATGCTCTTGAGCAAAATAATTCACCTTGACCTCCCGCGCGGCTTTGGTTTCGTCCGGCCGGGAGATCGGCATGGTCAACGGGAACGTCTTAAACTGTGCGGGGTCCTTTTTGGACAGCTCATCCGCCTCGATCATGGCCTCAACAAACACATCCATGGACTCCCGGCTTTCGGTCTCGGTCGGCTCAACCATGATCGCTTCTTTGACCGTGAGCGGAAAATAAACGGTCGGCGGGTGCATTTTCTTGTCGATGAGGAACTTGGCTATGTCGAGCGCATGGACGCCCCGCGCCATCTGCTTGGCTGCGGAAAAAACGCACTCGTGCATGCAGATGCGGTCAAAAGGCAACTGATAGTTGTCCTTTAGGCGGCTCAAGATGTAGTTCGCGTTCAGGACTGCATGATCGGAAGTCGCCCGGAGACCGTCTTTACCCAGCATGAGCATGTAGGCATACGCCTTCAGGATGACCCCAAAGGCGCCATAAAAAGACGCGATATAACCGATCGAATCCGGATAATCATAATCGAGAGAAAAGCTGCCGTTCTTGCGTTTCACGACCCTGGAAATCGGCAGGAATTTTTCCAGTTTCTCACCCACGCCGACCGGCCCAGCGCCGGGACCGCCGCCGCCGTGCGGTGTGGCAAAAGTCTTGTGCAGGTTGACATGCACGACGTCAAAACCCAGGTCCCCAGGTCGAGCGCGTCCCATGATCGCGTTCAGGTTCGCGCCATCGTAGTACATGATCCCATCCACCGAATGGATGAGCTTCGCGATCTCATCAATCTGGGGATTGAAGACGCCATGCGTGTCCGGGCAGGTGATCATGAGCCCCGCGACCTCGGGTGAAATGACGGCCTTGAGCTTGCTCAAGTTCATGACGCCCTTGTTATCCGACGGGACCGAGATGATCTCGTATCCGGCGGTCGCGGCGCTCGCAGGGTTCGTCCCGTGCGCGGAATCCGGGATGATCACAAATTTTTTCTTATTCCCCCTGGCCTTATGGTACGCGGCCATGAGCATGATACCGGTAAGTTCCCCGTGCGCACCGGCCAATGGCTGCATCGTGAACGCCTTCATCCCCGTGATCTCGCAGAGCCACCTTTCGGCTTCATAAAGCACCTCCAAAGCGCCCTGGGCATATTTCTCCCCGCTGCGCAACTGCGGCAACAGCGGATGAAGATCGCTGAAACCAGGCATGGCCGCGACCTTCTCCGTGAACTTGGGATTGTATTTCATCGTGCAGGAACCGAGCGGATAGAAATTCGCGTCGACTGAGAAATTCCGCTGTGACAGCTGCGTAAAATGGCGAACCACATCCAGCTCGGAAAGTTCCGGAAGCTCTGCCGTCCTGCTGCGCAGATATTTCGCAGGCAAAGAAGTCTTGATGGCAACGTCACTCTCGGGAAGCTTGACGCCCTGGCGACCGGCTACGCTTTTTTCAAACATCAATTTCATAAGCTAGCTCTTCAAGACCTCACCCAGTGCTTTTGCATAAGCCACAATCTCGTCTTTTGTACGTTTCTCCGTAACTGCAACCAGAAGATAATTGTCCATGCCTTTGTAATACCGGCCCAGGGGGAAACCGGCCGCGAAGCCACGAGTCATCATGGCCTCGATCACGTCGTTGGCGTTCTTGGGAAGAAGGACGGTGAACTCATTAAATGTCGGCGAGGAACGCTTGACCTCAACGCCTTTGATCTTGGCGATCTCTTCTTTGGCAAACTCGGCCTTCTCAAAATTGAGCCGGGCCAGCTTCCGGAAACCTTCCCGGCCGATGAGGGACATGAAGATCGATGCCTGGATCGCGCACAGGGCCACGTTAGTGCAGATGTTGGAAGTTGCCTTCTCGCGGCGGATATGCTGTTCGCGAGCCTGGAGCGTATTCACAAAACAGCGGCGCTTTTCCGCATCCACGGTCTCCCCGACGATACGTCCGGGCATCTGCCGGATGTTCTTCTTGCGGGTCGCCAGGAACCCCAGGTACGGACCGCCGAAACTCAACGGCAGACCCAGGCTTTGACCCTCACCCGTCACGATGTCCGCACCCATCTCGGCCGGAGTCTTAAGCATACCTAAGGATATCGGATAGACGCTTTCGATGACCAGGGCGCCAGCCGCGTGCGCCTGTTCAATGATGTCAGAATGGTCATCCACCGCACCAAAAAAATTCGGGTTCTGCAGGATGACCGCCGCGACCTTCTTGTCCAGAAGCTTTAAGATCGCCTGACGGTCCACCTGACCGTGGACAACATCCGTCTCAACAAACTGGAAATCCAGGTTGTGCGTGTACGACTTGATAAGTTTGCGGCAGATCGGGCTCACCCCGCCGTCCATGACGACCTTCTCCCGACCGGTCAGGCGCAGCGCCATCATCATGGCCTCATAAAGAGCGGTACCACCCTCATAAAGTGAGGCGTTGGCAACATCCATACCAGTAAGCGCACAGATATTGCTCTGGAATTCAAAAAGTGCCTGGAGCGTTCCCTGTGAGCATTCGGGTTGATAGGGCGTGTAGGCAGTATAGAACTCGCTGCGGGAGATCAATGCCTGACAGGCAGCCGGGACATAATGATCATAATATCCCCCGCCCAGGAATGGAATGGGACCGGTTGAATTCTTAAGCGCCAGACGATTGAGTTGTGATACGACTTCGAACTCGGAAAGCCCGGCCGGAAGGTCGAAGGACTTTGGCGCATGCTGCGGCCGGATATCGGCAAAAAGCGCATCGATCGTCGGGACGCCGATCGCTTTTAGCATCTTCTCAACATCTTCCGCCGTGTTGGCGATGTAAGGGTTCAAGGGGAGTCCTTTACTTCAATGAAAATCCTGTGGCCTGGGCACGCTGCTGATCGCCACGTGGCCTTAGGAAGTTTTAGCAGTATCCCGGCTAAAATAAAAAGGCCTTCAAGACGAAGGCCTTTTGGCAAGACGCATTACTCTTCCGAATCTTCTTTTTCTTCCTGCTCAAGGCTCTCGAGATAATTACGATATTCATCAGCGGTCAGCAGGTTCGAGGTCTCATCCGAATCGGAAAGCTCAATCTTGGCCAGCCAGCCCTTGTCGTAGCAGCGCCGATTGATCAGGCCAGGATCTTCGGTAAGCTCCTCGTTCACCGCGATAACGCGGCCGGACATCGGCGCAAAGATATCACTCGCGGCCTTCACGGACTCGACCGACAACAGTTCCTCGAACTGATCGACTTCCTTGTCTGTGACCGGGAACTCGATATAGGTGATATCCCCCAGAGAAGACTGCGCATATTCTGTGATGCCAACCGTCCCGATTTTGTCCTCGATACTGATCCACTCGTGCTCTTTGGTATACAGGTAGTGTTCTACGATTTCCATAAATACTCCTTAGTGGATCTATGCTTTAAGTGAGCCGCCCCTGTAAAAAGGCCGGAGAACGGCCTCCGCATTCTCTTTGAATTTTTCATCACCAAATATAATCACTTTGTCGGAATTCGTAAATGTTTTTTTCACAAATCCTATGCCAACACCGCACCCCAAAGAGGGTGAGAATGTCCCGCTTACGACCACACCCACTTTTTCCCCTTCCTGTGAAAAAAGAGCATGCCCCTGGCGCGGCGCACGGCGTGTGGCGGACAGGAAGTGGATGATCTTCTGATCCGGTCCGGCCTGCTCCTCTTCAAGCAAGGCGGCTTTCCCGATAAAATCCTTTGAGAGATCCACAAACTTCTTCAAACCCGCCTGAAAGGGGGTGATTCCCTCACTGAGTTCATGGCCATAAAGCGGATAGCACATTTCGATCCTAAGCACGTCGCGCACGCCCAGCCCGGTCGGCTTCACGCGTTTGTCCGTCAGGACCGCATCCCAAAACTT
>Ga0265323_10001750_pt1 | contig 10302 bp, 10 predicted proteins | sample 41225metaG_FD_193580 | JGI IMG/M metagenome (GOLD analysis project Ga0265323, IMG submission 193580) | Rhizosphere microbial communities from Carex aquatilis grown in University of Washington, Seatle, WA, United States - 4-12-25 metaG | ecosystem: Host-associated > Plants > Roots > Rhizosphere... | reverse complement strand
CTTAGCTCGTGGTCGAAACCAAGAGCGACGCCACGCCGGTGACGCTCGCCGATCGCGGTGCGGAGGAGCTCATGCGCCGGTTGATCCGGGAGAAGTTCCCGGCGCACGGCATCATCGGCGAAGAATACGGCTCCGAGCGCACCGACGCCGAATGGGTGTGGGTGCTCGACCCGGTTGACGGCACCAAGGCCTTCGCCGCCGCCTGCCCGCTCTTTGGCACGCTGATCGCGCTGCAACACCGCGGCCAGCCCCTGCTCGGCGCGATCCACCAGCCGGTCCTCCACCAGCTCGTGATCGGCGACGGCCACACGACCACGCTCAACGGTCGCCCGGTTCGCACCCGGCCCACGCACCGCCTCGAGGAGGCCACCCTGCTCTTCAGCGATCCGCTCACGCCCGCGCGGCACCAGAACGGCGCCGCCTTCGCCGCGCTCGCAGCCCGGGCAAAACTGGTCCGCACCTGGGGCGATTGTTACGGCTATCTGCTCGTCGCGACCGGTTGGGCCGACGTGATGTGCGACCCGATTCTGAGTCCGTGGGACATCGCCGCGTTGATTCCGGTGATCCGCGGCGCCGGCGGCGCAATCTCCGACTGGCAAGGCCGCGACCCCGTCGGCGCGCAGTCGATCGTGGCCGCAGCCACGCCCGAGTTGCACGCCACCGTGATTGCGGCGCTCAACCCCTAGCCCGGATGTGTCTCACTTCACTCCGCTGCAAGGCTACAGTCTGTTCTATGCACACCTTTGCCGTCCCGGCGGCTCGGACATCCGGGCTAATGGCCAAACCGCTTAAATCATGAATGATCGAGTCAATCCGCGAGATCGCGTATTCGAGAGCAAGTTCGCTCCTTCCCCTCGACCGTTCTCTCCCTGCAACTCTGAAAGCGCGGTTTGGCTTTTAGCCCGCATATCCGGCGATTTTTGCCGCCACCACTGGCGCGGCCAGCGGATGATCACCGCATCGGCTGAGACTGCGAAATATGCGGGCTAGTTTGTCGGGCTTAGGATAAAAGTTTGGAATGAGCTCGAGATTCCGTCGCGCGGCAATCCGCCCCGACCGACAAACTCCTTAAACCGCCGCGAGGCGGCGGAAAATCGAACGGCAAATCCGGTTTTGGCAGCGCGGAGCGCTGCTTAGGGAGCCTGTCGAGGCAGATCCCCGCCAGCCAAAGGAAATTTCATGAAGAAGATATGGTTTCATTGGCCACCCCGACAGGCTCCCAGGCCGTCACTGGCCCGGCGCCGGCGCGGCGGGTGCCGCGGCGGGCGCCGCCTCTTGCTGGGCCTGTTGTTTGGCTTGCTGTTGCTGGGCGAATTCCTGCTGGAGCTGCTGTGCTTTCTGCATCCCCGCCATGAGGCGCGGCTGCATGATTTCCATCATCTTTTGCTGCAGTTCAGGTTGCTTGGAGGTCAAAGCCTGGCCTGCCGGCGTGCCGTAGAAATCGGCCAGGCCGGCCAATTCGTCCTTCGTAAACACATCGCTGTAGGCCTTGGCGATATCGGTGCGCATGGCCTCAGGTTTGAGCTCGGCAAACATCACATCCATGATCTTCGTTTGCAGCGCCATCCTGTCGTCCTGCGAACCATCCTTCGGCGCGTTCCGGGCAAACATCTGCCTCACCATGTTGAGCGAGTTCTTCTTTTGTTGATCCATGAGCTTGCCCAACATCTCGTCGAAATTCATTTTGCGGAACACTTCCTCGGCGTCGGCGATCGTCGCCTTGTTGTCGGCCGTTCCGACCTTGCTGGAGGCGAGTCTGACCGAAACTTCCTGGCCGTTTTTCTTCACAACGAGGGTTTCGTCGGCCTGGTTATAACTGGCGAGCTTCCAGCCTTCGAACGATTCGCCGATGCCGGCCCACGCGGTGCGGGCGCCGCCCGGAAGGGTGAGCGCGAAACGCTGGTCCGCGCCGGAAATGAGCACGCCGCGAAGTTCGGGCGGGGCATCGCTCGCGGGAGTTGGAGCGGGCTCGGCGGCAAACGCGGCGAGCGCGGCAAAAGCAAGGGCGGCAAAACGGAGATGGGCGAGTTTCATGGGAGGTGGCTGGTTGATGATATTGGTTTGGCGGATCGCCCGCGATCCGACCGAGGATCGTTGGCGCGCGGGAAGCTGCCTGAAATGTGCGCTTGGGTATATTATAAAATGATCGGCGGTTTCCGGCATCGGAGATTCGGCGCACGACGATTACGGACGGTTTGCCGGGCCTAAATGCGTCCGGCGCTCGTCCCGGGAAAATCCAGCGGATCCGGCTGAAATCGATTTTCCGTCGAGACCCATGCCTTTAGGATTTCTGTGCTATCACGAACCAAATTATGACTGCCGACAATGCGCCGGCGAACAAAACCGCCGCACCGAACCGCGCCCAGTAACGAAAGAGCGTCCCGCGCGCTGCTTGATAGGCGGTCGCGACTCCTCCGCTAATCATCACGAGGGCCATTAAATCCCAGTACGGCCGTTGTTGGGCCCAAGCACGACAGAAGACGTCGAGCAACAGGCCAGCAGCGAGCAGTTTATAGGCAAACCGATAGCTGGCGTTCTCGACGGCTACCGTTCGTTCGTCACGGACAATGTATTTTTCGTTCATGTTTGGTCTCCTTCCAGTGAAAATAGCTCTGCAACGGGTTTCCCAAGCCGCTTGGCCAGGATGAAAGCGAGCAGCGCGGAGGGTACGTATTGCCCGTTTTCGATCGACCAAATCGTCTGCCGTGTCACGCCAGCCAATTTCGCCAGTTCCTCCTGGGAGAGGTTTTTTTCCGCTCGTGCCACTTTCAATCGATTCGACAACGACAGTTTCATCGCTGGTTCGAAGCATTGATACTTTCGCGCACCTATGTCAAGCAAACTTTACATTTTATCTGGTATGCTTTACTTTTATTGGGTGCCAAGGGTCAGCTTGCCTCGCAAAACCCCGGCCGCCATTGTCTCGCGGCGTTTGCACCCTTTCCGGTCAACGTCATCATATTCGCCATGAAGCCACGCCGTCTCGCCGCGCTGTGCATCTTGATTCTCGCTGCGTCGTTTTCCGCCGGATACGCGCAGGTGAGTGCCTCGCTCGTCTCCGCCGGGACGTCGATCCAGCCCGGCCGGCCCTTCACCGTTGCGCTGCGGTTCGTGCACGAGGCTAATTGGCACACTTATTGGCTCAACCCCGGCACCGGGCTCGCCACCAAACTGGACTGGACACTTCCCGACGGTTTCAAAGCGGGTGAGATCCAATGGCCCGCGCCCCACGTGTTGAAGGACGCGACCGGCACGGTGACCGGCAGCGGCTACGACGGGGAGCTGTTCCTGCCCGTTGAGATCACGCCACCGGCCACGCTCGCGCCGGGCGACCGGATCACGCTCGCGGCCACCGCCACGTGGCTCATGTGTCAGGACGTGTGCAAACCCGGCAGCGCCCCACTCCAGCTGACGCTGCCGGTCTCCGCCGACGTTCCGCGGCCCGATCCGCAATGGAGTGCGAAGATCTCGCAAACCCTCTCCCATCAGCCCCAGGCGCTAACCGCATGGACAGCGACCGCCACCCGCGACCCGAAGACCGTCTGGCTGGCGGTGAAACCCGTCGATGCGGTCGCATCCGCACCGACGGACCTGCATTTTTTCTCCGAGGATAACTACATCGGCTACGAACTGCCGCAGGAGGTGAAGTCCGACGGTCAGGGCGGTTTCGTGCTCGCGCTCCAAATCTCGCCGGAAGGCCCGCCGAATCCCGCGAGACTCCTCGGCGTGCTCACGTCGGAAACCGGCTGGCAGGCCGATCCGGCGCTCCGCGGCCTGCGCATCGACCTGCCTCTCGGCGAAGCGACGACCGCCCCGGCGGGCAAGCTCTCAACTCTCAAATCTCAACCATCGGCAACCACCGCCGTCGTCAGCCTGCCCGCGACGCTGCTGCTCGCCTTCGTCGGCGGTCTGATCCTGAACCTCATGCCGTGCGTCTTCCCCGTGCTCGGGATCAAGATTCTCGGTTTCGTGCAACAGGCGGGCGCCGACCGCCGCAAGGTGGTGACCCACGGTCTGGTGTTCGCCTCCGGCGTGTTCCTTTCCTTTTGGATTCTCGCGGGCGTGCTCGCCGTGCTGCGCGCCGGCGGCAGTCAGCTCGGCTGGGGCTTCCAACTGCAATCGCCGGCCTTCGTGTTCGGGCTCGCCGCGGTGATGCTCGTCTTCGCGCTCAACATGAGCGGCCTGTTCGAATTCGGCCTGCGCGCGACGGGCGCCGGCGCCGGGTTGCAGATGAAATCCGGCTTCACCGGGTCGTTTTTTACCGGCGTGCTCGCGACCGTCGTCGCCACGCCCTGCAGCGCGCCGTTCCTCGCGCCCGCCCTCGGGGCGGCGCTGGCGCTCTCGACCTTCGAGTCGTTCGTCGTCTTCACCGCCATCGCCCTCGGGCTGTCGCTGCCGTATCTCCTGCTGTCGGCGTTTCCCGGCGCCGTGAAATTGCTGCCGCGCCCCGGCGCGTGGATGGAGACGTTCAAGCAGTTCATGGCCTTCCCGTTGTATGCGACAGTTGGCTACCTGGTGTGGGTGCTCGCCGGCCAGGTGAACGAGAACGGCCTGCTGACGGTGTTTTTCGGCCTCGTGCTGATCGCGATGGGCATCTGGGTTTACGGCCGGTGGCGGGCGCCCGGCGCCTCGCCCGGCCGCGCGCGGTTCGGCCTCGTTGGGGGCGCGGTGCTGCTCGCCTTGGGCGCCTGGACCGGCTGGCCGCGGCCGCCCGCACCGACCGAGGTCGTGTGGGAACCCTGGAGCCCCGAACGCGTGGCCCAATTGCAGGCGGAGGGCCGGCCGGTCTACGTCGATTTCACGGCGCGCTGGTGCGCCACCTGCCAGGCCAACAAGAAACTCGTCTTCGGCTCGGCTGAAGTGCAGCGCGTGTTCGCCGAAAAGAAATTTGCGACGCTCCGGGGCGACTGGACCAACCGCGACCCGAAGATCACCGCCGAGCTGGAGCGGTGGGGCCGCAGCGCGGTGCCGTTCGATCTGGTCTATCTGCCCGGCCGGCCCGCACCCCTCGAATTGCCCGAACTGCTCACCGCCGGCACCGTTCTGGAAGCCGTGCGAAAATGAACGTCTCCGGAGCAAGTGGAGGACATCACCAAGGATTCCGTTTGTGGCCGTACAACCTCAGAATCCCCATGAAACCACCGTTCTTCTTCACCGCTGCGATACTATTGATTGGTGTGAGCATCGCCTCGGCCCAGCCCGCCGTTGCTCCGGCGGTGGGACGCGGCGGGGGACGTCCTCCGGCGCCCACGCGCGATCCGCTCGCCGCGGGATATGTCAAGGCCACCGAATTGCCCGACGGCCAGGTTCCGCCGGTCGAGGCCGACGGCAATTTCATCATCGGTCCGACCCACGCCCCGTCACCGGAAATGAGCCCCGTCGGGGACGACGTGCCCAAGGGTGACATCTACAAATTCACGCTCCGCTCGACCGAGAGCAAATTTTACCCTGGCATCGCGCGCGATCAGCCCGCGCCGGGAGCGGCGGCGTCGGCCGGTGCCAACGGAAACACCGTGACCAGCCATGCCGAGCCCTGGACGCGCACGGTCTCGGTGTACGTGCCCAAGCAGTATGTGCCCGGGACGACCGCGCCGGTCATGATCACCTCCGACGGCGACAGCCGGGCCTTCAACGTGCTCGATCACCTGATCCCGCTGCAGCAGCTGCCGGTGATGATCGTTGTCGCCATTCCCAGCGGCGGCGGCGACGGGCCGGGCAGCGAGCGCGGACTGGAATATGACACGGTCTCCGGCAAGTATAGCGACTTCGTTGAGACCGAAGTTCTGCCGATGGCCGAAAAGGTCGCCCAGGTGAAGCTGACGAAGGATCCAGACGGGAGAGCCGTGATGGGCACCAGCTCCGGCGCATCGGCCGCGATGAGCATGGCATGGTTTCATCCGGAGCGCTACCATCGCGTCCTCACGTTCTCCGGGACGTTCGTCAATCAGCAATGGCCGACCGATCCGCAATATCCGCACGGCGCCTGGGCATACCACGAAACGCTGATCCCCAACAGCCCCGCCAAACCGCTTCGCATCTACATGGAATGTGGCGACCGCGACAACTACAACGCCCGGGATGGTCTGCACGACTGGGTGCAGGCCAACGAGAACATGGCCCAGGTACTGACCGCGAAAGGGTATCGCTACAAGTTCGTCTTCGCCCGCGGGGCCGGCCACACCGACCGGCCGACCATCTCACAGCTCTACCCCACCGCACTTCGATGGGTCTGGCAGGGATATCCGATTGCGGGGAATTAGCCCCCTCAGCAGCATCATGCCGTTTTGTCATGCTTGACATGATAAACCGGCATGATACGGTTACCCCATGGACGAAGCTACTCTCACCGAACGAGGCCAGATTTCCATTCCCGCAGCTCTGCGCAAGGCGATGAACCTGCTTCCGGGCCAGCGCTTGAAGTTCGAGCCTGTATCCGGCCACGAGTTCCGGGTGCATACCGCAAATGAGACCCCGCCCGGGCCCAGGGCCATGCTCGGTTACGCTCGAAAATTGCGGCATGGTCCCGCCCGTCGCACCAGCGAATGGATGCGAGAACTCCGCGAGGGAGAAAGGGCATCCTGATGTGGATCGTTGATACTTGTGTGGTTCTCGATGTATTCGAGAACGATCCGCAGTTCGGCGAAGCCTCGGCCAAGCTGTTGGAAAACCTGCTGCCAGACGGGCTCGCGGTCTCCGCCGTGACGATGGTGGAGCTGGCGGCGGCCTTCGCGGGAGACATCACCGAACAGAAACGATTTCTCGAACAAGCCGGCTTGTCTTACTCGGAGGCCTGGACGGCGGTTGATATGGAGGCCTCGCATCGTGCCTGGAACGTTTACGTCAAAGCCCGGCGCAATGACAAGGCGCCCAAGCGACCTGTCGCCGACATCCTTATCGGGGGCTTTGCCGCAAACCGCCAGGGACTCGTCACGCGCAATGCTCCCGATTTTCGCCGGTGGTTTCCCAAACTAACGATCCGCGAGCCGTAGCGCACCCGCGGAACAAATCATCAGACGAGGAACAACTCCGGCTCACACCGCACCGGTTCTGCGAGCGTTAGGGAAACCGCCTCCATCAGACCCCGGGGAGAAAAAGGTTTCCACAGCACCTGCCTCACGCCCAGGGATGCGAGTTCGCGGAGATCGTCCTCCGTGCCCTGGCCCGTGATGACCATCACGCGCAGACCGGGTTTGCTGCGGCGGAGCGCCCAGGCCAGCGTAATACCGTTCATGTCCGGCATCGCGAGGTCGGTGAGCACCAGTCCGATTTCCGAACGGTGCCGCTCGAACAGCGCCAACGCGTCGCTGCCATTGCACGCGACGAGCACATTGTATCCGGCATGGGTGAGAATCAGTTGGCATAACCCGAGAATCGCTTCCTCGTCGTCGACCACCAGGATGCTGCCTGCCGGGCGCGTCGCGGTCCCGGCGCCGGAGTCCATCGGGTCGCTCGCGAGCACAGCCCGCCGGAAATAGAGGGAAACCGTCGTGCCCTGGCCGGCCCGCGCTTCGATCCGGGCATATCCGCCGTGGTTGCGCAACACTCGCGCCATGCGGACGAAATCGGGGCCGATGCTCCGTCCTTCGGTGTCGTGATCGACGGCGGGACCGGTGTCGGCGATGACCATCTCCACATAGTCGCCCGCCGGCGCGTCGAAAAACGGCGTGTCCGGCACGTCGGCCACCACGACATTGCGCGCGGAAACGGTCAGGTGCCCTCCCTCGGGCATGGCGGCGCGGGCGTTGCGCAGCACATCGATCAGCGCCTGATGCATCGCTCCGGGGTCACCGCAGATCGGCCACAGTTCCGCCGGCACGTCGGCCTGCACGGCGATGCTGGGCGGGAAAACCCTGGCCGCCAGACGCGTCACCTCCCGCAACAGATGGCCCGGTTGCACCACCAAGGCGCAGTTGCTGTCGTCCTTGGGGAAGGGCAGCACCGGGTCCGCCCGGCGAGCGCCGCCGTCCGCGCCGTACGTGTTCGTGTCAACCAGGCAGACGTCTTGGGATTCGCAGGATTGTTCGAGCAAAAGATCCTCGGTCATGGCGATTTTTTTGGGCGGATGGTTATTGGAGTCATGAGCGATTGCCGCGGGGCCGTCGCAGAGCATTCGGCCGGTTGAGCCGCGCAGGTCATGGTGAAATCACGGGTAAGAGAGGGCAGCGTGTATCGATGGGAAATGCCGGTGGGCTGGGTGCGCTGCCTGACGTCGTGGCATCCTACGCTTCGGTTCGCGCGAGCGATATACGGAGTTTTCCTACCCCACGCGTCTCACCGGCGCGCAGAGTCCGCGCTGGCGGAAAGTTTACCATTGAGTCCGTATCGGGCCGGGCTATGCGAAGTACGGTCGTGTTCCGTTCGTCCATAATGGCACGCCGTTCACCCCATGAAGCCTCTCACCATCCTGCTGGCCGATGACCACACCGTGCTGCGTGAGGGACTGCGGGCCTTCCTTGAAACCGTGGAGGACATTGAAGTGGCTGGCGAAGCGACGACGGGCCGGGAGGCGGTGACTCTGGCCAAGGCGCTGCGCCCGGACGTCGTCCTCATGGACGTCGCCATGCCGAAGCTGAATGGCTGCGAAGCCACCCGGCAGATCCTCCTCGATAATCCGGCCGCCAAAGTGCTCGTGCTTTCCGCGAGTAGCGACGACGCGTATGTCGCGCGCCTGGTGGCGGCCGGCGCGATGGGGTTCCTGGATAAACAAAGCTCCGGTCAGGTTCTGCTGCGGGCCATCCGGGAAGTCGGGGCGGGCAAAACGTCCTTTAGCCCGAGCATCACCCGACGCCTGCTGCAAATCGGCCGGAAGGCGCGCGAACAGGGTCTGTCATCCGGAACACTCCAGCCGGCTTTGACCTCGCGGGAGGAGGAGGTGTTGCAGCTGGTGGCCGAGGGTGCACCCAACAAACAAATCGCAGCGGAGCTTGGCATCTCCATCAAAACCGTCGACAAACACCGCCAGCAATTGATGAACAAGCTCGGCATTCACGACATCGCCGGACTCACCCGGTACGCCATTTCGTCGGGCATTGTCGAACGTCCCGTCTAGCCCGGATGAGTCACACTTCACTCCGCGGCAAGGCTACAGTCTGTTCTATATAAATATCTGCCGTCCAGGTGTCCAGGACATCCGGGCTGATGGCCCAACCGCCCAAAAGATATGAATGATCGAACGATTCCGCGACACCAGGGCAACGTCAAACCGTTCTTGCTCTCGCACCGGCTGACCACGCCATGAAGAACAACCCGGCAAAAGCGCACGCCCCAATGGACCAACCCTCGTCTTTCCCGGGCCTCTTCACCCGCCCGTTGGCCCGTTATGCGCTTGCGGTCGGAGTGGCCGTCGCAGCCTTCTTGGCGCGCTATTTGCTCTCCGAGTTATTCGGTCCCCGGGCCGCGTATATCACCTTTTACCCGGCGGTGATGGTCGCGGCCGTGTTGGGCGGTTTCTGGCCGGGCCTTTTGGCCACCGGATTGTCGGGGCTGCTGACGGCCGTTTGGATTCTCGCGCCGGTGGGGCAGCTCAAGATCGAGGACACGGCCGACATCGTCGGCCTGGCAATGTTTTTGGGCATGGGCGTGTTCATGAGTGCGGTGGCCAGCCTCTACCGCGGAGCCCGCGAGCGGGCGGCGGCCTACGATAGCACGCAGGCCGCGCTCGAATCTGAGGAGAGTCTCCACGCGGTGGCCGCCGCTCGGCGGGCCGCGGCGGCGCCCGGTCAACCGGCATCCCGTTTTCCCGGAGCGATGCGCACTTTCAAGCAACGCCTGGCATTCGATGTTTGCCTGGTTCTCACCCTGGTCATCCTCACGACGGTGGGGTTCCTCTCCCATCGGAACATGACGGCCTCGATCGCGGCCGACCGATGGGAGATTCATACCTATCAAGTTGTCGACGAATTGGGCGGTCTGTATTCGGCCCTCAGCGACGTGGAGAACAGCCAGCGGGGCTTCATCATCACCGGGGCCAAGAACTACCAAGATCAGTATGCGGCCGGCCTCGGCCTGGTGGATCGACATCTGGAAGCTTTGCGCGGTCTGACCCGGGACAATTCCCGGCAGCAACAGCGTCTCGGCGCCATCGAGCGCCTGTTGGCGGAGCGCCTGACGTTGCTCAAAGATATCCTCGACCTGCGGGCCGCGAAGGGGCGGGAGGCCGCGAGTACGGCCGTGATGACGGGCCGGGAGCAGCAGACTATGGACAATCTCCGCCAGCTGGTGGACCAGGCCCGACAGGAGGAGGAGCAATTGCTGAAGGCGCGGAACGCCGAGAAGGAGTCGAGCACCAACGACACCATTCAT
>Ga0265323_10001749_pt1 | contig 10304 bp, 9 predicted proteins | sample 41225metaG_FD_193580 | JGI IMG/M metagenome (GOLD analysis project Ga0265323, IMG submission 193580) | Rhizosphere microbial communities from Carex aquatilis grown in University of Washington, Seatle, WA, United States - 4-12-25 metaG | ecosystem: Host-associated > Plants > Roots > Rhizosphere >... | reverse complement strand
CTAGTACGCAATATAGAACGACTAAGATATAATACTCCTATAGGCAATGCGACATTGTATAATGCAAACAAATGATACCACTTGACTCCCTCCATAAAACTTACGACAAGAGGAAGAATGACCAATCCTAAAATCGGCAATACAATTCCGAGCATATTCAGCATAGTCAATGGTCCTTGAAGATTATGCGCGTAATGAAGCATCTTCTCATACGTTTCATCAAGTATTAGACTTAAAGATTTCTCGAGCGAATTCAATCTTCTGCTTTCAGAATTCTCATATAATGAAGCTTCGATCAAGTGTATCGCTTCAACAAATTCCATGCTGTCTTTCTTCCAAGTTTCTAGATATGCATCAAGACTCTCTTTAGTATTTCTGTATTTTTGTGTCTCAACATTCCACACAATCTTTTTCAGATCCAAACTTAATGGAGGAGGTAGATGCTCTGCAGCAAAATCAATCGCATTCTCAAGATTACTCGTATGTCTCATATATGTTACAATATAGAATATTGCAAGCACCATTTGATTGCTTGCTTTCATACGCCAATTGCTCGCTAAAAATTGTGGAAGGTTTCCTAGAGGAACATATAATATCAGGCCGACTACGACGGAGAATATTACAAAGAACATTGCTGATGAAGGATCAATCGCTGGATTGAAAAGCATTGGCAAGAAACTTAATATTGAAACAGTCAGTATAAGTATCAATGGACCGATAAATGAGAAACTCTTGACACCAGCAGGAGTAACATTCAGATGACATATCTCGACAGCTTCTCTTATCTGCGCAGCTTCTTTTGGATCAGGCTCTATCTTCAATATCTTTTCAGAGAATTCACATGCCTTTTCGTATAAGGTCATATTTTTTGGCATCCATTGCCTCTTAAATTCCGTATACTGCCTACTCTCGGTCTTAGCACTAGATGGAGAACTAGACTTATAACTCTCAAACTCCTTCTTTATCCTCTCTTTATACTTTTGCTCAAAATTTTTTATATCTTGAGGATTAAACTTAGTCACACCACCCTCTTTTTTATTACTAGTCTTTCAAAAAAAATTATTCAATCAGTCAACGTAGTTGTCCTTGTTGATGTCTTAATGCATATTCTTTAGCGGCTTTCTTGAACCATTCATTCCATTCAAAGTATATACGCTTGCTGTCCATGAATCCGACTTCCTCTTTCACCTTATCGGTTATCTTATGGAATTGATCATTTACTTCGACTATGAATTTTGCTTCAAGTATCTCTGGACAATTCAATCTCTTGGCATAATCTACAATTGTCTCATAATTTTTTGCTCTGAGCATGATGTTGTCCCATACTGCATCCCAATTGCCGCTCCATTCTTTCACATTTTCTGCAATGGATTTTATTACATCACTGTCTTGATTCATTAGATCATCTGATACTTCGAGTTGGTCAGTCTTTGCATTATATTTCATCAAGTCAACGAATCCTTTCTCAGCAATAGGATCATTTTCCCATTTCTTTCTAACTTCAGTTATCTGAGTAATTCTTCTCCATCTATGAAGGCCGTCAGCTGATTTTATAGGATTTGCAACTACAATTATATCTGTCGCTTTGAAACTTGTCTTAGGAACTCCTAAATCATTGACGACTCTATCATATACACCATATGGACTATCGCCATGGATAGTTCCTGCAACTACATTTGCTAACGCTCCAACTCTCATCGCTTCATATAATGATTTCGCTTCAGTGCTTCTGACTTCACCGACAAATAGACATGAATCTCCCATTCTTAATGTCGTTCTGATTCCTTCTTCAGCAGACACTTCGCTTGAACCTTTTGAAAGTGCACTACTGACTTTCATCTGCTGGATATTATATCCTAATTTTCTTAACGAGTCAGACGGTAATTCTAAAGTATCTTCGATAGTTATCATTCTATATTTTCTCATCACTTCAACCATTACTGCTCCAAGAAGTGATGATTTACCTGCGCTTCTTGTACCTGCAACAAGCATCGTTCTTGAGCCGTCAATCAAAAATGACATGAGGCCTGCTGCTTGAGCGTTCATCATCCCATTTTTAATAAATAATGCGAAGGTCCACGGTTTATCTCTATGTCTTCTGAATGCATAGGCTAGTCCTGTAGGGTTTAATGGAGAACTAATTACGCCGACCCTCGCATTTGCTGTACCAGGAATTGATATTTCAGTATCAAGAATTGGATTTGCTTCATCTAATGGTCTTCCAGAGATCATCCTGAGTTTTGACGCCCAAGAATCTGCATCTCTGATTGTCGGGACAAGATTTGTCCTGCAATAATCATAATCTTGATGTACGACAAATATGGGCACTTGACCCATCGGACTATTTATTGTAATATCTTGGATCTTATCGTCCTCGAGAAGTGCTTCGATCACTCCGAATCCTACTGTATAACGCACCAAAATTTTTGCAAGCTCCTCGATTTCTGCACGTTTTAGTTTTATGTTTTTGTATTCGACAAGTTCTTCAATCAAGTCTCGTCCAATGTTAGTAAATACTTCACGCATCCTTGCAGGGTCGACAAATTCTTGCCTCTCTGGCTGATGCTCTGCCATTATCTTTCTTGCCAAATCCAATATCTCATATTTCTCTTCCGGCAACTTGAATTCTGGAGGAGTGATATGATACAGATTCTGTACATTATGTTGAAGCTTGAATATTATCACATCAGAATTCCTTACATTATAACTATCAGTTTCAGTGCCATTCTTCGGGTAAGAAGCCATAATCTTTGTGAACATAAAATCAGGCTTGATATTAGGAGTGAATATCCGTCGATATATCGACCTATCACCGAGCTGCATCCCACTAACATGCACCATCGCCATCTCTATAAGCTTAGTTGACTCTAATGATTTTATCACGTAAGATAATACTTGAACAAAACGTTCAAGCATCGAAGTGTATATATCATCTAGACTCTTATCAAGTTCAATCTTTTCTCGCCTAAGAATTCGCTTTAGCTCGACATATCCGCCTATAGGATCTTTCTTGAGTAAGTTGAAGATAACATTCTGTAATTCAGTATATTTCTGAGTCGCAGCGGCCATGATGACTGGTTGCTGTTCGTTTAACGCCATCGAACGATAATTGAATACATCCTTATGTTTCAACATGTTTGCATAAACTTTAGAGAATTCGGCTATAATCCTTGTCTGGGCATAATCATACTCGTAATCACGTTTTTGGGAGAATATGATTTTTGTGACATTCCTGTTAGCCATCAACTTCTCGATGGTATCAGCCATACACTGTTCAGAATCTTCTAAGCTCGGGACTTCTAGAGCGTTTTCATAGTCGATCCTAAGGACTGTATCCTCACCTTCCTTAATCACATCGTAAGAACTATCAGGACCACCAAATAACATTACTACACCCCTCTTAGTCAATATAACATTCTGCCATATTGCTCCACTAAACCCTTAACGAGTATTCTCAACTCGGCAGTATTTAAAGTTTATGGTAAAAAGGAGAAGAAAGAAGAACATAGACAATGCGGAGCAGCATACAATCTATAGTTTTACCACATTCAAATACTCAGGTCTTATCACAATAGATTTCTTGCAATCATCACAGAACCAATCATTGTAGATTCTTAGGATATGTTCATCAAGTCCAGCATCATACTTTTTTTCTTTGCCTATGAGCAGATATCCTACGGATGCAGGTGGAGTCCGCACTTCTACAACTTCATACATCACACACTGATTATTTGTACAATGTTTTCCTAAAGGATATTTTTTATTATCCGATGCATTTACCCAATAGGCTTTTTTCATGAGTTTTACTGATACCACATCGTGTCCTAATTCGTGAATTGCCATCGTAACAAATCGTTTCATATATTTATCATTATATACCATCAATTTTGGTGCGGGCCTGTAATCGTTTCCTTTCATTCTCGCAGTAGATAAGACCTGAATATTTTTTATGCAATAACCAAATATCCATTCATCGTCAGCCGAATGATCTCCAAAATATAAATCTCTATTCGTCAGAATCATGACTGCAGTATTAGAAAATTGTTGTCTTATTTTTTCTGCAATAATTTTTGAAGAATCCCAATACGCATTAAATTTCGGCAAAGGTTTGAACCATTTAGACAAATCTTTTTTTTGCAACTGTACTGGAATATTATATACTTTACCAAGTATCTTAGCGACATAGTTGGCTTCTTTATCTGAAATCTCATATAGTATTATCATGATTAAGATTCTTTATATTCTCTAAAAATTCTCTAAATCAATCCTTTCAAAGTCATACAATTTCTTTTCAATCAAGTCATACCAAGAATTCTGGTATGTATTGATGGGATTATCGAGTTTAAAGAAATTCTTCTGATGTAAATAGATGTGACCTTTAAGAGGCTTTCCAGGATACGCAATCAATATCCATTTCTCGCGACCATCAATGAACTTATTCTCTAACTGCATATGACCTTTAGCAACGAGATAACACCATAAGTGTTCTTCGAGAAAGAAATTTATCTGATTCTCGTCTAATTTTCTTTCAGGATTCTTCAAATTATCAAAATCTTCTTTGATATACTTTTGAAAATTTTTATCTTTAGCATATAACTTTTTTAATTCCTCAAGATAAAAAATGAATTTATCGTTATCAACGTAAAATTGGTTCCACACCTTAAAAGAAACTGAATCCAGGATGAAATGCGGATGACCTAGGATTATTCTTTGGAATGCATTTCTATGACCACTTACAAGGTTCATGAATTTCTTTTTTAGAACAGAAGATTTTTCTTCCGAATATAGATATAAAAAATCACCATATACAAAAATTGCACCAACTTTAGATTTAGCAGAATTCTTATTTATTTTATTGGGGTTGAAATATTCTATGTACTCCCAATACGTTTTTGCACTCTGAGACTCATTGCTTACTTTACTCATAGAAATCGGAAAAACTATTATTCCTTCTTCTGATGGAAACTTATTGATATCGAAAAAACCTTGTAATGAGTTCTTGGTAACCATACATATATTATCGTGATTATAGTTTTAAAATGTTTTGATTCTATTATGTTATGCATATCTCAATAAACTTTATATAATAGTTAGACGTGATGTAGAGTTATGGTTGATCAAGACATATCTCAGCAGGGATTGCAGAGTCCTATCGGGCAGCGAGTCGCGGATGCGCAGGCACCAGATCCTACTCCAGAAAATAATGATGGTGCGGATCAGCCAAGCGAATCTACCCAAATCTCAAATATGATATCTGATCTTGATAGACGACTGAGAATTCTAGAAGAGCGTTATGGCAACTTGAGAAAGAAGATTCAATTGACAGACCAGAACATGATTGATTCAGAAAGATCGTTCGGCAAAGAGATAAGAGAATTTGGAACAGAGATGCTAGAATTGAAACGAAGCATTGTTGATTTTGACGAGAAAGTTGTCATATTCGGTTCAGAGATGGATAATGTCGCTCAAAAGACTGACTTGAAAATTCTTGAAAAATATCTTGCGATGTGGAATCCTGGAATGTTTGTCACAAGAAAAGAATTGAAGGAATACTTGAAGACGAGAAACATAAAACTTATTGAAGATTCTCAGGATAATTCTGAAGACGATGATGAAGATGATAAATAACTAATCATAATACATTTTTGATTGACTTATTCGAATAAACTCGCGCATATCTTCTTGAGCTATAACAAACAATGAGCCATAATCATCTTTCATAAGGTTTTCTGCTACACTTGCGGCATTTCCCATATATCTGCGCGCAGTATTATAATATGCATTATCTAAGTGAGTAAACACATCTCTCCAAGGAACTTTTTTAAGTTTATTTGATACATTTGAAATATCTTTCCAATCATTTGGTATGAACAGTCGTTCTGAATTATAGATAGCAGAAAGTATCCATTTTAGATTAAATTCATTAAAGGAGGATTGTAAATGTTTCTCTAATTCGCGAACATCAGGCACGATATCATTTCTTCTCAACCATTCTGTCTGTAAATATTCTATTTTACCAAAATCCATACCTGAAGAAGTAGTTACGGTCGTATTGTCTTTTATATCTGCAGGAATAATCAAACCTGAAATACCATCAGTATATATTCTAGGTTTATGCACGATAGCAAGTTCTGGCTTAGTTGCTAATTGTATCATATACTGAAGATACCTCAATCCTGCTTTTATGTTAGTTCTAGGAATGATATGATCGGATAACTCAAAATATGAAGTTGGTCTTTTATCATCGTCTATTGTGCATCCTCGATTAAGAAATAAATCCTGAATTAGATATCTGTCTTTTCCAGAGAACATATTCTCTCGGAATTCTATTACCATATCATGAGCTTTTTGTAATTGAACTTTATTATAATCTCCTACAAAAATATATTTATCGATGCTGTCCATGAATTTGGTATACTTTTACCATTTAAAAATGTTAACTATAGCGCAGACATTATTTCCCAAGTAATTCTTTTGCTTCGCGAACCATCTCTAATTCTTCATTCGTCTTGATGACAAATGCTTTTATCTTAGAACTATCGGTTGATATTATCTCTTGTGAAGAATTATTCTTATCATCATCCATCTTCATTCCTAAAAATCCTAGCGAATTGCAGATATCTTCTCGAACCAGACTAGAATTCTCTCCGATGCCGCCAGTAAATATTATTGCATCAATTCCGCCTAATGCAACGATATATCCTCCGATAAGTTTCTTTAATCTATAACAGAATACTTCTATTGCTCTTTTTGGTCCTGGTTCAGTTATTCTTTCTTCGAGGATTCTCATGTCTGAACTGATCTCTGACAATCCTAGCAAGCCAGATTTTTTATTCAATATATTGCTGACCTCTTTTGAACTTAAGTTTTCAACTTCCATCAAGTATTGAGGAATAGAAGGATCAATCAGACCGCATCTTGTTCCCATGATACTGCCTTGCATTGGAGTAAATCCCATACTTGTATCAATGCTTTTACCGTCTCTTACTGCACATATACTTGAGCCATTGCCGAGATGACAACTAATTATTCTCGTATGTCTCATCCCTAATTTTTTTATCGCTTCTTTTGAAACATATTTATGGCTTGTGCCGTGAAAACCAAATTTTCTTATCTTATGTTTCTTATACAAGGCATATGGAATGCCATATAAGTATGCATGTTCAGGCATTGTACTATGGAATGCTGTATCGAATACAGCTATAGATTTGGCCTTTGGCAATAATTCTTTCATCAATCTAATTCCTTCAATGTTTGGAGGATTATGCAGTGGTGCAAGTGGAGTCAATTCGACTAATTTATCAACCACTTCATCAGTTATAAGAACCGTACTCCTGAATGATTCTCCGCCATGCACTACACGATGTATGACGCATTCTATATCTTCAATCTTGATATATTTTTTTAGAATTGTTATGACTTGAGTCAATGCCTCTGCATGATTCTTCAAAGCAATAATCATCTCGGATTTTTGCGGATAATTGATCTTTATTTTAGAACTACTAAGACCAATTTCTTCAACAAGCCCTTTCAATAATACTTTTTCGTCATCAAAGACTTGAAACTTTATTGAACTCGAGCCCGCATTTATAACAAGTGAAATCATATAGATTGAAACTAATCATTTGTTTAAAAATATGATTGTTATATGCTGGCTACTAGAATACTTAGCAATATGAATCAGATTTTCTCATTGAATTTTTTTGTTCTTTCTTGCATGAAAATACCTAATCATCCAACGTATCAAGAAATATGCTACGATAGCTAGCAGGAGAAATGCAGTCACATCGCTGAAAACAGTCGTATAATCGTTCCACGTTTCTTTGAAGAAAAACCCTAAAAGAGGAAAGGATATACCATATATCATTTCTCCAGGAATAATCGCAATCAAGAACTTTCTAATCCTAAGCCTCAAAAATCCGCTGACATATGTAGCTGCCGCACATAATCCCTGGACTAAAAATCTACTCAAAAATAGTATATAGAATTCTGACTGATTAAATTTTGCATGAACTTCAGCTTCATTCTTACTGTAGAAATGAAATTTTCTTAGCCAATTCTGCAGCTTGAATGAAAATTTTCTTGCAAGCATATATGCAGTAAAATCTCCAAGAATCGCGGCAGATACTCCGACAACCATGACGAGCATCAATTCAGAAATATTGTTTGCTGCAGCACCTGATGCTACAAGCCATATTCCTCCACCAGGAATTCCGAATGCACAGAAAAATACCACCACAAATAATATAATCAAGTTGATTAGTGTAGCTCCGAATATTGCTGATAATATCATTTTGTTTGATGTTGCGTTATATCGTTATTTTATTCTGATGCTGTTTAATCTATCCATGACCGCGTTGCAGTCTAGGTGTTTCTTGAAACAGATTGTCTGAATAGTCGTTCTGTCCACTAAAGTAGAATTATCAATTCCAAGTTCGCTGACAAACGTTCCTGGAGATACATTCAACTCTTTATAGATTTCATCCTCTGTAAGATTATAATGTCTGACGATGGAGCGTATAGTCATCCAATCCTGAATTGACGCATTTGGTTCATTGAAATAAGTTCTATGACTCTCAAGCTCAGTATAATGATCGTATGCTCTTATTGCAAAAAATATCATAAGAAAGAATATGATAATACCTGCAAGTATGATCAAACCGATCTGCCAAGTCATCTTATTGTTTTTATTAGTCTTGTGAGTTTTAATTTTCTTCATTTCTTCCTCCAAAGAGAAACACTCTTATTTTACGTATTAATAGAGTGATTGCTACAAGGGTTTATTTAGCTTTCTAAAAAAATGATTCTTCATGACTAAATTCATAACTAATTTCTTCTGTGATTTCTTCATTAACTAATGATACACAAACTTTAAAAAACACCCACAACTTCATCACATCATGTTGGATCAGATAATATTTGGAAACACGATAGAAAATTACATCTTGGCCATTGCAGTAATTGCATTATTCGTAGGCTTAGGCCAATTATTCTCAGCTATAATCGTCAGGATATTAAAAAAATTGACCCAGAAGACTGAGACTATTGTTGATGATCTTCTTGTCGAAGTCCTTGAGAAACCAGCAGTATTCGCATTATTCATTATTGGATTTAGAATGATTGATAGTTTCATCACATTCGGTGTACGTGGAAACCAGATCTTTAATCACATCACGACTATATTGATAGTCATCGATATAATCTGGGCTATCAATAAAGTAATAGATGTACTTGTAGAGCACTATCTAGCTCCATTGACTGCAAAGACACAATCGAAACTTGATGACCACTTATTGCCATTCGTAAGAAAATTCCTAAAAATAATTGTAATATTGATTGGTGTGATATTTATCATAAAGAATATGGGTTATGATGTCACATCTTTGATAGCGGGTTTAGGAATCGGTGGTTTGGCATTTGCACTTGCAGCTCAACCATTACTTTCTAATCTATTCGGCGGATTATCAATAATCGCAGACAAGCCATTCCAGGTTGGAGATAGAGTACGAATAGATAATAAATATGAAGGTACTATTAAAGAGATTGGAATGAGATCCACTGTCCTCAAGACATATACCGATACATTAGTCCATATTCCAAATAATGTGATTGCAACAACAGCTGTTGAAAATTTAAGTATAGGAAACAATAAGTCAGTAAGATTCACATTCAATATAGGCCTTGAATATAATACCTCAAATGAAAAGATGGAAGAGGCAATTGATATAATTAAGAATATATTGGAATCAAACAAGAATGTCGTGCAGGGACCGGATTCAAAACCATCTGTCGCATTCTCAGAATTCAAGGATTCTTCATTGAACATCATGGGAGGATACACGATAGTATCAACTGATGTAATCGGTGCGACAAGGACTGCAATAAATCTTGAGATAAAGAAGAGATTCGAGAAGGCACATATACATATGGCCTTCCCAACACAGACATTACATGTGAAGAAGGAAAAAGAGTAATTATTGTAATTTCTTTTTTAATTTATTAATTTCATTGAATATATATACATAATTTAGATAAATAATTTAGTCACATCATGATTCAAAATCTTCGATTGAATATCGAAACCGGTATCAATAACCATACTTAACTCCACTCTACAATAATAACAAACCTTTATATATTGCTGTGCGGAAATTATTCTAGAATTAGCACGATTAATGACTCAGGGAAAAGGGGTGAGATACTATTCTTCTGAGTCGTGATTATAATAAATAATTTTTGTAAAAAAAGGTGGTTTGCATGGATAAGTCAAGTACGTTTATTCTCTGGTTCGATCAATTAAATAA
>Ga0265323_10001748_pt1 | contig 10307 bp, 12 predicted proteins | sample 41225metaG_FD_193580 | JGI IMG/M metagenome (GOLD analysis project Ga0265323, IMG submission 193580) | Rhizosphere microbial communities from Carex aquatilis grown in University of Washington, Seatle, WA, United States - 4-12-25 metaG | ecosystem: Host-associated > Plants > Roots > Rhizosphere... | reverse complement strand
TGTCCCGCGACGGGAGCCGCTCGGAAAAGTACTTTGTCCGGAACTCTACGCGGAACGGCGCGAACCACAGCATCCGGCTGGTGCGCGGTCCGGTGCTCGATAACCAGTCCGAAAGCGAAGCCGAATCCGATACCGGCGAACCGAATTACTACGACATCCTTCAGATTGGTCCCCAGGCCGAGGCGGAAACCGTCTACCGCGTCTACCGGATCATGGCCGCGCGCTTTCATCCGGATAACCCGGAAACCGGGGATGTCGAGAAGTTCCTGCTTCTGAAGACGGCCTACGAAGTGCTTTCCGACCCCGTTCGCCGCGCCGAGTACGACGCGCGCCGCCAGAAGCGCGATGCCGAGCCGATGCCGATTTTCGAGTTAAAGGACTTTGTGACCGGCGTGGAGGCCGAGGGTAACCGCCGCCTGGGAGTGCTTTCGCTGCTCTACAACCAGCGGCGCCAGGACCCGGAACACCCCGCCGTATCGCTGCTCGACCTGGAACACCGCATGTCGTTCCCCCGCGAGTACCTGGCTTTCACCATGTGGTACCTGCGCGCCAAGGGCTATGTCGAGGCTGCCGACAACTCGGACTACACCATGACGGCCCAGGGCGCCGAGTACGTGGAAGCCAATGTCGGCAAGAGCGAGATCCTCGGCAAGCTGCTCTTCCCCGGCCGCGGGTAACCGGCCCCCGCTCTTCCCCGGCGCTATTCTCCATTCATCGCGCCGCCCCCGAGGAGCTTCGGCCGGCTTCGATCACCCGGTACATGCCGTCGAAATCCGCGAAATAGCACTCCACGGCCATGGACGGCTGGGCTTTGCGCACAATCCCGGCCGCCAGGCGCAGGTCGCCTGCGACGGCCTCTGGCGGCGCGCCACCATAAGCGCCGCACTCACTATGGCCCACCATGACGACCAGCGGCGGGGCGTGCAGGCGCATGGAGATGCGGATCATGCGCAGCATGAACTCGCGATCGGCTTCGTGCTCGGGCGAGGCCAGGCCTTTCACCGATCCGGCAATTTTGAGGTGATCCACCAGACCCAGCCCGCGCCGCTTCAGGAACTTCCGCAATACCAGTTCGAAGCGCGCGTCATAGCAGGAGATGACGCACGCATCGGCCCGGTATACTTCCGGCGGGGTATCGAAATGGAAGAGCTTCTCCATACTCCGGCCAATCTCCCGGTTAAGACAACGCCAGAACCAGGCCGTGTCCCTCGCGCTTCAAGTGCGGAGCGTGCGAGGCGAGATCGGCCAGAAACGCCCCGGGGTCGGCGGGCGAGATGCGCAATTCCGACCCCAGGCCGTAGCGAATGGCAACGCCCTCCAGCGCCAGCGCCAGGCTCTTGCCGGTGCACGGCTCGGCCTGGGTGATGACGCCGTAAGGAATCTCCAGGTGGAACAGGGTGGCGCGAACGCGCAGGCCGCAATCGGCGATTTCGTATTTCTGCGGGTAGACGCAGAGGACGAAGAGCACCAGCATGGGGACGCCGATCCAGAACTGCGCGGTGGCCAGGCTCGCGGCCACACCCAGGAAGAAGGCGGCGACCAGCCACCAGTCGTTTCGATTCCTGTAGACCATATTAGCCGGCCTTCAACCTGCTTTTCAGCTCCGAGAGCAGTCGCTCCACCTCGTCCTGCTTCTCGAGGGCGGCGAACTTCTCGTCCACGTTGTCGGCCGCCAGATCCGAGGACGCCTGGGCGGCGGCTTCGGTGTGTTGTACTTTGTTTTTCATGCGGTCGAAGGCGGCGGCGTTGGAGTTGTCGCCCAGGGCGCGGCCGGCATCGGTGGCCCGCGCCAGGGCACGGGAGCGGCGGTGCTGCGCGATCAGGAGGTCGCTCTTGCTCTTGGCCTCGGACAGTTTCTGTTCCAGCTTGAGGAGCGCGGTCTTGAGGTTCTCCACCTGGGTCTTCTGGTCGTCGACCTGTTGCCGGAAGTTCTCCGAGACGGTCTTGGAACTCATGGTGCGCTCCACGGCGGCGCGGGCCAGCCCGTCGTCCTGCTTCTGCACCGCCAGTTCGGCGCGGCGCATCCACTGCTTCTCGTTGTCTTCGCTCTCCTGCAGTTTCCTGGCCAGCACATGCTGGTCCGCGATGGAGATGGCCACCTGCGTTTTCACCTGGAGCAACTGGTTCTCCATGTCCAGGATTACCTGCTTGATCATTTTTTCCGGGTCTTCGGCCTTGTCCACCAGGTCGTTGAGGTTCGCCCGTACCAGGGTTGCAACTCGTTCTAGTAGTGCCATTGGGATTTCCTTTCTTGTGGTAGCGGCCCCTTGAGGCCGCTACCTTGTGTACTGCCGTCGGTCTGTGAACTGGTTACTTCAGGCTTTGTCGTCGGTCTTCAGCGGCGCGCCGCCGATCAACCGCACCTTCGCGAGCAAGTCCTGGAACGGCATGCCCGAGAGCGTTTCGAACAGCGCCGGAACCTGCGCGGCCATCTTCGTGATGTCGCCGGTGATCTTGTTCAGCCCGGCGGTGTCTCCGCCGGTGGAAATCACCGTGATCTTGTCGACGTTGGCGAGCGGCGCGGCCAGCGCCTTGACGATCTCCGGCATGTTGGAGATGAGCTTGTCGACGATCGCCGCCTGGTTGAATTGCAGGTAGGCCTCGGCCTTGACGTTCATCGCCCGCGCCTCGGCGTCGCCCTTCTTGAAGATGATCTCGGCTTCGGCTTCGCCCTGCGCGCGGATGGCGGAGGCGCGGCCCTCGGCTTCGGTGATGGTGCGCTGGCGCTCGGCTTCGGCCAGCGTGACGATGCGCTTGCGCTCGTACTCGGCGTCCTTGAGCACGGTGGCGATCAGTTCGTTCTCGCGGCGCACGATCTCGGCTTCCTGCACCTTGGCCTCGCGCTCCTTCTCGACGATGTGGATGTTGACTTCCTCGCCGCGGACGCGCTGCTGCATGATGTTGGTCTGAATCTCGTAGCTCTTGTCGGCCGTCGCCTGCTGCTTCTTCACGCTCTCGTTGTACTCGGCCTTCTTCACTTCCAGGTCGCGCTGCGCCTCGGCCTGCTTGGTGAGGGAGAGGGTTTCGGCGAGCACCCGCTCCTGGTCGGCGCGCGCCCTGGCGATGGCGGATTCGCGGGAAGCTTCGGCGCGCCGGATGGCGGTATCGCGCTCGGCTTCGGCGGTGGCTACGTCGGCGTCTCTCTTGATACGGGACACGTCGGGCCGGCCCATGTTGCTGATGTACTCGTTCTTGTCGCGGACTTCCTTAATGGTGAAGGAAATGACCTCCAGGCCCATCTTGTTCATGTCGTCGGCGCAGGTGGAGCGCATGCGGTCGCCCAGCATTTCGGGCTCCTTGACAATCTCTTCCACCGTGAGCTGGCCGATGATGCCTCGCAGATGGCCTTCCATCACCAGACGGATCAGGCCTTCGCGCTGGATGGGGTCCTTGGTCAGAAACTGCTCGGCCGCGGTCAGGATGCTTTCCGGGTCGCTCTTCACCTTGATCTGCGCCACGGCCTCGACCGTGACGGCGACGCCCTGCTTGGTATACAGATCCTGCTGCGGCGCCACGTCGAACGACATCAGCTCCAGGCTCAGCCAGCGGTAATTCTCCACCATGGGCAGAATCACGGTGCCGCGCGACTTGATGACGCGGGTGCCCCGGAACCCGTAGACGATGATGGCTTCGTGCGGTCCCGCTTTGCGGAACAGTTTGGCGAAGGTGATCATCAGGAAGAACAACGCGAGAATGGCTCCCGCGGCGATCATGTAGACTTCGTTCTGCATAAGGCCTTGCATTGAATTCGACATAGAGTTTAGTTCGTTTCTCCCGGGGCGGCCGTGCCGCCCGCTCGTTAATTCTCACTACCTCCCGAGTTCCAATTCACCCATGGCGTGCCGCCACGGGCGCTCATACCCAATCCCTTTCTCCTAACGGGTCGCCATGACTGCGGCGCCCTTGGGGACGGCCACGCCATCCCCGCTGCGCGCTCCGGCTACGCGGCGCGTGCTTCCCTAATGGTCAAGGAGATGACCTCCAGGCCCATCCTGTCCATGTCGCCGGCGCAGGTGGAGCGCATGCGGTCGCCCAGCATCCCGGGCTCCTTGACGATCTCTTCGACCGTGAGCTGGCCGATGATGCCGCGCAGCTGGTCTTCCATCGCCAGCCGGATCAGGCCCTCGCGCTCGATGGGGCCCTTGGTCAAAAACTGCCCGGCCGCGGCCAGGATGCTCTCCGGATCGCTCTTCACCTTGACCTGCGCCACGGCTTTGACCGTGACGGCCTCGCCCTGCCTGCTGTACAGATTCTGCTGCGGCGCCACCTCGACCGACATCAGCTCCAGGCTCAGCCGCCGGAAACTTTCCACCATGGGCAGAACCAGGGTGCCGCGGGATATGGTGACGCGGGTGCCGCGGAACCCGTAGACGATGATGGCTTCGTGCGGTCCCGCCCTGCGGAACAGCCCGGCCAGGGCGATCATCAGGAAAAGCGTCGCGAGAACGCATCCCGCGGCGATCAGGTAGACTACGTTTTGCATGGAGCCCTGCGTTGAAGTCGGCATAGAGTTCAGTTCGTTTCTCGCGCGGCGGCCGTGCCGCCCGCCCGGTATCTCTCACTACCTCCCGAGTTCCAATTCACCCAGGGCGTCCCGCCACGGCCGCACATACGCAATCCCCTTCTCATAGCGGGTCACCATGACCTCGGCGCCTTTGGGGATGGCCACGCCATCCTCGCTGCGCGCGCCGGCCACGCGGCGCGTGCCTCCCTGCGAATAAATCAGCTCCCCGGTGCCGCCGGTCCGGATTGAAATGCTGAGCTTGCCCAGCACGCCCACCATATCGTAATCGGCCGGGTCCAGCGGCGCCTCGCGGCCCATCAACACCTTGGCCAGGAACCAGAACATCACCGCCGCCGCCCCCGTGCCGCTGGCTATGGCGATGGCCAGCGCCAGCACGAACCACACCGAGTAGTAATGCACCAGGATGTAACCGGTGCACCCAAACCAGCACAGGAACGCCGCCAGCGTGCCGAAATTGAAGAACGAAATCGTGCTCCGGCCCAGCTTTCCTCCGGCCGTGTGCCCCGCCGCGGCGTGCCCCACGTGAATCCCGTGGTGGATATGCAGGTGCGGCAGGTGCAGGTGCGAGGTCCCCGACAGAAACGACAGAAAACTCAGTCCGAATCCGATGAGGAAGCAAAGGAAGAAGAAGTCCGACAGGATCATGCGTGTCTCCTAGGTTTGGCCCCCGCGGCGGGAGCTTTCAGCACGTCTATCAACCGCTCGGCCAGCCCCGGGTTCTCTAGTATCGTTCCCAACAGCACCAGGCACATCCGCGAATCGTCGTGGCGCGCCAGCGTAACCAGCGCGTGGTGTAGTTCGGCGTCCTTGCGGAACCGCTCCGCGCCGCTCACCAGCCACAGGTCCACCCGGTCTTCCATCGCACCCAGCTCGGAGACCAGTTCGTTCTGGAAGCCTTCCGGGTCGTCCACCAGATAGCCGGGGTGTACCTTGAAGAACTTGGCCAGCAGCATGCGCGACGAGTTGGTCAGATGCGGGCGCGCGCCGCTTTCGATTTGCGAGAGGTAACTCTGGCTGATGGGCTTCCCCAGTTCCTTCTGGATGAGGCGCGAGAGTTCCTGCTGCGACAGATCGCGGGCCATGCCGCGCAGCGCGCCCTCGACTTCCCGCAGGTACCGGAGCTTTTCGCCGAGTCTCATATCGCAATATGTGATTACTATATTGCAATGCGCGATTGCAGTCAAGTGGAGAATTCGGCGTGTTCTCAGTGGGTTGGAGGCACCGGCGTAGGGCGCCCGGCCGCGCCACCGCCCGGGCCGGTCCAGGCAGCAGCGGCGGGCCGGCTCGCCTGGAGCCCCCCGATCCGCCCCGAATGTACGGCCTATCACATTGTAAACACTGAACTTGGCGGAGATTTCGGTACCGGTACTGCTTCCTAGGGCGAATTGTCGTTATTAGTGGCAGGGGAACGGGCGATGAGCCATAAGATAACAGACAGATGATCCAGCAGATTGCCGTGGCGAAGGTCCAAGGTCTGTTGTCTGAGGGTTACGGAATGCGAATGAAAACGACTGTGTTCATCTCCCTTATGTGCGGGGTGCTGTGCGGGGCGGTTTCCGCTCAAGTGGCACCGCGCATTTCGCGTCCGGTGGAAGATTCCCGGTTCGTCCGGCTCCCGGGCACCACCCATTCCCTGGCGAATCCCGCCAGCGATGCCGGCCGCGTTACCGGCGACCTGCCGATGGATCGCATGCTGCTGCACCTGTTGAGCACGCCGGAACAGGATGCGGCTCTCGAACAGCTTCTGGCGGAACAACAGGATCCGCAATCGGCCAATTATCATCGCTGGCTCAGCCCGGAGGAGTTCGGCGAGCAGTTCGGCGTGGCCCAGGCGGATCTGGATGCCATCAACGCCTGGCTCCAGGGGCAAGGCTTCCGCGTGAATGAAATTGCCCGCGGCCGCCGCAGCATCGAGTTCAGCGGCACGGCGCGGCAGGTGGAGCGGGCCTTCCGCACCGAGATGCATAATTACGTGGTGGACGGGGAGCGGCACGTCGCCAACGCGACGGACATAGCCATTCCCGAGGCGCTGGCCGGCGTGGTGGGCGGTGTGGTATCGCTGCACGACTTCCACCCCCGGGCCCAGCACCGCCTGATCGGGCCGCACGCCGCGCCTCCGGGCGGAGCGGCGGGTTCGTTGACCGCGCAAACCGACTTGAACGGCGGCACTCACGGCCTCTCGCCCTACGATTTCGCCGCCATCTACGACGTGCTCCCGCTGTGGAACGCGGGCTATGACGGCACCGGGCAGACCATCGCCATCGTGGCCGATACCAACGTCAAACTTACCGACGTCACCACCTTCCGCAGCCAGTTCGGGTTGGGGGCCAACAACGTGACGGTGGTGCTGAACGGGACCGACCCCGGGGTGACTTCCGGGGAAGAGACCGAAGCCGCTCTGGACATGGAGTGGAGCGGCGGCGTGGCCAAGGGAGCCGCGGTGAAGCTGGTGGTTTCGGCCAACACCAACTCCTCCGATGGCGTCACTTTGTCGGCGCAGTACATCGTGAACAACCGCCTGGCGCCCGTCATGAGCATGAGCTACGGCGAGTGCGAGGCGTACATGGGCACCGGCAACGCGCTCTACAACAGCCTCTGGTCGCAGGCGGCGTCGGAAGGCATCTCCGTGTTCGTCTCCGCCGGCGACAGCGGTTCGGCGGGGTGCGATGCCTCCGAGAGCACCGGCTCCAAGGGCCAGAACACCACCACACCAGCCGCCGCCGGCTTCGGCATCAATGGCCTGGCCTCCACGCCCTACAACGTGGCCGTGGGCGGCACCCAGTTCAGCGATGCCACCGGCTCTTACTGGAACGCGACAAACGATTCGCACGCGGCTTCGGCCAAGGGCTACATCCCGGAAGCGGTGTGGAACGAAAGCAGCTACACCACGGCCGGCGCCGCGGCCAACGGCCTGTGGGCGGGCGGGGGCGGGTACAGCACGCTGTACGCCGCGCCGGCCTGGCAGACGGGCACGGGCGTTCCCACCCTCGATCCGGTGGGCACGGGCCACCACCGCTACATACCCGACGTCTCGCTCAGCGGGGCGGGGCACGACGGGTACCTGGTGGAGATCGAAGGCGGGCTCTACCTGGTGGGCGGCACCTCGGCGGGAGCGCCGTCGCTGGCCGGCATCATGGCGATTCTGGTGCAGCGCGCCGGGTCGTGGCAGGGCAATCCCAACGCGCGTTTCTATGCCATTGCTTCCCAGTCCCCGGGGGCGTTTCACGACATCACGAGCGGCACCAACGCAGTCGCCTGCCAGGGCGGCTCGGCCAACTGCTCCTCGAAAACCACCGGCACCCCGGGCGTGCTGAACGGCTTCTCAGCGGCGGCCGGCTACGATCTGGCCACGGGCTTGGGATCGGTGGATGCCAACGCTCTGGCGATTGCCTGGAGCAGCGTCCCGGCGGGCCCGGCCATCACCTCGCTCAGCCCCAACCCCATGACCGCTTCCAGTGCCAGCCAGGCGCTCACCATCAACGGCAGCGGCTTCGCGGCCGGTGCCACCATCAACCTGACTCCCGCCGGCGGCGCGGCCGTGCATCCCGCGATCACATCGACCAGCAGCACCAAAATCGTGGCGAGCGTAAACGTGGGCTCCGCTGCAGGTTCCTGGACGGTGCAGGTGGCGAACTCGCCCACCAGCAGTTCCAACACCGCAAGCCTGCTGGTGACGCCGCCGCCGGCGATTACCTCGCTCAGCCCGAATCCGATGACGGCCTCCGCCGCCAACCAGACGCTGAATCATCAACGGCAGCGGCTTCGTGTCCGGACTGTTGGTCAACCTGACCGCCGGAACGTCCACCACCGCCTACCAGGCCAGCTCCATCACCTTTTTGTCGGCCACCCAGGTTCAAGTGCTCGTGAATGTGGGCACGACGGCGCGCGCCTGGACGGTGCAGGTGGTGAACCCCGGCACGGTTCCCTCGAATACGGTCAGCCTGACGGTCGCGGCTCCGGCGGCGCCGCTGATCGGGTCGCTGAGTCCGAATCCCATGACCGGCTCGGCCAGCAACCAGACGCTGACCATCACCGGCAGCGGATTCCTGACCGGCGCCACCGTGAGCATGAATTACACGGGGGGCACCGCGGTGAGTCCCACGATCACTGTCCTGACCGCCACGCAGATCCAGGCGACCGTCAATGTGGGCACGACGGCGCGCACCTGGACGGTGGCGGTGACCAACCCCGGATCCCCGCCGTCCAGTGCCGCTAACCTGACGGTCTCCGCTCCGGTTGCGCCGGTGATCTCGTCGCTCAGTCCGGCTTCCCTCACGGCCTCCAGCGCCAACCAGTCTCTGACCATCAACGGCACCGGCTTCCAGCCCGGATTGACCGTGAATCTGGCCAGCGGCGGGACCACCAACGCATACTCGGGCAGCGCCATCACCAGCCTGGCGGCCACGCAGATTCAAGTATTGGTGAACGTGGGGACGGCGGCCAAGACCTGGACGGTGCAGGTCGTGAACCCCAGCAGCGGCTCCTCGAATCTGGTCAACCTGGTGGTGACGGCTCCGGTGACGCCGGCGATCGCCTCGCTCAGTCCGAGTCCCATGACGGGATCGGCTTCCGCGCAGACGCTGACCATCAACGGGACCGGCTTCCAGTCCGGCTTGTCGGTCAATTTGAAGTCCGGGAACGTCACCCTGGTGCAGTCGGGCAGTTTCCTGTCGAGCGTCACGGCAACCCAGGTGCAGGTGCAGGTTACCGTGGGAACCACGGCGCAGGTGTGGAGTGTGACGGTGGTGAACCCCGGCAGCGTCACCTCGAATGCGGTCAACCTGACGGTGAACGCGCCGCCTTCGGTCGCGGCCATCACTTCGCTGAGTCCCAACCCGATGACCGGCTCGGCCAGCAATCAGACCCTGACCATCAACGGTACCGGGTTTGTGTCCGGTGCCACCGTCAGCATGACGTACTCGGGCGGCACCGTGGTGCATCCCACCGTCGTCACTTCCACCGCCACGCAGATCTCTGCGACGGTAAACGTGGGGACAGTGGCGCGCGCCTGGACCGTCACGGTGGCGAATCCAGGCAGCAGCGTCTCGTCCAACTCGGCCACGCTCACCGTGACCGCTCCGCCGCCGCCAGCGATCGCCTCGCTCAGCCCCAATCCCATGACCGGCTCGGCCGGCAATCAGACCCTGACCATCAACGGTACCGGCTTTGTCTCCGGCGCAACCGTCAGCATGACGTACCCGGGCGGCACCGTGGTGAGCCCGGTCCTCTCCTCCACCACGGCCACGCAAATCTCGGCGACCGTGAACGTAGGTACGACGCCGCGCGCCTGGACCGTCACCGTGGCGAATCCGGGCAGCAGCGTCTCGTCGAACTCGGCCTCGCTTACCGTCGCCGCTCCGGCGCACCCGCCGGCCATCGCCTCGCTCAGTCCGAACCCCATGACGGGGTCCGGCAACAACCAGGTGTTGACCGTTAACGGCAGCAATTTCCAGGCCGGAGCGAAAGTCACTCTGACCCTGGGGAGTACGGCCTATACTTACACGGGCAGCTTCATCTCCTCCGTCACGCCCACGAAAATGCTGGTGACCGTCAACGTGGGCACCACGCCGCACACCTGGACGGTGACCGTGACAAACCCCGATAACCAGGTATCGCCCGCGGCCACGCTGACCGTGACCGCGCCGCTACCGGCTCCGGCAATCGCATCGATCGGCCCCAGCACCATGAAGGGTTCGACCGCCTCGCAGACTCTTACTATCAATGGCACCGGCTTCCAGAGCGGGATCATCGTGGGGGTGGAGGCTGCCAACTCCAGCACCGT
>Ga0265323_10001746_pt1 | contig 10314 bp, 18 predicted proteins | sample 41225metaG_FD_193580 | JGI IMG/M metagenome (GOLD analysis project Ga0265323, IMG submission 193580) | Rhizosphere microbial communities from Carex aquatilis grown in University of Washington, Seatle, WA, United States - 4-12-25 metaG | ecosystem: Host-associated > Plants > Roots > Rhizosphere... | reverse complement strand
AACTCCGCAATTATTTCCTGTTCCAATTGCCCAAACCGGCTCGTAAGCTATGTTTATGTTATCCAAATTTGAAATTTCATTTAATCCGATTTTTATTTGGCGTTCCAAAACTTCATTCTTTTTGCCAGAGGTTCTTTCTTCTGCCGTTTCACCAATGCAAAAAATAACTTTTAATCCGGCTTCCAATGCTTTTTTTATTTTTTTATTTACAGTTTCATCTGTTTCGCCAAAATATTTTCTGCGCTCAGAGTGTCCTATTATTACATATTCAACCTTCAAATCTTTCAGCATTGCAGCAGAAATTTCTCCGGTAAAAGCCCCCTTATCTTCAAAATAAATGTTTTGGGCGCCCATTGAAACAATACCTTCTCCAAATATAGAAGCATATAAATAAACAGACGGAGGGCATATAACAACTTCTGCCTTAAGTCCCCTAACACCGTCTCTTATTGCATCAAAAATATTCTTAGCTTCTTCCTGCGAAACCGGATTCATTTTCCAGTTGGCAACAATTAAATTCTTCATATTTATATTATACTACAAAATTTATTCAGATAAAATTATTGGGCCCTTTGCGGTAATGGCAATTGTGTGCTCAAAATGTGCAGACAGCGATCCGTCATTTGTTGCGTAACCATAACCATCAGCAGATGGCTTTATCCGGTAATCCCCCATTGTCACCATTGGTTCAATGCATATTACCATTCCTTCTTTTAACGGTTCTCCAGAACCTCTTTTACCAAAATTTGGAACCTTTGGGTCTTCGTGAACTGTTTTTCCAATTCCGTGCCCGCACAAATCGCGTACAACTCCAAAACCTTGGTCTTCAACAAATCTTTGAATTGTGTTTCCAATGTCTCCAATTGTATTTCCTATTTTTGCTTTTTTTATTCCCAACCTTAAAGATTTTTTTGTAACATTTATTAATCTTTTTGTTTCGTACGAAACATTTCCAATGGCAACTGTTATGGCTGAATCTGTGTTAAAACCCTTATATAAAACTCCCAAATCTAATTTTAATAAGTCTCCATCTTTTAAAGCATAACTTGAAGGATAGCCGTGGACAATGTTTTCATTTACAGAAGCGCACAAGGCATAGGGAAAACCGGCATAGCCTTTAAAGGCCGGCTTGGCTCCGTGAGACAAAATAAGAGCCTCTGCGGCTCTATTTAATTCCATTGTGGTTACTCCCGGTTTAGCCATTTTTTCCAGCTCTTTTAAAGCTGCGGCTAAAATTTTTCCACCTTCAGAGATAATTTTAATTTCTTCTTGGGTTTTTATAGTAATCATTTAATAGCGTTTAAAATATCTTTAAATGTATCTGCAACAGATTGTTCGCCATTAATTCTATTAACTTTAAAATTGTTTTTTTCAAAATATTCAACCATAGGAAGCGTTCTTTCGGCATATTCTTTTATTCTTATTTTAACCGCCTCGGCATCATCATCTTTTCTTCTAGATAAAGCCGAACCGTCCAACGGGCAGACAGTCAAATCCTTAGTTTCTTCGCTAAATAAAATTGAGTGGCGCATTAATTCGCAAACTTTTCTGTGAGCATTCCTGTAAATAGTTGCTTCGGGCTTTATTTCCAGTAAAATTATTTTGATGTTTTCTTTTTTGTAAAGCTGTTCCAGCAATGGCGTAATTTTTTCCACCTCGTAAATGGTTCTTGGAGAGCCCGAAAAAATTATGCTTTCTCCTTCTGCAAACAATTCGTGTATTCTTTCTCTTACAAAATAAACAACAAACGGCGGATCCCAAAGTTTCCCGCTTTTTGCCATTTTATCTTCTGTTTCAAAATAATATTTTTCTCCGTCAACCTCAACAAAAGAGCCCGGCTTTGCTTCCGCTATTTTTCTGCCAATAATTCCGCTAGTTTCAAACATATATGAACCCAATTTATCTGAAAGAAGTTCAGATTGAGTCCCCTTTCCTGCGCCAGGAGGGCCAAATAAAATAATGACTTGTTTGTTCATCTAAAAAGTTTCGTATTCGCGCATTTGAAGCTGCGCGTTTATTTGCCTTACTGTATCTAAGACAACGCTGACAACGATTAAAAGCGAGGTGCCTCCAACCAAAAATGTAAATCCGGTAACGCCTGTTATGCCTGCAACAATTGATGGCAATATTGCTATTAATCCCAAGAATATTGCGCCAATAAGCAAAACTCTGTTTAAAATGTGTTTTACAAAGATAGCTGTTGATTGCCCTGGTCTTACTCCCGGTATAAATCCGCCCATTTTCTGCAAGTTTTCGGCAATTGTTTTAGGATCAAATGTTACAGCTGTATAAAAATATGTGAAAAGAATAACTAATAAGAAATATAAAATTCCGTGTATCCAGACATTACTAAAGAATGCGCCAATATTTGTGGCCACAACTCCAACTGTGCCTGCGTATGTTCCAAAATAGCTGGCAATCATACCTGGGAACAAAAGTATTGATAATGCAAAAATAATTGGAATAACTCCGGCTGGGTTAACGCTTAAAGGCAAATAGGTTGATGTTCCGCCGTACATTTTCATGCCTCTAACTCTTTTTGCATAAGAAACCGGAATATTTCTGCGAGCTTCTGTTATTAAAACAACTCCGGCAATAATAATTATAGAAAGCACAAAAAATGCTATGTAAGAAGGAATTTGTGAAGGGCTGTAAGATGAGAATGTCTGGAAAATATTCATTGGAATTCTAGCAACTATACCGGCAAAAATCAGCAAAGAAATTCCATTTCCCATTCCTTGTTCGGAAATTATTTCACCAATCCACATTAAAAACATTGCTCCGGCAGTAATTGTTAAAATAGCCGAAATCATAACTGGAAAAGAAAGCCCAGTAATAATTCCTTGTCTGGCAAAAACTGTCAGCATTCCATAGCCTTCAAAAGCAGCTAAAGGAATTGTTAGCAATCTTGAATATTGATTAAATTTTTGTCTGCCGGCTTGCCCTTCTTCTTTGTAAAGCTTTTCCAAACCTGGGAAAATCATTGTTAAAAGCTGCAAAATAATTGTAGCTGTAATGTAGGGCCCAAGTCCAAGCAAAACAATTGAGAAGTTACTCAAAGCTCCTCCTGTAAACAAGTTTAAAAGACCAAAAACTTGATTTTGGTCGAAAAATTTTCTTAAATTTTCTGCTCCAATTCCCGGTATAGGAATATTTGCAGCCAGTCTGAAAACAACAAAAAGAAAAATTACAAATAGAAATTTATTTCTGAGCTCTTTGTTTCTAAAAAGAAATAATATTTTTTCGTACCACATAGTTTAAGGAGGCGAGGCGGTAAGTTTTCAGCGTATTTCAGGACACGAAGTGCCTGACCTAGTGAGTTTTCCCGCGAAGCGGGACAACGAACGTAGCTGAAAATTTACTGCCGAGCCGAATTATTTGATACTTCCTCCTGCTTTTTCGATGGCTTCTTTGGCTGTCTTTGATGCTTTGCAGTTTTCTACAACCAGTTTTTTGGTAATCTTTCCTGTTCCCAAAATTTTGACTTTTGGAGTTTTTCCTTTTACCTGGTTAACAATTCCTTTCTTAACCAAATTTTCCGGATTTATTATTTCTCCATCTTTAGAGTGTTTTTCTAGGGTTTCAAGGTTAACAACAGCAAAATCTTTTTCAAATCTAAAACTTCTATATCCTTTCAATTTAGGATATTTTTTGATCAATTCTCTAATAATAGGAACCATTTTTCTTCCTGCTCTGGATTTTTGTCCTTTGCTTCCGTGACCAGAAGTAGTTCCATGGGCTCCTCCTCTGCCTACTCTTTTCTTGGTCCTATTTTTATGTTTTGGTTGTAATTCGTGAAGTTGCATATTTTTATTGTGCCTTATTTGAAGCTTTTAATTTCTTCAATGCTTCTATAGTAGCTCTGGCATTATTTAATTTGTTTTTTGATCCTGAAAGAATTTTTGAAGAAATGTTTTTTATTCCGGCTAAATCACAAATTGTCCTAACAGCTCCTCCGGCAACCAATCCTCTGCCTTTCATTTGTGGTTTCAATAAAATTACAGCTGGACCATATTTTGCTTCAACTTCGTGAGGGATGGTTCCATCTATAATAATAACATTTACCAAATCTTTTTTAGCGCGCCTTGTTGCTTTTTCAACAGCCTGAGAAACATCTTTTCCTTTGTCTATTCCAATTCCAACTTTGCCTTTTTTATCTCCGGCAACCACAACTGCTCTAAAGCTCATTCTTTTTCCTCCGCCGGTTACTCTGGTAACCCTAGCCAAATCTAAAAGTTTTGTTTGAAATTCGTCCTTTGGTCTGTCTTTTCCAAATCCAGCTCTGCCAAAACCAGGTCTTCTCTGTCCGCCAAATCCTCCACCTTGTCTTTGTCCTTGCCCAAAACCGCCCTTTTGCGCACGAGTTGGCTCAACTGGTGTTTCTCCTGTTGGAATCGGCACAAAGCCGTCATTTGGTTTTGGATTAATTGTTTGTTTTATTTCTTCTGCCATTGTAAAAAATTTAAATATTTAAATATTTAAATATTATTTTAATTTTAAAACTTTAGTCCGCCTTCTCTTGCTCCATCGGCTACTGCTTTTACTCTACCATGGAAAACAATTCCTCCTCTGTCAAAAACAACTTTTTCAATCTTGCTTTCTATGGCTTTTTGAGCAATCAATTTTCCAACTTCTTTTGCAGTATCAGACTTTTTCATTCCTTTCTTTTCTTTTATATCTTTATCAGAAGCGCCCATTAAAATCTTTGCTTTATCGTCATCAATAAGCTGAACGTAAATATGTTGATTAGATCTGAAAACAAACAGCCTTGGCCTGTCTTTTGTGCCGTTTATAATCATCCTTATTTTTTTGTGCCTTCTGATTCTTTTATCGTTTTTTATAGACATGTTTTTGTGCTATTTAGAAGTTGCTACAACTTTTTTACCTTCTTTTCTTCTAATTTTTTCTCCTTGATATTTAATTCCTTTGCCCTTATATGGCTCTGCTTTCTTCTGTTTTCTAATTAAAGCTGCAATGTGTCCAACTCTTTCTTTGTCTGGTCCGGAAACTGTAATTATATTTTTTTCAACCAAGAAGCTTACTCCTGGAATTTTTTCAATTTTAATAGGATTTGTAAATCCAAGGTTCAAAACCAAATTTTCTCCTTCTACATTTGCTTTAAAACCAACTCCTTCTATCTCTAATTTTTTAGAAAATCCGGTGCTTACACCTTCAACCATGTTTGAGATTAAAGCTCTGTACAATCCCCACAATCCCCTGCCCTTCTTTGAAAGTTCTGATTTTGGAGAAACATAAATCTTGTTGTCTTTCAACTCAACTTTAATTTCAGGATGTATAGCCTGTTTTAATTCTCCCTTTGGGCCGGAAACTTTTATTTCTCTATCTGCAATTTCCACTTTTACGCCCTGTGGGATTTCTATTAATTTTTTTCCTATTCGTGACATGTTTTTGTTTGCTCGGGTTAATTAATTACCAAACTTGGCAGATTACTTCTCCGCCTACTTTTTTATATCTTGCGTCTTTATTTGTCATTAATCCTTGTGATGTTGAAATTATTGATAATCCATATCCTCCGCGAACTTTTCTAATTTCAGAAACTGCGTTATAAATTCTTTGTCCTGGCTTTGAAACTCTCTTAAAACCTGTAAGTGCTGGCATTCCATCGTTGAATTTCAATGTAATTTTCAATATTTTTATTTTTCCTTTGGTAGCTTTCTTTGCTTCCAATATAAATCCTTCTTTAATCAAAATAGCGGCAATTTCGTTCTTTATTTTAGATAAAGGAACAGAAACTTCTGTCTTTTGGACAGCTTGCGCGTTTTTGATTTGATTTAACATATCTGTAATTGGATCTGTCATGTTTTTGTAAGTTATTACCAGCTTGATTTTTTAATTCCTGGAATTTCTCCTTTATTTGCTAATTCTCTAAAACAAATTCTGCAAAGTCCAAATGCTCTCATAAAACCATGTCTTCTTCCGCATTTAAAACAGCGCCTTATCTTTCTAGATGAAAACTTTGGTGTTTCTTTTGCTTTTGCTTCTTGTGATACTTTTGCCATAATTATTTTTTGACTTCTTCCTTCATCGGAAATCCGAGAAGTTTATATAATTCTAAACCTTCTTCTTTGCTTTTTGCATTTGTCACAACTGTTATTTCAAATCCAAAAATTGTCTTTTCTTTTTCTGTAAAAATTTCCGGAAAGAAAATGTGCTCTTTAAATCCTATAGACAAATTTCCGTTTTTATCAATTGATTTTGTTTCAAGGCCTTTAAAGTCTCTTGATCTTGGCAATGAAAGATAAATCAATCTTTCCAACAAATCCCACATTCTGTTTTTTCTTAAGGTAACAACTGCAGCAATTTCCAATCCTTCTCTCAATTTAAATCCGGCAATTGATTTTCTTGATTTTACCAAATTTGTTTTTTGTCCGGCAATTAAAGATAAGTCTTGAGTTATAAGTTTTTGCACCTTTTCTCTCTCTGATGCAGACTTTCCAACAATGTCCTTACCAAAAGAGCTGTTTAAAACCACCTTCTTTATAGATGGGACAGCCATTGAGCTTTTGTACCCAAACTTTTTCATCATTGCGGGCACAACTTCTTTTTTATATTTTTCTTTTAAGCTTTCCATGTTTAAATTACTTGTTTGCAACTTTTGCAAACTCTATTTTTAATATCTTTATCAATTTTATATCCTACTCTTGTAACTTTTCCGCATTTAGGACAGATCAGTTTTACATTTGATGCATCCATAACTGACGGAATATCTACAACTTGCCCTTTTTCTCCTTCTTTTTTTGGTCTAACGTGTTTCTTTCTTAAATTAATTCCTTCAACCAAAACCTTAAAATCCTTTGGAAGGGCTTTTGTTATTTTTCCGGTTCTACCTTTATCTTTGCCGGCTATTATTAAAACTGAATCTCCTTTTTTGACTTTCATGTTTGTAAAATATTTTAAAGTAATTCTGATGCCATCATGGCTATTGTTCCAAAACCTTTGTCTTTTAACTCTTTAGGCGCAGGCCCTAAAATTCTGGTACCTTTTGGCTCTTTTTCCTCGCCCAAAATTACGGCTGCGTTATCATCAAATCTTATATAAGAACCATCTGCCCTTTTAAATTCCCTTCTTTGTCTTATAATTACGGCTTTTACCTTTTCGTGTTTCTTAACAATTTTTCTTGGTTCTGCCTTTTTTACTGCAGCCACAACAATGTCTCCTATTTGAGCATAATGTTTTCTGGTTCCACCAGGCACGTTAATAACCTGGATAATTTTGGCTCCAGTATTGTCTGCAACTTTTAACATTGATCTTGGCTGTATCATATTATTTTTAAATCTTTAAATCTTTAAATTTTTCGCAATACTATCCAATTTTTATCTTTCGACATTGGCTTTGTTTCTTCAATTACAACTTTATCTCCCACATGGTATTCCTGGTTCTGGTCGTGGGCTTTAAATCTATTATGCATTTTGTATCTTCTCTTGTATTTTGGGTGTTCTTTGATGCTTTCAACTTCAACCACAACTGTTTTTTGCATCTTGTCTGAAACCACAATTCCTTGTAATAATTTTCTTGACATGTTACTTTGTTTCTTTTAATATGGTTAAAATTCTTGCAACTTCTTTTTTAGAATTGCTAATTTCCTTAACATTCTTCAATTTACCGGATGAAAATTTAAATCTAAGATCGCTCAGTTTTTTTCTTAACTCTTGCACTGTTTTTTCCAGTTCTTTCCTATCTTTTTTTCTTAATTCAGCTATTTTCATATTATATATTAAATGTTATCTTTCTTAACAAATTTTGTCTTTATTGGCAATTTATTTCCTGCTCCTTCTAAAGCTTCTTTAGCCATATCTTCTTTTAATCCGTCAATTTCAAAAATCATTCTTCCTGGCCTTATTGGATAAACATAATGATCAACTGCACCTTTTCCGCTTCCCATTCCAACCTCGCCACCTTTAGAAGTTACTGGCTTATCAGGAAAAACTCTTACCCAAACCTTTCCGCCTTTTTTAAAATATCGAAGAATATGTCTTCTTGCGGCTTCCAATTGTCTGGCTGTTAACCATTGTGTGTCTAAAGACTTCAATCCAAAACTGCCGAAATTAAGTTCAGTTGCTCTGTTTTCAATTCCTTTCGAGACACCTTTGTGCCATTTCCTGTGTTTAACTTTTTTTGGCATTAATATTCCCATATGCGTGTTTTTTATTCAAATTTTTCTCCTTTATAAATCCAAACTTTTATACCTATTTTTCCGTATGTGCATTGAGCTTCGTCATGTGCGTAATCAATATCAGCTCTAATGGTGTTTCTTGGCATCTGGCCTTGTGCCAACCATTCTCTTCTGGCAATTTCAATTCCATTTAATCTTCCCGAAACTTCCATTCTTATTCCTTTTGCTTCTCTGTTTGTCATAACTCTCTCAATGGATTTTTTCAAAACTTGTCTGAATGGCATACGTTTTTCAATTTGTTGAGCTGCCATTTGAGCCACCAATGCTGCGGAAATCCATGGATTTTTTACCTCTCTAATTTCCAATTTTATTTCGCGCTTGCTCTTATTTTTTATCTGTCTCTGTATTTTGTTTTCTATTTCTTTTTTCAATTTTTCAATTCCCTCTCCACCTCTGCCAATAATCAAACCTGGTCTGGCTGTTTCTATAATAACATTAACTTTATTTGCTGAATGATCTATTTGTATTCCAGCTACCGATGCTTCTATCAATTTTTTTCTCAAAAAGTCTTTTATCAAAAAATCTTCCTCTAAATATTGAGGCATTTTTCTACCATAGAAACCGCGGATATTCCAATCCTCTGCTCCTTTTATTCTAAATGATTTTGGATGGACTTTGTGTGACATTTTATTTCTTTACTTTTTTTGTTGTTTTCTTTATTTTAACTTCTTTTTTTGCTTCTTTAACTTCTGGTTTAATAGCTGATTTTTTTTCTGAAATAGTTAATTCAATATGTGAAGATCTTTTTATAATAGGAAATGCTCTTCCGCGAGACATTGGATGCCATCTTTTCATTTTTGGCCCTTCATCAACAGTAATTTTAGAAATAAACAAGTTTGATTCGTCAGCAACATGCAAATCATTTTTTGCTGATGCCACGGCTGAATTTAAAAGCTTCAAGATAACCGGTGAAGATTTATTAACTGTAAACAAAAGTATAGCCTGTGCTTCCGACACTCTTTTGCCTCTAACCAAGTCAATCACTTGTCTGACTTTTCTTGGCGATGTTCTGAAATTGCTTAATTTTACTTTTATTTCCATGTTATTTTATTAAAATTTCTACTTTTTAGGTCCTGGCTTTGCTGCAGGGGCTGCTGCTTTTGGTGCAACTGCGCCTTCAATTTTGGCCGATTCTTTTTGTTCTGCTCCGGCTTCTATGTCTCTCTGCATTCTTCCTCCATGTCTTGAGAATTTTGTTGTTGGTGAAAATTCTCCCAATTTGTGTCCTACCATATCTTCCGAAACATAAACTGCGACAAACTCTTTGCCATTGTGCACACCAAATGTGTGGCCTACCATTTCAGGGGATATTGTAGAATGTCTTGCCCAGGTTTTAACAATCTTTTTTTCGTCTTTTCTCAAAGCTAAAACCTTTTCAAGTAATCTTTCGTCAATGTATGGTCCTTTTTTTAAACTTCTTGCCATAGTATTAAATTACTTCTTTCTTCTGCTAATTATTAATTTATTTGACCATTTCTTCACGTTCCTTGTCTTCACTCCCAAAGCTGGTTTGCCCCATGGAGTTTTCGGCTGTTTCAAACCAATTGGCTGTCTACCTTCTCCTCCGCCGTGTGGATGATCTACTGGGTTCATGGCTGAGCCTCTAACTGTTGGCCTTATTCCGCGGTGTCTATTTTTTCCAGCTTTTCCAACTCTGTAAAATCTATTTTCTGGGTTAGAAACCATTCCAATTGATGCAAAGCATTCTCCCAAAAATTGTCTTATTTCAGAAGACGGCATTTTTAGGTTTACGTGGTTTCCATCGTGAGCCAAAACTTGTGCTGATGAACCTGCAGATCTGACAATTTTTCCTCCTTTTCCTGGCTCTAATTCAATATTATAAACTGCTGTTCCAACTGGTATGCTCTTTAATTTTGTTCTGTTGCCTGAAATTAATGGTGAAGATTCTGAAAAAATAACTTCTTGTCCAACTTTCAAATTCTGCGGAGCAATAACATATTGTTTTGTTCCATCGGCGTATTCTATTAAAGCAATAAAAGCTGTTCTGTTTGGATCATATTCCAAAGCAGTCACTTTTGCCGGCAAATTCATTTTTGTCTGTGAAAATTCAATAATTCTGTATAATTGTTTTACTCCACCGCCTTTATGTCTGACAGATA
>Ga0265323_10001743_pt1 | contig 10318 bp, 9 predicted proteins | sample 41225metaG_FD_193580 | JGI IMG/M metagenome (GOLD analysis project Ga0265323, IMG submission 193580) | Rhizosphere microbial communities from Carex aquatilis grown in University of Washington, Seatle, WA, United States - 4-12-25 metaG | ecosystem: Host-associated > Plants > Roots > Rhizosphere >... | reverse complement strand
CGCCGGTCTTGTTTGAGCGGGTTCTTTTCCGCGTAGTCCAGCCCGGCGGCAAAGGCGCGTTCGTTGCCCTGCAGGACGGCCGCGCCCTTCCGGGCGAATTTTTTGCGGATGCCTTCCAAAATGCTTTGGCGGGCCAGTCCGAACCAGCCGGCCAGCAGACCCAGCACCACGTTGTTCTTCGCCAGCAGGACTCCCGCCGCCTGCATGGCCATGGCTTCCATCGGCACGGCCAGCACCACGGCTGGCATGACGCCGCGGAGGGGAATCATGGCCGGTTCCACCCCGGTCTTGGTCTCGTAAATGACCACCGTGTCGCGGCCGACCGGCAGTTCGCCGCCAAATTTCAGGAAATCCTCCCAATTCAGCACGACCGCCACGTCCAGCACGCCCCCGGGATTCAACACCGGCCGCGTCGACACCCGCAGGCGACACGAGGACTCACCCCCGCGGATCTGGGAGCCGAAGCTTTTCGTCAGAATGGCGAAGTAGCCTTCCTGGGCCGCCGCGCCGATCAGCGATTCACCTGCGGACACAATCCCGTCACCGCCGGAGCCGGCCATGCCGATGATCAAGTCTTCTACCATGGATGATTAATTCGGGATTGTTCTGTTGGATCCAATGCAAGCAGGCGAAAGCACCCTGCAACCGCGGCGGAAACCATCGGAGCAAGGCGCCCGCGGGGAAAAAATCAAGATAACGCTTCAACCGGGGTTCCGCCCGCCGTTGCGGAACACCCCGGCCCGGGCGGCGTGCTCCCTGGCCAGGCTGCCACAGACCAGATCGCACAGCTTGAAGATGGTCGGATCGGCGATGGCGTAGAAGACCTGCAGGCCTTCCTTGTGGCGCTTAAGCAGGTGCGCGTCGGTCAGCGTCTGCAGGTGGCGCGACACATTGGCCTGGGTGCCGCCCGTCAACTCAACGAGCGTGTGCACATTCTTCTCGCCGGCGGACAGGGACTGCAGCAGGCGCAGGCGCATCGGCTCGGCCAGCACGGCGAACCGGCGCGACACCAGTTCCAGCGCCTCATCGGAAAGCGGGGAGGATTTCATCAGCAGGCAGGGGAGTAAAGAGAGGCTTGACATAAATTCAACTATATGCGTATATGCGCATATAACTAAACAAGAGTCAAGCCGCTTTTCCATGAAAACCGAAGCCTATATCCGCCTCCTCGCCGGCACCCTCGTGCTGGTCAGTGTCGCCCTGGCGCACTTTGTCAATGCCTGGTGGCTGCTCCTCGCCGTGTTCGTCAGTCTCAACCTCATCCAGTCGGCCTTCACCGGCTTCTGTCCCGCCGAGATCATTCTCCGCAAGCTCGGGTTGGGGAACGGGGCCTGCGCGGTGGGGACGGAGCAAAAGCCGTCATGAACCTTCCGGGTATCCGTCTGGCCGCCCTTCTGCTCGCTGGCGCACTGCTCCCGGCGTGCACCCGTCACCGCGCGCCTGAGGCCGCCGGCGATCAACCGGCCGCCGCCGTGCACGTGGCGGCGGTCCGGATGGAAGAACTGCCGGGATTTTCCGAGGTGACCGGCACGGTGCGTCCGGTGCAGCACGCCGTGATCGCCGCCAAGGTCATGGGAGCCATCGAGGAACTGCCGGTCACCCTGGGCCAGCGCGTCAAGGCGGGCGACCTGCTCGCGAAGATCGGCGCGGGGGAAATTTCCGCCCGCATGCTGCAGGCGCAGTCCCAGCTCAACCAGGCCCGGCGCGATCTCGAGCGCGAGCGCACGCTCCTTGCCAAGGGCGCCAGCACCCCCGACATGGTCAAAAGCATGGAGGACCGCTTCGCCATGACCCAGGCCCTGGTGAGTGAAGCCGAGGTCATGCTCGGCTATACAACGATTCTGGCGCCCTTTGACGGCGTGGTGGCCCGCCGGCCGGCCAACGCCGGCGACCTCGCCCTGCCCGGCATGCCCCTGCTGGAAATCGAGGGCACCGGCGACTTTCAAATCGAAGCCGGCATTCCCGACTCCCTGGCCGCCCGGCTTGCGGTCGGCGCGCCGCTCACCGTGGAAATCCCCGCGACCGGCGCCGGTTTTGAAGGCCGCCTCGTCGAGCTTTCCTCCGCGGCCGATCCGCTGACCCGCACCGTGCCAGCGAAACTATCCGTGCCCGCGGCTGCCGTGGTCCGTTCGGGTCAATTCGCCCGCGTGCAGGTGCCGGGCGCGCCGGTGCGCGCGCTGCTCGTGCCGGCCGCGGCGGTGACCATGTTCGGGCAAATGGAGCGGGTGTTTGTGGTCGAAGACGGCCGGGCCGCGCTGCGTCTCGTCAAGACCGGCACTGTCCGTGGCGACCGGGTGGAGATTCTTGCCGGTCTCACTGATGGCGACCGCTTCGTGGTGGATCCACCCGCCGGCCTGCGGGAAGGCCGGCCGCTGAAAATCCAGCCATGAGTGCCATCCGCCTCTCGCCGTTCCCGGATCCGGCGAAATACGGCTTTGCCGGACGCATGGCCGCGCTCTTCATCGATTCGAAGCTGACGCCTATCCTCGTCGCTGCCGCGCTGCTGCTCGGCCTCTTCGCGGTGCTCATGCTGCCGCGTGAGGAGGAGCCGCAGATCAAGGTGCCCATGATCGATGTCATGGTCACCATGCCCGGTGCCGATGCGCGCGACGTGGAGAACCGCGTCACCCGCCCCATGGAGAAGCTGCTCTGGGAGATTCCCGGCGTGGAGTACCTCTATTCCACCGCGAGTCCCGGCGGCGATCTCACCATCGTCCGTTTCAAGGTGGGGGAGGACCTCGAGCAGAGTCTGGTGCGGCTCAACCAGAAGCTGCAGACCAATTTCGACCGCATCCCGCTCGGCGTCAGCTTCCCGCTCATCAAGCCGCGCACGATCGACGACGTGCCGATCCTCGCGCTCACGTTCCACAGCGCGCGGTACGACCACTTCACGCTGCGGCGCATCGCCGCGCAGGTGGACGACGCCATCAAGTCCATCCCGCAGGTCGCCGAGACCACCCTCATCGGCGGCAGCCGCCGCCAGATCCGTGTGCAGCTCGATCCGCAGCGGCTGGCCTCGCGCAACCTCAGCGCCGCCAGCCTCGGGGCGATGCTCCAGCAGGCCAACGCGCAGACGCACACCGGGGCGCAGGAGTTCGCCAACCAGGAGACGCTCCTGCAAACCGGCACCTTCTTCCGCGATGCGCACGACGTCGGCAACGTGGTCGTCGGCGTGTTCGACGGCCGGCCGGTCTACCTGCGTGATGTCGCCGTGATCATCGACGGCCCCGGGGAGCCGGCCGACTATGTGCTCCATGGCCTGGGGGGCGTCGCCGCGGATGCCGAGCAGCCCGCCGTCACGCTCAGCGTCGCCAAACGCCCCGGGGCCAACGCCGTCGCTGTCGTGGCGGCCGTGCTCCGGAAGGTCGACCTGCTCAAGGGCACGCTCATCCCGGCCGATCTCGGCGTGACCGTCACCCGTAACTACGGCGCCACCGCCAGCGAAAAGTCCAACGAACTCCTTTTCCACATGGCGCTCGCGGTCTTCGGGGTCGCGATCCTCATCCTGCTTTTCCTCGGCTGGCGCGAGTCGTTGGTCGTGCTGCTGGCCATTCCGGTGACGCTCGGACTCACGCTGCTCGTGTTCTATCTCTATGGCTACACGCTCAACCGCATCACGCTCTTTGCGCTGATTTTCTCGATTGGCATCCTGGTGGACGACGCAATCGTGGTCATCGAGAACATCGTGCGGCACATGGGTCTGCCAGGCTGCCGGCGCAAGCGGCTCATCCAGGTCGCCATCGAGGCGGTCGATGAGGTCGGCAATCCGACGATCCTCGCCACCTGGGCCGTGATCGCCGCCGTGCTGCCGATGGCGTTCGTCAGCGGCCTGATGGGCCCGTACATGCGGCCGATCCCGGTCGGCGCGACCGCCGCCATGCTCTTCTCGCTGCTCGTGGCCTTCGCGGTCACGCCGTGGGCCGCGCTCAAGATGCTGCGCGGCCATGCCCGCCCGGCCGGCCCGGCCGCCGACTTTGTCGACGTTCCACCGGCTGACGATGAAGACGCCGGCGATGGGCACGCCCCGGAGACGGGGCTCACGCGCCTTTACCGGCGCATCATGGGGCCGATGATCGCCCGCCGCGCGTGGCGTTGGAGCTTCCTCGCGGTCGTGGCCGGCCTCGCGGCCGGCGCGCTGGGCCTCGTCGGCCTCGGCGTGGTGAAGGTGAAAATGCTCCCGTTCGACAACAAGTCGGAGTTCCAGGTCATCCTCAACATGCCCGAGGGCAGCACGCTTGAGCAGACCGTCCGGGTCGCCCGCGAGATGGCCGCCGCCATCCGCACCGAACCCGAGGTGCGCGACTACCAGGTGTACGCCGGCACCGCTTCGCCGTTCAACTTCAACGGCCTCGTGCGGCATTATTTCGTGCGGCGCGGCGCCCGCGTCGCCGATCTTCAGGTCAACCTCCGGCCCGGGCCGGAGCGACGCGCACAGAGTCACGACATCGCCAAACGCATCCGGCCGCGGCTGGCGGCCATTGCCGCAAAGTACGCCGCCGCCATCGCCGTGGCCGAGGTGCCGCCCGGTCCCCCGGTGCTGCAGACGCTGGTCGCTGAAATTTACGGACCCACCGAGGAGGCGCGGCTCAAGCTGGCCACCCGGGTGCGTGACATTTTCCGCGCCACCCGCGGGGTCGTCGACGTCGACTGGTATGTCGAGGAGCTGCAGCCGAAGGCCGTCTTTCACGTGGACAAGGAGAAAGCCGCGCTGCACGGCATCACCGAGGCGGCCATCGCCCATACGGTGCAGATGGCGGTGCAGGGCGACCCGGTCACGCTGTTGCACGCGCCCCGCGAGCGGGAGGACGTGAACGTGATTCTCGAACTGCCCCGCGCGCTTCGCGTCCGGCCCGACGACCTGCTGGCACTGCCCATCCGCGCCGAGGCGCCGGCTCTGAACGGAGCCGGGGGACCGCTCGTGCCGCTGCGCGAGCTCGTGACCGTCGAGCAGACGCACAGTGAACGTAACATCTATCACAAGAACCTGCAGAATGTGACCTACGTGACCGGCGACGTGGCCGGGATGATCGAGAGTCCGGTTTATGCCATCCTGAAGATGAACCAGTCCCTTGCGAAGCTCGATGGTCGCGACTTCGGTGGCACCCAGCCTGGGGTCAGGATCTACAACGCCACCATGCCCTTCGACACCGCCGAACCCGCCATGAAGTGGGACGGCGAATGGCAGGTGACGATCGAGGTATTCCGCGATCTCGGCCTCGCCTTCGGGGCGGTCTGCATTCTCATCTACATGCTGATGGTGGGCTGGTTCAAGAACTACACCACGCCGCTCATCATCATGAGCGTGATTCCACTCTCGCTCATCGGCATCCTACCGGCCCACGCCCTGCTTGGCGCCTTCTTCACGGCCACCTCAATGATCGGTTTCATGGCCGGCGCCGGCATCGTCGTGCGCAACGGCATCATTCTCGTCGACTTCATCGAGCTCCGGCTGCGCCAGGGACTGCCGCTGGCCGAGGCGGTGGTCGACGCCGGCGCCGTGCGCTTCCGTCCCATGCTGCTTACGGCGCTCTCCGTGATGGTGGGCGCGGCGGTGATTCTCCGGGATCCCATCTTCCAGGGGCTGGCGCTCTCGCTGATGGCCGGCGAAGTCGCCTCGCTCCTCATCAGCCGGTTTGCCGTTCCGCTCATTTACTATATGGCTCATGCACGCCGGCTGGAAAAACCGGCTCCTGCCGCCGATAATGGTGTCGAAAAGTGCATGGTGTCGCCATGAGCCTGCTTGACCGTCTGTTCTCCTTCTTGGCCCCCGCCGGTTCCGCCGGCGTGCGGCGCGTCGAGCCTGATGAAACCGCGCGTCTCGTGCGGGAGAAGAAGGCGGTGCTGGTCGATGTGCGCGAGCCCGGCGAGTGGGCCGGCGGCTTCGCCCAGGAAGCCGTGCTGCTGTCGTTCAGCGACCTCACCGGCCCGCGTCAGCAATGGCGGCCATTCCTGGCCCAGGTGGGAAAACGTGAAATCATCCTCTACTGCCGGTCGGGCGCACGCTCCGGCACGGCCGCGCGGATCCTCGCCGCCGAGGGGTTCAAGACCGCCAATGGCGGCAGCCTGCGCGCCTGGCAGCGCGCCGGCCAGGCCGTTTGCAAACCCGGGAGTCTACGCTGACGGTAAGTGGCCCCGTTCCAGCCGCTTCACCTCAATCCTTTTGCCATGACCCTGCTCCTTGGAATTCTCATTGGCCTCATTCTGGCACTCCTCCTTGGCGGCGCCGGAGCCTTCTTCGTGTTTCCCCGGCTGATGTTGCACGAACGGGCCAGTCCGCTGGGCCTTGACGCCACCGTCGAAAAAATCACCCAGACCGCGCTTGCCACCGGCTGGGTGGTGCAAAGCGTCGTCGAACTCGAGAAATCGGTGAAGAAAAACGGCGGCGGCGAGGTGCTGCCGGTGCGGCTCGTCAACCTGTGCGAGGCGCGCCACGCCGCCGAGATCCTGCGGGATGATTCCGCCCGCAAAGTGTCCGTGCTCATGCCGTGCACCATCTCGGTCTATGAAAAGGCCGACGGCCACGCATACATTGGCACCCTCAACGCCGGCCTGCTGGCGCGCTTCTTCGGCGGCGTGGTGGCCCGGGTGATGGGCGGTCCGGTTGCCGCCGACCAGGCACGGTTCACGGCCTTCGCGGACCCGGCGCCCTGAAGCGGCACGGCTCTGACGCCCTGGGGCGTTTGACAACAGGCTTTACCACCGGCCCGGCAGCCGTGCATGCTGCCGGCGTCATGGACGTGCTCTGGCTCTCGCGCCTGCAATTCGCCTTCACGATCACGTTTCATTATCTCTTCCCGCCGCTGAGCATCGGGCTCGGCGTGCTGCTGGTGGTCGTGGAGGGGCTGTGGCTGAAGACGAAAAATCCGCTGTATCACCAGATGGCCCGGTTCTGGACAAAGGTGTTCGCGTTGACCTTCGCCGTCGGCGTGGCGACCGGCATCGTAATGGAGTTCGAGTTCGGCACCAACTGGGCCACCTACTCGCGCTACGTCGGTGACGTCTTCGGCAGCGCGCTCGCGGCCGAGGGCATCTTCGCGTTTTTTCTCGAGTCGGGCTTTCTCGCGGTGTTGTTGTTTGGCTGGGACCGGGTTGGACCGAAAACGCATTTCTTTTCAACCTGCATGGTCGCGCTGGGCGCGCACTTCAGCGCGATCTGGATCGTGGTGGCCAATTCCTGGATGCAGACGCCGGCCGGCTTTCATATTGTGGGCGAGGGCCTGGCCGCGCGCGCGGAGATCACCGATTTCTGGGCGATGGTATTCAACCCGTCCTCCATGGACCGGCTCAGCCACACGCTCGCCGGCGCGTGGCAGGCCGGCGCGTGGCTGATGGTCAGCGTCGGCGCCTACTACCTGCTGCGCCGCCGTCATCGCGATTTCGCGCTCGCCTCGGTGAGAATTGGCCTCGGCCTCGCCCTTGTCGCGGCGGTATTCTCGCTGGTCACCGGCGATGCCAGCGCGCGGGGTGTGGCCCGCAACCAGCCGGCCAAGCTGGCGGCATTCGAGGGGCTGTGGGCAACCACGCCGCGGGCCCCGCTGCACCTGGTCGGCTGGGTCGACGAGAAAAACGAACAGACCCACGGTCCGGCCTTGTCCGGGCTGCTGAGCTGGCTGGCCTATGGCAAAACCGACCGGCCGGTGACCGGATTGAAGGAAATCCCCCGCGACGAGCGCCCGCCGGTGAACTTCACCTTCCAGCTGTTCCACCTGATGGTCATCGTCGGCTTCGCCATGATCGGCCTCGCCGCGTGGGCGGCCTTCGCGCTCTGGCGCGGCCGGCTGGAGCAATCGCGCCTGCTGCTCTGGCTGTTGACCTTCTCCGTCCTTGGTCCGCAAGTCGCCAACCAGACCGGATGGTGGGCCGCGGAGGTCGGCCGGCAGCCGTGGATCGTCTACCGGCTGCTGCGCACCTCGGACGCCCTGTCCGCGGTGGTGAGCGCCCACCAGGTCGCCGCCTCGATGGTCATGTTCATGGCCGTATATCTGCTGCTTTTTGCCGTCTTCCTCTTTCTGCTCAACGACAAGATCAAGCACGGGCCAGCTGACGCCGACCTGCAGCCCGCCGGCAAGCTGGCGCCCGGCTTCAAGGGAGGTGCGTCATGAGCTTTGGCTCGCTCGATCTCAACACCGTGTGGTTCGTCCTCGTGGGCGTGCTTTTCACGGGCTACGTCATCCTCGACGGTTTCGATCTCGGCGTGGGCGTGCTGCACCTGTTTGCCGTCCGGCGGGATGAGGATCGGCGCGTCTTCCTCAACGCCATCGGCCCGGTGTGGGACGGCAACGAGGTATGGCTCGTTACGGGCGGCGGTGCGCTGTTCGCGGCGTTCCCGGCGGTGTATGCGACGGTGTTTTCCGGCTTCTACCTCGCGTTCATGGCGCTGCTGTGCGCGCTGATCTTCCGCGCGGTGGCCATCGAGTTTCGCAGCAAGCACGCGTCGCCGCGCTGGCGGGCGTTTTGGGACGCCGGGTTCGCCGCCGGCAGTGCGGGCTCGGCGCTGCTGATCGGCGTGGCGATGGGCAACATCGCCTGGGGCGTGCCGCTCGACGCGCGCGGCGAATTCGCCGGCAGCTTTCTGGGGTTGTTAAACCCCTACGCGCTCCTGATGGGCGTGACGACAGTGGCGCTCTTCACCATGCACGGGGCTATCTACCTCGTGCTCAAGACCGAGGGCGAACTGGAGGCGCGGGTGCGGCGGTGGGTGAATCCGCTGATCATCGCCTTCATCCTGTGCTATGTGATCCTGACGCTGGCGACGCTGCTTTACGTGCCGCACATCACGGAGGCCTTCCGGCGTGAGCCGTGGTTTTTCGCCGTGGTGATCCCGGTGGTGCTGGCGATCGCCAACATTCCCCGCGAGGTCAGTCACGGGCGCGAGGTTTTCGCCTTCCTTTCCTCGTGTGCAGCGATGGCGGGGCTCATGGTCATCTTTGGCCTCGGCATGTACCCCCACCTGGTTTACAGCCACCCGCTGCCGGAGCACAGCCTGACCGCCTTCAACGCCGCCTCGTCCAGAAAAACGCTCGGCATCATGCTGACCATTGCGCTGCTCGGCCTCCCGGTGGTGCTCGCGTACAGCGCCAGTATTTACTGGATCTTCCGCGGCAAGGTGAAGCTCGACCGCATGAGCTATTAGGCGCCCCGCGGCCGGCTTGGTTTCCGGGCCGCACCCCCCCTGAACATGTCAACTATTAGTTGACATGTTTCCCGTCGAGAGACGTGGGATGGATGGCGGGTTCAGGGGGGGTAACGCTATGTCAAGCCGGCGGGCTTCGATCAGGCACACGCAGTTGGTTCCGTCCCGCGTGGGCAGCCAGCGGAGTTTCAACCGGCCGAAGGCGGCGTCCATCGCGGCGCGCAGGCCGCCGACCTCGATGAGCAGTGCGCCATCCTTGGTGAGGCGGTCGCGCGCTTGGGCGATGAGTTTGCGGATGACGTCGAGGCCGTCCTTGCCGCCGTCCAGCGCAAGGCGCGGCTCCCGCCGGAACTCCGGCGGCATCGTCTTCATGAGGGCGGACGGCTCATAGGGCGGGTTGCAGACGATGACGTCGTAGCGCGCCGGCGGAACGGCAGCGAAGACGTCACTGCGATGCAAGGTCACGCGGCTCGCGAGATCGTGCTGCTGCACGTTGAGCCGGGCCACCGCTAGGGCGGCGGCGGAGATATCGATGGCGTCGACCTGCGCGCGCGGAAAGCGATGGGCAAGCAGGATGGCGAGGCAGCCCGAGCCGGTGCCCACGTCAGCCACGCGGTTCACACCGACCGGATCTTTTAGCAGCCGGCCGAGCCGCGGGAGAATCTCCAGAAAGTAGCTGCGTGGAATGATGACGCGTTCGTCGACGTAGAAACGGTGGGCACCGAGCCACGCCTCGTGCGTGAGGTAGGCCGCGGGCACGCGGTCGAGGAGGCGGCGGCGCAGCACCGTTACCACCGCGGCGTGCTCCGTGGCGGTGAGCCGCCGCGCGAGCACCGGGGCGGCGCTGTCGAGCGGCAGGTGCAGCGTGTGCAGCAGGAGATAAAGCGCCTCGTCGTGGGCCGTGGTGGCCACCTGGCCGAGGGCGGCGCCGTGCTGCGCGTAGCGTTCTTTGGCGAACGCCAGCCATCCGCCCAGCGTGCGCCGGCGGCCGGCGGGCGCGAAGGAACCGCGACTGGCGGCCTCAGGTCGTTTTTTTCGCGTCCTCATCCACCAGCACGTGCTCGTGGTTGAAAATGTGCTCGGGGCAGTAGCACTGGTTGCCGGCGCACTTGGAGCAGTAGCGGAAATCCAGCTGCGGATGGGTGAGATCCGTCTTGCCGCAGACGCGGCAGCGGTGGCGGGCCT
>Ga0265323_10001740_pt1 | contig 10325 bp, 11 predicted proteins | sample 41225metaG_FD_193580 | JGI IMG/M metagenome (GOLD analysis project Ga0265323, IMG submission 193580) | Rhizosphere microbial communities from Carex aquatilis grown in University of Washington, Seatle, WA, United States - 4-12-25 metaG | ecosystem: Host-associated > Plants > Roots > Rhizosphere... | reverse complement strand
ATTTCACTGCGGACGAAAAAAAGAAAATCATCAGTTCGCTAAAGCAAGCGGTTGGGTCATCGGGCTTCAAGGTCGAAAAGATCTGGGGCGAGCAAATTGAAGACCGGGGAAGCCAGATTACGTTTTCCGCATTGGGGCAGCAGGCACCCATCGAAGAAAAGAAAAAATGGGACCCCGACTTCACCAAGCGGAAGAAGATAAAAGCACTCCTCGATAAACTGATTCCCGAGTTTTCCGTGCGCTTGGGCGGCACGACATCGGTTGATGTCACCAAGCCGGGCATTGATAAAGCCTACGGGATTCGAAAACTCCGGGACACCCTTGGCATAGCAATTGATGAGATGATATTTATCGGCGACGCCTTGTTCCCTGGCGGAAACGACTATCCGGCCGAACAAGCCGGTGTCGTGTCCATCCGCGTCCGAGATCCGAATGAGTCGAAACGGGTGATTGAAGCCATCGTCGCTTGTCTGGGTGGCGTTCAAACAACAAAATCTCTTGAGGAGAAGACCGGATGAGTAACTTTCAATTACAGCGCCTGGGAATGTTGATGGAACCGGAGCCGGGCAACCCGCAGGAGATTGAAGGTGTCCTGAATCCGGCGGCCACCCGTGGCCCGGATGGCAAGCTTTACCTGTTTCCAAGGCTCGTCGCCAAGGGCAACTATTCACGCATCGGCATCGCCCGCGTAAAATTCAACGAAGCCGGCGATCCATGCGGAGTCGAACGTCTCGGCATTGCGCTTGAGCCGGAAGCTGATTTCGAGCGGCGGTCTGACGGCAGCGGCGGCTGCGAGGATGCGCGAGTTACCTTTGTCGAGCCGCTTCAACATTACGTCATGACTTACACGGCGCTTTCGCCGAGCGGACCCCGGATTGCCCTGGCCATGTCGGAGGATTTGTTCCACTGGGAGCGGATCGGGTTGGCAACCTTTGAACCCTTTCAAGGCATTGATTTCGTCCACGTGGACAACAAGGACGCCAGCATCTTCCCCGTCGCTATTCCCAATCACGCCGGGAAGATGCAGTTGGCCCTTCTTCACCGGCCGCTTTTCCCCGGCACCCGCCCCGAGGAAACCGCCTTGCAGGGCGAGTCCCGGATTGTGGATCGCGAGCATGAAAGCATCTGGATTTCCTATTGTCCAATGCCGCCCGAGGGCATGGCGCCGCATCGTCCCGGCCTGTTCAACTCGCATCATCGGCTGGCAACTCCGGTGTCGCCCTGGGAAAAATTGAAAATCGGTGGTGGCACTCCGCCAATTTTAACCAAACACGGCTGGCTGATCCTTTACCACGGCGTGAGCAAAATGGGGGAACCAGGTAACGACGGACACCAACTATGCTATTCGGCCGGGGTGATGGTGCTCTCCAAGGAGCATCCGTGCGAGATTTGCTATCGTTCGGCGGAGCCGGTGTTGACGCCGGAATTGCCGCAGGAACGCCACGGAACCATCGCCAACGTCGTGTTCCCCACCGGCATTGACCGGCGTGACGATCTCGGCACGCCCGACCGCTTTGACGTTTATTACGGAATGGCCGACTACCGGATCGGTGTCGCCCGCCTTGACTTGCCGGAACACCTGCCCCCAGGAGCAGCCGCTGACTCGCCCGCGACAACGCATCCGTAATTGTATGGGGTGTTCACCCTATTCATTTCTCCCCATCCACGAGTTATAGTTTTCAGAATGGCTGAATCTTGAAATGTCAGCCGGAGCCGGCATGGAAACCAAAATCACTTCATCCAATCTCGGCGCGGTCGCCTCGGTGCGCGGCAGCGTCGTGGATGTGCGGTTCGACGGGCTATTGCCGCCGATCTACTCCGTGTTGCACGCGGGAGCGCAAAACGAGATCGTCATCGAAGTGCTGTCACAAAGGGACGCGCATCACGTGCGCGGGATCGCCTTGACGCCCACGCAGGGACTCGCGCGCGGCATGGTGGTCACGGACACGGGCGGATCGCTGAAAGCACCAGTCGGCAAGGCCATTCTGTCGCGGATGTTTGACGTTTTCGGCAACGCCATTGACCGGAAGCCGGCACCCGCGGATGTCCAATGGCGTTCCGTGCATCGCGCGCCGCCGCCGCTGGCGCGGCGTTCCACCAAGTCGGAAATTTTCGAGACGGGCATCAAGGTCATTGACGTGCTCGTGCCGCTGGAACGCGGCGGCAAGGCGGGACTTTTCGGCGGCGCGGGCGTGGGCAAGACGGTGCTGCTCACCGAAATGATCCACAACATGATCGGCCATCAGCAGGGCGTCAGCATTTTTTGCGGCATCGGCGAACGTTGTCGCGAAGGCGAGGAGCTTTACCGCGAGATGAAGGCCGCCGGCGTATTGCCGAACATGGTGATGATCTTCGGCCAGATGAACGAGCCGCCGGGCAGCCGTTTTCGCGTCGGCCATACGGCGCTGACCATGGCCGAATACTTCCGCGACGATGAACATCGCGATGTGCTGCTGCTCATTGATAATATTTTCCGTTTCATCCAGGCCGGCATGGAAGTGTCCGGCTTGATGGGGCAGATGCCGTCGCGTCTCGGTTATCAGCCCACGATGGGCACGGAGCTGTCGGGCTTGGAGGAGCGCATCGCGAACACGGACACCGGCGCGATCACCTCGATCCAGGCGGTATATGTGCCGGCGGATGATTTCACCGATCCGGCGGCGGTGCATACGTTTTCACATCTCTCGGCGTCCATCGTGCTCTCGCGCAAGCGGGCGAGCGAAGGACTTTTCCCGGCCATTGACCCGCTGCAATCCAGTTCCAAGATGGCCACGCCAGGCATCGTCGGCGAACGGCATTACGCCCTCGCGCAGGAAATCCGCCGGACGCTCGCGCAATACGGCCAGCTCAAGGACATCATCGCCATGCTCGGCTTGGAACAGCTTTCGCCGGAGGATCGCAAAGTGGTCGTGCGCGCCCGCCTGCTGGAGCGTTTCCTTACGCAGCCATTTTTCACAACCGAACAATTCACCGGCCTGACCGGAAAACTCGTCAGCCTCAAAGACGCGCTGGACGGCTGCGAGCGAATCCTGCACGACGAATTCAAGGACTACCCGGAGAGCGGTCTCTACCTGATTGGCGCGATCAGCGAGGCAAAGGGAAAACCCAAAGCCGCCCCGGCCGCAGCCCCGGCCAACCCGGATGTGAAGCCTGGGGCAAAAGTTGAATCAAAGCCCATCGATAAAGCCAAGCCAGACGTCAAAAATGATGCAAAGGCGAAGCAGAAGCCGGAGTCTGAAACCGAGGCTAAACCCAAGATTGAACAAAAATCCGCTGCTCCAACTCCGGCCAAAGCCGCGCCCGTGCCGCCATTGCCCGAAGCGAAACCTCAACCCAAGGTCGAACATGCCGACGTCGCTCATGCATCTTAAAGTGCTCCTGCCGTTCCAAGTTTTCGCGGAGAAAACTGACGTGGCGCGCATTGTCGCGGAAACGCGCGAAGGCTCGTTTGGACTCCTGCCGCACCGGCTGGATTGTGTCGCGGCGCTCGTGCCGGGCATTTTGATTTATCAGACCGAATCCGGCGGCGAAGTTTTGGTGGCCGTGGACGAAGGCGTGTTGGTCAAAACCGGCATGGACGTGCTCGTCTCCGTGCGCCGGGCCATCGGCGGAACGGATCTCGGCCAATTGCACGCGGCGGTGGAAAGGGAGTTTCTAACCTTGGACGACAACGAGCAAAACGTGCGTCAGGCCAGTGCCAAATTGGAAACCGGATTCTTGCGGCGTTTTGCGAACTTGCAACATGAGTGACGAACCCAACAAAACCTCAAAGAACCCACCGACCTTCGCGGGAGAAATCGGCGCGAAGGCGGCGCGCAAAATCAAGGCGCGCAAATCCACGCAGGGCGTCTGGTTGGGCCTGGGCATGATGGGGTTGGTCGGTTGGTCGGTGGTCGTGCCGACCTTGCTCGGCGCGGCGCTCGGCATCTGGCTGGACAAACATCATCCAGGCAAACACGCCTGGACGCTGGCGTTATTGGTGGCCGGGCTGGCGGTTGGCTGTTTGAACGCGTGGTTTTGGGTGGCCAAGGAAGAAAAAGCGATGCGAGATGAAACGGAGGACAACGATGAATAATTTCATAATTCTAGCACTCGCCTTGGTGGCGGGTCTGGTGCTTGGCACCGTTTTCTTTGGCGGCCTTTGGTGGACGGTTCGGAAAGGTGTTTCGTCCAAACACCCGGCGCTTTGGTTTCCCGGCAGCATGTTGCTGCGGATGAGCATTGTCCTGCTAGGATTTTATTTTGTCGGACGTGGAGATTGGGAACGACTGGTGACCTGTCTGATCGGATTTATCATCGCGCGATTCATCGTGATGCGGCTGACCCGCACACCAATCGAGCCTCCCCAATCAACGGCGAAGGAGGCCAGCCATGCGCCTTAGTCCCGACCAGTTGATTTTCTGGCAGCACGGTTTTTTCAAACTCAATGGCACGATTGTATTCACCTGGGGTTTGATGCTCGGGCTGGCCGTGGGAGCAAAACTCATCACCCGCAATCTATCCACCGAGCTGAAACGTTCCCGCTGGCAGAATCTATTGGAAATCGTCGTCACTGGCATTGAGAAGCAAATCGAAGACGTCGGTCTCCAGAACCCGAAAAAGTATATCGGCTTTCTGGGCACGCTCTTTCTGTTCGTCGCGTTGGCCGCGCTCTGCACGATCATTCCCGGTTACGAGCCGCCCACGTCCTCGCTCTCAACCACCGTCGCCCTGGCGTTGTCTGTGTTTGTGGCCGTGCCGTTGTTCGGCATCGAGGAGCAAGGGTTTGGCGGTTACCTCAAGTCCTATACGAAGCCGACGGTCATCATGCTCCCGTTTAACATCATCAGCGAACTTTCGCGCACACTCGCCCTCGCCGTCCGGCTGTTCGGCAACATGATGAGCGGAGCGATGATTATTGCGATTCTGCTCACCATCACGCCTTTCATTTTTCCAATTGTGATGACCTTGCTCGGCCTGCTGACCGGCATGGTGCAGGCCTACATTTTCTTCATCCTGGCCACGGTTTACATCGCGGCGGCCACGCGCAAGTCCAAACCCAATCCCAACCCCGCCCCGGCAGTCAAAGCTTAATACAACCAAACAACCAAAGGACATATTATGGATAGCATGACAATCATCGCGGTGGCATCAATCGTCACCGCCGGCATCACCACTGGCATTGGGTGCATGGCGCCAGCCCTGGGCGAAGGTCGCTCGGTCGCCACGGCGCTCACCGCACTGGCGCAGCAGCCCGACGCTTCCGCGACCATCACCCGAACCCTCTTCGTCGGTCTGGCGATGATCGAGTCCACGGCGATTTATTGCTTCGTGGTCTCGATGATTCTGATTTTCGCCAATCCGTTTTGGAATCACGTCATCGCCGGGGCAACCCAGGCTGCTGGAAAGTAAATCTATGTTGATTGACTGGTTTACAGTCGGTGCACAGGCGCTGAACTTCCTCATCCTCGTGTGGCTGTTGAAGCATTTCCTCTACAAACCCATCCTCAACGCCATTGCCGCGCGCGAGAAACGGATCGCCAAGGAACTCGCGGACGCCGACGCTAAAAAGACCGAAGCCCAAAAGGAGCGCGACGAGTTTCAAAAGAAGAATGAGGAGTTCGACCAGCAGCGTGCCGCCCTCTTGACCAAGGCGACGGATGAGGCGAAAGCCGAACGTCAGCGACTCCTCGACGAAGCCCGCAAAGCGGCCGATGCCTTGAGCGCCAAGCGACAGGAATCGCTGATCAATGACGCCCACAATTTGAACCAAGCCATCAGTGATTTGACGCAGAAAGAAGTGTTCTCCATTACGCGCAAGGCGATGACGGATCTGGCCACTGTGAGTTTGGAAGAGCGGATAGGCGAGGTGTTCACCCGCCGCTTGCGCGAGCTGGACGACAAAGCGAAAACTGTCCTTGGCGACGCGCTCAGGAAAAATTCCGAACCCGCGCTTGTCCGCAGCACTTTTGATTTACCCGCAGAGCAACGTACGGCGATTCAAAATGCGCTCAACGAGACTTTTTCAGCAGAAATTCACATTCGGTTTGAAACCTCGCCGGACTTGGTCAGTGGAATCGAATTATCATCGAACGGACAAAAAGTGGGTTGGAGCATCGCGGATTATTTGGCGGCGTTGGAAAAGGGTGTCGGCGAACTTCTGAAAGAAAAGGACAAGCCTGCACCCAAGCCTGAAGTCAAAGTTGAGCCGAAAGTTGAAGCTCCAAAGCCCGACGAAAAGCCGGCGCCTAAGCCAGAAGTTAAGGCTGTGCCCAAACCTGAAGCCAAGGTCGAACCTAAGGCTGAAACGATGACCGAGCCAAAGCCTGAAGCCAAACCCGAAACTAAATCCGCAGCTAAAGCCGAACCCAGGCAGCAGGTCAAAGCCGAGCCGAAAGCTGAAGCTCCAAAGCCCGACGAAAAGCCGGCGCCTGAGCCAGAAGTTAAGGCTGAACCCAAACCCGAACCTGCGTCGCAGTCTAAAACTGAAGCCAACGCCGAGAGTAAACCTAAAGCCGAGTCCGATCCGAAACCTGAAATTAAACCAGAAGCAAAATCTGAAGTTGAAGCTGCGCCCAAGCCTGAAGCCAAGGTCGAGCCAAAACCGGAAACCAAAGTTGAGTCCAAACCAGAACCCAAATCCGCACCTAAACCTGAAGAAGCCAAGCCCGCAATAAAGAGCGCATGAACGCTGCACCAGAAAATTTGCAGAGCGTCTTCGACCGCACGTTCACCGGCATCAGCCAGGGATTGGGAAACTTCACGCCGCAACTGACGCCCCGCGAGGTGGGCACGATCATCAGTGTCGCCACGGGCATCGCGAAGGTTTCCGGCCTGCCTGGCGTGGGCTTTGAAGAGTTGGTAAAGTTTCCCGGCGATGTGCTCGGTACCGCGTTCAACGTGGACGAGGACGAAATCGGCGTGGTGTTACTTGGAGCGTATCAAGATTTGCATGCGGGCGACGAAGTCGAACGCACGGGTCGAGTCATGGACGTGGCCGTCGGTGAGGAATTGCTGGGGCGCGTCATTGACCCGCTCGGCCGGCCACTGGATGGCAAGGGAGCGGTGAAGGCGAGTAAGCGGCTGCCCATCGAGCGTCCCGCTGCGGCCATCATGGATCGCGCGCCGGTCACCATGCCGCTTCAGACCGGCCTCATGGTTGTGGATGCGTTGATTCCCATCGGGCGCGGCCAGCGCGAATTGATTCTGGGCGATCGCCAGACGGGTAAGACCGCCATCGCGCTGGACAGCATTTTGAACCAGCGCGGGAAAAATGTGATCTGTGTTTATTGTGCCATCGGCCAGCGCGCTTCCGCCGTCGCCAAGGTCGTCGCGAACCTCCGCGAAAAGGGCGCGATGGATTACAGCGTGATCGTGGTCGCCGAAGGCAACGACGCGCCGGGCCTGACTTATATCACGCCCTACGCCGCAACGAGCATTGCGGAATACTTTATGGAACAGGGGCGTGATGTGCTGATCGTTTACGACAATCTTACGAAGCACGCCGAAGCGTATCGCGAGTTATCGCTCCTGCTGCGCCGACCGCCCGGCCGCGAAGCTTTTCCCGGCGACATTTTCTATATTCATTCGCGGATGCTGGAGCGCGCAACACATTTGAGCAAGGAGCGCGGCGGCGGCTCACTCACCGCACTGCCGATCATCGAGACCGAAGCGCAGGATATTTCCGCCTACATTCCGACCAACCTTATTTCAATCACCGACGGACAGATTTACCTCTCGCCGTCGTTGTTTGAACTGGGCGTGCTGCCGGCCGTGGATGTCGGCAAATCCGTTTCGCGCGTTGGCGGCGAGGCGCAACGGGCGGCTTACCGGGCCGTCGCGGGTGACCTCAAGCTTGCCTACGCGCAGTTCGAGGAACTCGAAACCTTTGCGCGATTCGGCGCGCGGTTGGATGACGACACCCGTAAGATCATTGAGCACGGTCGGCGAATCCGCGCCTGCCTTAAGCAGCCGGAATTCGCACCGATAAGTGTGCCTGCACAAATCACGGTGCTACTGGCGTTGACCGCGAACCTGTTTGACCCCGTGCCGCTTGACCAGATGATAGACGCCGGCCGCGCCGTGGGCGAAGCGGCGGCTTCCATTCCGACTGAAGTGAGTACGCGCTTTGAAACCGCTGAAAAATTAAATGATGAGGATAAAAAGACGATCGTTGAAATCGCCCGCAAAGCGCTCGCACCTTTCCAACCCAAGCCGGAACCCAAGGCCGAAGTTAAGATCGATCCCAAAACTGAAACTAAAGACGCAGATAAAACTAAAGCCGGCACCAAACCGACGCCGGCGGCCAAAGTTGAACCTGAGCCGGAGGTTAAGTCAGAGACGAAACCTAAAGACGAATCCAAGCCGGAAACACAAGCGGAACTTAAATCCACGGCGAAGGTGGAACTCAAGGAGAAGCCATGAGCGAATCCACGGCGAGCTTGACCCGAAAAATTTGCAGCGCTGGCGACCTTCAATCCGTCGTCCGCACGATGAAAGCCCTGGCCGCTTCGAGCATCGGACAATACGACAAATCGGTGCGCGCACTGGGCGACTACTATCGCACCGTGGAATTGGGATTAGGCGCGTGCTTTCGGGAAAGCCAGCCAGCGCCCCCGATCGTAAAACGGAAAGAACAAACCGACACCAGCGCAATTGGCGCGGTTGTGTTCGGTTCTGATCAGGGATTGGTCGGCCAGTTCAATGACGTGGTGGCCGATTACGCGGTCAAGACCCTCGCCGCTCTACCCGGCAAACCCGAGGTCTGGGCCGTGGGCGAGCGCGTTCATGCGCGCTTGGCGGACGCGGGTGTGCCGCTCATGGGACTCTTTGCCGTGCCGAATTCCGTCCAGTCCATCACCCCGCTGGTCGGGCAGATTCAAATCGAGAGCGAAGCGCGGCGAGCCAAAGGCGAGTATGCCCGACTCCACATTTTCCATAACCGGCCGAAGTCTGGAGCGCTTTACGAGCCAGTCGGTCAGCGGTTATTGCCGCTCGACGCGTCATGGCAGCAAGGTCTGGCCAAAGTTCCATGGCCGACAAAACTCTTGCCGGAAATCATGTGCAGCGGCACGGTGACTCTCCGCACGCTTATTCGCGAACACCTTTTCATCTCGCTCTTCCGGGCGTGCGCTGAATCCCTCGCGAGCGAGAACGCGAGCCGTTTGGCGGCGATGGAACGCGCCGATAAGAACATAAATGAACTGCTGGAAACGCTGCATGGCACTTTCCACCGCATCCGTCAGGCTGGCATTGACGAGGAATTATTCGACGTGATCTCCGGCTTCGAGGCGCTCAGCGTAGAGGCAAAATGAGTCCTCTGCGGAGTGACCGTGCCCTTCGCGCTCGCGGGGGTTGGGCCGGGTTCGTGTGGGGCTATGCGCTGCTGTGGTTCCTCTTGGATGACCGTGTGAACTGCTCGCGTATCGGATATTGATCCCGTCAAAGCCGAGGCTAAACCTGAAGCCAAAACCAAGCCTCAGCCCGATGCCAAAGCCAAGCCCGATGCCAAAACAGTGTCTAAACCTGAAGCGAAGGCCGAACCTAAACCGGAAGCCCACACCGAGCCGGTGCCTGATGCCAAGGCGGAGACCAAACCGGAACCGACGGCGAAACCAGCGGCCGAGGTATCACCACAACTCGTTCAACGTGTCCATGAATTTTACGAACAATTAGGGAGCGAGGATGTTCGCGCAGTTCAGGCATCGGATCTTGCCAGGCCGAAGGCTGCCAAAGCTGAAGTTGTCAAATAATCGGTGCAAGCGCACTGCGCGCATTACTAAAAGCATGACGACGAAAATTAATTCAAAAGATTTCCGGATGCGCCCCGGAACCAGAGCGAAACCGCGAGGATAAACCAAGGCGACTCCGCCCTGTTACGGAGTAACGGGAGGGTTAGCGCCCGTTACGTCGATTATTCACGGAGCGGGAAAATTGGTGTCCGTTTGACTTCTCAACCACGCAATCCTTTGCTGCACTCACAGTTAGAAGTGGTGGCTGGGGGCGGAATTGGCTCGAATCAAATGATTAACTCAAAAGCTCCGACAAATTCCAAAACCCATCACGGAACGCAAGATACACAAATTACCCTGCTAACACTGGCTAATTTACAGTTTTTTTGTGGCCGGTCAATGCTTTTCATAACCCGACTGAAACTCTCCAATCACTCCGGCACAACTCTTTCAATACTCGTTTGCTGACAGTTTTGCTGACAGTCGATTGGTGAACAACCCTCATCATTTCAGGACTGTAGAGCATTAAGCGTGAGCTGGCGCTTGGACAAAACGTGGTTATCCGGCAGGCGGGTGAGTAGTTTGAGATGTGTTAGCAAACTCAAACATAAACCC
>Ga0265323_10001739_pt1 | contig 10337 bp, 11 predicted proteins | sample 41225metaG_FD_193580 | JGI IMG/M metagenome (GOLD analysis project Ga0265323, IMG submission 193580) | Rhizosphere microbial communities from Carex aquatilis grown in University of Washington, Seatle, WA, United States - 4-12-25 metaG | ecosystem: Host-associated > Plants > Roots > Rhizosphere... | reverse complement strand
TGGGAAGGCGAGGCCCTTTTCTCCGCCTCTTTCCGTATGGCACGGTAGCTCAGTTGGTAGAGCAGAGGACTGAAAATCCTTGTGTCCCCGGTTCGATTCCGGGCTGTGCCACCACTTAAAAAAGAACGACTTGCGCGAGCAGGTCGTTCTTTTTTTGTCGCCAAAAGCGCTAGCAGTGCTAGCAACTTTTTTTGTAATCGGCTGTAAAAGACCGGGGGAATGGCATCCCCACATGCCTGCCGGAGCTTCCGTGCGCATCGTCAGCGGTTAGCTCTGAGCAAGGATATCCGTGCTCCGTTCGGGTTTCGAAAGGGGGCGACGTACTTTTTTTTGCGGGGGGGATTTCGGCAGTCGGCCCAGCGGAGGTTCGCGGCCTTGGGCCGCGCTCCTCCGCGTTTTTGGGGCGATGCGCTTCGGGCGGTCGGTTCCGCCGCGAGCGCATCAACCATGGAAAAACTAATCCTGACCGACCCTGCCTCCCCGTCCTGTCCCGATAGAGAAGACGAACTACCTGCCGGCGCCGCCACGGCCCCCCTCCCGGCCACGATCGATCCTCCCGGAAATGCGGAGGCGTTGATTGCGGAAATGCGCCGGGGCGATCCCCTCCTCGCGCCCATCCTCCGCAACCAGGTGCTCCTGCAAAATCTCCCGGTGGTCGTACGCGCGGTGGCCGGATGCCGCCCCGATTCCAATCACCGGGACGATTGCTTGAGCGAGGGCATCCTCGCCCTCCTGCGCGCCATCGAGCTGTATTCGCCGGAACGCGGCACGTCGTTCGTGCAGTTTGCCGCCTTCGTGGTACGGCGCCGGGTGCGGGGACATTTGGCGAATGGGAATGAGTTTTCGTTCCGCGAAACCACGTCCCGAAAGCTGCACCAGCTGCGCCGGCTCGCCCGGGAATGCGATTTGGAGAAAATGACCAATGCGGAGATCCGCGAGAAAACCGGCATCACCGCAGAGGTGGTCAGTGCATTGCGGCCGTTCGTGCCGAAGGCCAAACGCCTCAGCCCGGCTCGGTCGGACGACGCCCCCTCCGATGAAATCTGCGAGGCAATATTACCCGGGACGGAAGCATCGCCAGCCGACCAGGCCGCCGATCAGATGGATTGGGAATTGGTTGTCGCCCATCTGCACGAACAGCTGACGTCCCGGGAGTGGTGGGTGATTTGCTCGCTCTACGGCCTCGAGGGACGATCACCGGTAAAGCCCAAGGAAGTCGCGCGGCAATTGGGGATATCGCGGCCGCGAGTGGACCAGATTGCCCAGGCGGCGATCAAGAAATCCCGGGCTATTCTGAGGGCACATCAATAACGCGTGGCGTTGAAGGCAACGTTGCCCGGCTGGTTCTATCCCAGCCCGGGCAGTCAATCTAAATATAGAATAAGATGCGGTTTATTAGTGGGTTCCGCAAAATTTAAAAACCCCACGAATATCGCGTTGCTAAACTTTTTAGCAACGCCCGATATGCCGGCAGCCCTTCGGGGGCAAATGGAAGATGCCCGCTGGGACTCTCCTGGATTCAAAAACGGCTTTGACCGTTATTCAGTGTTAGAGGATTCACCACATGACCAAGGTCAATAAGATCGTCGTCATATTCCAGCAGGGTGGAAGCTTTTCGACCTTACCGCGGCCGGAGCGCTGAGCAGCGTCGGCGCAGATGCTGCGATAACGACGACGAAGGAGTATGCATCGAGTCGCGAATGGTCCCGGTGGTTCTTCCAATGCCGCAACATCGACGGGTTGATCTACAGCTCCCGCCCTGGCGGCGCTCAGTTGAGAAACTACGTTCTTTTCAACCGTCCGGGTTTGCAGGGATCCCTTGTAGGAACCGCGGGGAAAATGCGCGCGTTGGTAGACTGGGACATCAAACTCACGGATGCGTGTCACGAACTTAACGTGATAGTGCCCCCGAAGAGCGTACCTTACGCCCCTTGATTATTGCCGCGGACGACTTCACCCAGTTTGACGCGCCAGATTGCGCCGATTAACTCCTCGCGGCTTGACTGGTTTCTTGGGTGTCGCGTGGCAGCAGGCATGGGACCGATACCCCACGGATATTCCCAAGCTCCCCGGCACCGCCCCGCGATATCGGTCTCAGCGCGAGTAGAACGAAACCTCGACGGACGGCCCGATGGCCGACACTCGTGAGCAAGCGATCAAGAGTCTGTGAAATACACCATGAAAACCAACCTTGCCATCTGGCTGCTGGCAGCGCTCGCGCTGCCAAGCGCTCCGGGCGCGAACCCGGCGGAGGATTCGCCGCTCATCCGTCTTTCGTTCCAGCCATCCATGCAGGCCGGTTCCCGCGACCCGAATGGCCAGCTCATTTGCGGTACGGAAGTGATGCACTTGGTCCCGCACCTCGGCCTCCTCTATGCCGGCACGGCCCTGTGGATGGAGAAAGATCCCGCCACCCCCAAGGCGTGCCAGATTCTCGTGCTGGACTCCGCCCAGGGCCAGTGGCGCGTCGAACACCAATTCTCCACCAACAATCTGCGCTGGGGTTGCTTGAAGGAAATCACATTTCCGGCCGCCCAGGTCACGTTGTTGCTCGCCGCGCCCGATGTCCGGCGCGGGCCGGTTGAAGTCTACTGCCGCAACGACGACACCGGCGAATGGACCGCGTCGATCGTGGGCACTGTGACAGGCTACACCCAGACGCGTTCGCTCGGATTGCACCGCGACAGCGTCACGGGCGCCGAGCGACTTTTTGCCGGCGTGGACAAACTCGGCGTGCGCAGCGGCGTTTACGAGGCGGCGGCGCCCGGCCGCATTCGCTGGGAGAACGCGCCGGAATTCCAGACGCCCGCAGGTGAACGCGTGATGGCCTTTTGCACCTGCAACGGCAAATTCTACTGCGCCAGTTCGCGCCACATTTACGAACGCACGGATGGCACGGCGCCGGTTTGGAAGGAAATCTATTTCTGCCCGGAGGAAACCAGCCCCAGCGGCATCCGCGGCCTCTCGGCGGTGCCGAACCCCGCCGGCGCGGGCGAAGTTCTCCTCTTCGCCGCCCTGAGCAAAGTGCGCCGGCTTGATCCGACCGATGACTTCAAGGAGACGATCGAACTGGACTTGCCGGATTTTCTGACGCGGCAACTGGGCGTCAAGGTCACCTACGCGCTCGCCGCCTACAACGAGTTCCTGCCCTACACGCTGCCCACTGGCGAAACGGTCTGGCTGTTCGGGTTCGAATGCTGTTACCCGGCGGCGGTCGTCAACGCCCATCCGCGCCTCCAAACTCGCGTGCAGATCAAGGAACAACCCAGGCGCATCTATTTCGCGGGCGAAGCGCGCTACGGCGTCCGCCACGCGCGCGGCGCGGAGGTGCGCTACGAAGTGGCGGAGGTCATCGATCCGCGCCAGCCAACGCTGGTGTCAGTTCGCGCCATCGCGGTGTCGCCGTTTGCGGAAAATCGGGGTCAGGCGTTCTATTTCGGCGGCTACGACTGCAATGCGGTGCCGTCGCACAACACCGCCTGGATTTACCGCGGCGTGGCGGCAACTGGGAAAGACGCGACGAGATAATCATGGAATCCCCCGCTCTCTCCGCAACGGGGCATTCACGGCGATATTGACGAGATTCGGCCGCTGCGCCGCCCAGTCCGGGCTGCCGGGCTTTTGGGGATTGCCGCCAGGCAGAAAGATCACGCCGTTTACCTCCTTGCCTTGGAGCGTGTGCACCGTGCCGACGTTTGTCTTTGCCCAGCTGGCCAGGCCAAGTTTGGTGCGCGCAAGATGGCTAAATGCATCGGCCACCGAGCGGAACGGCGAAATGACCCACAGTTTCTCCAAGGCCTCCTTTCCCGTTCTGGCCTCGGCGAACAGCTCTCCCTCTTCGCGAATCCAGTTTTCGCCGATTCCTGACCATATCGGGGGTGGCCGTAACGTGGATTTCACAATATACCACTTGCAGAATATGCCGTTATGGGCATATTGCACGCATCATGGAACTGGTAAAAATCTACGAATGCCTGTGCGACCGGACGCGTCTTCGCATCCTGCATCTGCTCTTGGACGGGCCACTCTGTGTCTGTCACTTTCAGGACATTCTCGGTGAACCGCAGGTGAAGATTTCCAAGCGCCTGGGCTATTTGAAACGTCACGGGATGGTCGAAGCTGAACGCTGCTCGAATTGGATGATCTATCGGCTTCCCGCCAAGCGCTCCGCCCAGCTCAAGGCGAATCTGGCGTGCCTGCAGGACTGTGTGCGGGAAGAACGCGTGTTCCGCGATGATGCTGCGCGGCTAAAGAAGATCCGTGCGGCCTTCGATGCCGAAACCCCGGCCTGCGTGCGCCAGCCGGGCGCAACCTGCTGATTCGTCGTCCGTAATTTTCCCTAACTGAAACTCCACAATGAATCCGAAAGCTCCCTACAAGGTTCTTTTCCTGTGCACCGGAAATTCGGCTCGCAGCGTCATGGCAGAATACCTCCTGCGGGCCCGGGGCAAAGGTCGGTTTGAAAGCTACAGCGCCGGTTCTCACCCCACCGGAAGTGTAAACCCTTTCGCGGTGGAAATCCTGAGTAAATATTACTCCATCGATGCGAGCAAGGCCAGGAGCAAGTCGTGGGAAGAGTACCAAGACGTGAAATTCGATTTTGTGATCACGGTATGCGATCGCGCCAGGGAGACTTGTCCTATCTGGCCAGGGCAACCCATCATCGCCCACTGGGGATCGCCCGATCCGGCCGCCTTTGAAGGAACAGACGTACAAAAGCTTCGGTTCTTCTTGGATGTGGCCACCCAGATCAACAGCCGCATCGGCATCTTTTGCGCGTTTCGGGACGAGCAACTCACCGAAATGCATGTTCGTAGCATCGGCGGCCAGCACCAGCTAACGACAGAGTCATCAACCCTGCCGGCCTAGCTCGCCGCCAGCATTCTCGTCATGCCGCAATCCAAGCCGAACGCTGGCTGACCGAATACACGGATGCTCCAGTTCAGGGCATCACAATTGAAACCGTAGAAGTATGAAAAATATCCAAGTTTATGATCCGCCCATGTGCTGTTCGACCGGCGCGTGTGGTCCGGATGTCGATCCGGTCCTGCCGCGTTTCGCGGGTTTCCTTGCTCAACTCGCCGGCGCCGGGGTGAAAGTCGAACGCTTCAATCTCGCCCAGCAACCGTTCGCGTTTGTGCAAAACCCTGCGGTGAAGGCACTGCTCGACCAAGGCGGCGTTGCGGTGCTCCCCGTCATCTTCATTGATGGTGAACTCGCGCTAAAAGGCGCCTACCCGGATTCAGAGCAATACACGGCTTGGATGAACCGCGCCCGCCCTCCCGCCACCGCATGACATTGTCCCCTCTCAATGGTTTGCTAGCCCGACCGCCCCGCAACCTTTTCTTCACCGGCAAAGGAGGCGTGGGGAAAACTTCGCTCGCGTGTGCCATCGCCGTCGCGCTGGCCGGTCAAGGCCGCCGTGTACTGCTCGTCAGCACTGACCCGGCTTCGAATCTCGACGAAGTGCTCTCCACTCCTCTCGGGCGTGAGCCCCGGTCGGTCAATGGCGCCCCAGGGCTTCGCGCCCTCAACATCGATCCGGAAGCGGCGGCCCGGGCCTATCGTGAAAAAGTAATCGGGCCGCTGCGGGGACAACTTCCCGACACGGCGCTGCGGAGCATGGAAGAACAGCTCTCCGGTGCGTGTACGATGGAGATCGCGGCGTTCGACGAATTCGCCCGACTCCTCGGCGATCCGGCGGCAACGGCTGACTTCGATCACGTGATTTTCGACACGGCGCCGACCGGGCACACCCTTCGCTTGATGCTCTTGCCGCAGGCGTGGACCCATTTCCTCGACGCCAACACGACCGGAACGTCCTGCCTCGGTCCGCTCGCTGGCCTGGATGCGCAACGCGTCGTATATGAACAGGCCGTGCAGACGCTGGCCGATTCGATTCGCACGTGCGTCGTGCTGGTGAGTCGCGCCCAAACCGCAACCTTGCGCGAGGCGCAACGCACTTCGGAAGAACTGCGAAGCGCCGGCATCGTCAACCAAGTGCTGGTCCTAAACGGACTTTTTTCGGCCACTGATGTCAGCGACGCCACCGCGCTGGCATTGGAACAACGTGGTCGAAAGGCGGAGGAGGCATTTCAATCGTTTATCGATTCGCTGCCGCACTACGGCGTGCGTTTGCGCCCCAACAATCTGCTCGGCCTGGAGGCACTGCGCGCACTGCTTGACGACGCGGTGGCGCCAGCTGCCAACGAACAATCAGCTGCGCCTAAGCTTCCGCCTCTGCTCAAACCCACGGAGCTTTTCGATCAGATCGCTGCACCGGGTCGCGGTGTCGTGATGACGATGGGAAAAGGCGGCGTCGGAAAGACCACCGTGGCCGCAGGACTTGCCGTCACACTCGCTCAGCGTGGGCACAAGGTTTATCTCACCACCACCGATCCGGCCGCCCATATCGCCACAACGTTGGCGGGAGGACTTCCCGGCCTTACCGTCAGCCGCATTGATCCGGAGGCCGAGACGCGTAGCTACATTGGCCAGGTGATGGCGAACCAAGGCGCAGGCCTGGATGCATCAAGTCGTGCGCTGCTCGAAGAAGACCTGCGCTCACCCTGTACCGAAGAGATCGCAGTTTTTCGCGCCTTCGCCCGGACGGTGGCCGCCGGTCGCGCCGGCTTCGTCATTCTGGATACGGCGCCGACGGGACACACCTTGTTGCTGCTCGACGCCACCGAGGCGTACCACCGTGAACTTGGCCGGCAGGCTCGTGAGAGCATCCCGGAGGAAGTCCGTGAACTGTTGCCGCGTCTGCGCGATCCGCAGTTCACCAAGGTGCTGCTCGTCACCTTGCCCGAGGCCACGCCCGTGCACGAAGCCGCGGCACTTCAAGCCGACCTGCGCCGGGCGTCGATTGAACCTTTCGCCTGGGTGATCAATCAGAGTTTCGCGCTCGTATCCACGACCGATCCGCTCCTCGCGGAACGCGCCCGGCGGGAACAACCCTATTTCGAAGAAGTAGTTCGCTCTCATTCCAACCGGACCACCGCGCTGCCCTGGCTCGCCACCGAACCCGTCGGTCGCAGCGCCCTGGGACAACTCTTTTCCGTGGACCAAACGACCGTGGCTCATCCTGAGCCAGTCGAGGCCCGGCAATCTAAAATTCAATGAAAACCTCAATCGACAAAACTGATTCCGAAGCCGTGCGAAAGACTGTACGCGACGCCTATGGTGAGATCGCGGAAAAGGGCGGTTCCTGTTGCGGCGCGAAGCCCACCTGTTGCGGCTCCGGCTCGGACGCGTCCGAGGCATTGGCCAAACACATTGGGTATACCGCGGAGGAAATCGCTGCGCTGCCCGCAGGCGCGAACCTGGGTCTCTCCTGTGGCAACCCGAACGCTTTGGCGGCACTGCAGCCTGGTGAAGTCGTCCTCGATCTTGGCAGTGGCGGCGGCTTCGACGTTTTTATTGCCGGTCGTGCGGTTGGACCGACCGGACGTGCCATCGGGGTCGATATGACCGCAGAGATGCTGAGCAAGGCCCGGAAAAATGTCGCGGATTATCGCGAACGGAGCGGACTGGACAATGTCGAATTCCGTCTTGGTGAAATCGAACATCTGCCTGTCGCCGATCGCGAAGTGAATGTCGTGATCTCCAACTGCGTCATCAATCTGTCCCCCGACAAGCCGCAGGTCTGGCGCGAGATTGTTCGTGTCCTTAAGCCCGGTGGGCGAGTCGCGGTTTCCGACCTTGCATTACTAAAGCCACTGCCAGCGGGAGTGGCCGGGATGGTAGAGGCCCTGGTTGGCTGTGTCGCGGGTGCCGTTCTCGTTGCGGAGACGGAGCGCATGGCCCACGAAGCCGAGTTGGAACACATCGTGATCAAAACACGATCCGCCTACATCGATGGCATGGTGGACTGGCAGGATCCGCTTTACGCGAAAATCATCGCGCAGCTCCCGGCTGGGGAAAAGCCCAGTGACTACATTACGAGCATGGAAATCACCGGTGATGTGGCGGAATGCTGCTGTGGTGATGGCTCCGGCGATGACGATTCTGAATCCATGGCAACCTACGTTTACGAAACCATGGCCCAGAAACCTGACGAAAAGCCTGAATACTTCGAGATCAAGCAGAGCATGAACGATGCGCCGCTCACCCAACATCCCGATAACGGGAAGCCGATTCGCCGGGTGGTGCTCGGCGGATACGGGGTGCTCAAGTCTGGCGTGACCGCCAAGTCCGACGCGGCTGACCAAGGTGGCTGCTGCTGTGGTCCGGGCGGCTGCTGAGACGACTGATCACCCCGCTCAATTCATTGCCGAATCTTTCCCAGCCTCGTCAATTTTCCTCCATGTCTGACGCCGTTACCAAAAACATGTCCTTTCTGGACCGCTATCTCACGGTCTGGATTTTTACCGCCATGGGTCTTGGCGTGCTGCTGGGCCATTTCGTGTTATCTATCACGTGAGTAGGCGGTACAATTTCGACCGTGGCGTCGGATAAGTGCCTGTTGCACCGGGGAAGGCCTTTTTACAACCGGCGCCGGTGCGAGAGCGCCGCGCCCCGGTCGCGTCCGCCGGCGCCATGCACCGTTATCAGGCATGGGGCTTGATGGGGTTCTCCGGAAGCGTCAAAGGGACCCGGTCGGAATACTCAATGGGATTGATCCAGACGTTTGGGCACCAGAGAGAGATCGTTTGCTTCCCTTTCGCTTCAGCATCGATGATTTTAGCGGCAAGTCCTTGAACAAAGTTCGCCTTCAAGAGGTAATGGGGCTTCCGGTTCGAGCCGACATACCGCTCTTCGCTTGCGTCTCGCGGCTTGCTGCCCAAAAGGGAATTGATATCCTGTGTGAATCGCTCGAAGAGATGTTGCGGCAAGATATGCAATTCGTGCTTCTTGGCTCAGGGGAGGTTGGAATGGAAGAGAATCTTCGAAGGCTGAGCGCTTGCTTTCCCAGCAAGTGCGCAATAGCGACTAGATTCGATGAGGGACTCTTGCATCTGATTACTGCTGGGGCGGATTTTTTTACTATGCCCTCCCGTTTTGAACCATGTGGTTTGAATCAAATGTTTAGCCAATTGAATGGCACGATTCCGATAGTTCATCGCACGGGCGGTTTAAATGACTCGGTGATTGATCTCACAGATGATCCAGAGTTTGCCACTGGTATCAAGTTCGCTCCTTGCGACAAAAACGCTCTCGCAAGCGCCATCTTTAAGGGAATTGTGCTATTCAAATCCCCTGAGCTCCTGGCAGCTTTTCGCCGGAACTGTATGAAAGCAGATTTCGGTTGGGAACGGGTTACTGAAGCATACCTCAATGTCTATCAAAGTCTGTTCGCATCGTGTTGAATTTGCCGAGGCACAAGTGGCTGGAGAAATCAGGGAGCAATCCCTCGCGGCTTGAGAAACTCCGCCCGGAGCATTTCCCCGATCGTGAGCGGAAGCAGCCGCCGGCCTCTGGTGTGCGGAGTGGTACGCGTCTTCATTTGGGCGGATTGGGTGATCTTTGGGTCAGTTTCTGGCCAGCTCGCCAGAAGGTTATCCGTCCTCCGTTCGGATTTCGAAAGGGGGCGGCGCACTTTTTTAATTTTAGCGCCCCCGGCTGGGCCGGCAATTCCCCGGATTTCCCCTCCCGGCGCCACTTTCTGTCCGGCCACGGCCATGACCAACCCACGATCTGGCCCCACCGCATCAGGGCGAACTGCCCGGCTTTTCCGCCTACCTCATGGGACAGCAGGCGTGAAAGTCGGCGAGGAACCGCCACTACCGCCCGAAAAATCCTGCATCGCTGACGGTCACACTTATTCCGGTGTTCCCTCTGGGGTTACCGCGAAATACACCATGGCTCAGCTAAGGGAGGATGGGCGGCGCTCGCCTTCATCGAGTCAGATTCAAGCCGGCCTTGATGTCTTGGTCAGCCCAACGCAGCGATTCCGGTCAACTTGCGCCGCAGGCCAGCCAAACGGCCTTGGCTGGCGGCATCCGCGGGCAGATGCCCAGGCAATGCTTCCATGAAATCTTCTGAGCCGACCAATGCGGTCATCGCCCTGGTCACATAGGTGCAGAGCGCAGGATCAGCCGCTGCGACCTCCTCGACGATCTTTCCCCGTCCATCGATGACCGTGATCAAGTCTTCCAGATCGTGGCTGGCGTAGTAGTCGCCCGCACCACGATCAAGGAAGGCGACGTATTTCGTGGCAATAAAACCGACGGGAGAGACCACGCGCAGCCTCCCGCCGGGAACCAGGCGGAGCGTGGCCGTCGCCAACGCCTCTCGCAACCAGGCCGTGTTGAGGCCAAGAAAATCACCGTCGGCCGGCATTATATCCACGGTCAAGTTGCCCAGCAACCAACTACACCGCGGTGCCCCTTGGC
>Ga0265323_10001738_pt1 | contig 10340 bp, 10 predicted proteins | sample 41225metaG_FD_193580 | JGI IMG/M metagenome (GOLD analysis project Ga0265323, IMG submission 193580) | Rhizosphere microbial communities from Carex aquatilis grown in University of Washington, Seatle, WA, United States - 4-12-25 metaG | ecosystem: Host-associated > Plants > Roots > Rhizosphere... | reverse complement strand
CGTAAAACGTAATCTGGCTTCCCCGGTCTTCAATTTGCTCGCCCCAGATCTTTTCGACCTTGAAGCCCGATGACCCAACCGCTTGCTTTAGCGAACTGATGATTTTCTTTTTTTCGTCCGCAGTGAAATCTTCCGAGTAGATCTTTTTCCAATCCCCTGCGTATTGGTAAAACTTTGTTCCACAGGTGGGAAGAAGAGACAGATTCTTCAGGTGTTCGTCGTGGGGAAGATTGGAGAGCACTTGTTTCTCAAACTGCGGCCAATCGCCGCCGGAAATCACGGCCACCTTCACAATTCCCAGCAGAGCGGTGAGCAGTTTGGCCATCTCGGCATCGAGCGATGCTTTGCTTTCGGCCAGCGTGCCATCCAGATCGAAAACGATGAGTTTTTTCATAGGTTAGTTGCCTTCCGGAAGTGAAATTTCCAACAAGCTGATGGCCCCACGCGGTCGGCACAAACACGCTCCCACCACGGCGGGCAGGAGCAGCACATCCCCCTTGCCGATGGCGTAATTGGCACCATCGTGCTCCACCTGACCGTTACCGGCGAGGCACACCAGCACCCGCGAAGTTCTTTCGGCACCGACTCCAAACGGCGATTCTGAGCCAAACCGCCACAATCCGAAATGTTCACAATCAAAGAGCCGCTCTCGCAACACCGGCTTTACCTCATCCACCATTGGCACCACTGGATCGATTTTACCTTGCGCAAAATCAATGCAGGCCATCGCCTGATCAACTTGCAGAGGTCGAGGCTTACCGGTCTTGGCATCAATGTGGTTCCAGTCGTAAAGGCGAAACGTCACGTCGCTGTTTTCCTGCACTTCAAAAACCACCACGTCGCCCAGCGAATGAACGGTTCCAGCCGGTATGAATATTCCGTCGCCGGTCTTCGGGGTGAAGGATGCGAGCTGGTCCGCCACCGTTCCGTTCGTGAGCGCCTGCCGCAGAGTGTCTGCAGTGGTGGCAGGCTTGAGGCCTGCGTAGATGCGGCTTTTTGCCCCCGCCTCCAGTACCACCCAAGCTTCGGTTTTGCCGCTCTCGCCTGTGGGGATATACTGGGCTTGCTGATCCGATGGATGCACCTGAACTGAGAGCACGTCGCGCCCGTCGAGAAATTTCAGCAGCAGGGGGAACCGGCGGAAGCGCCCGGCCAGTTTTCCCAGCAACTGCTCCGGCCACTGATGAAGCAATTGCCCGAGGGTCCGTCCTTTGAGAGGTCCATTGGCAACATTACTCGGATGGTCATCGCGGTCGCTTAACAACCAGGCTTCGCCGATGGGGCCATCGCCGGGCAGCGGCGCGGAGAGCAGATTGGCCAAACGTCGTCCGCCCCAGAGCCGATACTGATAGATCGGTTCGAATCGCAGTGGATACAGGGAGATTTGATCCATGACATGTCTCTTCGTTGTCACCCTGATGTCCTTTCCATCGCGGCGGTGTATTCGCCGCGGCGGGCGGCGCGGTTGCATCTGGCCCGATGCAGCAACGCCTGCTGCGCCGCTTTCACGTTGGACTCCTTGCCCTGCCAGATTTCCAAGGCCGGTTGCTGGATGGCGCGGGCAAACGAAAACGCCAGCGCCCAGGGCAGTTGCGACTTGAATCGAAGATTCATGGCATTCAAACGGGCCGAGGCCAGTTCGGCGGATTGGCCGCCGGACAAAAATGCAATCCCCGGAACCGCTGCGGGGACAGTTCGCCATAGACTTTTCACCGTGATGTTGGCCACCTCGTCCACATCTTCCTCCTCGTCTGGCTGGCGGTCGGTCAATCGCACCTGAAACTGTTGTTCGCCAATGGCCGCTTCTTCCACTTCTTGATGCGGGGGACAAGTGAGGCCCGGCAGCACCATGTTGGGTTTGAGAATCATGCCTTCCAGCAGCACGCGCTGGGAATTCAGTTGGTTGAAAACGGTTCGCAGGACTTCCTCCGTCACCGCGCGGCACCGCTCCAGAGTATGATCGCCATCCATGAGCACTTCCGGCTCGACGACGGGAACCATTCCGGCTTCCTGACACAACGCGGCGTAGCGCGCCAGCGCGTGCGCGTTGGCCTCGATGCAACTCCGACTGGGAATATCATCGCCGATGGCAATCACCGCGCGCCATTTCGCAAATCGCGCGCCCATTTGAAAGTATTCCTTGAGCCGGTCGCGCAATCCGTCCAGACCTTCGGTGATTTTCTCTCCGGGATGAGCGGCCATGTCCTTGGCTCCGGTGTCCACTTTGATGCCGGGAATAATTCCCGCATCGGTTAGAACTTTGAGAAACGGAGTGCCGTCTTTTTTCTGCTGGCGGATTGTCTCGTCGAAGAGGATTGCGCCGCTGATGCACTCGCCGAGACCGGGCGTGGTCACAATCATCTCCCGGTAAGCGCGCCGGGCATCCACCGTCTGCGGAATGCCCAGCTTCGCGAATCGTTTGTTGCAGGTGGGATGACTTTCGTCCATCGCCAGCAATCCTTTGTCGCCGGCGACCAGCGCCCTCGCGGTGTCCATTAAATATTGCGCATTCATATACGATGATTCTTCATTTGTGAACTTTGGCGGAATAACTGCTATTTCGCGATGGTGCCGGGAACCGATGGCTGGGGCTGGGTGTGAATCCGCCACCTCAAGTCACCGCTCATCAAATAAATCAGCATGGCTGCCAGCATCAAAATCACGCAGAACCAGATGCGCCAGTCGCGATGGGCATGTTTCCAATAAGGAGGATGGTCGTGATGAAGCTCTTCGCCATTTGGATTTTCAAACCGGTGGTGCTCGTGCTTTAGTTCATTCATTTGGGTTCAACCTACGTCCAAGCCTGGCGCTGTTATATGGGGTGTAACCCTACTGTGGAGGACGGTTCCTAACCGCTGATTCGCTGCGTCGTTTAACGAGGTCACGCTTTTGCGGGCGACCAGTACGCTCCGAAAGATTGATCCATTTCCATCCGAAATATTCAGAGCCAACGGCCAAGATAAGGCTCTGTCGCCCCGACGGGCTATGACAATTTGTTGACATGAACCCAAGGCGTCGCTCGCAGACTCGCTTTGCCCTGGGCTATTATCTTTCGGGCTTGCAGCCCTTTCATTTTGCGCCCCACTTCCAGTTGCGGATTTCCGGCAAATCCTCGCCGTTTTTATCAATGTATTGCTTGTGCTCGATCAACTTGTCCTTGAGTTGTTGCTTCAAGTAAATGCCTTTCTCGCCGGTCTGCGGCAGGCGATCAATGGTATCCATCACGAGGTGAAAGCGGTCCAGCTCGTTCAGTACTGTCATGTCGAAGGGCGTGGTGATGGTGCCCTCTTCCTTGTAGCCGCGGACGTGGATGTTGTCGTGGTTGGTGCGGCGGTAGGTCAGCCGGTGGATCAGCCACGGGTAGGCATGGAAGGCGAAAATGACCGGCTTGTCCTTGGTGAACAACTCGTCGAAATCCATTTCGCTCAATCCGTGCGGGTGCTCCGTCTGCGGCTGCAACCTCATCAGGTCCACGACGTTGACCACCCGGATTTTTAGCTCGGGCAGATGTTCGCGCATGATGGATACGGCGGCGAGCGTCTCCAGCGTGGGCACGTCGCCACAGCAGGCCATGACCACGTCGGGCGCAGCGCCCTGGTCGTTACTGGCCCATTGCCAGATGCCGATGCCCTCGGTGCAGTGCTTGACAGCGGCGTCCATAGCCAGCCACTGCGGCGCCGGGTGTTTTCCCGCAATCACAAGGTTGACGTAATGACGGCTGCGCAGGCAGTGATCCATCACCGACAGCAGGCAGTTTGCATCCGGCGGCAGATAAACTCGCACGACCTCGGCCTTCTTGTTCATGACGTGATCAATGAAACCGGGGTCCTGGTGCGTGAAGCCATTGTGATCCTGTCGCCAGACATGCGAGGCCAGCAGGTAGTTCAATGAGGCGATTTTCCGCCGCCACGGCAGGTGCGCGGTGACCTTCAGCCACTTGGCGTGCTGGTTGAACATCGAATCAATGATGTGGATGAACGCCTCGTAGCAGTTGAACAATCCGTGCCGGCCGGTGAGCAGGTAGCCTTCGAGCCAGCCTTCGCATTGGTGCTCGCTGAGCATCGAGTCCAGCACGCGCCCGGCAGGCGCTAGAAATTCGTCGTTCGGCACGGTCGCGGCGTCCCATTGGCGCTGGGTCACCTGGAAGAGTGCTTCCAAGCCGTTGGAGAGCGTCTCATCGGGGCCAAAGACGCGAAAATTCCGCTGCTCACTGTTCAGCTTCGCCACATCGCGCAGAAACGGCCCGAGCACATGCGTGTCGCCAATGCCGCGCACGCCCGGCGTTGGCACGGCTTCCGCGTAATCGCGAAAATCCGGCATCCGCAGGTCGCGGAGCAACATGCCACCGTTGGCGTGGGGATTCGCGCCCATGCGCCGTTCGCCCTTGGGCGCCAGCCCGGCCAGTTCAGGATTCAGGCGACCCTGCCCATCGAACAATTCCTCCGGCCGGTAGCTCTTGAGCCAGTCTTCCAGCAGTTTCAGATGTTCGGGATGCGTGGCCGGGTCGGAGAGCGGCACCTGATGCGCGCGGAATGTGCCTTCAACCTGCAAACCATCCACTATCTTCGGCCCCGTCCAGCCTTTGGGCGAATTGAGGACAATCATCGGCCAGCGCGGACGCGTGAGGTTGCCGTTCAAGCGGGCGTCCTGCTGGATTTTTTTTATCTGCTCCACCGCCGTGTCGAGCGCGGCGGCCATGGCCTCGTGCATCAACGCCGGTTCGTGACCCTCGACGAAGATGGGCGTCCATCCGTATCCACGGAGCAACTGTTCCAATTCCTCGCGGGTGATGCGGGCGAGGAGGGTCGGATTGGAAATTTTGTAGCCGTTGAGATGCAGAATTGGCAGCACCGCGCCGTCGGTGGCCGGATCGAGAAACTTGTTGGAATGCCACGCCGTGGCCAGCGGTCCGGTTTCCGCCTCACCGTCGCCGACAACGCAGGCGACGATCAGTTCGGGATTGTCGAACACCGCCCCGAACGAATGGCTTAATGAGTAACCGAGTTCGCCGCCCTCATGAATGGAGCCAGGCGTTTCCGGTGAGGCATGACTTGGAATTCCTCCGGGAAACGAAAACTGAATGAAGAGCTTCCGCAGCCCGGCCTCGTCCTGGCTGATGTTGGGATAGATCTCGCTGTAAGTGCCCTCCAAATACGTGTTGCCCACCACGGCCGGGCCGCCGTGCCCGGGGCCGGAAACGTAAATCATGTTAAGGTCGTACTTTTTAATGATCCGGTTCAGGTGGACGTAGATGAAGTTTTGCCCTGGGGTTGTGCCCCAGTGTCCCAGCAGCATGTGCTTCACATCCGCGAGCGTCAGCGGCCGTTTCAGCAGCGGATTGTCGTAAAGATATATCTGGCCGACGGACAGATAGTTGGCGGCGCGCCAGTAGGCGTCCATCTTGTGGAGCAGATCCGGTGTGAGAGTTTTTGTTTTCATATTTTGCATCAACCCATGATTATTTCTTGGACAGCTTGCCAATCGCGACGATCAGCAGGACCACCACCGCTACGCCGGTCACTGCCCAAAGCCACATCCCTTCGCCCGTCCATCCACTCATCCATCCATTTGTATGATTCATCATAAAGCTCCTTTCGTTGCGCTGCGATCAGCCCACCACTGGGCAATCCAGACCGTGAGCGGAGGCAGCAGGTCAATCGGAATGCTACACGGCCGCCAGTTCATCCACCCAGTAGCCTTTGCGATTGTAATGACGATGCAGGCCAGTCTCATAATCCCGGTTCAGCAACGACTCTTCCGTGTATTCCGGCGATTGCTTGATGGTTTCGCGATCAAGATTGACGAAGACTTTCGACTCGTTCCAACTGACGCGCTCGATCCATTGCGGCGAAACCAGGACCCTTTTTCCAGGCCACCAATTCCGCGTGCCCACAACCAGATAACGAATCGCCCACGTCTCATCATCAATGATAAAATCCTCGACGTGGCCAATCTCGCCATCCAGGGCTTGGATGTGATAACCACTCACCGCGTGAGTGCTGCGCAAATGGCGATCCCACGCTTTCTCACCGCGGTTGAATTTCCCCCATTTTTCACGATTACGCTCAATGTGGGGATATGCTCCCCACATATTTGGACCGCTCCAATACATCGGCCATCCATAATACTCATAGTAGGACTCTTCGAATTGGCTCGATACGGGCTTGTCGCTGTTTAAGGAAGGACTGTTCTTGATCTGCTTTTTGGTTAAATCGACAGAAAGGTGCTTTTCGCTCTTAATCACGCTATTTAGCGCATAAGGGGAAATCAGCACCTGCCTGCCCGCGAGCCAGTTTCCCGTGTCGGCGACCAGATAGCGAATGGTCCAGTGCCGGTCATCGAAGTAGAATTCTTTGACCTTCCCGATTTCCCCGTCGAGGCTTTCCAATTTGTAATCCGTCAGTATTTTGGCTTTGTTTAACATAATCGTTCTTTCGTTCGTTGCGTTGCATTTTTGCCCGCTGTCAGCGTCCGGCTGACAGCGGGTTTGAGAAATCAGTTGCACCGCGATCGTCGCGGGTGCTGACACTCAAATTGCGCCAGCGGGGGTGGCTTCGCTATGGGGTGTAACCCTGCCGTGGATTGATGGGCGACATGGCCTTCCAGGCCGGGCGGTGGGTGAGTGGTGAGTGGTTTGATGCTGGTGGTCGTATTCATGATTTTTTCCGTTGATTCAACTGACGGGTGAGGCGGCCTGCTTGAGCGCGTTGCTCTTGGATCCAATCACCGCAAGCAATTCGTTCCAGGATTTCACAAACGACTTCGCGCCCTCGTCCTGCAGGCGGGCGGCCAGACTGTCCACATTGACGCCTGCCTTCGCAAACTCGGCCAAAACTTTTTCACAATCGCCGCCGTCCATCGCCATGATCGGGCCAAGGTTGCCGTGATCGGCTAGGGCTTTCAACGTTCCCTCGGGCATCGTGTTCACCGTGAACGGGGCGGCCAGCGCCTTGATGTAGAGAACATCGGACGATTTGGTGTCCTTGGTGCCGGTGCTGGCCCACAGCAGACGTTGCGGCCGTGCGCCGGCATTATACGCGCGCTGCGAGCGCGGGTTGCTAAACAGGTCAAGGTATGCCTGGTAGATGCGACCGGCAATGGCGATGCCGAGCCGGTTGTTCAATGCCTCCGGCACCTTGCCTGCCACGGCAACATCCCAACGGCTGATGAAAATGGACGCCACGGAACCTACCTGGGGATTGAGTCCGGCGGCAATGCGCCGTTCAATGCCACGCAGGTACGCCTCAGCTGCCGCCAAGTATTGCTCGCGCGAAAACAGGAGCGTCACGTTGACCGGCACACCCGCAAAGACCGCCTCCTCGATGGCAGGCAAACCTTCCTTGGTGCCCGGAATCTTGATGAAGAGGTTGGGACGTCCCGCCCGGCTGGAAAGTTTCTTGGCAGCGGCGATGGTGCTGGCCGTGTCATGCGCCAGCAGCGGCGACACCTCCAGCGATACCCATCCGTCCACGCCATTCGTGCGGTCGTGAACTGCCCGGAATAGGTCAGCGGCGCGGGTAAGATCGTCCAGCGCCAGATCGAAAAACAGGCTCTCGCCGGATTTCCCCTTGTCCAGCCCCTCGCGGATGGCAACGTCGTAGGCGGAACTCTTGATGGCGTGATCAAAGATGGTCGGGTTTGAGGTCAGTCCGGTCACCGACAACTCGCCAATGTAGCGTTTGAGCGTGCCGCTGTTCAGCAGGTCGCGGGTGATGTTGTCGAGCCAGAGGCTCTGGCCCAAGTTGTGCAACTTTTGTGTGGCTTTCATGTTGTTCTATTGATGTTCCAGATTGCGATTGCGGATAGGATCAATGCTAATTTGGTTTCCTTTTCCCCGCTGTGATCGCTGGACAGGAACGCAGGACCGAGCGCGCAATCATCAGTTCTTCGTCCGTGCGAATGACGCGAATCGTGGCCCGGCTGGCGTCCGTGGAAATCACCCCCGCCGTTTCCTTATTGCGAGATGCATTCAGTTCAATGCCGAGGAAGTCCAGCCCTTCACAGATGCGCGTGCGGACGAGTGGCGCGTTTTCGCCGATGCCTCCGGCGAAAACGAGCGTGTCCAATCCACCAAGCGCGGCGGCGAAGGAGCCGATCCATTTTTTCGCCTGATAACAAAACAACGCCACGGCTTCCGCCGCCCGCACGTCCTGCTTTTCGCGAGCGAGCAGGTCACGCATGTCGGAACTGGTTTCCGAGACGCCGAGCAGCCCGGACTCGTGGTTGACCATCTCGTAAAATTGTTTGGTGGTCATCTGCTCGGTGCGCGCCAGATACGGCGCGAGGCCCGGATCCAAATCGCCGGATCGTGTGCTCATCACCAATCCCGCCGTCGGCGTGAAGCCCATGCTGGTGTCCATGCTTTTGCCGTCGCGCACGGCGGCCAGACTCGCGCCGTTTCCGAGATGCGCAAGGATTACACGACCAGTCGCCGCCGCCGGGTCGCCGAGGCGCGCGAGTTCTTCCATTAAATAGGCATAGGACAAACCGTGGAAACCGTAGCGTTGAATTCCCTTGGCGTCGAAGCGTCGCGGAATTGGAATCAGTTTTGCCACACGCGGCATGGTGCGGTGAAACGCCGTGTCAAAACAGGCCACCTGGGGCAGTTTCGGATGACGCCGGCGGAACGCCTCGATCAGTTCAATCTCGCGGGGCAGATGATCCGGGTCGTATGGCCTGAGGCGATGCAGTTCATCCAACAATTCCTGGGTGACAATCTCAGGCTCGGTGTGTTTCATCCCATGAACCACCCGATGTCCCACCGCATTGACCGACGCGAAATCCGGTCGGGCTTCGAGCCAGTCTATCAAGGAATTCGCCGCTGATTTGTGATCGGCGGCGGCGAGTTTACGGCTTTCTGGCTGTTTCTTCGTCGGTTCATTGAACGTCAGGTTCGTCCCGCTCAAGCCGATGCGGTCAACCTTTCCATACAGCCCTCGCTTCAGCGGTTCTTCGATTTCGTAGAGTGCGAACTTGATGCTCGACGAGCCGCCGTTGATGGTCAGGATGCGCGGGTTAGCGGGTTTCATGGGTGTCTCCTATGTCATTCGCAATCCCAGCGAAGCCAGTTTGGCACGCGTGGACCTGTAATCCGTGTGAAGAATGCTTCGAATCCCCAAACCTTCGGCGACCTGGACGAACATCGGGGTGTTTTCGATATAGACCACCTGACGGGCGGGCACTTGGGCGATGTCCAGCGCGAGCCGAAAGATGTCCGCATCGGGCTTGCGGACATGCACAAAGCTGGAGGAGACAAAAGCATCCACGAACCCAGCCAGCTTGAATTTCCGAATCCGATACACATTCAGTTCGCGCGCTTCGTTGCTGACCACGGCGATCTTCAATCCGAACTTTGCCTTGAGTGCGCGGATTAGCTCGATCATTTCGGGGTAAGGTTTCGATTGCGCGAACATGAAGCGCCGAAACTGAGCCCGGGTGAACGGTCGCTTTTGGTGGAAGACCACCCGGCCCAAATATTCCTCCAGGGTGAGCTTTCCCTCCTCGTAGGTGTCGAAGGTCAGGTGATGCCGATCCTCCAGCCCGGCCAACTCCAGCTTGAAGTGGGCCGCCGCCCGTTTGCGGGCATGATGATCCCACCCGTCGGTGAGCAGGACGCCGCCAACATCCAGAAACAGTGCCGTGACTGGTGCGCTTCTTTTCATTGGGCCGGGAGTGGGGAAGTCTGGAGGATCGGTTTCATCATTGCCTGATACATCATTTCCTCGCTGAGGAACGGTGAGCCATAAAGTTCGTACCCGGCGTTTAATTTTTCGTTCACTTTTCGAGCCAGTTCGTCATGGGTGTCGGCATCGGCGTGAAAAGGCACCGCGACGATGATGTATTCAATCGGAGGTTTCATTTTATCTTGAGTCCTGTCGCCAAAAGTTCATTGCTGCCAGAGAATTTGTGCGTCTTCCAGTGGGATTGCAACGCCTTCGTAGCGCGGCATCAATCGCGCCGTATAGTCAGTTGGTGGCCGTGCCGCAGACACAGTCGCGCTGTAAACGTAGCCACCTGATTCGTCAGCCAATGGATGGAGGCAAGTCATCTCCAGCCGCACAGGAGGACTGTCTTTGATTCCATCGGCATAAAGCTCCACCCGCACCGCCTTGGGGTCGAGGTCATGGAGACCGACTTGAACCTCAAAGATGTGTTTCCCGTCGCGAGTCTCGACCTTCATTGCGCCGAAATGCAGCGCGGCCCATTTTTCTTCCAAGCTGTGCCGCCAGTCCACCATTTGCCTGCCGATGGCGCCTTTATTGGCCACGCGCGAAAAGAAGGCGTTAGCCGCCGGGAGATAGTGTTGCTCGGTGTATTCGCGCACGGTGCGGTCGGCAGAG